>Ga0187777_10003006_pt1 | contig 10789 bp, 12 predicted proteins | sample 1015_Q2_SP5_10_M_FD_132416 | JGI IMG/M metagenome (GOLD analysis project Ga0187777, IMG submission 132416) | Tropical peat soil microbial communities from peatlands in Department of Meta, Colombia - 1015_Q2_SP5_10_MG | ecosystem: Environmental > Terrestrial > Soil > Wetlands > Peat | place...
CATCGCGCACAGGGCGCTTGACCCCGGGGCCTGTGCCCCTCGGGAGGGGATTCAGCCCCGCTAGAGCGGATTGCGGGTACAGGGCACCGCTAGCACCCCGCCTAGCACGGTCCAAGCAGGATCCTACCGCTATCTGCGCGAAAAACGGGGCCGTCCGGACCGTTGTTGTGAGTGATGGCGGTTGCCGAACGCCGGGCACCTGCTCCGGCACCGCTATCTTGCTCACGCACCAAACCGACCAATCCGGAGGCTCGACGAGAAATGAAAGTAGGGGTTGTAGGGCTCGGATACGTCGGGTTGCCGCTCGCGGTCGCGTTCGCCGAGGCGGGTGACGACGTCGTCGCGCTGGACGTCGATCCGCTCAAGGTCTCCGCCGTCGGCGCCGGCGACTCGTACATCGAGGACATTCCGTCCGACCGCCTGCGGGCGGTGCTGGCGAAGATCCGGGCAACCTATCGCTATGCCGACCTGGCCAAGGCCGACGCGGTCATCATCTGCGTCCCCACGCCGCTGACTGACAACCGCGAGCCCGATCTGGGGCCGCTCGACGCCGCAGCGAAGTCGCTGGCGCAGGTGCTCCAGCCAGGCCAGCTGATCGTGCTCGAGTCGACGACGTACCCCGGCACGACGCGCGAGCGAGTGCTGCCGCTGCTCGAGTCCTCGGGCCTTCGCGTCGGCACCGATATCAATCTCGCCTTCTCGCCGGAGCGCGTCGATCCGGGGCGTACGGACTACACGCTCCGCAACACGCCGAAGGTGGTCGGCGGGGTCACGCCCGCCTGCCTGGACCGGGCCGACGAGCTGTACAGCCGCGTGTGCGACCAGGTGATCAGGGTCTCGACCCCCGAGGCGGCAGAGCTGACCAAGCTTCTCGAGAACATCTTCCGCTCGGTCAACATCGCGCTCGTCAACGAGCTGGCGATGCTCACCGAACGAATGGGAATCGACATCTGGGAGGTTGTCGACGCCGCGTCGACCAAGCCCTACGGGTTCATGCGCTTCGAGCCGGGGCCGGGAATGGGCGGCCACTGCCTTCCGGTCGACCCCTTCTACCTCACCTGGCGTGCCCGCGAGTTCCACATGTCCACCGAGTTCATCGAGCTCGCCGGGAAGATCAACCAATACATGCCCTACCACTGCGCCGAGCGTGTGGAACAGGCGCTCAACGATGTGTCCAAGCCGGTCAAGGGCTCGCGCATTCTGATCCTCGGCGCGAGCTACAAGGGCGGCGTCGGCGACATCCGCGAGTCGCCGGCGCTCAGGATCATCGAGGTCCTGGCCGGCCGGGGCGGCATCGTCAGCTATCACGACGAATACGTTCCGTCGCTTCCGATGCTCGGGCTCGAGAGCGTTCCGCTAGACGACGCCGTCGCCGCCGCCGACGCCGTCGTGCTCGTGACCGCTCATCCCCGGATCGATCACGCGTCCATCGCCGCCCGGAGCGCGCTGTACGTGGACCTTCGAGGTGTGACCCGCGGCATGCAGGTCGAGAACCTCGTTCGTCTCTAACGCCCAGCCGCCCGGGCGACCGGGGTAGCGCCGCCGCTCACCCGCGTCGTCGCACGCCCGCGTAGAATCGGCTTCGCATCGGGCGCGTAGCTCAGTGGGAGAGCGCTCGCTTCACACGCGAGAGGTCGCTGGTTCAAGCCCAGCCGTGCCCATCACGAAGTCCCTGTAAATCGAGCTACTTCTGCTCAGTCAACACTCGCCGGGATTCACGCCGAAGGGTCAGATGTGGCCCAAGGGTCTATTCAGGGGCTTAATGGATTGATGCTGACACGACGCAGACCGATCCGAGTGCGCCTAGCCAAGGCCATGGTCGCGGAGCCCGAGGCGGCGCCGGCCGGACACCAGAAGTGGATCACCCACCGCGCGCGGAGCACCGACCACGACGTGCGCTAGTTCAGTGGCGCGGGCGCCGCGCCGCCATTCAGCACGAATCGACTGGCCGTAATCGCAGCGGCCCGAGCGGGAGACCGGCAACCTGGCCGGCATCTCGACCGCGTCGACAAACCGATCGCCGCGAGCTGAGGGTCAGCGTCGTTGCGCCGACTCGGCAGTTGAACGGATGCGGCCGACGGATGCGTTGGCAGCTTGCCCGGCCGATCCGAGAGCCAGCGGAACGTCCCACAGCACCCGGGTGCCGTTCTCCCGGTTCATGCCAAGGAATCGCAGCGAGGGGTTCGCAGCATAGTGAACTGCGGGTAGCTGCTTGGCCGCCCACGCGACCTGCTCGCAGAGCCGTTCGCGCGACTCAACGTGCGCGTCCGACAACGGCTCAACGTGCCATGTGACCCAGACGGTCTCGCCGGTCCCCGGCAACTCCTCGCGGTAGACAAGCTCGGTCCCCATCCCGTGGCGACCTGGCCAGTCGGAACCGGTTGCGGCGGTGCAGAAGGCAGAGGTGAGCAGGACCGTGAACCGGCCAACTGCGTTCGCTGCCGGCGGTGGCATCCAGGCAATTTGACGGCGGCCATGGAAAGCTCCCCGTGGGCGGCCACTGAATCTCCCCACTGGCGGCCATGGTTTCTCCCCATGGGCGGCCATCTTTTCTCCCCACGGTTCTGTCCTGAGGCGTCGGTATTCGGGCGCGCGTTGTTGTCGACGCGCGATCTGGAGGCCGACCGTGAAGAGACCGGAGGAAGTGATGGAGATCTTGGAGGCGTATGACTTGACCGGCTCGTTCCGGCAGGCGGCGGCGCTGGTGGGGTGCGATCACAAGACGGTTGCGCACTGGGTAGCGGTGCGTGAGGCGACGGGGGGTGCGCCACCGGCGCGAGCGCGGCATCGGCGGCCGGTCGCGGACTCGGTATCGGCGAAGATCGAGGAGTTGGTCGATCGCTCGCGCGGGCAGATCCGTGCCGATCAGGCGCATTCGAAGCTGTTGGCGATGGGCTATGAGGGCTCGGAGCGGACCACGCGGCGGGCGGTAGCCGCGGCCAAGCGCCGGTGGCGGCAGAAGCACGGGCGACGCACGAGGCCGTGGATCCCGGAGCCGGGGTTGTGGTTGCAATGGGACTATGGCGAGGGGCCGGTGATCGCGGGAGCCCGGACGGTGTTGTTCTGCGCGTGGTTGGCGTGGTCGCGCTATCGCGTGGTGGTGCCGTTGCGCGACAAGACGCTGCCGTGTGTGGTGATCGGGCTGGATCGGACGTTGCGCCGGTTCGATGGCGTCCCGACGTATGCGTTGACCGATAACGAGAAGACCGTGACGGTCGAGCACGTGTGCGGGATCGCGGTCCGCAATCCGCAGATCGTTGAGGTCTCCCGTCATTACGGGGTGACGGTCGCGACCTGCGAGCCGGCGGATCCGCAGTCAAAGGGTGGTTCGGAGGCCACGGTGAAGATTGCCAAGGCGGATCTGGTACCGACCGATCACAACCTCCGTGACGAGTATCAGGACTTCGCGGCGCTCGAGCGGGCGTGTGAGCATTTCATGGCCGATGTGAACAGTCGGCCGCACCGGATCACCCGCCGTCCGCCGGTCGAGATGCTGGGCGAGGAGCACGAGCATCTGCATCGGCTGCCGCGGATGCCGCACACGCTCTGCTTCGGCCAGACCAGGAAGGTCAACTGGCAGTCGCTGATCAGCGTGGGCGGCGCGTTCTATTCCGTCCCGCATGAGCTGATCGATGAGCGGGTGTGGGCGCGTGTCGAGGACCAGGAGTTAGTGGTCGTGCACGTCGGCGGGCCTGCCGGTCCGCGCGAGGTCGCCCGCCATCGGTTGACCACGCCAGGCCGCCCGGCGATCTGCGATCAGCACTATCCGCCCCGTCCGGCTGGCGCGCTCGAGCGGCGTCCAAGGGCCCGAAACGGCGAGGAGCAGAAGTTCCTGGCGCTCGGCGAGGGCGCCCAGCAGTGGTTGATCAAGGCCGCCGCGGCCGGCGCGCACCGGGTCAGGCGCAAGATGGCCGAAGCGGTCGATCTCGCCAAGCTCCACGGCAGCGCCGAGGTCGACCAGGCGCTTCGCACGTGCGCAGACCATGGCCGGTTCGCCGACGGTGACCTCGCCGCGATCCTGGCCCACCAGCAGCGGACGGGCGACCTGATCTTGTTCCCGGCCCCTGAGGAGCGCTCGCTGCAGCGCTCGACCCGCAGCTGGGAGGGATTCGGACGATGAACCCCCCGATCCTGGTTCCCCGGCTCGAAACCGAGGCACTGAGAGGCGATCTGCGGCCCTCAAAGCGCTCGCTGCGACTCATCCCATGCCCGGGAAAGCGCGCTGTGAGCAGGTTCGGAGGCGGGCGATGACGGTCAAGCCGCCCGCGCCGCCGCCGCTCCCGGACGAGCTCGACCGCGTGTTGCGCCGCCTGCGCCTGCCATATGTCCGCAAGGCAGCGCCCGAAGTGATCGCCAACGCGACCGCGCAGCGCTGGGAATACACCGAGGTCCTGCGCGTGCTGCTCGCCGAGGAGGCCGCCGGCCGCGACCAGGCCACCATCCGGATGCGACGCCGCGCCTCCGGGCTGCCCGCCGGCAAGACGTTCGACGCCTGGGAGCCCGACCGCTGCGCGATCCCAGCCAAGACCCAGCGCGCGCTGCAGACCCTCGAATGGATCGACCGCGCCGAGGTACTCGTGATTTGCGGGCCATCGGGTACCGGCAAGAGTCACCTCATCGAGGCGCTCGGACACCTCGCGATCGACAAAGGCAAGACCGTCGCCTGGCACACACTCGAAACCCTCGCGCAGCTCTTGCGCCGCCACCGCGCCGACGACTCAATCAACAAAGCGATCGGCAAGCTGATCCACGCCGATCTCGTTGTGATCGACGACGTCGGCCTCTTGCCCGTGTCCACCGACGCGGCCGAAGCGCTGTTCCGCGTAATCGACGCCGCCTACGAGAAACGATCGATCGCGATCAGCTCCAACATCCATCCGTCCGGGTTCGACGAGCTGATGCCCAAGAGCATCGCGACCGCGACCGTCGACCGGCTACTTCATCACGCCCACGTCCTGATCACCGAAGGACAGGACAGCTACCGGCTCGCGCAAGCGACCTCCGGCAAGGGGGTGAAGCCCCTGACCTGAACCCCAGCGGCACCCACGTGGTGGGGAGAAAAGATGGCCACCAGTGGGGAGAAATCATGGCCGCGGCTGGGGAGAAAAGATGGCCGTAGTTGGGGAGAAACAGATGGCCGTTGACACAATTACTGGGTCGGAGTCACCCGGCGGCGTCGTCACGTCGCCCACCATGACGAGCATCTCTAATGCTCGGGTGAGACCGGGTGACACTTCGGGACCACGCTTCCACTTGAGGAACGCCCGGTCTTTCGTGGGGTCGGCGGGATGTGCGCCGATGAACGCCTTTCGCCAGTTGCCCCGCACATGCAGGCTGACCTTCAAACTGCCCGCGAGTGCACGTGCCGCCACGTAGACATCGCCCTTCGGGTTCGTCCACAAGCGCCACACCGTCGCGCGGCAACCGCTCGGTGTTCCGACCGCAACGTCGTGCCGCCGCGGTCGCCGGCACTGAGGTCTCGCGACAGCCTGACCTTCGGGTCCAGCCCGAGATCGAGCCAGTTCGGACATGGAGGCACGGCGTGGGCTCGGTCCTTCCCCTGGCGCAGTGGCGCGTTGACGCCGCAATCGGCTTCGCCGCCACGTGGGGCTCCTCGACAAGAGTTCCGAGTCGATTTCCTCTTCCAGGTACCCGACGCCGTTAGTGTTGATGAGGCGCGATCCGGAGAACGGAGGATTCTTGGGAGACAGTTCAGTTGCAGGTTCGGACTCGGCGGTCGCCCACGAGGCATCCATCGAGTGGATCCGGGAGTTCGTCGGGCGGTGGTTGGAAGCCTGGAATTCCCACCAAGCAGATCACGTGTTGGAGTTCCTGACCGAGGATGTTGAAGTGCGCGATGACTCGTGGCCGGACACGATGCACGGGCACCAGGACGTCCGCGAATTCCTCAATTCCCTGTGGCGAGCGACCCCCGACATGGCGTTCGAGCTGCTCGCTGGGCCGTATGTAATCCCTGGGCAGCCACTCGCATCGTTCCGCTGGCGCGGGCGTGGAACGTTCACGGGACCGATGTATCCTCCCGGTTTCGCGCCGACCGGCCGCTCCTGGGAGGTCGACGGCGTGGACTTTCACGAGTATCGCGACGGCCGGATCGCCACGCTCAGAGTCGTATGCGACCTGATGACGATCTCCCGCCAGCTCGGCCTCATGCCGGCCGCCGGGAGCCGCGGGGAGCGCGCCATCGCCGCCGCGCAGCGCGGAGTCACGCGAGTTCAGCACGAGTACCGAAGACTGCGGAACACCGACGGGTGAACACGCGCCCCCGAGCAGCATCCGAGCTGGTCGGTGTTCTGCGAAGCTTGGATTCATGACCGTCGTCGCCATTGCTGAGATTTTCGGAATAAGCGGGCGCCGCAACGAGCTCGCCGCGCTGCTGGAACGGTTCGAGCGCTGGGCCGCGGGCGAGCACGGCTGCCGGCGCTACGTAGCGGCCGCGACTCTCGCCCATCCGAGTCGGTTCGTGCTCGTGAGCGAATGGGACAGCCAAGAGTCGCTCGATGAGCACTACAACTCGCAGGCGTTTGCGGAGTTTGAGCTCGATCTGGATGGGCTTCTGGCCCGTCCGAGCCAGCTCACCGTCTACTCCGCCGACGAGGCTCCGGCCCGTGAGCAGTCGCCCGATGGACCCGCGCGACGCGGACTGATCAGTCGCGCCTCGGGGGACGATGCACCCACTGTCGGCGGTTACGTCCGGTTCGATTTCCAGCACCGCGCAAGCGCGCCGAAGGATTGGTCGCGATCGGCGCGGGCTCTCGGACCGGGAGCTAGCGGCGCCTCAGCGCACCGTCAGCGGTGAGACGAGGTCGTCGATCGCAATGATCTCGTTGTCGGCATCCACGTGGACGACCCTCGGCTTGTAGGTCTGCAACTCGCTCTGGCTATAGCTGCCGTAGGAGATGATGATGATCGTGTCGCCCTGGTGGACGAGTCGGGCGGCAGCGCCGTTGACCTTGATCTCTCGCGAGCCGCGTTCTCCCGGGATTGTGTATGTCTCAAACCGGGCGCCGTTGTCGACGTCTACGACGGCGACCATCTCGTACGGGAGGGTGTCCGCCGCGTCAAGGAGGTCGGCGTCGATTGTGATTGATCCTACGTAGTGCAGGTCGGAGTCCGTGATCGTTGCCCGGTGGATCTTTGACTTGAGCATGGTTCGGTGCATGCCGTATCAACTTTGTGTTGGCGAGCGCTCTATGTGGGCGCGGATCGCGCCGTCGTCCTCGCGAACCCACCCCTTGCTCTCCGCGTCACCGATCATCGCTTCGAACCCTGCCACCCACTCCGTATCGGTAGCGCGCACACCGGCCATTTCGAGCAACGCTTCCCGATCGACGAAGGCGTACTCCGGGAAATTCGCCTCAACGCCGGTCTCCGCATCGGCAGCGCCGGCCGCGCGTTTCGTTGCCTCTGCAACGTGTCTTCCGCGCGTTGCAGGGCAGTCGACGCTGCGCCCGAGATACTCGTTGCACAATGAGAGCAGGACTCGAGCACGATCCGATCACTGAGTTTGGGCACGGTCGGCGCGCCGCTTGGTTGCGCGCCTGAAGGGGCCACGCGCATCCCGTGGCTGCTCTCGATGTAACCGGAAGTGCCGCCGCGGCAGCAGACGGTTTCCCAGCTTGCTGAGCGGGCGGGATCGATCTTCCTCGAGGATCGGACGCTTCCTCGTGGTTCCAAGCGGGAGAGACCGGTCCGGATTCAGAGGAGTTCTGCGATTGTGGCCGCGGCGCGAGCCGCGCCGTCTGGTGTGACTGGCCGGTAGTCGACCTCGCGGCCGATCTCGTTCGCGATCGTCGCGGCGATTGTTTCTGGGGAGGCGTGGTCGAAGTCCATCCGCACCCCGGCGCGGTAACGCTGTAGGCGGTGATGGACGTGGACGTTCTGCTCGAAGTGGTGCTTGAGCGGGAAGTAGAGGAACGGTCGGCGGTTGGCGGTGAGTTCCATTGCGGTCGTGAGGCCGCCTTGGACGATCGCGAGGTCACAGGCGGCCAGATGCTGGTACAGGTCGTGTACATAGGCGCGGACCTCGAGCCCGTCATGCGTCGGGAGCGAGGCCGGATCGATCCGGGGGCCCGCGACGACGATCATCCGCAGCTCGGGGACGAGGCGTTTCGCGTCTGGGAAGCTCGTGATCACTCGCCGCAGAAGGTCCGCGCCCACCCCTGAGCCGCCGACGGTCACGATGCAGACCTGTTCGTCGTGGTGGTATCCGAGCTCGGTTCGGAGCGTCTCTCGGTCGGCGTACTGGGCTGGATCGAAGCCGGTGATGTAGCCCGGGAATGTGAAGTGCTGCTCGGTCCAATCCCGGATCGCCGGGAGGTCGGCGCCGAACGTCCCGCCGACGATGTCGTCGGGGTCGCCGACGAACACCGCCCGGTCGCGCACGCGCGGGTGGCGGCTGATGTGCTCGATCATCTCGGCGTTGTAATCGGCGGTCAGGAATGCCTCGTGTTCGCCGCCGTCAGCCATCGGGAGCCACCCAACGAAGTCGGTCAGCCACACATATGCGGCGCTCTTGAGCTCCGGGTTCTCGTGTAGGTAGTAGTCAAGCTCCCATGCCTCGTCGCCGATCCACAGGTCATAGTGCTCGTCTGAGGCCAGGTCGTGGAAGACCATGAAGTTGGCCACGAGGATCTCGTCCATCCGCCGCCACGCGTGGAAGCAGTGCAAGTCGTGCTCGGCGGACTCGGACTCGATGTGACCGGACTCGTTTGCCAACTGCGCGCTCGCGGAGTGGATCCGCTCGCCCCGCGCCTGGAGCACCTCGGTGACTGGATGTTGCGCCAGCCAATCGATCTGAAGATCGGGATGCAGCTTCCGCAGCTCATCGGCAATTGCGATGTCGCGCTGCGCGTGCCCAAGCCCGATCGGTGAGGAGATGTAGAGCGCGCGCCGGCCGCGGGCTTTGGCGCGAGTCCAGGCCGACGTGGGTCGCCGCCGGTCTACGAACTCCCGGATCAGGCGGTTCACCTTAACCGGATCCCGCGAGAGAGGGATATGCCCGGAGCCGTGCAGGGTGACCAAGTTTCCGCCGGTAGCCCGCGCGAGCGCCTCACCCTGAACGTGCGGACGGATGAGGTCGCGGTCGCCGTGGATCACGAGCGTGGGGCACCGCACTCGCGCGCAGGTGTCTCTGAACAACTCCTCGCGGGGAATTCCGATCCCGACAATGGTGTCCAGGATCGTCTGCGACGTCGTCTCGAGTGCCCAGCCGATGCAGTCTTCGATCTGCTTGGTCGAGTGTGGCTCGTTGAAGCAACGGCCGAAGAAGAACTCCAGGAAGCCAAGGTAGTCGTGCCCCAACAGGGCACCGGCCGCAGCCCACTCCGGGTCGGTCTCGACCGCGTCTTCAAACGCTGACACATCCCGCTCGGGGTGGTTAGACACCAGCGCCACCCCCGGGCCGACGTAGACGACGCACTCGACGCGTTCAGGGTGATCGGCAGCTAGCACCGTGGCCCACAGCGCCCCGGACGACAGCGATATCAGCGTGGCGCGCTCGGTGGCGGTGGCGTCCATGACCATGAGCGCGTCGTCAGCGAACTCGGTGATGCTGTACGCCTCCGCGCCGACGGGACGGTCCGAGCGGCCGTTGCCCCGACCGTCGAACGTGATCACACGGAAATGCCTCGCCAGGTACGGGATCTGCGCCTTCCAGAACCGCGAATGAATGATCGACCACGTCGGAAGCAACAAGATCGTCGGCTCGCCCGACCCGTAAACCTCGTAAAAAACGCGCACCCCGCCCCGCGACGCGTACCCCTCCACGTCCGGATAGCGAGCGCGCGTCTGTTCCCGCTGGCCAGCGCGCTCCCCGGAACTCGACGACACTGCCAGCGACGACGCTGACGCGGTCATCGTCCCACCCCGCACACGAGGCGCAACGGCATATTGACCTGCCGCACCTGCCAGACACCACCCGCCTGCGCCACGACCGCTCCGAACACGAACCGCACCGCCGGTTCCCCCTCGATCCGAAAACACGCCGGACCCATGTATGCCTCCTAAATCGTCGTGCGCGAGCCTAGATCAACCATGTCCCGATCGCATCAGGGGACCACCTAATCCAAAGGCACCCCCAAGCATCACCGCTGCCGAACGATCCGCGGCAGCGTAATTGCAGATCTCGGCCGCGAGGGTCACCGCCGGTCCCATCGGTCGCCAAGACAGCACCTCGGTGCTACGAAATGTGGGCAGTCGCGGGGACCGAAATCATGGCCCTCGAGACTTCCCCTCCGGACACGGGGGTCCCACCGAATCGGCCAGTGGCAATGCAGCCTCGACCGCCGGCGCTCGTCTCCGGAAACAGGCGTCTCGATCGGCGGGGTCCACACCTGCTCCGCCGTTCGAGGGGCGGACAGGCCACATGGTCGCTTTCGGTGACGACCAGCCTAGAACAGCCACCGGTGCCGGCGAGTTATCGCCAGGCGGCGTCCGCCCGCGGCGCGCCGGACTGCTTCCTCCTCGCGCGGGCGAGCGCGCCGGTCGGCGCGCAATGCGGGCCGGCTGCCGCCTCGCCGCGGCCCGTCGTTGACACCAGTTCAGGTTGATCACTCACGCTCCGACTCCCTCGGATCGGCCGGATACTAAAGGGCCGGCAACGCGGCGGAAGGCTTGACAAAGTGGTCGCGCCTCACTATCTTGAACTGAATTCAGTTTAGAGGAGGAGCTGTGACGGACTATCGGCGCACCCAATCTGGCGATCTCCCACCCGCGCGCTGCGAGGTTCATGCGCACAACTCACGCCCTGTGCCCTGCGGCGCGTGCATGC
>Ga0187777_10003008_pt1 | contig 10786 bp, 12 predicted proteins | sample 1015_Q2_SP5_10_M_FD_132416 | JGI IMG/M metagenome (GOLD analysis project Ga0187777, IMG submission 132416) | Tropical peat soil microbial communities from peatlands in Department of Meta, Colombia - 1015_Q2_SP5_10_MG | ecosystem: Environmental > Terrestrial > Soil > Wetlands > Peat | place...
CCCCGGCGCAGGTAGCGGGGGATCAGCGGGCGAGCCGCATCGCCGAACGGCCGACGCCAGCTCGCGTCGGTCTGCGCGTCGAGCGGTCGCCACAGCCTGCCCTTGACCAGGATGTCCCGGAAGCCCTCCGTGGTCAGGAACGCCACCTTAGGTAGGCGGCGGGTGATGACCGCGTTGAGGCCGGCGGTGCTGGCGTGGTTGAACACAGCGCTGCGCTGCACCCCGAGCCGACGGGCTCCCTCCACCACCGGCCGTGCCGGATCCGCCGGATCGCTCGCGACCTTGGTGACGGTAACGCGTCCATCTCGGACGGCGACCACATCGGTGAACGTGCCGCCGATGTCGACGCCGAGCACTCAGATCTCCAGTCCGAGGGGGGTGTAGGAACCGAACGGCGGCGCGGCGACGCGGCTCAGTGAGTGTAGGCAGGTCTGGCACTTGCGAACGTCCCACCAGCCGCCCTCGCTGAGCACGCGGTAGTCGGCGAGCGCAGCGCCGCCACATTCGGGGCACGTGCCCTGCGCCGGCTCCCGCACGGCGACGAGGTGGAGCTCCTGGGGTCGTGGGAACGAATGCACTCATCCTCCGTTTCACGGGGGTCGGACCCGCCGGCGAACCGACGCGCCGCCGGGCGTCGGCAGCCGCCGAGATTGTATGACGATCAGGCGATAGGATGCTACTGTAACCGCCCCGACATTAGTCAAGGAGAGAGACCGATGCCCGTCCAAGCCCTCGCCGCTGACACCGCCGCCCGGATCTGATGGCGGTCCGTACCGACGCCGGCGCCGAGGGCCGGATCGCACCGCCCGAGCCCGATCTCACTCCGCGGGAAATGATCGACCGAGCCGTCGCGCTGCGACCCCTGCTGCGCGAGCAGTCGGCTGAAACCGAACAACATGCCTGTCCATCGCAGGAGATCCACCAGGCGTGCGTGGAGGCCGGCTTCTACCGCTGTTACATCCCGCGGAGGTACGGGGGGTACGAGTTCGGCGCGCCGACGTTCATGCGCGTCGTCCAGGAGTTGTCTCGTGGTGACGTCTCCGCGGGCTGGTGCATCGCACTGGCCGCCGCGCACGCGCTCCAGGTCGCGTCGTGGTGGCCAGAGTCGGCGCAGGAGGAGATCTTCGGCGACGGTGACTTCCGGTGTGCGGCGGTGGCGGCCCCGATCGGTCCGGCGGTCCGGATCGCCGGCGGCGGCGCATCGCCCCGCCGTGCCCACCGATGGGAGCTGACGGGCAAGGTCGGCTACTGCTCAGGCATTCCGGTCTCGACGCATTACATGGGCCAGGCCCTGATCGCCGGCGACGACGGCAAGCCGACCGAGCGCATGCTGCTGTTCGTCGCGCCCCGCGGCGAGTTCACGATCCTCGACGACTGGGGCGCCCTGATGGGGCTCAAGGGTTCGGCGTCCAACACGATCACGTTCGACCGCGGCCGGATCCCAGCGCATTGGGCGATCGAGGACGCGTTGATGGTCGACTTCGACGTCGCCGGCCGAGGATGCCCCGGTGTGGAGTTGCACGGAAATCCGATGTACGGCGGACGGGCAATGTCCTGCTTCACGCTCACCCTCACCGCCGTGGCGATCGGCGGCGCCTACGCAGCGCTCGACGAATACGAGGAGATGATGCACTCGAGGCTCACGCCGCTTCCGCCGATGGTGCCGCGCATCGGCGACGAGACGTTTCAGCGCTGGTTCGGCTCGGCGCTGGCCAAGCTCGCGACAGCGGAGGCCGCCATGTACAACGCCATCGACCAGCACGTGGAGGCCTGTCGGCGCGCCGCCGAGGACGGGATCCCGTACACGTACGGCGAGGACATGCGGATCGGCTGCATCGGCAGGGAGGGGATCATTCAGGCGTGGGAGATTTTCCAGTCCGAAATCTTCCGCACGGCCGGCTCCAGCGCCGCCGTGGACGGGTCACGGTTCGAGCGCATTTACCGCGACCTGTCGATGCTGGGCAGTCACCGCAACACCGTGCTGCGGGAGTGGGCATTCGGAGAGTTGGCCCGGGAGCACCTCGGACTTCCGCGGCGGGACGTGGGCAACGTACAGACGCCGCACGGCCCGAAGTGATCCGGGTGTCGGGTCGCACGAGCGAGCGGCCGCCGTCGTACCGCGTGCTCGCGGTGCACTACGCCGAGCGGCAGACGACCTTCAGCGACGCGTACTACCGGTGGTCCACCTATGGCGAGCCCGACGGGCCGCTCGAGATGAGCTACTACTTCTGGATCCTCGAGCCCCTGCATGCGCCGTGGTCGCCCCCAATCGTCCTGGACTGTGGCTTTGAGCCCGATCGCGGCGAACGGATGGGTCGCCACTGCCTATGCCCGCCGGCCGAGGCATTGGCGCGGTTGGGCATCGACCCCGCCGCGGTCAACATGCTGGTGATCAGCCACATCCACTACGACCACGTCGGCAACCTGCACCTGTTCCCCAATGCGCGGATGCCGGTAGCCCGCGCCGAGCTCGAATTCTGGACGGCCGACCCGGTCGCCCAGCGTCCCCAGTTCGCCGCGCACGCTGACCCTGACGGGATCGAACACCTGCGCCGCGCCGCCGCCGAGGAGCGAGTCGAGTTGATCGAGGACCGCGCCGACGTGGCGGCGGGGATCACGGCGGTGCGCGTGGGCGGTCACGCGCCCGGCCAGCTCGTGTTCGAGGTAGCCGGCGAGCACGGCCCGATCGTGCTGGCGTCAGACGCCATCCACTTCGACGACGAGCTCGAGCGCGAGCGGCCGTTCGGCATCTTCACCGACCTCGCCGACGTGTACCGCGGCTACGCGACGCTCCGTCGGCACGCGGCGTCCGGCACCGCGGTCGTCCCGGGTCACGACCCGGCGGTGATGGACCGGTTTGCGGCGCTCGACGGCGACGCCGCGGGCCTCGCCGTGTGCCTCACCGACATCAGGAGTGACCGATGACCGCCAGCACCGACACCGACATCGACACCGGCGCTCTGCGCGAGGCTTGGACCGAGGTGCACGGACCGCCGAACGCCGCGGCCGAGGAGCTGTTGCGCCAGAACCCCAGCTACTTCGCGCGGGTACTGGACTTCACCGCCCATGCCTGGCGTCGTGGTCCGCTCGACCCGAAGGTCAAGGCGCTAATCCTGCTCGCGGTCGACAGCGCCGCCTCGCACTTGCACGGACCGGGTGCCGCGGACGATGTGCGGCGGGCGCTGGCGCTCGGAGCCACGCCCGCCGAGGTGCTGGAGACGCTCGAGATCACGAGCACGATGGGAATCCACGCCGCCAACACCGGCGTGCCGATCCTTCTGGAGGAGCTGGCGGCGGCCGGACGGCCGGTGGATATGGACGTTCCGCTGACCGAGCGCCAGGAGCAAATCAAGGCCGAGTTCACCACCAAGCGCGGCTACTGGAACGAGTTCTGGACCGGATTCCTCCGCCTCGACGCCGAGTTCTTCGCCACCTACACGGCGATGTCGTCGCACCCGTGGGAACGTGGGACGCTGGAGCCCAAGGTCAAGGAGTTCATCTACTGCGCGTTCGACGCCTCGGCCACGCACATGTTCGCCCTCGGCCTGCGTCAGCACATCGCCAATGCGATCCGCTACGGCGCGACGGCTGAGGAGCTGATGGAGGTGCTCGAGCTCGCCAGCGGGATCGGGGTCGAGTCGTTTGGGCTGGCGCTGCCGGCGCTCGCCCAGGCTGTCGACACAGAGCGATGAGCACGCTGCGCACCGGGATCGTCGGCGTCGGTCAGATGGGCGGGCGGATGGCCGCACGGGTCCGCGAGGCGGGCGATCCGATCGTCGCCTACGATCGAGATGCCGAGCGGCTGGCGGCCAGCGGCATCGAGGGCACCGGCTCGTTGGCCGAGCTAGTGGCGGCGGTCGACGTCGTGCTGCTGTCGCTGCCGGACTCGAGCGTGATCGAGCCCGTGATGCTCGGAGCGGGCGGCGTGCTGGAGCACGCGCGCCCGGGCCAGGTGGTCGTCGACCTGTCGACCGCCTCGCCGGAATCGACCCGGCGGATCCATGCGGCGCTGGCGGAACGAGACGTCGAGTTTCTCGACGCGGGCATCTCCGGAGGGGCGAAGGCGGCCGAGGCCGGCACGCTCACGATCATGGTTGGCGGCGACGCCGCCGCGCTGACCCGGGTCCGGTCGATCCTCGAGCGATTCGCGTCCAAGATCTTCCACATGGGCGACAGCGGCGCGGGGCACATCGCCAAGCTGCTGAACAACTTCCTCAACGGGATCAGCCTGGCGGCCACCGCCGAGGTTATGGTGGCCGCCAAGCTGTCGGGGCTGGATCTGGAGACATTTCTGGATGTGCTCAACGCCAGCTCGGGCGTCAACTTCGCGACGCTCAACCGATTCCCGCACATCATCAGGGGGGACTACCTGGAAGGCGGGCTGACCGGCCGGTTGATGGCGAAGGACATCCGCCTGTATCTGGAGCACGCGGCGCGGCTCGGCGTCCCCACGTTCAACGGGCCGGCGTGTCTGGCCGTGTTCGAGGTCGCCAACGCGCTCGGTTACGAGGACCAGATTTCGAACCGCGTGGTCGACGGAATCGGGGATCTGGCGGGAGGCGTGCGCCTCCAGGAGCCGATCCCACCTGAGGATTGAGTAAAGGGAGCGAGATGAAAATCAACCACGGTCGCGTAGCGGGTGAGCCGTCAAACGAGCGGGGACCGACATTCACCGGCACCGTGTGGGCCGAGCCGCTGCTGCGCGACGTCCCAGGCGTGATTGTTAACACGGTGTTCTTCCCGCCCGGCGCGCGAACCAATTGGCACCGGCATGAAACCGGGCAGATCCTGATCGTCACTCACGGCCGCGGCTTGGCCATGAACGAGGATCGTGACGGCGGCGCGATCATGCCCGGGGACGTGGTCTGGTTTGGGCCGGGTGAGCGCCACTGGCACGGAGGCGGGCCCGACACCTACTTGAGCCACATCGCGATCTCGCTTGGCACGACCGAATGGGAGGACGCGGTCAGCGACGACGAGTACGCGGTCGGGGGATGACGGGCGAGACGGCCCGGCCACGGCTGGAGGGGCGCGTGGCGATCGTGTCAGGCGGGGCGCGCGGCATCGGGGAGGCGCACGTGAGAGCGCTGGCCGGCGAGGGTGCGCACGTGCTCGTCGGCGACGTGCTGGCCGACGAGGGCGCGGCCTTGGCCAAGGAACTCGGCGAACGGGTTCGCTCGGTCATGCTCGACGTCACCTCCGAGGCGGATTGGACCGCCGCGGTGGCCGCGGCCGAGCAGGACGGCTGGGGCTCCGGCGCGGTGACGATCCTGATCAACAACGCCGGGATCATCGACCCGTCCCCGATCGGTGAGCTGTCGGCGGAGCGGTGGCGGCGCACGATCGACGTCAACCTCACCGGACACTTCCTCGGGATCAAGGCGGTCGTGGACTCGATGCGCCGAGCGGGAGGAGGAGTGATCGTCAACACCTCCTCGATGACCTCGGAGATCGCGGTCAGCCAGCTGGCTCACTACACCTCCTCCAAGCACGCGATCGCCGGCTTGACGAAGGCGGCCGCGCTCGAGCTCGGCGGCGACGGGATCCGGGTCAATTCGCTGCACCCTGGCATGATCCGCACCGCGATGACCGAGGGAGCGCCGGAGGAGCGGATGGCGGCGAAGTACCCGTTGCGCCGGTTCGGGACGCCCGAGGAGGTGGCCCGGATGATGTTGTTCATCGTCTGCGACGCCACCTACGCCAGCGGCGACGCCTTCCCCGTCGACGGAGGGATCCTCGCCGGGATCATGATGGGCGAGTGAGTCGGATGCGCCTGGAGGGCAAGATCGCGGTGGTGACCGGCGCCGCCGGAGGCCTCGGCGGAGGGTCGGCCCGCCGGCTGGCTGGCGAGGGCGCGCGGGTTGTTGCCGTGGATATCGACGGGGACGGCGCCGCGCGGATAGCGGCGGAGATCGGCGGCATCGCGGTCGCGAGCGACGTATCGCGCGAGGAGGACGTGGAGCGCTACCTCGCGGTAGCGGTCGAGCGCTTCGGGCACATCGACCTGCACCACCTCAACGCCGGCATCCCCGGTTCGCTGGAGCCGCTGCCGGCGCTCGACGTGGCGGGCTTCGAACGAGTGCTGGCAGTCAACGTCACGAGCGTGTTCCTCGGCCTGCGGGGGGCATTTCGCCAGTATGCGGCGCAGGGATCCGGCGGCGCCATTGTCGTGACGGGGTCGATCGCCAGTCTCCGCGGCAGCGCCGACCTGTTCGCGTACCACACCTCCAAGCACGCCGTGCTGGGGCTCGCGCGCTGCGCGGCCGTCTACGGCGGTCCGCTCGGCGTCCGGGTCAACGTGATCGCACCGGGGATCGTCCCCACCGAGTTGTTCGCCGGCGCCGGCGGCGCCGTTGGCGGTGGCACCGACATGGCCCAGCGGGCCACCACCACGCCGCTGCGGCGACCCGGCACGCCGGACGAGATCGGATCGGTCGTGGCCTTCTTGCTTTCAGACGACGCCGCCTACATGACCGGCGAGGTTGTGTCGGTGGACGGCGGCGCCACCACGACCAACTCGCTGCGCCCCTCGGGCGGGGCCGGCCGGTGGGATCCGGCAGAGCTCGATCGGTGACCTTGCGCGCCGTGACCTAGGAAGGAGAGAGTTCATGCAACCATCGGTCCAGGAGATCATCGACTCCGCTGAGGTCACGACCTCCCGGCGCGGCTCCTTCTGGGTGGGGATGGAGCCGGTTGCGGGCCCGCTGGGCAGGGTCATGCGCGGTCCCATGTTCGTGGAATGGGAGGCTCCGGCCGACCCGCGGCCAGGTCCACCGTGGCTCCTGGTGCACGGTGGCGGCGGCCAGGCGATCGACTACACGATCACGTTCGACGGCCGGCGCGGCTGGTCCCGGCTGCTCGTCGAGCAGGGACACACCGTGTTCGTCATCGACCGACCCGGTCACGGCCGCTCGCCCCACCACCCGGACATCCTAGGCCCGATGGGCCCGCAGCTCGGGTTTGAGTTCCTGCGCCCGATCTTCGTCCCCCCGCCCGACGGACCGGACAGCAATCCGGCGGCCCACCTGCACACGCAGTGGCCGGGTGGGCGTGAGCCCGGCGACCCCGTCTACGACCAGTGTCTGTGCACGTCCGGGCCGATGCTCGCCGACCCCAGCGTGATGCACCGGCTCGAGCGGGAGCGGCTGGCCGAGCTGTTGGACGTCGTCGGCCCGGCGGTCGTCGTCACCCACTCGGCGGGAGGCCCCGGGACGTTCGCCGGCGCCGATGCCCGCCCGGACAAGGTCGCGGCGCTGTTCGCGATCGAGACCCTCGGGCCTCCGTTCCTGAAGCGGCCGGAGATGGGATTGGATCTGGCCTGGGGCCTGGCCTGCGCGCCGATCACCTACGACCCCCCGGTCGCCGACCCGTCCGAGCTCGAAACGACCACGGAGGAGCATGCCGAGCTCGGCCCGATCCCGATCACGTTGCAGCGGGAGCCGGCGCGGCGGCTGGCCAATCTCAGCCAGTTCCCGATCGCCGTCGTGACCGCGGAGTCATCGATGTTCCTGGGATTCGACCGTCACCTCGTCCAGTTCCTCGAGCAGGGCGGGTGTGACGTGGAGCTCGTCCGGCTGGCTGACCACGGCGTCCACGGCAACGGGCACATGATCATGTCGGAGCGCAACAACGCGGACACGCTCGCGGTGCTCACGGGCTGGGCAGCGCGCAAGCTAGGGCCGTGACCGGCGGCCCCGGCCGCTCTCGACTCGCCGGCGGATAACCGCGGGCACCTGAGGGTCGCGCCGCGGTCACCGTGCCTCCGGGATGTCAAATGCGCCGGAATTCAGGGCGACCAACCGCACTCTCGACGAGCGCTTGCCGCCGAGTGTCGAGAAACGGCCCGTATACGGCGACTTTCGGCGCTCTCGAGCTGGGGAACCTGCCGAGTGTGGGGTTGGTCGCCCCAAGACCGCTCGACCCAGGCCGCGCACCCTCGCGACCTTCGGACCACGCCGCCGCCCCTGCGCCCGCCATGGAATCAGATCTAGTGGGTGAGCGGCTGTCCCAGGCGCGCGCGACCGGTCGAGGCGAACACGACGTCGTACTGGGCGCCGATGTGCGTCCGGAACATCGACGCGTCACGGAAGCAGCGATCCAGCCGTGAGCCACGCCGGGCGGCGCTGGAGCCGCCGGTGGCGAACATCAGATCGACCGCCTGCCAGGCCAGCTTGCCGCACTGCGCGAGCACGTCGCGGATCGCGCCGTCGTCGGCGGTGGTGAACGCCTCTCCGCGCTCCGCGAAGCCGACGCACTTGTCGGCGAAGCGGGCGATCGCGGCGAAGAAGGCGAGCTCGGCAGTGTCGACGAGGCTGTACGCCTCCCCGTACCACCGCTGGTAGTCGACCGAGTCCGAGCGGGGGATGGGCGGCGGGAAGCTCGTGGGGCGCGTCGTCATCATCGCTTCATACTCCTGGAGCGCGGCGCGGGCGTTGCCGATCTGGGTGGCGTTCAGCGATGCGTAGAAGAACGTCATCGCCCGTGCCAGATACAGCGGGTTGCCGTGCAGCTGGAAGCCGATCGTGCCCTCCCGGGGCATCTCGAAGTCCTTCCAGTCATAGCGCACAACCAAGTGCGCGGGCACGAACACGTCGTCGGTGGCGATCGTGTTGGATGCGGTGCCGCCGAGCCCGAGCGTGGCGCCGCCGCCCCAGTCGTCGAGGATCTCGTAGTCGGAGCGCGGGATCGCCACCATGATGCGCTCGTCCGAACCGGCGACGAGTGCGAGCGCGACGACGTGAGTCGAGTAGGTCGCCCCCGAGCAGTAATCCCACCGCCCGCTGACCCGGTAGCCGCCCGGCGCAGGCGTCGCCTTGCCCCGCGGAATCGCCCGGGACGGCCCGACGAAGTGACCGTCGGGGCCGAACAGCTCCGACTGGGCCCGCTCCGGGAAGAACGCAGCGATCTGAAGGGCGTGCGCCGAGCCCAGGCACAGGTTCCAACCGATACCGGCGTCGGCGCTGCAGATCTCGACGATCACGCGATAGAAGGTGTCCAGGCCGAACTCGTAGCCACCGAACCGGCGCGGCTGCAATATCCGAAAGAAGCCGGCCGCGACGAACCGCTCGTGCAGCTCGGCCGAGTACGTGCCGCGCTCCTCCGCGTCGGCAGCCTCGGCGATCACCCGCTCGCGCAGACGGCGGGCGCGGCCGACGATCTCCTCCGCCGTCAGCTCCGGCTCGGGGACCGGGATGCGCGTGGCGATTGCCATCCGCGCTAAGCGGCCAGGCCGGGCACGATCACGCCGCTCAGGTCACGCTTCTCCGCGGACGCGTGGAGCGCGTCATCGATACGGTCGAGCGGATAGCGACTGGTGATGATCGGCTCGGGATCCAGCCACCCGTCCTCCATCATCCGGATGAACCTCGGCAGATCGCGGCGCATGCGGACATTGCCGTTTTGGGCGCCGAGGATCGCCCGCCCCTCAACCGACATCGACAGTTGCGGGACCGTCACCTCGGCACCTCCGCGCTCGACGCTGGTCAGCACGACGGTTCCGGCCCGCCGCGCCGCCCGGATCGTCTGGGGGAAGACCGACGCCAGCGTCGCGGCCTCCATCGTGTAGTCGGCGCCCCGGCCTTCGGTAAGCACCTTGACCTGGTCCACCGGATCGCCATCCTCGGGGTTGACGGTGTCGGTGGCGCCGAAGCGGCCGGCCAGCTCGCGCCGCTCGGCGATCGGGTCCACGGCGATGATCCGCCGGGCGTTGGCGATCCGGGCCGCCTGCACCATCCATTGCCCGAGGTGTCCCAGCCCGAAGATCGCGATGCTAGAGCCGGCCTGCACCCCGGCGACGTTGTGCACGCACCCGACGCCGGTAGTGATGCCGCAGCCCAGTAGGCTCAGCCACTCGTCGGGGAGGTCGGTCTGCACCGGGAACACCTGACTGGCGGTGACGTTCATCACCTCGGCGTAGCCCCCGACGTTGCCGGCCGCGCTTACCGGCTCGCCGGTCTTGCGGTTGGCCACATGGGGCCAGATTCCGCCTCGGTCGAACGTCTCCGAGCATTGATCGGGGCGGCCGATGGAGCAGTAGAAGCACACCCCGCATTCCGAGGTGCCCGGCACGATCACACGATCGCCGACCTTGATGTGGTCGACGCCGGCGCCTAGTTCCACGACCTCTCCCATCGATGCGTGGCCGAGGATCGTCGGCGGGATCTTGAACAGCTCGCCCCGCCAGTTGACGCAGTCGGTCGAGCAGAACGGGGAGGCGCCGGTGCGGACGAGCACGCGGCCCGGCGCCGGATCGAGGTAGTCGACGTCCTCAATCACGAAGGGCTCCATGACCGCTGCCAGCAATGCTGCTCTCATCCGACGACTCTCTCCTCGGTATCGGGCGACTCGCTCCTGCGCATCATTGCGCGCTGAAGCCCCCGTCGGCCATCAGGATCGCTCCGGTGTCGATCGCGCCGCTGACGATCGCCACGGCTCCTGCCAGCTCGTCGCCCACGGGAGCGGCCATGATGTCGCCATCCTAACAGTTTGTCTACCTGTCTGACAATCTCGGGCGGGTCACGGAGGACGATTGCGAGCACTCGGGGCGGCAGCCCGGGGTCGCGGGCGTCCTGTATGATTGTCATACAGAATCGGCCAACAGGACCAAAGGACGCGCACGCCTATGGACGACAAGACGAAGCTCGAGGTCGGCCTGCAGACCCGGCGCGAGGTGCTGGGCGCCGAACATGTCGACCGTTCGCTGGGCCAGGCCACCGATTTTGCCCGCCCGATGCAAGAGCTCGTCACCGAGTACTGCTGGGGCGCGGTGTGGTCGCGTCCCGGGCTC
>Ga0187777_10003010_pt1 | contig 10784 bp, 10 predicted proteins | sample 1015_Q2_SP5_10_M_FD_132416 | JGI IMG/M metagenome (GOLD analysis project Ga0187777, IMG submission 132416) | Tropical peat soil microbial communities from peatlands in Department of Meta, Colombia - 1015_Q2_SP5_10_MG | ecosystem: Environmental > Terrestrial > Soil > Wetlands > Peat | place...
CATCCGTAGCCCGAAAGACGTGATCGACGCAGCAGTCGCCGGAGCCCACGTACTCACAGTTCCGTACAAAATCATGACCCAGATGCCCTTCCACAAAAAATCCGAAGAGACCATCCAAGAATTCGACAACGCCTGGAAAGAATTCCTCAAACTCGCAAAGAAACCCACAACCGAACCGAAGACGTTAACACGCTAACCCAACAAAGTATCGTTGCGACAGAGCTTTCCTCGAATCGCAGGACTTAACCTCCCTAGGAGCACTCAACATAAAAGTTACTGGAATAGAAGGAATCATATCCTCACAATCTAACAAGTGAAGTGTCTGAGAATGCTGATCGTTCGAGCACCCCTACGCGTAACGTTGGGAGGAGGAGGCACCGACATCCCCTCGTATTACTCACTCTACGGAGGATTTACCGTCACCGCGGCGATCGACAAATACATCTACATAGTCGCCGACGACAGATTCGACCCTGAATTCAGAATCAGCTACTCAAAAACCGAAATCGTCGACAAAGCCGAAAACATCTCACACCCAATCTTCAAAGAAGCCCTCAAACTATACGGTCCCCAAAGCAACCTCGAACTAATCTCCATAGCCTACCTACCCGCCAAGACCGGCCTAGGAAGCTCAGGAACATTCACAGTAGCTCTACTCAACGCTTTACACGCATTGAAAAAAGAACGTGTCCCTCCCTCAGCCCTGGCTGAAGAAGCCTGCGACATAATCATAAATCGACTCAAAGAACCGTCCGGCAAACAGGACGAATACACCGCCGCACATGGAGGAATCAACAGCCTCACCATAACGATGGACGGAGCTGTCAACGTTAACCCATTAAAAATCAGCAGATCCACAGCATCCGAACTGGAAACACAACTACTCCTCTTCTACACAGGCATCACACGAGAATCAAAACTCGTGCTCGACTCCCAAGCCAAAGCTGCCGCAGAAAAGAAACCCATCACCATCGACTACTACCATAAAATCAAACAGATCGGACTGGACAGTCGACAAGCCCTCGAAAACGGCGATATCAAACAGTTCGGAACACTACTTAACGATCATTGGCGGGCCAAAAAATCTTTAGCTCCAAACGCCACAACCCCCGAAATCGACGCAATCTACGACATAGCATTAAAGAACGGAGCGACGGGAGGCAAAATAATGGGCGCCGGCGCAGGCGGATTCTTCATGTTCCACTGCGACTCCGACCGAACCAAACTGACAGAATCTCTACGCAAACACGGACTTAGACGATTAGAATACCGCTTCGAATACGAAGGTTCAAAAATAATTATCGACCTCTGACCGTATCGATGATTCTGCTCCGCAGAACTGAGGAACGTTAGATAATCAAGAAACTCGATTCTGATGCGTAGAGGTGGAGGTGCCTCTGTCGAAAAATTTTCGCAACGGAGACGGAGGTTTGGTGGCGATGCCGCAATTTTCGCAGAACCTTGCCGAAAGCTCGATCTCCTTGCCACAGTTCGAACAGAATACCAAGTGTTATCTCGACCTAACCCAGGCTACTGCGAATATGAACGACAACACGAACGCCGCCTCCCCGAAGTAATCCATCCTAACCGGCAACCACCACGCCACCGGCCAGTACGGAGACATTGGGTTCACAATTTGGAATGCTACCACGTACACCCAAATCGCAAAGCTATACATCCACATAATCGCCATCATCATCTTTCTCGTCACTAGCCGAGCCTGAGAATACCGATATTTCGCGGTAATAGGAACCTGGCCTGTCGCCATACCCGCCTTAGCGCTACTTCGTCTCCAAACCCTGTCAAGATGCTCACCCAGAACATCGGAACCCCCGTCCTTCAGCGACCTATTCTCACGTCTCGCTGCGATCCAAGCCTCAGCTTCGTTACGACTCAAACCTAACGATACCAGATACTTCCTCAAATCCCACTCCATTTGCATCGACAACGGAGCCCACCCAAATTCGATCCTCAATGTTCTCGAAGAACGATAAGAGTAGGATGTAACTCAAGTCTCAGTATTGAGGTTACGCGGATCTAGCCGAGTCCAAAATCTCTCAGATAGACTAGTCTCTCTGCATTCCACGTTCAACCTGCCAGAGGAAGAAGCTGGCGACTGCAAGTCCGAAAGCTAACATCCCGATATCATCCATCCGCCAATCAAACGGAGGAAATCTCCAATGAGAGAACCTAATCGGCAACCAGTCTGGATGGGTAACTTGAATTAAGATGACGTAACACCAGATAAGAAAACTGAACACGAATACAGTCAATACGACAGCATGCATGATCTGTCTTCGGATCTTCGGGTTGCCAGACTTCAACTCTGAAACCTTTCATGTGCCCATAAGGCATGGTTGTAATCTAACCAATTTCTTTCATAACCGCGTTAACGGTTTTCACGGCGGCTTCGTCAGACGTGAACTTCGGTATCCATCCTAACTTGTTTGCTTTCCTCGAATCCAACTGAACTTTAGTTACGTCGCCAGGCCAGCCTCCTCCTCCCTTCACGCCCCCTGTATACTGAACATTTGTGTGCACATTGCCAGTCGCTTCAAGTATCATCTTCACAATGGTCTTGACGCTTGTCACTGATGACGGCGCGAGATTGAACAGGTTAACCGTCTCGTGAGAGTTTTGTAGGCAGAAGAGCAGACCATCAACCAAGTCGTCCACATACACGTACGGCTTTGTCTGGTTTCCGTCCCCAAGAACCTCTAGAACAGTCGCGTCTTTCCGGAGCTTATGCAGCAAGTCGTAGATGACGCCGTGCGTCGCTCGAGGACCGACGATGTTGCCGAGACGGAAAATCCATACCTGAAAACCAAATATGCTAGCGAAACCGGAGAGTAATCCTTCACAAGCCAACTTACTAGCACCGTAAAGAGAAACGGGCAACACTGGCCCATAATCTTCCGGCAGCGGGACATCTGGTGTCTCTCCATAGATTGTTCCGCTTGACGTAAAGAGAATTTTCCTAACATTGTTGAGACGCATGGCCTCTAGGACGTTGTAGGTTACGATAGTGTTCAGTTCTAGGTCAAGCCGTGTGTTCCGGATTCCCTCGACAGCTTGAGGGTTCGCAGCCAAATGGCAGACCAGATCATGCCCGGCCACACTCTTAGTTACCAGTGCCGGCTCAAGAAGTTCCCCCTTAACGAGCTTAAACCGTGGATTTCCATAGTGTTGCTCGATGAACGATTCTTTCCCTGAACTAAAATTATCGTAAACGGTCACACGATGTCCCTCAGCCATCAACCTGTCAATCAGGTGGCTGCCGATGAAACCAGCGCCGCCAGTCACGAATACTTTCAAGAACCTCGAACTGTGACTCTACCGTTTGAACATTTTATCTCTTATCCCTATTCCCTCTCTGAATCGTCGCATCAATTCAATTCGATCACTCATACTACAACACTTTAATGCGATGCTCTCTAAGTTCCTGCACTGGAATGATGCGGTTAGTGTTCCGGTATGGCTGCGAAGAAAAGAGTACTCATCATAGGATTAGACTGCGCTGAACCTAAACTTGTGTTCGAGAGGTTCAGAGAACATCTACCGAACCTACGAAAACTAATGGATGACGGTGCGTACGGCAGAATGGAAAGCTGCCACCCGCCTATCACCATTCCAGCATGGATGGTAATGAGCACCAGCACCAGTCCCGGCGGCTTAGGAATCTACGGTTTCAGACACAGAAGAGGCTTCTCATACACGGACGGATACATCGCCAACTCTCTCTCCGTCAAAAAAGAAAAAATCTGGGACATCCTCGCTAACCATGATAAAAAAGTCTGCATCGTAAGTATCCCGCCAGGGTACCCGCCTACCAGGGTAAATGGAGAATTAATTTCCTGTTTCATCACTCCAGACGCAGATAGAGAATACACGTATCCTCCAATTCTGAAGCAAGAGATCGAAAAGATGGTAGGCCCGTACCCTTTCGACGTTGAATTCAGAATTGAAAACCGTGATGAATTACATAAGAACCTGATCGATATGACCGAGAAACACTTCCAAGTCATCGAGCATCTCCTCTCTACTCGCCAATGGGATTTCTTCATGTTCAACGAGATCGGGGTGGACCGATTACATCATGCCTTCTGGAAATTTTTCGATCGAGACCACCCTAAATACGTTCCAGGAAACCCATACGAAACGGTAGGCCTGGAATATTACAAACGCATCGACGACCATATAGGACGACTACTCTCAATCGCAGGACCAGACACCACCGTACTCGTAATCTCAGACCACGGCGCGAAAGGCATGAGAGGCGCTTTCTGCTTCAATCAGTGGCTCATCAAAGAAGGATATTTAGTCTTGAAAGAGGATCCGCAAAAGATCATCGAGTTCGAAAAGGCTGCAGTTGACTGGACCCGCACGAAAGCCTGGGCGTGGGGTGGTTACTACGCACGAGTCTTCTTCAACGTGAAAGGCAGAGAAGAGCAGGGAATAATCGAACCCGAAGACCTTGACAAAGAAAGACTTGAATTAACCAAGAAAATATTAGAAATTCGCGATCCTGAAGGACGAAAAATGGACACAAAAGTCTATCGTCCAGAGGAGCTCTACAAAGTTAGCGTAGGCGACCGCCCCGACCTAATGGTCTACTTCGACGACCTCTACTGGCGATCAGCTGGCACCCTAGGACATGACTCACTATATCTATCCGAGAATGATACCGGACCGGACGACGCCGTCCACGCTCAGTACGGAATCTTCATCCTCAAAGACCGCAAAATCGGAAAAATCGGTCATATACCAGACGTGAACATACTCGACGTCGCCCCAACTCTACTTAAATTGTTCGACATACCAGTACCCGGCTCGATGGAAGGAAAACCATTAGGGATCGTCTCAAATTGAAACAAGGTTTCGTGGTATGGTTAACCGGCCTTCCCGGATCAGGGAAAACCACTATCTCCAATCACCTCGAACCAAAACTGCGAGCAATGGGTTGGCCCGTAGAAATCCTAGACGGTGACGAAATAAGACAGAACTTGAGCAAAGGTCTAGGCTTCAGCAGAGAAGACCGAGAAACCCACCTAAAACGAGCCGCCTACGTCGCAAAACTCCTCTCAAGAAACGGAGTCGCAGTCATAGCCGCCTTCATATCCCCATACCGAAACGTACGAGAATACGCCAGAAAAGAAACCACCAACTTCCTCGAAATCTTCGTCAAATGCTCACTACAGGTTTGCGCTCAACGAGACCCCAAAGGACTCTACAAGAAAGCCTCAGCCGGCGAAATCAAAAACCTTACCGGCCCTCAAGATGTTTACGAGGAACCACTAGCACCGGACCTGATCGTTCAAACCGACAATCAAACCGTCGAAGAAAGTGTCAACTCAGTCCTCGACAAACTCAAACAACTCAACCTAACATGACAGACCATGTAATTCGCGAAGTCTAAACACGAACGTTTGAGGGCTGAGGAATCTTCCCTAGAAACTTCAAGATGCCCATAACGCTGACCCTCACCGAACGCTGAATAAACTTATCCAATCCGGCCCTTTCAACCTCAGCGTCCTCCGCTAAGCCATACATAAGTCGTTCTACAATTTCGTCAACAGTCAACCCCATCCTTTCGAACCTGTCCACGTTATCGATCCATTTCTCCGTCTCAGCTCTGGTTTGTTCTAAGATATCTCGCGCATTCGTCCAAACTCCGTAGTGCGGAACGAGTAACTCTCGTGGGTTCAGTTTTAGGAGAGCTCCGATGGTATCGACGAATTTTGTGTTATCGAAGCTCGGAGGAGGCGTCGACGGTATTATTCTTTGAAAGTTGAACAGCGTCATCCCTACGGCGTCAGCCGTCAAAAGCCGTTTCTGTTTGTCGATGAATACTGAGATTTGGTGAGGAGCATGGCCGGGAGTTTGCAGTGCGGTCACTGAGAATTCTCTCCCTAAGTCTATACGGAGTTCACGTTCGACCGGCACGATTTTGTCCTTGTCAATTGGGATCGGGTTTCCGTACATTCTCATTATTTTTTCTCCGTATACCGAAGTCGCACTTTGTATCAGAATACGGGGGTCGACGAAGTGGGGTACTCCTCTTTCGTGGGCGATGACTTGAGCGTTCGGCGTGTGGCGGAGCAAATGTCCTGTTCCTCCACCGTGATCTAAATGCAGATGCGTCGGAATCAGGTAACTAACGTCGGACAGATCAATCCGAAGCTCATTCAAACCTCGGAGTATGGAGTTGTAGGTGGACGCATATCCGCAATCCACAATTGCAACTTTCGAACCCTTCAGAACGTAAGCCGCTACGGTTCTCGGCCATTCGGGTAGCGACACGTCGACCTGAAAAATTTGATCAGTTATCCTAGTGATCCCCAGATCCTTCACACTCAACTAATTCCTGGACAAAAACGCGATAACCACGTCGTCACTCGTGCGCGCAAGATATGAGTAACCCAGCAGAAGCGAGTAGTGTCACTTCGATAAAGCGGCTGGATGGAGGTCACGTTGAGCTGCCTGCGAGTAGGGTCTCCATCATCATCCTAGATGTTTGAGGAGAGCTGGAATCACTTGATAGAGGTCTCCGACGATTCCGTAGTCGGCGACTTGAAAAATTGGCGCCTGTTTATCTTTGTTTACGGCCACTATTATTTTACTGTCTTTGATTCCAGCCACATGTTGCAGTTGACCGGAAATTCCGACAGCGAGGTAAAGATCTGGATGCACGCGAGCACCGGTCAACCCTATATGATGTTCCTCTCCCAGCCATCCTAGGTCTGAGGAAAGCGGCCTCGAACATCCGACCGCCCCGTTCAGCTTCTTAGCCAACTCGTCGAGCAAAACCAAATCTTCCTTGTTCCTGAACCCTCTTCCAGCAGAGACTATAATTGAGGCGTTCTTGATGTCAACTGTAACCTTACCCTTCGGTTTCGTTTCTACATGGCTTATTTTCTCGGAAGCCCGACCTACGGTTACTGTTTCCACAGACGGAGTCCCAACATTCTTCTCGTAGGCGCCAGCAGGAATTACGGCCACGCATGGTAACGGAGCAACAACTTCTGCCGAATATTTTCCAGCGTACACTTGCCTCACGCCCCTAAGTTTTCCGTTTTCCACCTTCAAGCATCTAACGTCGCTCAACACTCCAACCCTCATCCGTACCGCTAACTGTGAAGCTAACTGTCTCCCGAAACGCGTACCTCCGATAAGGACGGCTGAGGGTTTTCTCTGAAGCGCATACTCCGAGATGGCCTCCAGACTGAGGTCAGGATGGCCGCTCAGTTGTCTATCTGATTTGAGCACCACCGCTTTACCCGCTGTCGAGTTCGGCGCAGTGTTTGCGTCTAGGTAAATCGATAACGCTTCCGAACCCAGCTGTTTTGCGATCTCGGTCGCTCCTGCGTAAACTTCACTTGCGAGCCCCGGATCTTCAGAATACGCGAGAACCGTCAAACGTTGATCACCTGTTCACTCCTCAGAGCTTCCATCAGCTTCCCCACCGCCACGTCAACTTCGCCCTCGAACAGAACCTTCTTCCTGTTCATTGATTGGGCCGTAAGGTCGAGTACTCGTACTTGCGTCTGCGGTGCTTCCGAACCGCCTAAGTTCTGGAGGGGAATGCTTTCTGTTGTCCTCTTCGATGCTTGCATTATCTGCAGCAGAGTCGTATATCGAGGTTCGTTGATCTCGCTAACCACGGATATTACCGCGGGGAATTTCGTTTCGGACACGTCGACTCTGTCCTCGTACGCTTGCTCGCACCTCACACCGGATTCGTTCAGCTCAATTTTTCTAGCGTACCCTACGAACGGTTGGTTTGCCCATTCAGCGATCATCGGTCCTATTTGGCCGCTGTAAGTGTCGGATGAGCCTTCTGAGCATAACGTCAACTCCGCGTTTTCCTGCTGAATGAAGCGGGCAAGATAATAGGATGTTGTGAGAGTGTCGAGTTCCGTGGGGTCGCATTGGATCAGAACGCCTCTGTCAGCTCCCATCGCCATCGCTTCCTTAACCGTCTTTTTAGCCGTCTCGTCACCAAGGCTTAAGGCGACAACTAACGCGCCCGTCTTCTCTTTGATCCGTATCGCTTCTTCCAGCGCGTTACGATCAAAGATACTCATCTTCGTCTGCGGATTCTGAAGTTTACCGTTAACGCTACCAGTCAACTCCAACTCGTCAACTGCATTCTTCACGCAAACAACTACCTTCATTCACGCCACCGAAACGAACCCGATCATGCGAAACCTTTCATATATGCCACATGGTTCTCATCCGAATCAAGAAATATGCGGTCGTCTGTTCTCGTCGGTCGCAATGCTATGTGACGGTTTATTGACATTTCTAATGGTTTCTCACTGTTGATGTAAGTGGAAAGCTTGTAACATAATTTATGGTAATCGTGTCATGAAGTCTCATATATGATAATAGACTGAGCCGACGCGTTAGGTCCAACGCATCGGAGGATGTGCATCTGCAAGCTACTCGGATGTCAATTTTCAGTCATCGTGAGGTAATAGTATGAAAAGAAATGGACTCAAAAAACAGATTTGGTTCACCTACTTACTAATGGCGGTAAGCGTCGCGAGTCTACTGTCCGCTCCCTTCGTATCTGGTAGCGGGATAACAAGTACAACTACGTTGACCATAACAAGTACGTTCACTCATAGCTCAGGGACCAAGACATCGTTTAGCTATACGACACGAACCATAACGTCTACCTTCCGCACTTCGACTAGCTCATTAACTTCGAGTACAACTTCAACAATCCACATAACCACCATTACCTCACTACACTACATCGGACAAGGTATCATCGGATACATCGGTTGCTCCAACACCCAGTTTGCAGTCATAGGCTATCATAGTGTCGTCACATCTCCAGTCAAGAAGCTTTTCTGGGATCCGTACGATACTATCGGTGGCACATTGGATAAGTGGGCGAATAATGAAACCAACCGTGACACTGGCCTGACATATTGGGCTGAATACTCACAACAGATTGAAATTTATGGGCAACCTCAGAAAGTGTGGATCCAAATCTGCGAAGACGCCAGCCATCCTCTGACCTTCAATGACGTAACAACGGTAATCAGAATCCTTCGACAGTTCAGCCCACATGCGACATTCTTCATAAGTCCGCTCAACACGTACTCACCTGTTGGATTGTGTTCCATAACTGGACCCAATGGGGTGCAGGACGCAACAAAATTAGCTAACGAAGCCGTTTCAGCAGGCCTTGCAATGCAAGGACCGATCCTTGGTCCGCTCACTGCCCAGAATACCTACAGCGATCATTGTCACCCGAATCCCACTGGTCAGACTTTGTTAGGATCACAATTAAACGCGTTCTTCAGCACCCATTAGAATGATTCTTCAGAGATATGGAATCCGCTCAGAGCATAATGCTCGAAGCGTGTCGGTTAATCTACGGAATAGACCACAGCCAACGGGTGAGATGAAAATTGGATGCTTCCACGACAAGGGCTACGATAAAATCAGAACCAAGCCTGAAATGGGTTAAGGTGCAGGGAGAGTCTGAGCGAGCATCGCCGTTAGTCATAACTAGACTGGACTTATTCCGATTTAACGCAACGTCAATTTCATTCAACGCGCAAGTAAGATCTTCTCCGCACGCCTTCAAATAGGCCTCCTTCCCGGTCCAAATTTTAAAAAAGGTTTCATACTGTTCATTGCCGGAAAGCGCATGAACCGCTGACCTCTCACGAATTGAAAAGAAACGGTCAGCAAACGCTATTACCTCAGCGAATGGAACAACGCGTTCAAGATCCACCCCAATGTTTCGACCGAGTGTGAAAGCGTAGACGGCTAGGCCGCCTGAATGGGCTATGCTAAACTGGATACGATTCTTTCCATATTCTTCGGCTAATGACGGTTTTCCGCGCGAGCCGTAGTGAAAACGAATCACTTTTGGTTCTACACTCGAATAGTGTCCTAGAATTGTTCGAAGTACTCCACGGCACGCAATAAATCGTGTTCTCTCTCGGTCAGAGTAATAGGCTTCTGCTCTACTCCGTTCATCTGTGCTAAGTGTCGCTGCCAACAATTTCAACCTCGACGTAGGTAGATCGAGAGGTGAATACAACAAATGTACATCATCCCGAGACAACGCGGCGTTTTCTTGTCGCCAACTCAACATTGAGTTTGAGACTTCAAGGCTACCCATGTCATGTCGTCCGAACGGAATCGCGGTTTGGATCAAAATATTTCGCTCCCAAGATCTATCGGCATTCACGTTGGACCTTGCGCAAGTTGTTGTTTGTAACTTTGAAATCTAGCATGTGAAACGGGCATCATTCTGAGCTGGCTCATAGCTGTGTAGTTCCATTTTATCCAATGGCTTGGATTTTGGTAGATAGCGTTTTCTAAGATAGCTAAACATTTGCGAAAGGCCTCAAGCGCATCGCCTTGAACCGGTATCGGCGGAAAGATCTCTAGTACTTGGTGTCGCCAGTCATGTGAACGACGCAATAGTATCACCAAAACTTTGGCGCCAGTGAGCTGGGCAATGCTAATCGCCCCAGGCAACAGCGTGGCTTTTCCGTCCAGAAAGTCTACTGAAATATGGCCGGCCGAATCTGGTGGAGCGACAGGGTCCCCATAATCAGAATGGTCCAACATGTTGGCAATCAGTTCGTTTCTCCGAAGCAGAATCGCCGCTTGAACCGCGACCCCAATTCTTCCTTGTCGCCGCACAATATTCGGACGTCGCAAATGGTGTACGACAGGTCGATCTTGGAGAAGTCTATAGAACAATCGATCGATCGGTGAAAGATGGTCATCGTCGTATGACCAATTAGTAA
>Ga0187777_10003011_pt1 | contig 10782 bp, 8 predicted proteins | sample 1015_Q2_SP5_10_M_FD_132416 | JGI IMG/M metagenome (GOLD analysis project Ga0187777, IMG submission 132416) | Tropical peat soil microbial communities from peatlands in Department of Meta, Colombia - 1015_Q2_SP5_10_MG | ecosystem: Environmental > Terrestrial > Soil > Wetlands > Peat | place...
CGGCTCGACGCGCTCACCGGTGATCTAACGCCGCTCCTGATCGAAATCAGCAAGCACACTTCCCCGTTCAACGCGGCCGGTATCCCGTGCAGCGCGCAACCGATCCCTGCCACGGGCGGGCGCCTGCCCGCGAGCCTGCAGCTCGTCGGTCCGTGGAACCGCGAGGAGCTGCTACTCGCGACTGCCAGCAAGATCGCGGCGGCAGTCATGTAGAGGGATCTAGCCCACCTGGCTACCCAACCACCGTGCCGGGATGAAATTCAGGACTCGTGGCCCACGCCCGGGGCCGAGCTGCTCCTCATCAGCCGCAGAGAACGCAGCGCTCGCCGGCCCCGGACCTGCCCGCGCGAACGGAGGTCCGGAAGGTAGGTCCCGTGGGGTCAGCCTCAACAGCGGACACTCGGCTTATCAACTGGTGACACGCCACGCGGTCACCAGGACGAGAGGCCAGACGGCCGTTCGCGTAAGCGTTGCAGAAGCACGGATCGGCTGTCATCTCACCGCGGCTTTCTAGAGACGAGGACCAGCACTCTGGACAGCCTGTTACTTGCTCGCGAAGGAGAAGAGGGTGACGGCCGGAGGGAGGCCTGTGCGCGCAGCTCCAAGGCCGCACGGCGCCTTTGCGGGACGCGCGCCTTTTGCTGCAGCCGGCGCAGCGCGCCGGCGGCTTTTGGCGACGCGGCGGTGACGCATCCCGGCACGAGCCCCGGGGGGGCGCCGAGGGCTGGGTCTGGGCGGTTGCGAGTGGCCGCTTACGGATCGCTGTCCCTTGCGCTGCGCGGCGGCGGTAGCGTTTTTGCGCCCTTGACGGCGTCGCGAGCTGTTCTGGAAGAGGCGACGACAGGTTTCTGCGGCGCGGTTCGGCGCGAGAAGGCGCGAGCGACGACCAGTCGCGTTTCAGACGAGCTTGAGCGGGATCTCGCCGTAGGGATCGAGCCGGTACACCAGCGACACACGGTGGTAGCCGTCGGCGATGTCGGCGCCCGCCTCGCCGCTGACGACGAGCACGGGGCTAAGTTCTTTGCCCTCGATCACCTTGACCAGGTCTTTCATTACGCCCGGATCATCGAGGGGCGCGGGGGTGAGGCCCGCCGCGCGCAGGATGTCGTTGGCGCGCCGCCGTGTGATCGGCGCTTTGCGCAATCGCTTGACGACTTTGCCGGCCGACTCGACGTCGACCTTGAGGGACAGGTAGGCCTCGGCGGCGTTGTAGTCGTGGCCGGCGACATCGTCGAGCCATCTGATGTTCTCCACCGGGCCTGACTCGACCGCGTCCGCTTTATCCTTGGCCACGCACGGATCATGTCAGACGCCTTGCGCCTGTTGGAGGGTGGATGCGTCGCCCGCGAATGGGTTCCCGACCGATCCTGAGCTCGCCCCGCTGTACGCCGAGACTCATCCACGGCTGGTCCTGGCAACGCACGTCGTTGAAGAATTGGACGGTGAGGCTGTTGAATACGGCTAGGTCGCCGCTGCGGGCGCGACCGGGTGCGATCAGCTCTTCGACGCCTGGTCGTCCCGCGAGTTCTGCGGCGGCGAGCAGGGAGCAGGTGAGGACGGTGCCGTGGAATGTGGGTGGGCGGGCTGGCGGGCGACGGCGAGGGCGGTGGTGCCGACGTCGAGGATGAGGGCTTGGCGGATCAAAGCGCCGACGGCAGGGGCTAGGAGGTAGACAACGACCGTGGTTTGCCCGACCCTTCGCGCGTGTGATATATCAGTTACCGATGACTGGTGCATCAGCATGACGGTCAGTACGTTTGAGCTCTTCTCGATCGGGATCGGCCCGTCGAGCTCGCATACTGTGGGCCCGATGCGAGCTGCCCGCCGGTTCGCGCAGATGCTGGCCGACGCCGGCGTCCTCGACGAGGTGGACGCGGTCACGGTCGACCTGATGGGCTCGCTGGCGCTGACCGGCGTCGGCCACGGAACTGACCGTGCAGTGCTGATGGGCTTGGCCGGCGAGGCTCCCGAGACGATCGAGGTCGAGGGGATCGCCGACAGGGTGGCACGGATCGCTGAAGATCAGGAGCTCCCGCTGCTGGGACGCCATCGGATCCATTTCGATCCGGCGCAGGCGATCGCCTTCCGTCGCGGCGAGCGCCCCAGGCCGTATGCCAACGCATTGATACTGACCGCTCGATCCGGTGAGCGAGTCCTCGAGCAGCGGACGTACTTTTCGATCGGGGGCGGCTTCATCCTCGAATCCTCCGAGCTCGACGGTTCGGAAGCTCAAGCCCCCGAACTTCCGCACCCATTCTCGAGCTCGGCCGAGCTGATCGCCCACGCCGAGAGCGCGGACCTCCCGATCAGCGAGATCGTCCGCCGCAACGAGCTGGCGCAGCGCGGCGGCGAGGAGATCGAGGGGCGGCTGAGTGCGATCTGGGCCGCGATGCGGGAGTGCGTGCAGCGCGGCCTCACCCGCGAGGGCGTGCTGCCCGGACGGCTCGGCGTCCCACGCCGGGCGGCCAAGCTGCACGCCCAGCTGCGCCTCGCTGCGCCCGACTCGCCGCTCGTGCAGCTCGAGTGGGTCAACCTCTACGCGCTCAGTGTCAACGAGGAAAACGCCTCCGGGGGCCGGATGGTGACCGCGCCGACCAACGGCGCCGCCGGGATCGTGCCCGCGGTCCTGCACTACTACGTCAACTTCATCCCCGATGCGAACGAGGAGGGCGTGTTTCGCTTCCTGCTCGCGGCCACCGCGATCGGCAGCTTGTGCAAGGAGAACGCATCGATCTCCGGCGCCGACATCGGCTGCCAGGGCGAGGTCGGAACAGCGTGCGCGATGGCCGCGGCAGGTCTGTGCGAGGTCCTCGGCGGCAGCCCGCGACAAGTCGAGAACGCCGCCGAGATCGCAATCGAACACAACCTCGGACTCACCTGCGACCCGGTCGCCGGGCTCGTCCAGGTGCCGTGCATCGAGCGCAACGCGATCGCCTCGGTCAAGGCGATCAACGCCTGCCAGCTGGCGCTGCGCGGCAACGGCAGCCACGTCGTCTCGCTCGACGACGCGATCCGCACGATGCGAGACACCGGTCTCGACATGAGCCACAAGTACAAGGAGACCTCACTGGGAGGCTTGGCGGTGAACGTAGTCGAATGCTGAACACGATCCGCACCGAGCTCGACCCGCAACTGGCCGATGCGCACGCGAGCTCGAACGCCAGAACGGCACACTCGAGATGGTGGCGAGTGAGATTGTGCCCCGCGGAGAGTGTTCGGGCAGCATGTTGACCAACAAGTACGACGAGGGCTGTCCCGGCAAGCGCTACTCGCCGAGCGAGAGGTGCATGGACAGCGCTGGCGAGGAGCGGATGCGCTCGTTGTCGGGGTCGAACAGCGACACGTCGAGTCGGCGCTGCGCACCGTCACCGGTAGTGGTCGCCGAGGTAGCGCACCAGTAGCCGGTCCCGAGTTCCGCCTGCTCACAACCCCGGCCGGCCAGCGATCAAAGACGGGCACGATCTGCTCCGTTCCGCCGGCCCGCCCGAGCGCAAGCCGTCAGCCGAACTCCCGTGTCAACGACAGAAGCGCATCGGACGTCACCTGTGCGGTGCCTAGCGAGGCTTCCAATAAACCCACATTTGCGCCTTCGCCGGCAACTACTGACGGGGCCTTCCTAAGCGGCCCGAGGCCCGGTCGCGGGGTCCGCGGATTACTATCAACGACCGTGCGGAGCGGGTCCCTGCTGCGCTTCAGCTCGGCGAGACCGCTGAGAAGGATGGGCTGCTCGCCCGCATGTAGCTGATAGAGGCTTGAGTCGCGGGGATCAATCCAGCTCAAGTAACCGCCCTCGAGGATTTCGCGGGGATGCCCGAGGGCGCCAGTAAAGCTGTAACGAACGGACGGGATCCGCACGGGGTCAAAGTACCGAGGCGTGTAGAAGTCCGATACCAGCACGCCGTTGACGGTGTAGTACATCGACAGGCAGGGGTCGCAGACCTCGAGCAAGTAGCACACGCGCAGCGCCGGATCCAGGGGGTGTGCAGCGGCCACGAGACGGTTGCCGTAAGGATCGGCAAGCATCTCGAGCGTCTCGTGACTGACCGTCACAGTCCACGCGCCTTCAACCGATGCGAGCGAGAACGGCTGTCGGGTGATGGCCGTGAGATGGATGCCGGCAACCTCATCGGCCTCCAGCGCCTTGATGAGCGTCTCTGCGGGCTGTGCTCCGAGCACATACTCGAGTCGGCTCGAGAGCTCACCCAGGTCGCTGAACAAGACAACCGGGCGATAATCGCTCGGAACCGAGGCGAGATCCTCGAACGCGTCCACGGTAGCGGGGATGCCCCAGAGCGGAGTGAAATCGCGCGTTACCTGCTTTTGCACGGCGGCGGCCACCTGCAGGAGGTCTCTCGTCGGGACCTCCCGGGCCATCGACACGATGGCGACATGTTCGGTTAGAGGCACGGGACTCTCTAATACTTGCACGGCGACCGCGAGATGTCCGAGAATCTAGATTCCAAGGCGCCCCGACCCACGGGCCAAGGGTCGAGATGCATGCCCGCGGCGCGGCGTGATGCTCGATCAATCACAGATCGCCTACTTTCTGCTGTCGCTCGGCGTCATCGAGCCGCGTGCCGTGGTCGAGGACGGTCTCACCGTCGTCGACACTTCGCGACGCAATCGCGTCTTCATCGTCACGACGCCTTCAGGCCCGACCTACGCGGTCAAGCAGGCAATTCCGCGGAGCGCGGTCGCGCTCCAGCATGAGGCGGCGGTGCTGCGCGTGCTCGCCGATGCGCCTGAGATGGCCGGGCTGGTGCCGGCGGTCGTCCACGAGGATCCCGAGATGGCCCTGCTGGTTCTTCGCTCGCCCGGGGGCGGCAGAGATTGGACCAAACATTACAGCACCGGCCGGTTTCCCCGAGCGCCGGCTCGTGCGCTGGGCCTCGCTCTTGCTGTGCTGCACGGCCTCGCCGCCAGCGCAGTCGGCGACCAACCGACCGATCTCGAGCGGATGTGGGCACTTCAGTTCGCGGAGCCACCATACGAGCTCGTACTCGACCTCAGTATCGGAGCGCAGGACCTCGTGGCGCGGCTTCAGGCGAACGCGGCGATGATCGAGCGGCTGACCGGCCTGCGAGACGATGACCACGAGGACGCGTTCGTCCACGGGGATCTTCGGTGGGACAACTGCCTCGCTGTCGCGGTGCCCGGCTCGAGGCGCAGGACGCGAACGTTCGTCGTCGACTGGGAACTCGCGGGTCGCGGGGAGGCCGCACTCGACGTCGGAACCGTGCTCGCGGAATACCTCAGCGCCTGGGTCGGATCGATCCCGATCGTGGACGCGGCAGCTCCTGGTCGCCTCCTGTCCCACGCCAGATACCCGCTGCGACGGATGCAGCCTGCCATCGACGCGTTCTTGTCGGCGTATCGGAGAGCGACCGGTACGCCGCCGACGCTCCGGCGGACGATGGAACTGGCGGCCGTCCGTCTCCTGCAGACGGCGGTGGAGCGCGCGCAAGTGCTCACAGCGCCCTCAGCACGCTTGGTGACGCTGGTTCAGCTAGCTGAGAACATCTTGCTCGAGCCCGAGAATGCGGCCCGGACCCTGCTTGGGCTGCGCGAGTGATCGGCTATCGCGATCAGGTCACGGCGGCGGTCGGCTCGGTGACGATCCACAGCCCGACGGGATATGCCTGGCTCGGTCGCCCAAGCCGGCCGCTGCCGGCCTCGCTGCTTGCCCAAATCGATCAGCTCGAGGGCCGTCGGCATCTCGCCGGGCGCCTGCGCGAAGAGCTGTATTCGTCGTTCTACTGCACCGGCGGTCCCGTGCCGACGCGCTTGGGCAACGCGGAACCGGTCGCCGCGGATCCATGGCTCACGATGGCGCTATCCGATGCCAACACCGGGCGCGGCAGCTGGCAGCCGGGATGGATCGTCCACAGCTGTGACGGCGACGCCGTGGTCGTTTCGACGCATCGGCTGCGCGTCCGTGTCCCGTCTGCCGATTGCCGCGCAGACGGCGATGGTCCGATCCGTTCGGGCGTGGCCGTGAGCGTACGGCTCCCCAAGGAGCTGCCGGCGCGGTCCCCGGGATTCTTCACGGTGCTCGGAGAGGCCGTGTTCGAATCCACTCCATCCACCGGCATCCTGCGCGTGTACTGGGACGTCGGGGCCTCGGGGGCGCCGGCGCTGGTGCGTGCACTCAGCTCGCGCCTCAACGCGGAAGAGGTGCCGTTCCGGCTAAAAGTCGCCGATCATCCAGTCCGCTTCGATCGCTGCGACGCGGCGGTGCTCTACCTCCCGAGCGAAGCATTTTCCGGGGTTCGCGGAATGCTTGCGCAGGTTGCGGCGACGCTGGCCTCGCATCTGCGGCCCGAGATTCCCGCGTTCACGCTCGCGTTCGCAGCAGGCGTGGGCCTTGCCGAGAGCACCAACACAGGCGAGAGCTTCGGCGAACATCGCTGCGGACTACTCGCCGACGGAATCGTCGACGCCGCCGCACAGGGTGTCACGCCGGGCCCCGCGCGCGTCGAGGCGGTGATCGCGAGTCTTGCCGCTCACGGGGTGATGATCGACGCGCCCTACCTCGAGCCCTCTCTGGACGGCCAACATGTCCTCTGACGGTCCGTTCCTCGAAGTAGCGGCGTCGATCGGTCGCCGCATCGTCACGGATGCGGTATGGCACGACGGTCGCTGCAACTGGGTGGGCGCCGCGGCCGCACTCCCCGGGTCAGCGGGTGTGGAATATCAGGCTCTCGGACCGGATCTCCACGGGGGAACGGCGGGCGTCGGACTGTTCCTTGCCCACTTGGCCACCACAACCGGGGACGGATCATTTCGCTCTACGGCCGCAGGCGCTCTGCGTCATGCCACGACGCGGGCGAGGCAGTTGCCCGTGAGCCGGCGAGACGGATTTCACGCCGGCACTCTCGGGATTGCGTGGGCGGCCGCCACTGCGGCCCGGTTGCTGGACGAGGAAGAGTTACGCAGTACGGCCCACGTGCTGGCGGCTGAGGGGCGGGGCCTAGGCCGCGATCGGTGCCCCGACGTTGTGACTGGCATGGCGGGTTGCGTCCTGGGGCTGATCTCCCTCGCCGAGGATCTCGAAGATCCGCGCCTCGCAGCCGAGGCAAGGGCAACCGGCGACGCGATCGTGCGGCGCGCGACGGTCACCTCTCATGGCTGGTCGTGGGCGATCCCCGGCCGCCGCTACCAGCATCATCTCTGCGGCGCCTCCCACGGTGCCGGCGGCATCGGGTGGGCGCTGCTCGAGCTGTTCGCCGCGACGGGCGAGCAGTGTTTCCGCGACGGCGCCACCGGTGCGTTCGCGTATGAGCGGTCATGGCTTGACCCTGGCTCGGGGACGTGGCCGGATCTGCGCGTCGGCGGCCAGCGCCGAGGCGTGCGCCAAGCGATCGACTCAGGTGTGACGGGCACGTGGTGTTATGGCGAAGCGGGCATCGCGCTGACACGGTTGTGTGCGATCGCCGCGCTCGGTGAGGGTCCGCACTTGGGTGACGCGGACGTGGCACTCGAGACCACGCGGACGCATCTGGCCGACGCGTTGCCCTACGCGATCGACGATCTGGCGCTGTGCCACGGTGCCTCCGGCGCGGCGGACGTGTTGGTGTCAGCCGCCGCCTTCAGCAACCGGTGGCGTGATGGGGCCGAAGTCGCAACGGAGCTCGGGCATATTGCTCTTGAACGCCGGGGGAAGGCGGCCGAAGCATGGCCGCGAGGCGTCGCCGACACGACACCCGGCTTGTTTCTCGGCCTCAGCGGGATCGGCTGGCTGTTCCTCCGGCTGCACGATCGTGCGACCCCGTCGCCGCTCGCGCCAACGACGGCCTTGACACCGGTGTCCGGTGGACTTAGCGTGCGCTCGACCGGCGTGCAGTTCCGATGAGTTGCGAGGTCTCGGTATGACGGATGCACAAAACTACGGTGGTCTTACCCCCCACCCCTTGATCGTAGGGCTCGCCATTGGGTTGGGAACCGCGAAGCCGAACCGTGCCGCTGCGATGCAAGCTGTGATCGCCCAGCTCGCCGACGAACAGGCCGCCGCGACGCTTACCGCCGCGCCAAGTCCGGCCGCACAGACTAAGAACGCGGCGTCGGCCAAGAAGTTCTCCGATCCCGAACGCGCGGAGATCGTGATGTTCGCCGGATATCTCGGCCCACCAGCAGACAATCCGAAAGATCAGACGACGTGGAGGTTCCTGTATCAGGACTCGAGTGCGACGAGCTGGCTCTTGGTGCCCCAAGACGCCATCGTCTTACACCAGCGCGCGCCCGATAACAAAGCGGCATTCCAGCTGCGCGACGTGATCTGGGTTAGAGCTGACGCGCCGGTGCGTCAGGGAGACCAGGCGGAATCGCAGCAGGCTCGGTTCCTGACAGGGACCTTCACCCGCGCTGGTGACCTACATGCGTCATTGAGCGACGCTGGCGCGCTCTCTCCCGCGAGTGGGATCCTGTGCGCACCGACTCCGGAGTGTTGTGGGCGGCACAGTCGTTAGCCGGTCCCCCCAAGGAGCCGTTGCTGCTCCTGCGGTGTAAGCGCCGGCGCCAGCCGTGAAACGGCGAGCGCGCGCACCTGCTGGAGGCTGCCACAGACCCCACAAGCGAACACGCGCATGACTCCCGCTTTGCTGAGGGTTGCGATCGTGCCATCGTGGCTCACCGCGAGATCCGCGAGTGGGCCACCGCCGGAATCCAACACAGCAAGCGCGGCGCCTGAACGAGCATCCCAAAGCCGGAGCGTGCCGTCGTCGCTGACGCTGAGCACCTGGGACCCGCCCGGCGCGAAGCGGGCCGTGTCGACTTCGTCTTGATGGCCGCGCAGGATCACTTGGGTTCCGTTCGCTGGGTTCCATACCCGGACGGTGCGATCTGAGCCGGCAGTGACGATCCTTCCGTCTGGGCTGTAGGCGAGCATTTGGATAGAGCCGATGTGACCGGAGAGAATCTGGCTGGGCCTGTCTGGCTGATCGAGGCGCCAGATCATGAGCTTGCCGATTGCGGTCGCCGCCGCGACGTGCTCGCCGTCCGGCGAGAGGGCAACGTCCCAGACGTCGTGGGGGGCACCCTTGAGCGCGATTATGCCCCCCGACCGCAGGTCTTTCACGGCGATCGCGCCCTCGTCGTCCAGGTAGACGATGCGCTGTCCGGTGCTGTCGAAGTGTGCCGCTCCGAGCCCCCGTCCCTTCCGCAGCTGAACGACCACCCTTGACTGATTGTCCGAGAGGTTCCACGTCACGGCGCGGGACTGAGAATCGCGCGCAATGACGAGCTCGTCCGAAGTGGGCGAGAAGTCCGCCCACGTGAAGCCTTGCGCCCCGGTCAGGCTCATAAGAAAGCGCCCTGTAGCCGCGTCGCGGACCTCGACGGTTCCGTCGCGGCCGGAGACTGAGATCAGCCGACCGTCGGGACTGAACGCAATGTTGCTTGCTTGAATCCCTTCGAGCCAGGACTCCGTCTCCCCGACGTCCCAGATCCTGACGGTCCCATCGTCTCCGGCGCTTACGACGCGGTTTCCAGGGCCGAAGCCTAGATCGAACACGCGCGAAAGTTGACCGCGCACGACGGCGAGCGCGGGGCCTCCGGCCACGCCGTAGACCCGGATCACGCCATCCTTCCCGCTCACCACATAGCGCCGGCCGTCAGGGCTGAATGCCGCCGCCTCGAGTTCGCGGCCGCTGACAGCCTCGGCCCTCACAACCCCACCGGTTCGGACGTTCAGCAGCCTCATCCAACCGTCAGACCCCACCGCGAGGATCAGACTCCCGTCGGGACTCAAACGAACGTCGGTCTCGTTTGCCCGACCTCTGTAGAGGATCTGCGCTTGTCCGGTGCTCGGGTCCCAGACACGGACGGTTCCATCCTGGCCCGCGCTGACGACGCGGCTCCCGTCGGCGTTGACATCAACGCCCAGCACCGGCCCGCTGTGTCCGCGGAGGACGTCAATCGGACCACCGCCGCTCGCGCCAAGAACGCGGATCGTGCCGTCAGTCAAGGCCGCGGCGAGCCGGGTCCCGTCGCGGCTGAATGCGACCCTGTCGATGCTTGCACCGCGCACCCGCAACGCCACACGCGCTGCGCCGAGCGACTTGTCGGTAAGAAGGAGCGTGCCGTCTGCGAAACCGATCGCGATTCGCTGGTCCCCCGGCGCGAAGCGCGCCGCCCGCACCTTGCCGTGGTGCGCGGCCAAACGAGCGACCTCGCGGCCGCTCGCAGTGTCCCAGATTCGCACGATCCCGTCCTCACCGCCGGTGATGACGCGGCTGCCATCTGGGCTAAAGGCGGCCGCGTCCGCGGTTGCGGAATCAGCCGGCAGAACCGCGATCTGACGGAACGCCAACGTAGCCTGCCGCAGCGCTGCGGCAGCTTCGGCGGTTGGCGATTTATCGACGGCCGACAACGCCTGGCTCAGAGCGAGCTTGGGGTCAACGCCGAGGCTGTTGGTCGACTCGAGCGCCAGTTGGCGGGACAGCGCGATATCGCGCTCGTGCTCTGCCGCGTGCTTCTGGTGAAGCGCCACCGCCGCCACGACAGCGATCGCAACGAGGCCAACCGCGAGCGTGCCGAAAGCAAATGCGAGGCGTCGGCGGCGCGCCGTCTGCTCACGGCGCGTGCGCGCTACGCTCGCCGTCAGGAACTCCCGCTCCGCGTCTGTCAGCTCGAACTGGCCACGCTCTGACAGCTCGCGCGCCTCCGCGAGCCGAGCGCCCCGGTACAGCGCGCCTTCGTCCCGCCCGACGCGACGCCACTCCCGCGCGGCCAGCTCGAGCTGGTGCTCGATTCGCAGACCCTCGCGGTCCTCCTCGATCCACGCTC
>Ga0187777_10003015_pt1 | contig 10779 bp, 9 predicted proteins | sample 1015_Q2_SP5_10_M_FD_132416 | JGI IMG/M metagenome (GOLD analysis project Ga0187777, IMG submission 132416) | Tropical peat soil microbial communities from peatlands in Department of Meta, Colombia - 1015_Q2_SP5_10_MG | ecosystem: Environmental > Terrestrial > Soil > Wetlands > Peat | place...
ACCGACGACGGCCGGTTCATTTCGGAATCCGTCGCCATCTGCCGCTATCTCGAGGCGCTCCACCCCGAGCCGCCGATGTTCGGCCGCGACCCGTTCGAGGCGGCGATGGTGGAGATGTGGATCCGGCGCGCCGAGTTCCGCCTGTGGAATCCGATGGGCCAGGTGTGGATCAACGCCGATCCGCGCACGGCGGCGGTGAACCCCAACCAGTTCAAGGACTATGGCGAGCACAGCAAGAAGGTGCTCGCGGGCGCCATGCGCTGGATCGACCGCGAGCTCGCCGACGGCCGGCCGTTCCTCGCGGGCGAGAACTACTCCATGGCCGACATCGTCCTGCTCTGCGGCATCGACTTCGCGAAGTTCATCCACCAGGAGATGCCGGAGGACGCGCCGCATCTGCGCGCCTGGCACGCCCGGGTCTCGGCGCGGCCGAGCGCGCGGGCGACTTAAGCCCGGTCGAGCGCGAGCAGCCTTGCGAGGGCCGCGAAATCGGCGCGGGCGCCCACAGGCGCCTTGACCCGCGCGATGGTGGCGACGGGAATGCCCGGCGCGAACCGCTTCATCGTCGCGACCGTCTCGTCGAGCGGAACGGCGCCGTCGCCGGTCTCGTTGACGACGAGCGCCGCGACGGCGAGGCCGGCATCGGCGGCGACCTTCAGCGTCGTCAGCGTGTGGCTGATGCTGCCGAGATAGGATCCCGCGACGACGATCAGCGGCAGGCCGAGCGCGCGCGCCCAGTCGAGCACCGTATGCGCGCCGTCGAGCGGCACCATGATCCCGCCGACGCCTTCGATGAAGAAATTCTCCGGCGCGCCCGCCAGCGCGTTGCGGCAGAGCGCCACGAGATCGTCGAAGCCGATGGAGCGTCCTTCGCGCGCGGCGGCCATGTCGGGCGAGAGCGGCGCCGCGAATTGCCAGGGCGACAGGCGCGCGAGCGACTCCTCGGTCAGCGGCTCGTCCAGCGCCTCGAGCAGGACGCCCGGATCGCTGATCGCCGCCGTCGCGATGTCGAAGCCGCTGACGACCGGCTTCAGCGCGCCGACCGGGCGGCCCGCGGCGCGCAGGTGCCGGATCAGCCCCGCAGTCACGAAGGTCTTGCCGATATCCGTTCCGGTCGCGGTGACAAAATAAGCGCTCATGCGAATGTCGGTTCCCAATTTCCTGTGTCGCGCGGAATTGACGTAAAGCAACGCCGGGAATGCTTGCGCGTTCCGGACGGCCCCTATAATGGCTGGACCTCGCTTCGACAAATCGGCAGGTCACCATGAACGCTCCGGCTCCCGAACTCCGCGACGGCGTCGCGCGCCACGACTGGACGCGCGAGGAGATCGGCCAGCTGTTCGCCCTGCCCTTTGCCGACCTGATCTTTCGCGCGCAGACCGTCCATCGCCAGAATTTTGCGGCGAACGAAGTGCAGATGTCGACGCTGCTGTCGATCAAGACGGGCGGATGCCCGGAGGATTGCGGCTATTGCTCGCAAAGCGCCGCGCACGAAACCGGGCTGAAGGCCTCCAAGCTCATGGACCTCGATGCGGTGCTCGAAGACGCGAAGGCGGCGAAGGACTCGGGCGCGACGCGCTTCTGCATGGGCGCGGCCTGGCGTTCGCCGAAGGACAAGGATCTCGACGCGGTCTGCGCCATGGTGACGGGCGTCAAGGCGCTCGGCATGGAAACCTGCGTCACGCTCGGCATGCTGACGGGACCGCAGGCGGAACGCCTGAAGCTGGCCGGTCTCGACTATTACAACCACAACATCGACACCTCGCCGGAATACTACAAGGACATCATCACCACGCGCACCTTCGAAGACCGTCTCGAGACGCTGGCGCATGTGCGCGACGCCGGGATCAACGTCTGCTGCGGCGGCATCGTCGGCATGGGCGAGTCCGGCGACGACCGGGTCGGCATGATCCACGCGCTCGCGACGCTGCCCGAGCATCCGCAGAGCGTTCCGATCAACGCGCTGATGAAGGTCAAGGGCACCAGGCTTGGCGACAGCGCGCCGCTCGATCCGATCGATTTCGTGCGCACCATCGCGGTCGCGCGCATCGTCATGCCGAAATCCTTCGTTCGCCTGTCCGCCGGACGCAGCAACATGAGCGACGAGACGCAGGCGCTCTGCTTCCTCGCCGGCGCCAACTCGATCTTCGTCGGCACCAAGCTCCTGACGACGCCCAATCCGCAGGCCGATCACGACACGCGCCTGTTCGAACGGCTCGGCGTCGCCGCGATGGCGATCTGAGACGTTGCGCGCGCCAGCGAACTTCGCCGCGGCGAAGCGGATGGGACCATGAGCGACACGCCCGGCTGGCACGCCGCGGGCCTGCCGCATATCTGGCTGCCCTACACCCAGATGAAAACCGCACGGCCGCCGCTGGCGGTCGAACTGACGCGCGGCACGCGCATCGTGCTCGCCGACGGCCGCGAGCTGGTCGACGGGATCGCGAGCTGGTGGACCGCCTGCCACGGCTACAATCATCCGCATATCGTCGGCGCGATCCGGGCCCAGGCCGCGAAGATGCCTCACGTCATGCTCGGCGGCCTCGTACACGAACAGGCGCTGACTCTGGCGCAACGGCTCTGTGCCATCGCGCCGGGAAGCATGGAGCGCGTGTTCTTCTCCGACTCCGGATCGGTCGCGGTCGAAGTCGCGATGAAGATGGCGACACAATACTGGCTGAACCGCAACATCCGTGGACGGACGAAGTTCCTCGCCTTCCGCGGCGGCTATCACGGCGACACGATCGCGACCATGGCGGTGTGCGATCCCGACGAGGGCATGCACAGTCTGTTCTCCGGCCTCCTGCCCGAACACCATATTCTCGAGCTGCCGCGCGACGAACGCAGCGTCGCGGCTTTCGAAACGTTCCTCGAAGCGCGGGCCGGGGAGCTGGCCGGCATCCTGGTCGAGCCTCTCGTCCAGGGCGCGGGCGGCATGCTGTTCCATGACGAAAACGTGCTGCGGCGGTTGCGCGCCGCCGCCGACAAGTACGAGCTGCTGCTGATCTTCGACGAGATCTTCACCGGCTTCGGCCGCACCGGCGCAATGTTCGCCTGCGAGGCGGCCGGCGTCGCGCCCGACATCATGACGGTGGGCAAGGGGCTGACCGGCGGGACGCTGCCGCTCGCCGCCACGCTCGCGACGCGCCGGGTGTTCGAGGCGTTCTGGTCAGACGACCCCGCGCACGCGCTGATGCACGGCCCGACCTATATGGGCAACGCGCTCGGCTGCGCCGCGGCGAACGCCTCGCTCGACCTGTTCGAGCGCGAGGACCGGCTGAAGGCCGCCTGCGACATGGCGGCCAGGCTCGGCCAGGCGCTGGGACCCTGTCTCGAAATGAAGCGGGTGCGCGACGTCCGGGTGCGCGGCGCGATCGGCGTCGTGGAACTGGACGCAATCGACGATATGAACGATCTTAAGGGCCGGTTCGTCGAGCAAGGCGTCTGGGTCCGGCCGTTCCGCAATATCGTCTATCTGACCCCTGCGCTGACCATCGATGAGGCCGATCTGGACGCGCTGACGGGCGCCATTCGGCGCGTCCTCGGCAAAGGGGTCTGAGGATGCGTATTCCGGCTTTCGTGATCTATCTGGGGATAATCGTATTCGGCGCCCTGGTGCTGAACGTCGCCCTGTCCTTCATGGATCTGGACGTGATGCCCGGCGACATCGTGATCAACCGGCCGGGCCTGAATATCCACATATCCATGCTCTATTCGCTGGGGGCCAGCGTCAGTCTGGCTCTTCTCTTTTGGTGGTGGCGGAAGTAAGACCCAGCGTAACCCCAAAACGCCCCGAGTCGCCGCATGACGCTCCGCCCCATCCGCCGCGCGTTGCTTTCCGTTTCCGACAAGTCCGGCCTGATCGATTTCGCCAGAGGCCTCGTCCGCCACGGCGCGATTCTGATCTCGACCGGGGGCACCGCGCAGGCGCTGCGCGACGCCGGCCTGCCCGTCGCCGACATCTCGGAGATCACCCATTTCCCCGAAATGATGGACGGACGGGTCAAGACCCTGCACCCCGTCGTACACGGCGGATTGCTCGCCTTGCGCGACAAGCGCGAGCACGCCGAGGCGATGAAGGCGCACGGCATCGAGGGGATCGATCTCCTCGTCTCCAATCTCTATCCGTTCGAGGCGACCGTCGAGAAAGGCGCGAGCTTCGAGGAGACGATCGAGCAGATCGACATCGGTGGACCGGCGATGACGCGCTCGGCGGCCAAGAACCATGAATGGGTCACGGTCGTCGTCGACACCCAGGACTATGCCGCCGTCTTGGCCGAGCTGGACGCCAACAACGGCGCGACCTCGGCGGCGCTGCGGCGCAAGCTCGCCCAGACGGCCTTCGCGCGGACGGCGGCGTATGACAGCGCCGTCTCGAACTGGTTCGCGGACGAACTCGCCAAGGGCGGCGACAAGGCACCGCCGCGGCGCCGTGCTTTCGCCGGCGCGCTGCGTCAGCCGCTTCGCTATGGCGAAAACCCGCACCAGGAAGCCGCGTTCTACGTCACGGGCGACAAGCGTCCCGGCGTCGCCACGGCGCAGCAGCTCCAGGGCCGCGAGCTTTCCTACAACAACATCAATGACACGGACGCCGCCTACGAGCTGGTCGCGGAGTTCGCGCCTGCAGCGTCGGCCGCCTGCGCCATCATCAAACACGCCAACCCCTGCGGCGTGGCGATGGGCGCGAGCCTGGCCGAGGCTTACAAGAAGGCCCTCGCCTGCGATCCGGTCAGCGCCTTCGGCGGCGTGCTCGCCTTCAACCGCACGCTCGACGGCGAGACGGCCGAAGAAATCGCCAAGATCTTCACGGAGGTGATCATCGCGCCCGACGCCGACGCCGATGCGCGCCGGATCCTGGCGGCCAGACGCAATCTCCGGCTGCTGGTGGCAGGCGGCCTTCCCGACCCGGATTCGTCGGGCCTCACGTTCCGCTCCGTCTCCGGCGGCTTCCTCGTGCAGACGCGCGACAACGGCAAGGTGACGCGCGACATGCTCAAGATCGTCACCAGGCGCCAGCCGACCGAGCAGGAAATCACCGACATGCTGCTCGCCTTCACCATCGGCAAGCACGTGAAGTCCAACGCCATCGTCTATGTGAAGGACGGCGCCACGGCCGCCGTCGGCGCCGGCCAGATGAGCCGGGTCGATTCCGCGCGCATCGCCGCCATCAAGGCACGCGACGCCGCCAAGGCGGCAGGCTGGGCCGAACCCAGGACGGTGGGTTCGTCCGCGGCGTCCGAAGCCTTCTTTCCTTTCCCGGATGGGTTGCTCGCGGTCGCCGAAGCCGGCGCCACGGCCGTCATTCAGCCGGGCGGTTCCATCGGCGACAAGGACGTGATCGCGGCGGCGGACGAAGCCGGCCTGGCCATGGTCTTTACGGGGATGCGCCACTTCCGGCACTGAGCCGGCGGCCATATGCGCTCAACGCCAGTTCGGCGAGGTTTTCCCCACTCTGCCGGTCGTCGCCCGACACGCCTTCCAGCCGCTCCGCAAGAATGATCATGCGCGCCCGCTTGGACAGCGGCCCGGGACGCTTTGCACCGTCACGCAAGACCTGCGCGACCTGAAGACATTTCTGTGCGTCGTTCATATTTGCAGTAAGACACACGACGCGACGGCAATTGGTGACGTAGATCAAAAAAGGTGCGGTAATCTACGGCGTCTTATCCACCAGATTGCGACCCACTCGCGAAAAAAATCGAGGCGCGTCGCGGCTTTGCCCCGTCTGTGCGATCGTTCGCATGTTGGATAAGTGGCGCGGCCGGAATTTTTCTGAAATTTCTTTCGTAAGACTCCAGCGTGCTCTTGAACCGAGTCGGTCAAATCACCAATTCGGCTATATCCCAACAATTGCGTCCGAGACACCGCGTCGAGCTTACAGCGCCGCGGTGCGTTCCTCTTTGACGAAGGACATCAGAACGAGGCCGACCGCGAGAAAGCCCATGATGGCGAGCAGTCCGCCGCGCTGACTGAGCGTCCAGCTCGTCATGATCGTGACCGAGAGGTTGGCGAACGGCGTTGCCGCGGTGCCCGACAGAGACATCAGGCCGAAGAACTCGGTCATTTTCTCCGGCGGTGCGAGCCGCGCCATCATCGTGCGCGCATTGGCATAACCGGCCGTGATCAGCACGGCGACGCCATTGACGATGAGCAGATAGATCACCTGCGGCCAGGTGTTGAAGAACGGCAGGCTGTTGATGGGAGGAAGCGAGGTGTCGTAGCGGATGAACCACAAGATGCGGTCGGGCGCCATGGTGAGGCTGAACGCGAAGAACAGCAGCGTGCCGCCGACGCTCACGAAAATGGCGCGCTTGGATCCGAGATTGTTGTCGAGCCAGCCGCCGACGAAGCCGCCCAACACGGCAAAAATGCTGAGCTCGATACCGTAGACCATCATGGTCAGCGGCCCCCAGTCGAAGGTGCCGGCAGCGTAGATTCCGCCGAACAGGAGAACTGCGCCCATGCCGTCGTTGAAAAAAATGCGTGCCACCAGGTACATGCCGACGTTCCGGTAATGGCGCAGGCTCTTGACCGTGCGCCACACGGCACCGACGCCGCGGCGCATCTGTTCGAGCACGGGGATGCCCGAGCTCGGCTTGTCGGGCGTGAACAGAAAGAGCGGCAGGCTGAACACCAGGAGCCAGCATCCCGAGATGGGGCCCGTCAGACGTTCCGGATCGTGCGCCTGCTGGCTGACGCCCAACAGCGGATGGGCTGGAATGAAGGGCAGATTGAGATGGCCCGGCGCGGAGAACGCCACCATCATGAAGCCCAAAAGGACGATGCCTGCGAGATTGCCGAGCGAAAGGCCCAGACCGGAAAGCGGACCAACCCTTTCGTGCGGCGCGATCGTCGGCAGCATGGCGTTGTGGAAGACCGACGAGAATTCATAGGAGAAATTCGCCGCGATGATGCAGATGGCGAGAAACGCGATCTGGGACGTCGATGAATGCGGCACGGCGTTCCACATCGCGATCATCGAAACCACCATGATCACCGTATAGGCGAATATCCAGGGCTTCCGCTTGCCGCCGATGTCGGCGATGGCGCCGAGAAACGGCGCGGCGAACGCTGTGGCGATGCCGCCCCATGAGGAAATGGCGGACCAGATGATCTGCCCGCGCACCGGATCGCCGACGACGACCTTCGTGAAGTAGGGCGCGAACAGATAGATCGTGACAAGGAGCACATAGGGAATGCGCGCGCACTCGAACATCGCCCACGAAACCTGGCCGAGCCTGCTGGCGATGGGACCGCCGGTCGCGGACATGCCGTCCGGCCGATGGAGCCACACGGCAAGACCGCTGGCGGCGACGCCGGCCGAGGCGGACGGATCGGCCGATTCCGCTGCCGTCGCGGCATCCGCCTCGATCGTTACGCTGCGCGCGAGACCGGAATCCCGATCATTGGAAGACTTCACCCGCGTCGACTCCCCAGATTGTTTTTCGGTCGACCCAGCCGTCGACGCCCGAGGTTTCGACCTCGCAGACGTCAGGCTTGCATGCCTTCAGCCTGGCCACAACGCCGGGCATGGCGAAGGCGACGATTTTCGAAGACGGTGCGGCACCCGCGCGCATGATGGATTTGGCGGCTCCGACGAAAAGCACGGTGCGCGTGTCGGACAATTGCGTGTGATGCATCCAGCCGACGGTGCCGTCGACATCCTTCACCCGGCGCCAGGCGTCGTAGCTCTCGATCACGCGCAACGGATAGTCCTTGCGCTGGTAGACCCACAGGACGCGGTGGTCGTAGGAAGGCCCTTCACGCAGAAACGCCTGATCGCGCCGAACGGACGCGAAGTGGGGCGGATCGGCGACCGCGGGGCTCACGAATGCAGCGAGTAAGAGCAGAATGGCGGAGGAAAGGCGTGAATTCGTTCTCATGCGGCGCGCAGCATACTCACAAAGTTTGGATTTACGAGGTGCCGCCGCCGCGCATTTGACGCGACGCAGCAATCCGACCTAGGTTCGTTTCCACGCGCTTGGTTTAGGGAACGCGGTGCGACACCGCGGCTGCCCCCGCAACTGTGAGCGGAGAGCGAACCATCCACATGCCACTGAGGCGCACGCCTTGGGAAGGCGGATGGGAAGCGACGATCCGCAAGCCAGGAGACCTGCCTCGCGCCGTCGTCCTGCTTTCGTCCGGGGTGTGACGGGAGCTGCGGGGGAAACCGTCGCGACGACATGTCGAAGTCGTTGCCGCGGGGCCCGGATGCACAAGAAGCGTTTTCTCAATCTGTATCGGCGGTGCCGCGTGCCGGCTTCTGGAACCAACCAGGAGAAGGTCATGCATCAAGCAATTCTACCAGCGGCCGCGCTGTCGGCGCTGCTGCTGTCCACTGCCGCCTCGGCCGAAACGCTCGAGACGGTCGTCGTTACCGCGACGCGCACCGAGCAGCCGGCTGAAAAAACCGGCGCTTCGATCAGCGTGATTTCGGCGGACGACCTCAAGAACCAGCAGACCGTCGCGCTGGTCGACATTTTGCGGCAGGTGCCATCGCTGATGGTCAACCGCAATGGCGGCATCGGTCAGCCGGCCAGCATCAGTCTGCGCGGCGCGGAGGCCGGACAGACCGTCGTCCTGATCGACGGCGTCCGGGTGAACGACCCGAGCACGACGGACGACAGCGCCGCCGCGGCGCTCGGCGACCTGCTGACGAACAACATTGCGCGCGTCGAAGTGCTGCGTGGGCCGCAATCGACGCTCTACGGCAGCGACGCCATCGGCGGCGTGATCGACATCATCAGCAGGCGCGGCGGCGACACGCCGCTCGACCTGGAGGCATCGCTGGAAGGCGGCTCGTTCGGCACCTTCCACGCCAATATGGCGGCGAACGGAACGGCAGGCAGCGTCGAATACGGTGCGGCGCTGAACTACTTCACGACGACCGGCATCTCGGCGGCGGATTCGCGCAACGGCAACAGCGAACCCGACGGCTATCGCAACTACGGAGCGACATTCAACGTGCGCGTTCACCTCTCCGACTCGATCAGCGCGGACGCGCGCGGCTACTTCACCAACGGGCACGACCGCTTCGACGACAATTTCGGCGGCCCGCCGGACTTCCTGGTCGCCGACTCCAATGCCAACAACACCAACGACCTCAAGACGGGTTATCTCGGCGTCAATGCCGATCTGCTCGGCGGAATGTTCCACAACCGGCTCGCCCTGATCGTTTCGCAGAGCGCGCGGCAATTCTTCGACTCGGCGTTCGACATCATCCATCTCAATTCTGACGACTTTTCGAGCGTCGTCCGCCTCGAGTATCAGGGCATCGTCGACTTCGACCCGGACACGCAAGCCACCTTCGGCGCGGAAACGCAGGAGAGCACGTTCAAGGGCGACGCCTTCAGTTCCTTCAGTCCGACGCAGACGAATACGGGCCACGACAGGCTGACCGGCTACTATCTGCAAGGCCAAAAGACGCTCTTCGGGCAGTTGACGGTGACGGCCGGGATCCGCCTCGATGACGACGAGCAATTCGGCACGCACACCTCGTTGAAGTTCAATGGCGCATGGCAGGTCCCGGACACCGACCTGACGCTGCGCGCCAACTATGGCGACGGATTCAGGGCGCCGTCGCTATTCCAGGAGTTCGGCCCCAACTCCAATCCGATCGCCAAACTCAAGCCGGAAACGGCGCATGGCTGGGAAGTCGGCGCGGACCAGCGCCTGTGGAATGACGGGCTGGTTGTCTCCCTGACCTATTTCGAGCGGCATACGGAGAACCAGATCGATTTCCAGAACTGCAACGCGCCGACGGATGCCCCGGGCTGTCCCCAGCGGCTCGATGTGTTCGGCTACTACGTGAATATCGACAAGACGCGCGCGACGGGCGTCGAAGCGACGGCGGACGTGCGGCTGGGCGATACGCTCGACGCCGCGTTCAACTGGACCGACATGTCGGCGTTGAACGTTCTGACGGGCCTCGACCTGCCCCGCCGGCCGCAGAATTTGGCCAGCGCCGCGATCACCTGGCGACCCTTGCCGGCGACGACGCTCGGCGGCAGCGTCACCTATCAGGGCAAGCGGTTCAACGACGCAGCCAACCTGACGCCGCTGACCAGCAACACGACCGTCAACCTCTTCGCATCCTATGATCTGACGCGGAACTGGCAGCTGTTCGGCCGAATCGACAACCTGTTCAACGACCGGACGGAGCAGATCACGGGCTTCGGCGTTCCCGGAATCGCGGCCTACGCCGGGGTCCGGGCCGCCTTCTAGGTTCGGCCGGGACATGGCAGAGTCCGGCGCATCGCCATTCCCGGACCCTGTCATGACATTCAAGAACATCCTGATCGCCAACCGCGGCGAGATCGCCATCCGCATTGCCCGCGCGGCGTCCGATCTCGGCATCCACACCGTCGCCGTCTATTCCGGCGACGACGCCCACTCGCTGCATGTGGCGGCCGCCGACTCCGCCCAGGCCCTCGGCGCGGATGGCGTCGCGGCCTATCTCGACGTCGCGCGGGTAATTGCGTGCGCCAGGGCGGCGGGGTGCGATGCGGTCCATCCCGGCTACGGCTTTCTCAGCGAGAACGCCGAGTTCGCCGGAGCCTGCGAAAAAGCGGGGCTGACCTTCATCGGCCCGAGCCCGCATGTGCTTTCGATCTTCGGCGACAAGGCACGCGCCCGGGCGCTGGCCGAACGTTTCGGCGTGCCGATACTCGCAGGCACGGCGGGTCCTGCGACGTTGGACGAGATTCGGAATTTCTTCGCCGCGCAGAAGCGGCCGATCATCATCAAGGCGGTCGCGGGCGGCGGCGGCCGCGGCATGCG
>Ga0187777_10003017_pt1 | contig 10779 bp, 8 predicted proteins | sample 1015_Q2_SP5_10_M_FD_132416 | JGI IMG/M metagenome (GOLD analysis project Ga0187777, IMG submission 132416) | Tropical peat soil microbial communities from peatlands in Department of Meta, Colombia - 1015_Q2_SP5_10_MG | ecosystem: Environmental > Terrestrial > Soil > Wetlands > Peat | place...
AACGAATCGCATCATTGCCCAATACCCAACGAGGCATGCGGCCAACGCAAACCACTGCCCACGGCGATTTGACCACAGTACAAGAACCGCAGACACCAGGTAGCAGAGAGCAATCCGCTGCGTGACCCCTTCGAAGCGCCACGTGTGCACATCCAGGCCAACAATTGGGGAGGCGTTCACGAGTAGCCCGATCGCAATCAGCGCCAGGCTTCGCCTGAGAGCATGTACGAGGATCTGCTTCCGCGAGTCGCCACGAACAAGCCGTTTCGAAAGTGAAAACACGATCGAAATCCCAACCAGGAACAAGAAAGAGGGAAAAATGAAATCGGCAGGAGTCCAGCCGTTCCACTCGGCATGTTTGATGGGCCAGTAAGCTCCTTCATCACTGCCGGGGTTGTCGACCACAATCATGCCGGCCACCGCGAGTCCACGGAAAATGTCCAGACACAAAAGACGCGCAGCGGGCCCCCGGTCCTGGTTGGCTATGGACGGCTGCCTGGTCACCGTAAGCGGTACGGTAGTGGACATCTCTGATAGGGAATATAACTCTTTACTGGTTCAGCGATCATCTGTGAAGTGATTATGGGATGGCCGACAAACCATGTATGGACTCTTCTAATTTCGGTAATGGTGCAGTTTGATCTCGGGATGAAAATCAAACTGCACCACGACCTAATTTGACCGCAAATTCCACATTGATCAGGCCACATCGAAGCGATCGTTATTCATCACTTTGGTCCACGCCGCCACGAAGTCTTTCACAAACTTCTCTTTCGAATCCGAGGAGGCATAGACTTCGGCGAGAGCGCGCAACTGGGAGTGGGAACCAAAGATCAGGTCGACACGGGTGGCGGTCCACTTGACCTGGTTCGTCTTCCGGTCGCGTCCCTCATACACGGGTCCTGAGCCATTGGTTTCAGCGGACGGCCGCCATTCCGTGCCCATGTCGAGCAGGTTCACGAAGAAGTCGTTCGTCAGCGCCTCCGGTCGCTTAGTGAAGACGCCGTGTTTGGACTTCCCGGCATTTGCACCCAGCACGCGCAGCCCACCAACCAGCACCGTCATCTCTGGCGCCGTCAACCTCAGCAACTGTGCCTTATCGGTCAGTAGCTCCTCAGCCGGCAGACGCTGCTTGCCGTTGAGATAGTTGCGGAACCCATCAGCTTTCGGTTCGAGCGGTTCGAAAGAGTCAACGTCAGTTTGCTCTTGCGACGCGTCCATGCGCCCAGGAGTGAACGGGACTTTCACATCGAACCCGGCTGCCTTCGCGGCTTTCTCGATCGCCGCATCGCCGCCGAGAACGATCAGGTCCGCAATCGAAACTTTTTTCGCCTTGCTGCCATTCGATTGCGCACTGTTGAACTCCTTTTGGATGGCCTCCAGCTTTTGTAGCACCTTCGCGAGCTCAGCCGGCTGGTTGACCGCCCAGTCTTTTTGGGGCGCGAGGCGAATGCGGGCGCCGTTCGCTCCACCGCGCTTATCAGAGCCGCGGAAGGTTGACGCCGACGCCCAGGCGGTCGAAACCAACTGGGAAACGGACAGGCCAGATGCAAGAATTTTGGCCTTGAGTGCGGCGATGTCCTTCTCGTCGATCAGAGGATGATTCACTGCAGGAATTGGATCCTGCCACGGGAGCTGCTCCTTCGGAACCAGCGGGCCGAGATAACGCACGATTGGGCCCATGTCGCGGTGAGTGAGTTTGAACCACGCCCGGGCAAACGCGTCTGCGAACTGGTTCGGATGTTCGTAGAAGCGCCGTGAAATCCTTTCGTAAGCCGGGTCGAACCGTAAAGAGAGGTCCGTGGTCAGCATGGATGGCGCGTGATGCTTTGAAGAATCCTGGGCGTCCGGCACGGTGCCGGCACCTGCCCCATTCTTCGGTGTCCATTGGTGCGCACCAGCCGGGCTCTTGGTCAGCTCCCATTCATACTTGAATAGGTTCTCGAAGTAGTTGTTGCTCCACTTCGTCGGCGTGGTGGTCCAAATGACTTCCAGGCCGCTGCCGATGGTATCGTCGCCGCTGCCGCTTCCGAAGCTATTCTTCCAGCCCAAGCCTTGCTGTTCGATCGGGGCCGCTTCCGGTTCAGGGCCGACATACTGGGTCGGAACGGCAGCGCCGTGGGTTTTGCCAAAGGTGTGGCCGCCAGCAATCAGCGCGACTGTTTCTTCGTCGTTCATTGCCATGCGGCGGAACGTTTCGCGAATGTCCCGGGCGGCCGCGACGGGATCCGGGTTGCCGTTCGGCCCTTCCGGATTCACGTAGATCAGCCCCATCTGTACGGCGCCGAGCGGATTCTGAAGATCACGGTCGCCGCTGTAGCGCTCGTCTGCCAGCCACTGGCCTTCCGGGCCCCAGTAGATGTCCTCCTCGGGTTCCCAGGTATCTTCGCGACCGCCACCAAAACCGAACGTCTTGAAGCCCATCGACTCGAGGGCGACGTTGCCGGCGAGAATCATGAGGTCCGCCCAGGAAATCTTCCGGCCATATTTCTGCTTGATCGGCCACAGCAGCCGGCGGGCCTTGTCGAGGTTTACGTTGTCCGGCCAGCTATTGAGCGGCGCGAAGCGTTGCTGTCCGGCTCCGGCACCGCCGCGGCCGTCGCCGATACGATACGTCCCTGCGCTGTGCCAGGCCATGCGAATGAACAGGCCTCCATAGTGGCCGAAATCGGCCGGCCACCAATCCTGCGAGTCGGTCATCAAGGCATGAAGGTCCTTGATTACCGCTTTCAGGTCGAGGCTTTTGAATTCCCTGGCATAGTCGAACTCCTCGCCCATCGGATTCGCCAGGTTGGAGTGCTGGTGTAGAACCCGAAGGTCCAACTGGTTTGGCCACCAGTCACGATTCGTGTGTGCTGAGGTTGCAGCCGTGAATGGGCACTTGGCTTCCGTTGACACGTTTTGTTCCTTGATGAGTTCTTTTTCCATAATTTCCTTCTCCTGATGTCCTAAACGTTGCGATGAAATAGAAACCGTTTAACGGGAAGCGCGGCGCGCAGCACATCTGGTGCAGAGCCCGCGGAAAATGAGTTCACATTCGCGAACAATTCGCTTGCCGAGAGTGCGTGAGGCAGGCCTGGGCACGTTGTACCAGTCCATGTCCTCAACATTGCCGCAGCGGTCGCAGATGAAGTGGTGGTGCCGCACACCTTTGGCATCGAATCGCCCGGCGCGGCCCTCGACCGCCACTTCCCGCACCAAACCCGCCTTCACCAGGTCCCTCAGATTGTTATAAGTCGTGGCCCGTGAAGAGCGCGGGTCGACGCGATTCACAGCTTCGAAGATTTCCGCAGCCGTGGGATGTCCTTTGTGATCCATCAGGAATGCCATCACGGCGTAGCGCTGCGCAGTACAGCGCAATCCGCTGCCTTCCAACGATCGTTTAATCGCCTCGGCATCCATGAGAACTGTTTAGATTATATCTAATCTGATATTTTGTCTAGATTTGCTGTCGAGGACCACGAAGTGCCCCAGACGTGAGAGATGAAACCCGAAGGTCCACTCCGGGTCACAGCCATAAACTCGAACTCAATATCATAGGTCGCGTCTCGGGTGCATAGCAACCGAGGGCCAAAGCGGGCGTGTTGAGGCCCGCTCCGGCGACTCGCGAGCCGAGATCAAAAGTGTCCCCGCATGGCTAAGTTGTGGGATAGCGATACGCACCCACCAGCCTCGTAATCAAAACTGCCAGGTACAGTACGCCAATGAGGGCCTCGATGACGGAGACCGAGCGTGCTTCGGCCGACACGGGGTAATGCCGGCGGCGCCAAGTGAGGTCATCGTCGCAAAACTGTAATAGACGAAATCAAGCCGGTTGGGAGTGGTGTGGAGATTTGTCACCGGATCGAGGTAGAAGGCATGTGGGCGAATGATCTCAATCATCCCGTAGACACTGGCAAAGCCGAATCCGATCAGCAGGTAAATGCAGAGCGCTCCAAAGATCGTTTCTGCATTAGGCTGCCTTGGGGCAAAGACACGCCGGAAGATCGCCACCACGATGAAAACATCGAAAAGAAAACTGAGCACGATGCTGAGAATCGAAAGCGAACTGGCATTGGTGCTCAGGTTGAGGACACGCTGCACGAACGCTGGCACCGCAAGTAACAGGGCCACAATAACGAGACCACGCCGGAAGCTGACGACATACACAGAAAGAAGGATGGCAGTGCTGCCCAGGACCCGAAATGCATAGTATCCAAACGAGCTGTTTTCGGCATAGGGATAGAGAACTAGAGACGTCAACAGAAAGAGAAACAACAAGAAAAACTTCCGCTCTGCAAAAAAGGCCGACAGGCGATTGATAGCGGTCCGCGCAGCTTCAGAGGTTGTTGTGTGTCGAGTTTTTGGGGGCACTCAGCTCACCAACCATGGGGACTCTGATTCTTATCTCAGTCCATCCACAACGTACAGGTCGGACAGGACCCGGAAATAGTCGTACGCGTAGGATTTGCGGTCTGCGCTGAAACGGGCACCTCCTATGGTGACAACCCCTGCTGGATCGGACGCTGCAAGAGTCTTGACCTCCTGAACTTTCGGGGACCCAAGATAGACGCGCACAACCTTCGCTGGAGTTCCATATTTCATCACGAGGATACTCTTCCCGTCTTTTTCCCAATCGATGACGTCATCATCCAGATCGATTGCAGCGGTAAAGGGCTGCGGATCACCGCCCTCGAGTGGATACAACCAGCGCTTTCTCTCGGAGTCTCTGGCGAGGACGAACTTGCCATCTGGCGACACGAGCAAGCCAAGAGTGCCTTCGGGTGTTACCGCCCGCATTTTGCCGCTGTCCACATCCATCCAATAACTGCGCGGCGCGTGGTTGGCGTCGGAAGCGGTAAAAAGAATTGCACGTCCAGTTGGAGCCCAACGGACACGAGTGTGCTCGAGGGAATCATTCGTGATTACCCGAGGTTGCCCTGCGCCGGTCGGCAGCAATTCGATTTGTGCAGGAGAGGCCAGGTTGAGAGCAGCCACCCATTTTCCGTCGGGCGAGAGTGAGGGAAAATCACCACTCCCCAAACGAACTGCCGGGCTTCCGTCCATTCCGCGCATGAACACGGAATAGTTGCTGCCCACGCCTTCTCCACTCTCAAAAAATATGAGCTGCTTGCCATCGGGTGAGACGTCGCTGATCAGACTCCAATCGAACCAGGAGAGATCTCGTTCATTTCTGTCGCCATCACGGAAACCAAGAATGCCGAAGTGATCACTTTCGACGGTCAACAGCGCTCGACCGTTGCGCGTGATGTCTTGTACGGTGAGCACGCCCGGGACCCGGAGCACCAAACGCTCCTTCCCGGACAGATTCATGGCGTAGAGTGCTCGCGAGGAGCCTTCTTTAGAAGCTGTGAACAACACTTCCTTTTGATCAGGTGACCACGCGAGTCCCTGAACGGTAATGAAGAAGCTTGAGGCGATTTTGACGTTGCCGTTGCGGTCGAGAATTACCACTCGGCCGTCGTCGCCATTCGCCACGTGATCAGCGATGGCAATCAAGTCACCACGCGGTGAGAAACGCACGTGGCTTATCCACCCACGCGGCTGGTAAATAATCTTTCCGACCGGAAACTCGAGGTGGATACTGCGCGCGGTGAGCTTGGCAATCGCGATATCGGAACCGTCGGGTGTCCAATCGGCCCACGAGACATCTTCCGCAACCTCGCGCGGCGCGCCACCAGCGAGGGGCACCCGCCCCAGGGTCCCCGCAGCGGTGAATGGGGATGTCTGGCGCTGATCCATGTTCACCGCGAGTTCGCCATTCGGTGACACGCTGAGCAATTGTGTTTTCTCGAACCCCAGGGCACGGGAGTCGGTGCTGTCGAAGCGCGTGGTGAACAATTCTATGGGCCGCCCTTCGAGGGCGGCGCCATAAATGATCGTCTGGCCATCGGGCGAGAAGCGTGCCGAAAGGATGGTGCCGCGGCGGAAAGTTAAACGATGAAAGTGTGGGATCGAGGGGCTGGCAACACGTTGACCGGCAAGATAAACCACCGCCAACGCTGCGCAAAGCACAATTGCGCCGACAACCGGCAGAAGCCATCGTCGAGGTTCGTAAGCCGGTCCTATGGCCTGTTTGCCTGACGTGGTCGCGGGCGAAATGCCAGTCAGGACTTCGAGTCCAAACGCAATATCGCTGATAGAGTGAAACCGCTGTGCCGGATTCTTTTCCAGGCAATGCCGCACAATTCTTTCCAGGGCTGGCGGAACATTGATGGTAGTTTCGGTAAGCTCCGGTGGTTCTTCCTTCAGGATCGCGCTCATCGTGTCGGCTGCGGTTTCGCCGCGAAAAGCGCGTTTTCCCGAAATCATCTCGTAAAGAATGGCGCCGAAAGAAAAAATGTCGGAGCGGGCGTCTGCATCCTTTCCACGGACTTGCTCCGGCGACATGTAGCCAACGGTCCCCATCACGACGCCGGGTTCGGTGACAGCCTGGATCGTCGGGGCGTCACCACTTCCGCGCGCCAACTCAGGACGCGTTAATTTTGCCAGGCCAAAATCGAGGATTTTTACGCGACCATCGTTGGTAATGAAAAGGTTTTCGGGCTTCAGGTCGCGATGCACAATGCCCTTGTCGTGTGCCGCTCCCAGTCCGCGCGCCACCTGCAACGCGTAATCGATAGCCTTTCGAATTGAAAGTTGACCCCGCTTCAGACAGTCGCGCAGTGTCTCTCCTTCCAGTAATTCGGAGACAACATAGGGCGAGCCTTGGTGGTCGCCAATATCGAAAATGGAAAGGATGTTCGGATGATTGAGGGCCGCAGCTGCTCGTGCCTCCTGCGCAAAGCGTTGGAGGCGGTCACGATCCGCCGAGTAGGAAGCCGGCAGAACCTTGATTGCCACGGTGCGCTCCAGACGGGAGTCGTGGGCGCGATAAACCTCGCCCATACCACCCGCACCAATCAGAGACTGTATCTCGTACGGACCGAGCTTGCTGCCTGCCGTGAGAGCCATAGATTCGCTCGGATTATAGCCCAACCCAACTGTTGTGCTTCGTGGGCGCCGTTCTTAATCGTGTCCCCTCACGTTTACGTGGTCTCCCAGACCCCGGCTCTGACTTGATCGGTGGTTCCGGGAAAAGCGCTGGAGTCGTATCTCAGTTTTTGAGCATCAAGAGTTCTCATGCGGCAACCCTGCGATGAGGCGATCATCCGCTCCGGGAAGTTGTTGGCTCCGTGCCGGGCGGAATCTGCCCCCTGGATTCTGGTCGCGACCATTCTTGGTTCGAGCATGGCGTTCATTGACAGCACGGTCGTCAATGTCGCCCTACCTGCGCTTCAATCCGGTCTGCATGCAACTGTCGTTGACGTTCAGTGGGTCATCGAGTCGTATGCTGTGATTCTTTCTGCTCTAATTCTGGTCGGCGGTGCACTGGGTGATCTCGTCGGTCGGCGCTTGATATTCCTCCTTGGCACGAGCCTGTTTGCTGCCGCCTCGTTCGCCTGCGGCATCTCCTCAAATGTTTCGCAACTAATAATCGCTCGCAGTGTGCAGGGAATTGGGGCGGCGGCCATGGTACCTAGCAGCCTCGCGATTATCAGCGCCTCGTTTGGAGAGGAGGATCGTGGTCGCGCAATCGGAACCTGGTCAGGCTTTACCGCGATGACGACCGCTTTCGGGCCGGTCCTCGGGGGATGGCTAATTGAACATGCCTCCTGGCACTGGGCTTTCCTCCTCAATATTCCACTGGCGGTCGCAGTCATCACGATTTCGTTGTTCTGTGTCCCCGAATCCCGCAGCCGCAAACGAGGAAAACTGGATTGGTGGGGCCCTCTGGCGGCAATCGTGAGTCTTACCGGTCTGGTTTACGGTTTTCTCGAATCTGCAACAATGGGTTGGACGAACCCTCGCGTTGTGGGAAGCCTGATCGTCGGATCTGCCTCTCTGATCTTCTTTATATCTATCGAGAAACGCGCGGCAGAGCCAATGATGCCCCTGGATCTCTTCCATTCGCGCAGCTTCGGCGGAGCCAATTTGGTGACCTTCTTTCTCTACGCTGCGCTGGGCGTTTTCTTTTTCCTGTTTCCTCTGAACTTGATACAGGCGCAGCGGTACTCTCCCACGGCAACCGGCGCCGCATCCATGCCGACAATTCTGCTGATGTTCTTTCTGTCGAGGTGGTCTGGTGGTCTGGTAAATCGATTTGGCCCAAGGCGCCCGCTAATCGTAGGGCCACTGATTGCCGCTGCTGGCTTCGTCCTTTTCGCGATTCCGTCCCTCGGCGGCAGTTATTTGACTACGTTTTTCCCGGCATTTCTTGTTTTAGGCCTCGGAATGGCGCTTACTGTGGCGCCACTGACAACGGTAGTCATGAACTCAGTTGAAGAAGAGCGTGCAGGAGCAGCCTCCGGAATCAACAATGCGATAGCTCGAGTCGCGGGAGTGCTCTCAATCGCGGTACTCGGAGTTCTAATGCAACAAGCATTCGGGCACAGGCTAGAGATCTCGCTAAGTCATTTGCACCTTGACCCCAGCGTTGTGAGAAGCATGCGATCAAACCTAGTCAAGCTTGGCGCTCTTCAACCGCCTCCGAATCTCGATCCTGCTGCAGCTTCGCAGGTCCAAGCCGATATTGGCGAAGCCTTTGTTTTTGGTTTTCGTTTGATCATGTGGGTGTGTGCTGCGCTCGCCGCTGCGAGCGCATGGATTGCGTTTCTGATGATCCCTTCGGCCCTGAGTCCTTCTCGCAAGTCTCAAGGGCCAGAACCGGAATAAATGGAGAGATCCTGGTGTTGTTATAGAAGAAATTTCAGAAGCAGGACGCATATTTTCCTGCGTGGTTTCGGAAACGGCGCCTATCCTTGCGAGCAAGCTATTTAAGAACGCATAATGCGGAGGAGCTCAGATGAAAGTGAACTTCAGGAATATTCAGATCGTACTCCTTGCAACGATTGCGTTGACTCCCGCCCTTCTCGCGCAGCAGGCCAGCCTGATACCGAACTCAAGGCTGATCAATCCTGAGGAGTTGGTCAAAATCCTTCAGTCCTCTCGAATTGAGAAGCCACTTTTGATCCAGGTCGGATCCCACGTGCTCTATTCTCAGGCGCACATTCCCGGCTCTGAGTACATCGGCCCCGCCTCCGGTACAAGCGGCTTGCAGCAACTCCGGCAACGAGTCGAATCTTTGCCTCGGAAGAGGTTTATCGTCATCTATTGCGGTTGTTGCCCGTGGAGTCATTGTCCTAACATCAAACCCGCGGACGACCTTTTGCAGGCGATGGGTTTCACAAACAGCAAGGTCTTATATATCGCCAACAACTTCGGCACAGACTGGGCAGACAAGGGCTATCCAGTAGCGAAGGGCGACTAAGTCGCGATACTCCATGCGCCGCAGAAAACTGGTTATCGCTGCTTTGGCACTCGCGGTCCTGTTGGGAATCTACTTCTGGCAACGTTCCCGCTCGCGGCCCTCGATAGCGCAGGGCGCGCTTGCGCCGGATTTCTCACTGCCGCAATTGAGCGGCGAGCCTCTCCGACTCTCGACCTATCGGGGAAAAGTCGTTCTGCTGGATTTCTGGGCGACGTGGTGTGATCCGTGTCGCGAGGAGGTCCCCCGTTTTGTTGACCTTCAGAACAAGTATGGACCACAGGGTTTGCAAATCATCGGAGTCTCGATGGACGACAGTTCAGGTCCGGTTCGTGATTTCTGCCAGCGCTTCAAGATGAATTACCCGGTGGTCCTGGGTAACGCAAAAATCGGCGAACTTTATGGAGGAGTCCTCGGCCTGCCGATCGCGTTTCTGATAGGCCCTGACGGCCGGGTTTACACCAAGCATGTTGGCGCAACTGACATTTCGGTGTTTGAAGGAGAAATCGTACGGTTGCTTCAGAGCAAGGTCAGCGCCACTCAAGCCTGCGTCGATTTGCGGTTGTGGCTGCTTGACCCAATGCTGCGAAACTCGCTAAGTATCACGGGCGGGCGATGCAGACGGTCTGACGCAGAGCTTCACTTCTTTACCAAACAGTATTCTCCGAGCTTCCTGTCGCGTTCTGGCTTATCCACTTTTCGGTAAAGATCCACCTCGCTGCAGACGTAGTTCCCCCGGTATTCGACACAGGGGACTGTCCAGTTGACCATCCAGTACTCACCCGGCTCAGGTACCTTGCAGAAGGGACTGTTTCGATCACACAACAGATCAATTTGCCTTCCTCCCGCCACAGCATGAATCACAAATTCGTCCTGCTCTACGGTGTAGTTGGTCACTTTAATAAGAACCCCGTCCGACGCAAACGATTTCGCGCCAACGCCAATAATAATAAAGAGGACAATTGTCCTCACCTCGGACTCCTGCAAGATGTTCCGTGCGTGACCATTCTTATTGTCAAAGGAGCACCATCGACAGTGTGCACAATGATCAACATTCACCGTCATTCAGACAGTAAAACTGCTTTATTCGAATCGAGCGTAGCGAAGAGGGAATCACAATAGAAATTAAGGACCAAGGCAAGATATTTCGCCCTGGGAATTCCCGGTCTGCGTGAACGTCTACGCCAGTACGATGGTCAAATGACCATCGAATCGGGACCCTCGGGGACGCAGATCTGCGTAATCACCCCGCTTCCAAAAGCCACTCTTGTGCAAGAGGGGCCTCCAAGCCTGCACGTAGGTCGACCCTGCCTGGCAAGGATTCTTCATTCATATCGCAGCGCGGCGACTGGGCTGACCCTGGTGGCCCTTCTCGCAGGAAGATAACACGCCAGCAATGCCACAGCTCCGAGAACCAATGCCACGGCAGCGAATGTCGCCGGGTCGTGGGTGCTGATCCCGAACAGCAAGCT
>Ga0187777_10003018_pt1 | contig 10773 bp, 7 predicted proteins | sample 1015_Q2_SP5_10_M_FD_132416 | JGI IMG/M metagenome (GOLD analysis project Ga0187777, IMG submission 132416) | Tropical peat soil microbial communities from peatlands in Department of Meta, Colombia - 1015_Q2_SP5_10_MG | ecosystem: Environmental > Terrestrial > Soil > Wetlands > Peat | place...
CACCCCTCCCTGACCGGTCCCAACGAGAATGTTCCCCAGATACTCGATCTTCTTGGAACGATGTCGCTCGATCTTCGCGGGAATTTGGAATCAGCCCGCGGGAACATGACCGAGGCGATCGACCTACTGAAGCAAGCCGCTCAGAAGGAAAGGAAGCTGGGTTATTCGGAACCGCCCCGCTACTTCCGCCCCGAACAGGAAAGTCTTGGCTACGCCTGCCTGAAATTTAAGCAGTGGGACAAGGCGCGGGATGCCTTCCAAGCGGTTTTGCGCCAGCGTCCCAAAAGCGGCCATGCTCTGTACGGGATCGCCCAGTCTTACGCGCTTCCGGGGGATGTTCACGCGGCTACATCGGCCTATCGAGAATTTCTGGCAGCTTGGCCGCATGCCGACGCCGATCTTCCGCAGGTCAAGCAAGCCAAGGCTTGGCTCGCTCTGCACGATTAAGCGCCCGACCCGCCGAACCCGCTTTCCAACGGGCCGCTCTCTGTGATGGGAGCTTCGGCGGCAAAGTTGAATCTCTGTGAGGCCGTGTGCTAGCATCCCCGCTTTCGCGTCCCAGGCCCGATCCCCACGGGCAGAGGACGCACGCGTTCATCGCGCGCATGCCGCCGGGGGGCGGGTTCGTGATGTCGGTCCCAAGGGAAAGCACAAAATGGGCCGCAGCTTCTTCCGACCGAACGGTGCGACCGGGCCGAGGGATTTTGTGGCGCAAGCGGCAGTCCTGTTTCGAATCTCCGATTTCAAACGATCGATATTCCGCACGAGGTGATCGATGAAAACCTATACAACCGATTGGATACGCAACGTGGGCATTGTCGGCCACGGCGATACGGGAAAGACCCAGCTCGTGTCGTCGTTGCTTTTTGCCGCGGGGATGACGCCTCGGTTTGGCAAAGTCAACGAAGGTTCCACCGTCACCGACTGGGACGAAGAAGAGATCGCTCGAAAAATTACCATCAGCACCGGCCTGGCGTACGCCGAATGGCAAGTTCCCGGGCAGCTTGAAAAGACGAAGATCAATTTCCTCGACACACCGGGCTATTCGACTTTCATCAATGAAACGAAGGCCTCGCTGATCGGAGCCGATGCGGCCCTCATCGTCGTCGATGCCGCCGCGGGCGTACAGGTCGTCACCGAAAAAGTCTGGGACTATGCGACTGAATACGATCAACCCCGCGCCTTCGTCCTGAATTGGATGGACCGCGACCTTGCCAGCTTCGACCGGGCCCTCGCCTCGCTCGAACAGGTCTTTGGGCGCGGCGTAGTGCCGATTCAACTGCCGATAGGTGCCGAGAGGAATTTCCGAGGTGTGATCGATTTGGTCTCGATGAAAGCTCTCGTTTACACGCCGGATGGCGATGGCCGAGCCAAAGTAGAGGAAATTCCCGCAGACTTTGCCGAGGAGGCCAAGGCGGCACACGAAAAACTGGTCGAGCTGGTCGCTGAGGGCGACGATGAGCTGATGCAGGAGTTCTTCGACAAAGGCACGCTGCCGATCGAAGACCTGAAAAAAGGTTTGCGTGAGGAAGTTCGCGACAAAAAGATCTTCCCGGTGCTGCTGAGTTCTGCGCTTCGTAGTATCGGCAGCGACGCCATTCTGAATTTCCTTGCCGAGATATTTCCGTCGCCCTCGTTTCGTGGAAAGGCCGTGGGCCACAAGTCTCCCGATCACAAGGGCGAAACCATCGAGCGCCCGATCTCAGATTCTGAGCCCCTCTCCGTCTTTGCCTTCAAGACCATCGCCGATCCCTTCGCCGGCCGCATTACCTTTTTCAAAGTGATGTCCGGCGTGCTGAAAAACGATGCCACCGTGCAGAACTTCAACCGCAATTCGCAAGAGCGTTTTCAGCATATCCAGGTGATGCTAGGTAAAACAGCGACGGCCGTCACCGATTTGCATGCAGGTGACATCGGCGCCATTACCAAGCTAAAAGACACGCTTACGGGCGACACGCTCGGCGACAAGAACGCTCCGATCTACTATCCTTTGGCCCGCATCCCGGAGCCGTCGATTACCTTCGCTATCGAGCCCAAAACGCGTGCCGACGAAGATCGCATCGGTGTGGCCATCCACAAGATCCTGGAGGAAGATCTTGCGCTCCGCTTTGGGCGCGATCCCCAGACAAAAGAATTCCTGCTGGCCGGAGCGGGGCAGCAGCACATCGAAGTGGTCGTCGCCAAACTGCGCAAGCGGTATCACGTAGAGATGACCTTGAAACCTCCGAAAGTGCCCTACCGCGAGACAATTCGCGGCAAGGCCGATGCGGAAGGCAAACATAAGAAACAGACCGGTGGCCACGGCCAGTTCGGTCTCTGCCGCATCAAAATGGAGCCGCTGCCGCGTGGCAAAGGCATCGAGTTCATCGATGACATCTTTGGAGGCGCCATTCCCAAGAACTGGATTCCGTCGGTCGAAAAGGGCATTCGCGAATCGGCCGAACGCGGCTACTTGGCTGGTTTCCCCGTCGTTGATTTTCGCGTGAGCCTCTATGACGGTAAGTATCACGACGTAGATTCGTCCGATATTGCCTTCAAGATTGCTGGCTCGCTGGCGTTTCGCGAAGCGATGAAGCAGGCGCGGCCGGCGCTTCTTGAGCCGATCATGCAGGTAGAAGTCTATGCGCCGGACCAATATTCGGGCGACCTAATGGGTCATCTCAGCGGGCGCCGCGGGAAGATCAGCGGAAGCGAAACGCGCGCGGGGAGTGTCGTTGTGAAAGCGCTGGTGCCGCTGTCGGAAATGCTGAGCTACGCGAACGAACTGACATCGATGACCCAGGGTCGGGGAAGCTACACGATGGAATTCTCGCACTATGATTTCGTCCCGCAGGAGTTGGCCGACAAGGTGATTGCGGCCCACAAGCCCCATCACGCTGAAGAAGAGGCGGCCACCGCGTAGTTCCGCGGATCACTCTCGGCTCAGCGGGCCCTATTGCCCGGATGGGGCCGTTGGCCGATCGTTCTGAGCCTGCGCCTTTCCTCTTGAGAGTTGGCGGTTTTGCGCGTTCTTGGCAGACGGCTGCGGGGCCGCCGCCGACGTGAAGGCCGGACAACCATAACCGACGCACGGCCCCCCTGCGCAACCCGCCACGCTGAACATCGTCAATAACAAGACTAAAGTCACCCCGGACTCTTTCATCAATTGGCCCCTTTCCAATCCCATCTTTGCCCGTAAGGCCGCCGATGGCTCAGCGCATCTTGGCACAGAACGTTCGGGTCTTCGCGAAATTTTCCCATCGGGCGGGGCGGACGCCTATCTTCCTCAAGCACTTTTCGCGTAGGCTCACTCCCCGAAGGGGAGGTGGTGCGCGCACCGCCAAATTGGTCCTTGCGATCACGCCGCGAGATGGGTCAAGCTCGTCGCGACATGAAAAATGGGAAGAAGTCTCCGCAGCGGCTAGGCGATGCGACCCTGGCCATCCACGCCGGCGAGGAGAAGTTTCACCGGGGAACGCCGGTGGGCACCGAGATCGCCCGCACGGCGAACTTCACCTTTGCCAGCACCGAAGAGATGAGGCTTTGGGCCGAAGGCAAAAGCGGTGCATACATCTACACGCGCTATGGCAACCCGACCCTGAGAGTGGCTGAAAAGAAAATCGCGGCGCTCGAGGGAGCTGAAGATGCCGTCGTGGCTGCTTCTGGGTCGGCCGCGATCTCATCAGCCCTTCTCGCCCTGTTGCGCGCCGGCGATGAGGTGATCGCTACACGTCAGCTCTACGGGGGAAGCTATAAGCTGCTGCGCGACATTTTCCCTCAGCTGGCCATTACGGTTCGACACGTCGATGCCAGCCTCGTGGGAATCGAAAAGCTGGTGGGCCCTCGGACGAAGGTGCTCTACGTCGAAACGCCGACCAACCCCACACTACGCCTTGTGGACCTGAGGAAGGCTGCCCGTTTCGCGCAAGAGTGGGGATTGATTGCCATCGTTGACAATACCTTCGCGAGCCCGGTGCTGCAGAAGCCGCTCACCATGGGCTTTCACATCGCCCTGCATAGCGCCTCGAAATATCTTTCTGGGCACTCCGACGTGATCGCCGGTGCGGCCGCAGGCAGTGCCACGCTCATCCGGCAAGTGCGCGCCAACATGATTCAAATGGGCGGCTCGCTAGACCCTGAAGCGGGCTACCTGTTGATCCGAGGAATGAAAACCTTGGCCGTGAGGATGGAGCGCCAGTCGAAGACCGCCATGGCCGTTGCGAAGTATTTGGCGAAGCATCCCAAAGTGGCGCGGGTTCATTATCCGGGCTTGCCTACGCATCCCGATCACACCCTCGCCAAGCAGCAGATGCGCGATTTTGGGGCGATGATGGCCTTCGATTTGAAGGGCGGCTTGAGCGCTGCTCGACGGTTTTGCGATCGCGTGCGGGTGTTTCTGCTGGCGGCAAGCCTGGGCGGGGTGGAGTCGCTCGTCGTCCTGCCGGTCTTCACTTCACATTACAAGATGTCGGTGGAGGAGCTGCGAGCGGCGAGTGTCGAGCCGGGAACCGTACGGGTCTCAATTGGTCTGGAAGACCCGGCAGACCTCATCGAAGACCTGCGGCAGGCGCTCGCCTAGCCCGGCCCGAGATGCCGCACACTCCGAATGCCTAGCAATTCTGACCCCAGCAGTGGTATAAGCCTGTCCTCGCCTTTGCCGAAGGCGAAGGGCGAGGGAAGAGACCACTAGTACTTGTTGTCCTGTTTTTGACACTGTCCACCCGGGTAGTTCCATTGACCCGGTCTTCATTGATCCTTAGAATTCCAGCTCAGCTCGGACCGCAGCCGGGCGACAGTTGGTCGTTACCGAGGGAAAAGGACAGAGCAGGCGGGCAACCAGCCGCCCCGCTCGTAAGGCGACAAGAGATGAGACGTAGCGCAACAGCGTCGGCTCTTCTGATAGCCGCCTCAATCTGCATTGCAGGGTGCGAGGAAACTGCAACCAAGCAGGTACGGGTCCAAGCTCCTGCTCCAGCTCCCACTCCCGCCGCGAAATACGCGCGCGAGCCACTCCCTCTTTCACCGAAGCCTTTTGACCCTGCCTTGCAAGCCTTCTATCCCCGCCCCGCCATCGACGTTCTGATAGATCAAGTCCAGGCTAGCTTTACCGCGGGGCAGCAGGCGCTCGAGGCCAAAAAACTCGAAGTGGCCCAGACCAATTTCGACCATGCGGTCGACCTGATTCTAAAGAGCGGCTTTCAGAAAGACGCCGACCCGCGTCTGGCAAAGCTGTTCGATGAAATTGGCGACACCGTTCCCTCCGAACAACTGAACGCGCTAGAGAACTCCGCGGCTGAAGTGGACGTGGAATCGGAAACACCCGCGCAGCCAGCGCCGATCGATGAGATCGCCGACTTGACTTTGCCGGCGGGCGACCCCCGCTTGGCAGTGAAGGCAGAGCAGGAATTGATCGTTGTGCCTCACGATTTGCCGCTCACGGTGAACGAGTCTGTGCTGCAATACCTGAGCTTTTTCACGACGCCGCGCGGACGTGCCATTGTCAGCCGCGGCCTGGATCGTTCAGGACGCTACCGCGACATGATCCGGCGCGTGCTGAAAGAAGAGGGCGTCCCGCAGGATTTGATCTACTTGGCGCAGGCTGAGAGTGCTTTTCAGCCGGATGCCGTGTCGCGCGCCGGGGCTCGAGGGATCTGGCAATTCATGCCGTTTCGGGGCGAAGAGTACGACTTGGAGCGCAGCTATTACGTCGATGATCGCAGTGATCCCGAAAAGGCCACCCGCGCCGCGGCGCGGCACTTGCGTGACCTCTACGCGCTGTTCGGCGACTGGTATCTCGTGATGGCGGCCTATAATTCAGGGCCGATCACCGTGACGAAAGCAATCGAGCGGACCGGTTATGCGGATTTCTGGGAGTTGCAGAAGCGTCGAGTGTTGCCTAAGCAGACGCAAAACTACGTACCCATCATTATCGCTCTCGCGCTGGTTGCCAAGGCGCCTTCGCTTTATGGAGTACAGGTGGACGCCCAGAAGCCGCCTGAAGTGGAAGCGATCCGTTTGGAGCATTCGATCGCTCTGCGTTTGGTGGCGGATGCCGCAAACACGGATGTGGATGATCTGCACGAGCTCAATCCGGAACTGCTGCGCAACATCACGCCGAGCCTGCCGGGATTTCAACTGAAAGTACCCGCCGGCACTGCCAAAGCCTTCGAGGAAAATATTCAGCAGGTTCCCACGGACAAGTGGACGAGTTGGCGGCTGCACTCGACCGAGGCAGGCGAAACGTTAACCGATATCGCGCGGCGCTATCGCGTTACTGTGCCAGCGATCGAAGCGGCGAACCATCTGGAGCCGCGGGCCACCGTTCCCCAGGGTTTTCTTCTGAACGTGCCGACCACGCCGCCGCCGACCGTACATCTGGTACGCTACCGCGTGCAGCGCGGTGACACCCTGGCTGGGATCGCCGATCGCTTCGATGTGACCGTGGCGCAGCTGAAGCGCTGGAATGGAATCTCGGGCGACCACGTCCCGCACGGAGCTCGCCTGCGGATCTATGCGGGCAGTGGCGAATCGGTCGGGGCAGCGTCTCACAAACCGAAATCGGCCCAGAGCTCTGCAGATCCAAACGGACTCCACAACGTTTCCTCGCAGAGCTCGGCCGAACCAAAAGCGCGTGAGTATCACGTCAAGGCCGGCGAGACAATCTACTCGATTGCCCGGGAAAACCAAACCACAGTCTCCGCCATACGCGAAGCGAACACCTTTCTCTCGGATCGACCGCTGCAAGTAGGGGACGTGTTGAAGATCCAACGCTAGCGCCTTTTGCGATATAACCCATTTCCCTTCTACCTGATAGCTGCACTCCAAAGATTGCAACAACCCGGTGGTTCCAGCCATCAAAGCGGGATCGGTTTTTCGAACCATTGCGCCTTGACAACGATCCGAGCTCCGTTTATAAGCGGGCGAGGCGTCAGCCTTCCGATTAGCTAAGCCCGGACTCAGCGGAGGATCGAATGTTCTATTCCAAAATGAACGGCGAGGACGACGACGAACTGCCCCAGTTCGACGATGAGGAGGAAGAAGGGCAGGAGGACGATCAGGCGCACGAGGTCCTGGAAGTGGAAGAGATCGTCGTCGAGGAAGAGCCGGAAGAGGAATCTCTCGGAGAGCCCGCGGCACCCGCTCCTGCCAAGCGCGCACCGGCTCGCAAGGCCAAGAAGGCCGCCAAGGCGCGCCCGAAGCGGAAGAAAGCTAAGAGCAAACCAAAGAAGAAAGCCAAGAAAGCCAGCAAGAAAAGGGGCGGTAAGCGCCGAAAGCGCTGACGCCCGACCGTCACGGACCGAAACGGACTGATCCACCTCCAGTTTGTGGCGCGTTGTGAGCGATCCACGAGCGGTACAGTGCGACTGTCGACGTCGCCAGCTGAGTCTTGCCTCCGAACCCCCGATTGACGCTCGAATCCGATTTTGCTATGTTCACTCTTACCGATCCCGCGGAGTCAACCTGTGAAACATCGTCCCGTTCGCAGCGGCAGTTCTGTGTCGAAGGCTCGTAAGTCTTTTACCAAGAGTGGATTAGGATCAGAAGCGAGAGTCAAACAGGCCCCCCCTGATCCGGATGCGCCGGCCAAGCAGCAGCAGCTGAAGCTCTACGAAGAGGCCCTCGGCCTTTTCCATCAGCAGAAGTTCAACCGCGCGCAGCAGGCACTCGAACGCGTCCTCGAAGGGCCCAGCAAGGAGCTGGCGGATCGCGCGAGCGTTCACCTACGCATCTGCGTGCAAAGGATTTCGCGACTTCCGACACCCGCTGCGAAGACGGCAGAAGATCACTATACGCAAGGCGTAGCACTTATGAACTTGGGCCGCTGGGATGAAGCCCGAGAGCATCTAGACCGTGCGCGCAAAGCTGCACCAAAGGCCGATCACGTTGTCTACGCCATGGCGGCGCTCGATTGCCTAACCGGCGAAGCAGACTCAGCCATGGAGAATCTGAAGATCGCTATCCAATTGCGCCCCGAAAATCGTTACCACGCTCGCAACGACGAGGACTTTGCTTTCCTGCAAGAGGATCCGCGTTTTACGGAATTGCTCTATCCGGAGCGAGACAGCTCGACCTAACTTCCTCTTTGATGAGAACTCCCATCGAACGGCGGCCGCCATCCGTCCGCGTCGTTGCACTCGGCGGAGGCACTGGCCTTTCGACCATGCTGCGTGGCCTGAAAGCCCACTTGGCTGAACGCGGTCACCGTGGGGCGGAGCGGACGATTTCCGATCTCACTGCCGTCGTGACCGTCACCGACGACGGCGGCAGCTCGGGGCGTCTTCGGCGCGAATACAAGGTTCTGCCACCGGGCGATATTCGGAATTGCCTGGTGGCACTGTCGCAAGACGAGCACTTGCTCGGGAAACTGTTTCAGTACCGATTTCCTGCCGGCCGAGGACTGGGCGGGCACAGCTTCGGCAATCTCTTCCTCACCGCGCTCACAAACAGCATGGGAGATTTTCCAAAAGCCGTCGAGGTATCGGCAAAGGTACTCGCGATTCGTGGGCGAATTTTTCCGTCGACGGCAGAGAACGTCACTCTCGAGGCAACGCTTGAGGACGGGACGGTCATAGCGGGCGAGACGAATATTTCGCGCTCACGCAAACGGATCGTGCAGGTGCGCTTAGTACCACGGCGCGTTCGGCCGTTGCCGGAAGTGCTTGCGGCGCTGCGCGGAGCCAACCTGATCCTAGTGGGTCCTGGCTCGCTGTACACAAGCATCCTGCCGAACCTTCTGGTGGAAGAAGTTACCGAAGTGATCGCGCAATCGAAAGCCACCTGTGTCTACATCGCGAACTTGATGACGCAGCCCGGCGAGACGGCGCACTACTCCGTGGCGGATCATGTGCGCGCCATTTACGAGCACACGCGTCGGAATCTGTTTGACTTGGCGGTGATCAATCGGAGTACCGTGTCGCCGCGATTGCTGCGCCGCTACCGCGCGCAGGGGGCCGAGCCGGTCGATCCCTCCCTCGAAGGACTGGCCCGCATAGGCCTGCCCTACGTCACCGGGGATTTCCTGCGCCAGGACGGGGTCGTGCGACACGACGAAACGCGGCTGTCGGAGGTCCTGCTGGCTGAATTTGCCAAGCGGCGCAACCACCACTAATCGCCCACGGGCGGCCGCGGCGCTACATATCCTGCCCGCGCGGTTACGACCGCCTTCTTCATCTTGCCCTTCTTGTTGCTCAACTGCAGAGGGTTTCCCTGATCGTCGACCACTTCCACCGTTAGCCTGTGATACCTGCCGTCCTGTGCCGTGGACGGGAAAAAGCCGAGCGTGTACTGACTGCGCAGGTACTGGGCGACGGTATTGAAGATGTCCGGCATTTCCCCTTCAAAGCGCGGAAAGAAGGCATAGCCCCCCGTCAGCCGCGAGAAGGTCTCAAGCTGGTTCTTTGCTTGAAGGTAGCCCACGCCTCCCCCCTTGGGCGAATAGAGATCGATCTCTTCGGCCATGCCGACCGAGAAGATGGTCACGTCGGTTTCTTTCAACCGGTTGAGTGTCTGCTCGAGATTGTGTTTGCTGAAGGTGTCGAAGCCCGTGGCGAGAATCAGGATGGATTTCTTTCCCTTGACGTCACGGAGCTGGTTGAGCGTCTCTAGGACGGCGTCGAACAGAACGGCCTCGTGAAAGGTGGGATACCCGAGTGTGCGGAGGGACTGATCGATGGCTCGCTTGTCCTGCGTGAAATCGTTTTGCAGCGTCATGCGTAGATCAAACGTCTTGAGCGCAACCCAATCCTGGGGTTTTAAGTCGTTTAGAAATCCATCGGCCCAATACGCGCCCTTCGCCCCGAAATAGCCGTAGTAGGTACCGCTGTACTCGAGCAGAATCACAACCGTGATGGGAGCATCGCTGGGAGAGAAATTCGTGACCTGCTGGGGCTGGCCCTCATCGAGAATGCGAAAATTCTCCCGCTTCAACCCGGTCACAAGGTTTCCATCCTGATCGGTGACGACGGCGTCCACATTCACCAAATTCGACTGTACGGAAATGGACACCTGCGGGGGTGGCGGTTGCGGCGGGGGTGGCTGCTGCCCGGGTCCGCCCGAAGGTGGCCTGGTCGGTTCTGGTTGCTGTGGGGCCGGTGCCTGCGGGCCTTCCTGCTGAGCAAGGGCGTTGCGGCCAACGCCCGAAGCCAAGGCGGTAACCAGAGCCGCCATCAGAAGGGTGCGAAACCAAGATTTCGATCGCATGATCTCTCCCGCTCGAGTTGGATGCCGGGCAGGCGGCTCTGGATGGTTCATTGCAATTGAGAAACCGTCTCCTCAGGCGCCCCCCGGTGTCCCGATGCCCACATGATAGTATCGATTGTATTCGTTCGGTAATCCGCTTTCATGGGGGCTGATGGTGCGTCGTATCGTTCCGCTACTGCCACAAATCACACTGTGTATACTTGCTGTCGTACCCTCTTCGCTCGCTCAGAGCGCTTTGAGACCTGCGTCGACGCAGATCCCTGCGCCGTCCTCAACGGACCTGCCCCAGATTGCGAGTGATGCCATCGGCTGGCTCCAGGGTTTGATCCGCATCAACACATCCAATCCTCCTGGCAATGAAATCGTGGCCGCCAAATACCTGGCTGCAATCCTCGAGCGCGAAGGAATCCATTCTGAGATTTACGAAAGCACGCCCGGGCGCGGGTTTCTTGTGGCGCGTCTTTCAGCGAGCGCGATGCCCGACCCTTCGCGCGCGTTGCTGTTGATGGGTCACCTTGACGTGGTCGGCGTGGACAAAACAAAGTGGAAGGTGGACCCGTTCAGCGCGGTGATCGACGGCGGTTATCTCTACGG
>Ga0187777_10003020_pt1 | contig 10769 bp, 17 predicted proteins | sample 1015_Q2_SP5_10_M_FD_132416 | JGI IMG/M metagenome (GOLD analysis project Ga0187777, IMG submission 132416) | Tropical peat soil microbial communities from peatlands in Department of Meta, Colombia - 1015_Q2_SP5_10_MG | ecosystem: Environmental > Terrestrial > Soil > Wetlands > Peat | place...
CGGGTCGCACGTGAAGCCGAACGAGCACTCGCTGATGTCTCCACGCTTCACCGAAGCGTAGACGTCGCGGTGTGCTTGCTGGTTCGGGTCAAGTTGCACGCGGAACATCAGGCCCTTCGCGGAGTCGCGCAGTTGAAGGGTTCCCGCAGTCGAGCGACCGAGGACCACGCTGGAGTTGTGGTTGAACAGACAGCGCACGTCTGCGCTGGACTTCAGGGCGTCGCGGAAGCAACCCGGCTTCAGGACTTCTCGGAAGCCCGGAGGTAGAAGCTGGCTGCGGACGTTGTATGAGGCCGCACAGCCTGAGATTGCGAAGTCGTTCTCGTGCGGCGACGTGCGAACTTCTGCACGCGAGGAGAACGTGTTCGGCTGGTAGTTCGTGCGTTCGATGCGCGGACCGCCGCTGCGTCCGTACCGTGAGGACACGCGCTTGGCGAGAGCACGCGGTGCACCGAGGGTAATAAGTTCGCGTTCTACAGATGGTTTCATATTCATCACCTTCGATCTTTAAGTGGCAGGGCCTCGAACGGTGGAGTAGGGCGCTTGCGCGTCGCTCGCACGGAAGAAGCCCTTGCCATGAGCGGCTGACAATAGGGACGTCGAAAGACGTGCGGGCGGTCAGCCGAACTTGTTAATAACCCTTCGACGCGGCCTCGACCTTATTGCGCCGCTGACGTTCTGCTTCGTTCGCAGCAGCCTGCGCGTTGGCACGGTCGGTCATCGACTTGAACTGCGCCGCCACTTCTGGCGGGCAACCGTTCGGTGGTCCGTCGTACAGGGTGGTCGTCGAGCCGATGCGCATGCGCACGACGATCTGCTGGTTGCTGTGCAGTCGCATCACGTCCCACTGCGGTTCTGCGAAGCAGGGAACGACGGTGTCGTGAATGTCCGGTGTCTGCGGTGTGCGCTCGTATGGCTTCTCGGGAAGGACTTCCTCCGCGAGGCCTGCATGAATCAGCATTGCGACGGCGTTGTCGTTGCGAGCGACGTTAACTTCGGTTCCGGCCTTCGGGCCGACTGTAAAGCGGATGCGCATGACGATCTCCTACACGATCTGAGTTGGTGTCCCTACTCACTGACTTACGTGACGGCCACTGTCACGGAACGGTGTTAAGGCTTCGACGTGAACAGGTCCGCGCAGTCTGCCATCAAGCGCTCCATCTCTGCGTTCGATGGTCCGCCAGCGGCGAACTGGCGACCCGGCTCTCCGGTCGGCACAGGCGCGTTCGGGTCCTGCGGTGCGCGACCGAAGCCGCCGTCCTCCCGCGCAGTCTTGGAATCGTGAAGTGGCTTGCACAGCGCCTGCAGATTGTCCGCGTCGTAGAACAGGACGCGGTCGCCTTTATGCGGGATGCGATGGTCGACGACTTCGCTCGGAGCCGGACGCAGGACGTTGAACCGCACGCACTCTTCGCACAGCGGAAAGTTATTGATGCGCCACGTGCGCAGTCGCTTCCACGCTGCCGTGCAGTACAGACGATGCCACTCAGGTTTCTGTTCCTTCATGCGATCACCGACGCGAGCGCTGCGGCCTGTTCGCGGGCGATTCGGAGGGCCTTCTGGTTGGCCCGGAACTTGCGCTGGCGGTCGGCGTTCTCCTTGCGCAGCAGGTCTGCACGCGCAGCCGGGTCCATCGCTTTCAAATCACGCGTCGTGCGAGGCTTGTGGTTCTTCGCACGCTTCAGCCGTGAATACTCACGCGAGTACGCACGCACTTTCTCCGGGTTGCGTTCAGCCCATGCCTTGCTTGCCCTGCGGTCCGCTTCGCGGGCCTTCTCCGGGTGCGCAGTACGCCACGCAAGTAATCGTTCGACGCTCATGCGCTTTCTTCTCCTTGGAAGCACTGCGCCCGGACCATCGCACGCTCAGCTTCGGTCATACGCTGCAGCACCATTCGCGTCGCTGCGCCAGTGTCTGGCTGCTTCGGTAGGTCGAACAGCGAGGTGAGCGAGATCATCGGCGCTTCGCCGCGTCGAATCATCTCGTTGACTCGACTTGACACCAGCGGGTGGTTGCGTATGCGGCCTTCAACCATCAGCGCGGTGAAGGGTGTCATGGCCACGTTGCTAAAGCCCGCAGCTTCGAGGGTCGGAAGCACGCGCAGGCCGACTTGCAAGTGGCGTCGGCGATCTTCGGCGGTGTTGATGGGTCGGCTACTCATTGAATATCGCCTCGGTGTCGATCTGTTCAGGTTCGTTCGCTGCGTCCGTCTGTTCGGGCTCGTTGAACTCGCCCGCCGCTTCGCGGTTCATGAGGTCTTGGATGGAGCCCGGCATCACAGGCACGTCCTTCGGGTTCGGCTTCGCGGGCTTCACGCGTTCACGCGAAGTCGGTGCGACGCCCAGCGTCTGCAGCAGACCGCGAAGTTGTGTGCTGAGCTTCGAAGCGAGACGCGAGGCCGCTGATTCCTTGGAGCAACCATCCAGCCCGACTTCGAACGCACCGTGCTTGCGAATGTGGTCGAGGGCTGCGCGGTGCCTGCTGTAGACGCAGGCATAAAGTTCGATCATGCTGGCGTCGGCGCGGACCAGCTTGCCCTGTTCGTCGAGGTCGCGGACGATCTTGCGCCATGCGGACCGGGCGACCGGGTCGCTCTTCACGTGAGTTGGAATAGACGGCGTGCCGCGCAGGCCTGTGGATGGCGCGGAATAATCGCGGGCGAACTCAGACGGCTTCCCGGTGAGGTCGTAATAGGCTTGGTCCTTCTTCTGACGGGACACTTCCACCCTCCGAAGCCTGTGGATTCAGACCGGACCCACGTCCGGCTTGGCAGGTTCGCCTCGCGGGGACGCGGGTGGCTCAGTCGTGGGCTTCTACTAGAACGCGGAAGTGTTACGGCTTCTGCTTGACGCAGAAGCGTGACACCCAAGAACGAACGACCCGGACGCTGAGGGTGGTCAGCATACCGGGCCGCGTTCGGAGGTTGGGAATACCCAAGTTGTTGGCGGCCTGTTGAACTTGTGTGCTACGCAAGCTATTGTCAAGTTGGCACGTCGCACGCGTTCGATTGCAGGACGCTGGTCGCCGGGTATGGGCCGGACGCCCACCGGAATCGAATCAGACGCCATAAGCGCCGCTTTCTGGCCAGCGCTGGGCGTTCGTGCGCCGGGTCGGACGCGCTTCCGGGCGAGACGAACACCTTGCCACGCGGGTATGGCGAAGTGGGACGAACTGAGCGTGGTTGGCGGGCTTGTGGAACGTCCCGAAACTGCGCTGAAATAGCTCTGATGTAGTGCTGAACTGCTGCTGAAATCGCTCGAAACTATCCCCTCGCGTATGAATGAACGCGGGCGGGCGGTCTGTGCCGATGTCAAAATCAGAAATAGCACCCCCTATCCGGTCGAGCAATCGCTATCGAAGCTATGTTTCAGACGTCGAAGTGGACCGTACCTGGCCGTACCTCACCGTACCCACTTTGAGCTCATCATTCCCATGCGCATGCGCACACGAGTGAAGTCCCCTATGTAGGTACGGTGACATACGATGACATACGGTGAAAAATGAAGTGACGCTGGGAAAGCGAACTGAAGGGCGTTGTTTCGGTGGGCGAACAATCCCCGGTCTAGACGGTAGCTGGTGAAATGGCGTGTTTTCAACAAAGAAGCAAGTCGATGACTTGATTGCATTTCGTGGCCAGAGTAGAGTACTGACCCTTACCCTAAGGCCCTTCGACCAAGCCCTATTGATGTTCTCAGTGTTGTAATTCAACGAAGCAAGGAGCGACAGCCATGGCCATGAATTTCGGTTCACTTCGAGCGCATCAAGATTTTCCGGTCAGCAGTATCTATCGCGCCCTGAAGGCGGTGGCACTTTTCCTCGCGGTGGTCTTGCCTACCATCGCAACTGCGCAAACCAAGAAGCCCAATATTCTCGTCATCTTTGGGGATGACATTGGCCAGTCCCAAATTAGCGCCTACACAATGGGGCTAATGGGCTACCGCACGCCCAATATCGACCGTATCGCCCACGAGGGTGCCATCTTTAGTGATGCATACGGGCAGCAGAGCTGCACCGCTGGGCGTGCCTCTTTCATCTTGGGCCAAGAGCCGTTCCGCACCGGCTTGCTCACGATCGGAATGCCCGGCGATCCACACGGGATCACTCCGTGGATGCCGACGATTGCAGACGTTCTACACAGTCTCGGCTATCGGACAGGCCAGTTCGGTAAGAATCACTTGGGCGACCATGATGAGCAATTGCCCACGAATCATGGCTTCGACGAGTTTTTTGGAAATCTCTATCATCTAAACGCCGAAGAAGAACCTGAAGGGTACTTCTACCCCAAGGAGCCGGAGTTCCGAAAGAAGTATGGTCCGCGTGGAGTGATTCACTCCTATGCGGATGGCAAAATTGAGGACACCGGTCCTCTGACAACCAAGCGAATGCCCACAATCGACGAAGAGTTTTTGGCGGCGGCGATGAAATTCATCGACACATCAACGAAGCAGGACAAGCCTTTCTTCGTCTGGTTCAACACCACCCGCATGCACATATTCACGCATTTGAAACCCGAGTCCCTCGGTAAGACGGGCAAGGGTATCGAGGCGGATGGCATGGCTGAACATGATGCGATGGTTGGCCAACTACTCAAGCAACTGGATGATCTCCACATTGCCGACAACACAATCGTTCTTTACACGACCGACAATGGAGCGGAAATTGCGCTCTGGCCAGATGGCGGGATGACTCCTTTCCATGGAGAGAAAGGCACCACCTGGGAAGGTGGCTTCCGTATTCCAATGATGGTACGTTGGCCCGGTGTGGTGAAACCAGGTACGCAATGCAATGAGATCATCTCTCTTATCGATTGGTTCCCAACCCTGGTGGCGGCAGCCGGGGTTCCTGATATCAAAGAGAAAATGGCTGCTGGATGGTCAGGGGCTGGCAAGAATTTCAAAGTCCACCTCGACGGCTACAACTTCATGCCGTATTTCCAAGGCACAGTAGACAAGGGGCCGCGTGACTCAATCATGTATTTCGATCAAGGCGGCAATCTCAATGCGGTGCGGTGGAACGATTGGAAGCTAAGTTTCGCGACCGTGCACGGAAACATCGCTACCGGGGTACGCGAAACATCTGGCTGGGCGCTCATCGCGAACCTTCGTATGGATCCGTATGAACGCGGTCTCGATGAAGGCGGGGGAGCGGTTGACTTCCTGGCACGGAACATCTGGCTGCTTGTGCCTATACAAGGCAAGGTGAAGGATTTCTTCTCAGACTACGACAAGTTTCCGCATCAAGAAGGGAACTCGCTGAATGCCGGTGGCATCAATTACGGGATGCTACGCCAGGCTGAGGCGATGAAACGACTGAAAGAACTCGAAACGCTAAGTCCAAATTGAGATTCTAGGAAGCCGGGTTGGGATTTTCTAGTGTTCCAACTCGGCTTCGCCTTCACGGACTGCTCGTTGACGTTGTTGATGAAAAATCGCCATTACACTCAGAATCCCCCTCCCCCATCCGGGTACCAGTCAGTGTCCGATACGGGGAACCTCGTCATGGCTGTCGGCAAGGTCGAATTTGAGATATTACAGTCTGAACGTACTCACCGAACTACCAGATCGTGGCCACTTCAGGCTGCATCGAACAGGTCGGTGTCCGGGCTGGACTCGTTCACCGCGTCCTTCAGGGTGATCATGCGCCGAATCTGCCCTGTGTCCCCGCGCTTCTTGATGAACTGGCGACGGTCTAGTTCCTCCGAGAACTCCTGCGACCGCATGACATACTCGCCCATGTCCTCGGCCCACTGTTGGTATGCCTCGTAGAGCTTCCCGCACTCAACCCAGTAGCTGTGCTTTCCCGTGAGACAGCGCGTGGCGAAGAAGCCATCCAGCGTGTCGCTAGTAGCGCGGAACTCGGCTGTCGCTGCTGCTACCGCTGATGGCGACTTAAGTCCCTCCGACTGCCACGCGGACAGTCCCTCCAGCAAGCGGTTCAGGATACCCGGCCCTTCTTCAGCGAACAGGACCTTATGAAAATCGCGCACCTTCTTATCGTCTGGGACCTTGTGCATGAACGGAATGAACCTGACGCGCCGCCAGATACCGTCGTCGGTTCCTACGATTCGAGGCTTCTTGTTCAGCGCCAGCCATAGCTTGCATTCCGGGTAGAAGGTGAACGGCGACTGCCGAATCACGCGGGCCTTCATCGCCTCACCACCGGACAGCCGCTTCAGCACGTCCTCGTTCAACCGCCCTGTGCTCTTCGGCTCTGCGTTCGTCAGCAATCGGGAACCAGCCCACGACGCCCGTTCGTATTCAGCACTGCCGTTCTCGAACTTCTGCTCCATGAACGCCGTCGCCGCCGCGACCGTCGCGTAATCAAGGCCGAGTATCTGCATCACGATCTCCAGCAGTGTCGTCTTGCCGTTCTGTCCAAGTCCGTGGCAGATAAAGAAGCAGGACTCGCCGATAAGCCCGGTCAGGGTGTAACCCAGAGCCTTCAGGATGTAGTGGATGAGATCTTCGTCGCCGCCGAACGTATCGCGCATGAACTGGTCGAACTTCGGAGCAGAGGCGAACGCGTCATAGGTCACGCGGGCCTTCTTCGTGAGGTAGTCCTCGCGGCTGAACTCGCGCAGTTGCTCAGTCTCCAAGTCAATCGTGCCGTTCATGACGTTCAGCAGCATCGGACGTTGGTCAAACGATTCGCGGGCGGCGAACACCTTCTCCTCGCCCTTCGCCAGAGTGATCATTGCCTTGCGCTTCATCGCCGACTCGGACTTCATACTCCAGTCCGCGTCCGGCATGGCGCGTATCACGCGCTTGGTGAGTGGCAGCAATATGTTGCCGCTCGGATCCTTTTTCCACACGGTCCCGTCCCAGACAGCGAACGTTTCTTCATCGGTCAGCCAACGAAAGCTGTCGCCGTACGTTGCTACCAGCCGCTCCGCGTTGCCTGTGTCAGTGAACGGAAAGTTGTCTACTATCGAAGCCTCGTCAATCATCTCCACCTAACCCACCCTTCTTAGTATTCTCGCGATTGAATAACCGATGTAGGTTCGCCGTCCACGTCGTCCCTTCGCTTTGTTTCGTGCGTGGTAGTAAGTGGGCCAGCGTCGTTCGAACTCGTTCTCGATCAGATCTACGTCTCGTGTGCGCAGCCGCTTGATTAGGTAACCGATCTTGCGTGCGTCGTCCTCCGACTTGCTTCCTCTAGCGGGCCTGCTTCCGACCCCACCAGACTGGTGCGTCGGCTCCACCGGGTCCAGCTTGTCCGCCAGCATTGCGTTCTGCAGCGCGGTCAGATCTCGCTCCACGATCACGTCCGTGCCAACGAACGGCTCGATGTCTCCGGTCAGCGTCATGCACTTGGCGCGGTCGTAGACTTCGACCCGGCGCTTCTTGTGCACCTCCACCGTCAGCTTCGCCCTGACGATCACGTGCCAGCCCCTGCCGCTGCGGGACTTCTCGGTGTACGACCCAAGATCTGCCATCACGTCCAATGCCCACGACTCCGTCTCGCCTGTGAGCGGGTTCCGCAAGTGGTCGAGATCGACGACCGCATACGGGTCAGCCTCGCTGAATACGAACGCTACAGCCCAGCCGCGCTGCCGTGCTGCGTTGGCGCACTCGGTGAACGTCGACCACGTCCTCGGGTCGGTCGCGGAGGCGGGCCTGCCATCGGGTTGGACAGGCCGCTTCGACGGTTCCGAACATACCCACTGCCGCAGGGCCTTCAACTCTGCGGGTATGTTGCTCGGGTACGTCAATCAGCCTCCGTACCGTCAGCGGACACCTTCGCGGTGAAGCCGGGTGTCAGCGGAGTCGGTATCCAGTCGGGTCCGCCGCCGTCACCTTCGGAGGGCCAGTAGTCAGCGCGCTTAAAGCCTGCTTCTTTCAGGTGGTGAGTGATCTGCACGTGGACAGACGCGACGGTGCTGAGAAGTATGGTTGGGTCGCCGGACTGGAAAGCCGAGGCGAGTTGGTGAGATATATCGTACAGACGAGTGTTAGCCTTCACGATCAAGTTCTCCTGCGTCCCATACGCGGTAGGTGCGCCGTCCCGGTGGGTGGGGCCACCGGGACTTGGACTGGCGCGGGTTCGTCGGACAAGGGACGCGACGAGGTCGTGGTACTGAACTTGATGTTGTCCCTTGTCCTGCTTCGATCAGCCGGGTGTCCAAGTCCGGCCTACAACTTAACGGCGCAGGTGTTACGCCTCAGTTGACCCAGCCGTTACCCGGCTGCACGCCGGACTCATACATGCTGCACGCCGCAGAGATGGCGTTGCAGAGGACCAGTCCCTCAGCGTTGAGGTAGGTCGCAGGCTTCAGGCCAAGACCGTTGTCTCCGCCGACGTACCACCCGGCACGGATGCCGTTGTTGTCTTCAGCGAGGTGTATGTAACTCACGCCATCCATACCATCGTGTATGACCAGACGCCGCCGACCGCCGTCTCGATACACCCAGAAGTAGCGGTCAGCCTCCCTGATCTCGCCTGTACGAGCGTCGAACTCGTCGACGTAGCAAGTGAAGCCCAAGCAAAGGCCCTCCGAGTTAACTGCGTCGACCGTCAAGCTGTAACCCGGCGTCCCGGCGTCCTTCGGCATCACGTCCATCTTTAGCTGTCTCACGTTCACCTTCTCCTCGTGTGCCGATGACCTCGGCCTTGGTCGCGGGTAGCGGGCTCCAGTCGATCTCGTGCAGATCGATATCGCGTGGCAGCCAGCGCGTCCCGCGCAGTGGGTTGTAAGGTGTCCGGCTCACGCCCGGACCTTCTTCTTCGTTGGTGCGGACGCTTCCTGCTGTTCGAGCCACGCGAGAACCGCGCTACGTCGGTAGCGAAGGTAGCGACCGATGCGGCAAGTAGGTATCGGGTTGCGCTGACGACGGCGAGACTTCTCGTAGACGAAGGACAGGCCGACGCGAAGTAGCAGCGCTACTTCTTCGGGAGTCATGATCTCCAGAGGTTCAGACATACGCGCTTACCTCCGCAGCCAACCGACGCGCCGTGGCATCGATCTTCTCGACGCGGGTTACCCGGACGCGGGCGTTATATGCCTCGCGACAGCGTCCTCCGCGACAGAAGGCGCGGGTGAGACTGGGCTTGATGGGCCGCCCACAGTCGCGGCAGTGAGTGTGGAGTTGGACGCCCTTCTCGGCTGCGATATGGCGAAGCCTGTTAACGCGGTACGTTGCCGATCTCTCGCGTGACGTTTTCGGACCTTCGTGTGGACACACGACGGCGGCAATGTCCTTAGTCTGATTCATGGAGAACGGACTCCCGAGTTGGAGCCGTCCGGGTTACGCAGGAAAGCAAGCCCGAGGCGGGCCGCCGTGACGTTACTCAATCACCCTGATACGTCTCGCTCGCGCTGACGGCGGTACAGGGCCTCTGTACCACGCAGCGAGACTTAAGGAGATCATATGATACCCGACCGAAACCCGCGCTGCAAGCGGAATCTGGCGCTGCGCTCGCTCGTGGGCCGTCTGCGCAAGGGTAATCTTGTGTGGATGAGCCGTGCCGCGTAGCGTAAGCTACGCGGGCTATGCAGACGGGTACCCTATTCAAACGCCACGGTTCGTGGCATCTACGCATCAGGGTTCACGAGATAGGACCGGACGGGAACCCACGCCGTCGCGAGGTCAGCAAGAAGCTGGCGCGGGTATGCGACGATTACCGATCACCGAAGGACCTCAAGGACCTTGTCGACGCCGAACTTGCTAAGGTCAATCGTGGGTCCGCCGCCGAGGGCTCACTCGGCATGGCGGCCTTCTTCGACACGTACTTCTTGCCTGCGGTCCGCGCCAAGCGTCGGGTGTCCACGGTCCGCTTCTACTCCGACACGTTCGACAATCACGTCCGTGACCGCGTGGGCGATGTTCGGCTGCGGGACTTCCAGACCGTCCACGCGCAACGTGTTCTCGACGACGTCGATCTGTCGCATGGCAGCCTGCAGCGAATCAAGACGACCATATCGGCGATCTTCAGCCACGCCCTTCGTCTCGGCTTCGTGTCCGGACATAACCCGGTCCACGAATCGAAGCCCGAGGGTCGCCGCACGGACTTCGAAGGTGCCGCCTACTCGCTGGAGGACATCGAGTGGATGCTGAGCAAGCTGACCGGGACACCACGCGTGGTCATCGCGGTCGCAGCGTTCACCGGGCTGCGTCTGTCCGAACTGCGCGGGCTTCAGTGGAGCGACTACGATGGCAAGTTCCTGTACGTCCGCCGCAGCGTGTGGCGCACGAACGTCGCGCAGACTAAGACGCCTGAGTCAAAGGCCGCCGTCCCGGTCATCGGGCCGCTGCGCCGGGTTCTCGATGAGCACCGACGTCAACACCCGGACGCGGTGTGGATGTTCGAAGGTGCGAAGCGCCACTTCAGCCTGAACCTCGACAACCTGACCAAGCGCGAGATACGTCCGGTGCTGGGCGAACGTTTCAAAGGCTTCCACGGGTTCCGTCGAGGGCTCGCGACCGTGCTGTTCGGACTCGGTGTCGACGCCGAAGTCGCCAAGACCATCCTGCGCCACAGCGACAGTGCGGTCACGCGAAAGCACTACATAATCCTCGGGTCCCAGCGCGAAGGTGCCGCTGCCATGAAGAAGTTGGAACGGGTGGTTGCGGGACAGATGCGGAACAGCAAGAAACGGTCTTGAATACCAAACCTCGCTCAAGACCGCATGAACAGCGGGTGAAATCTGGAGCCGACGATCGGACTTGAACCGATGACCTGCCGATTACGAATCGGCTGCTCTACCAACTGAGCTACGTCGGCTTTCGTGCGGTCTGTATGCTGGTCCGCGCGACTTGGGATGCTCTCAC
>Ga0187777_10003023_pt1 | contig 10765 bp, 10 predicted proteins | sample 1015_Q2_SP5_10_M_FD_132416 | JGI IMG/M metagenome (GOLD analysis project Ga0187777, IMG submission 132416) | Tropical peat soil microbial communities from peatlands in Department of Meta, Colombia - 1015_Q2_SP5_10_MG | ecosystem: Environmental > Terrestrial > Soil > Wetlands > Peat | place...
GACGCCGGCACACATCAGCTTCGATTTCCGGCGGCAGGTGCGCGAAGGTGCCGACCGCTCCCGACAGCTTGCCCACGCTCACGGTCTCGCGCGCGCGGCGAATCCGTTCGACGTCGCGTTCGAGCTCGGCGTACCACAGGGCGAGCTTCATGCCGAACGTCATCGGCTCGGCGTGCACCCCGTGCGTCCGCCCGATCATCGGCGTCGCGCGGTGTTCGAGGCCCCGGTCCCGGACCGCGTCCAGGAGCGCGGCAAGATCCTTGAGGATGACGTCGCACGCCTCGCGCATCTGCAGCGCCTGCGCCGTGTCGATCACGTCCGAGGAGGTCATGCCGAAGTGCAGCCATCTGGCCGACGGCCCGACCTTTTCGGCGACCGCCGTCGTGAAGGCGATGACGTCGTGCTGTGTGGTCTGTTCGATTTCTTCGATGCGCGCGATGTCGAAGGCACCGCGCTCGCGGATGTCCCGCGCGGCCTCGGACGGCACAAGGCCGGCAGCGGCCATCGCCTCGGCGGCGGCCGTTTCGACCAGCAGCCATGTCTCGTAGCGCCGCTGGTCGCTCCAGATCCGCCCCATTTCGGGGTGTGTGTAGCGGGCGATCAACTTAGTCGAGATTCAGTCGCTCGCGTGGAACCATCAAGCCGTTCACGTTGCCGAGCACGGTCGCGGCCACGGCGCCGTCCCTGAACAAATCCGCCGCGACGCGCTGCACATCGTCCACGGTCACCCGTTCGATGCCCTGCAGCGTCTCGTCGAGGCCGAACTGCCGGTCGAAGTAGATCTCCTGGCGCGCGTTGTGCGACATGCGGCTGGCGGTGTTCTCCAGGCTGAGCATGAGGCTCCCCTTGAGATGATCCTTCGCCCGCTGCAGCTCCGCCAGCGACACGGGAGCGCGCTTGACGCCTCGGAGCTCCTCGACGACGAGATCGAGCACCTCGCCGACGGCCTCGTTGGCGCATCCGGCGTACACGGTGAACGTGCCCGCGTCGCGATAGGCGCTGAGGCCGCTGAACACCGCATAGGCGAGGCCGCGCTTTTCACGCACGTTCTGAAACAGCCGGGAGCTCATCGAGCCGCCGAGCAGGGTATTCAGCACGTAGCTCGAGTAGCGATCGTCGTGGTTCTGGGGATAGCTGCTGACGCCGAGGCACAGGTGGCTCTGCTCGAGCTCCTTGTTGCGGATGAGCACCTTGGGCGCGACCCGCGGAGGCTTCTCGGGACCGGCGCCGCCCGAGATCCCCAGCGATCCGAACCGCTCGTTGACCAGCTCGCGCACGCGCGCATGTTCGAGGTTCCCGACCGCGGAAACGATCAGGTTCCGCGCGGTGTAGGTGCGCGTGAAGTAATCGCGCAGGACGCCGGAGTCGAACGACTCGACCGTTTCGCGCGTGCCCAGAATCGGGCGGCCGAGCGGGTGGTCCTCCCAGAACCCTTGCGTGAACAGCTCGTGGACGAGGTCGTCGGGCGTGTCCTCGACCATCTTGATTTCTTCGACGACGACCTTCTTCTCGCGATCGATGTCCTCGGTCGAGAACGCTGGATTGCGAACAATGTCGGCGAGGAGATCGATCGCGAGCGGCAGATGCTCGTCGAGGACCTTGATGTAGTAGCTCGCGTACTCCTTCGCGGTGAACGCGTCGAGCTGGCCGCCGATCGAATCGATCGCCTGCGCGATGTCTTCGGCGGTGCGCGTCCCCGTGCCCTTGAACAGCATGTGCTCGACGAAGTGAGCGATGCCGCTCTGTTCCGCGGACTCGTGCCGCGAGCCGCGCGTCAGCCACACGCCGATGCTGATCGAGCGCACCTGCGTCATCGGCTCCGTGAGAATACGGAGGCCGTTGTCGAGAACGTCTCGAACGATAGGTGAGTTCGCCAAGGTAACGCTCGCAGCAGGGATCAGACGTTTGAGTCGAGGCCGGCGGACGTGCCGCAAAGCATTGAAACTGAAGGAATTACCGGCCGATTCACACTATAACACGTCGCAGGCGGCGGCGGCAAGCCTGTACGGGGGACGGGTCTGCCCATGCTGATACAATCGTGATCTGGACAAACCGTTGAACCTCAAGCAGATATCGGTTTCCGCCGAGACCCGTCCCCTCGATCTGGCCGGTGTCGAGCGGCAGGAGCTCGAGGCGACGCTCGCCGCCCACGGCCACGAACGGTTCCGCGCGCAGCAGATCTTCCAGTGGATCTATCGGCGCGGCGTGATCGACGTCGCCGCCATGCGAGATCTGCCAGCCGCGCTTCGCGATGAGCTCGCCGCGACCGCCGCCGTCACGACGCCCCAGCTCGTGCACCGCGAACGCTCGTCGGACGGAACCGAAAAATTCCTGCTCCGGCTCGCCGACGCCCGGCAGGTGGAGTCGGTGTTCATCCCGGACACGCCGGCGCTGACGTTTTGCATTTCGACACAGGTCGGCTGCGCGATGGCGTGCGCCTTCTGTTTGACAGGGAAAATGGGCCTCGTTCGGAACCTGACCGCCGGCGAAATCGTGGGGCAGGTTCGGGTGCTCGCGGACGTGCTCAACATGCGGGACCAACGCTTCAACATCGTCCTCATGGGGATGGGCGAACCGCTCCACAACTACGACGAGACGATGAAGGCGCTGCGGATTCTCTGCGACGAGCACGGCCTGGCGATGACGCCGCGACGCATCACGCTGTCGACGGTCGGCATTCCGCCCGCCCTCGAGCGGCTCGCGCGTGAGCCGATCATGCCGAACCTGGCGATTTCGCTGCACGCGCCGACCGATCTCCAGCGCGGCGAGCTCGTGCCGATCAACCGGAAGTACGGCGTGACGGAGATCATCAACACCTGCAAGCGGTTCCCGCTGAAACGGCGCAGCCGGATCACGTTCGAATACGTGCTGCTGGCCGGCGTCAACGATTCGCCGACGGATGCGCGAAAGCTGGCGAAGCTCGTCGGCGGGATCAAATCGAAGGTGAACCTGATTCCGCTGAATGCGGCGGCCGGGATCCCGTTCGAGCGGCCGTCGGATGAAGCCGTCGACGCCTTCGCCCGCGTCCTGGCCGAGCACCGCATCACCGTCTCGGTCCGGAAGAGCCGGGGGCGCGACATCCGCGCCGCGTGCGGCCAGCTCATCGTCGAAGGCCAGCGTCCGTCGCCCGCCCAACAGCTGGCAACGATCGCGTTCCACTGACAGGGCCGGCTCAAGGGGGACCTACGTGAGTACGAGCGCCTCGCCCTCTGACGTGAGCCGCACCCGCACCCATTCGTTGCGGGCATGTCCCGGCGGGATTCGCGCTTTCAGATAATTCCCCGTCACGACCAGAGAGCCGTCCTCGAGCGTGAGCGCGCGATGCTCGGTGCCGACGGCCGCGGCGCGAAAGCGCATCTGCAGGCGCGCGCCAATCTCCCTGATGACCCTGCCGCGCTCACGCACGACCGGCGGGGCCACTTTGCTCTGCATGACGGCAGCCTCGGTTCCAGGGCGATCCGAGTAGGGAAACACGTGCACGTGCGAAAGCCGAGACGATTCGAGGTACTCCGCAAGCATCCGAAAGTCGTCGTCGGTCTCGCCGGGAAAGCCGACGATGATGTCGGTGCCGATCGCCGCACCGGGCATCCGATCGAGGATCCGATCGACGAGCCGCGCATAGTCCGCCCGCGTGTACGGCCGGCGCATGGCCGCGAGCACCCGATCGCTGGCGTGTTGTAGCGGCAAATGGAAATGCGGCGCGAACGCACCGGATGCGGCGACGAGATCCACGATCGCCTCCGTGCAGTCCATCGGTTCGAGCGAGCTGATACGGAAGCGCACGCGTTCCGCGAGCGCCCGAGCCTCTGCGACGCTGTTCAAGGCGCGCAGCAGTCCGGTCAGCGATTCAGCCGGCGATCGATCGCGGCCGTATGAGCCCAAGTGGACACCGGTCAGGACGATCTCTCTGAACCCGGCGTCACAGACCCTCGCCACCTGCCGTAGAACTTCGGCGAGCGGCACGCTGCGCGGCGTCCCACGCGTCGACGGGATGATGCAGTAGGAACAGCGCTCGGTGCACCCGGTCTGCACGCGAAGCGTGTACGCCGTCCGGCCGGCCATTCCGGGTTCAATCGCGGCGCCGCAGCTGCCATCGCCGCCGGCGAAGCGCTCGGCGGTCGTGAGATGAAGGTCCGGCTGAAGCCGGACCCCACGTACCAAGCTGTCTTTTCGCTCATTCGGAACGATGGCGATTACGTTAGGGAGGCCGCCGACTTCATCGGGCCGGCGCGTCGCGTAGCAGCCGGTCACGACCACTTTCACCGATGGATTCTGCCGCACCACTCGACGAACCGTCTGGCGGACCGCCTGGTCCGCGCTGCCCGTCACCGAACAGGAGTTCACGACGACGAGATCGGCGTGCTCCGGTTCGACGGCGACGTCGCCCATCGCGCGGAACGACTCCTCGAAGCCGAGCGAGTCGGCCTGGTTCACCCGGCACCCGAACGTGATGACGGAGTACTTCACGCGGTGTACGCCAGGGCCTTCCGGCCGATATCCCTGCGCAGTTGCATGCCATCGAACGAAATGCGCAGCGCTCCGGCATAGGCGCGGGTAATCGCTTCCGCGAAGTCGGCGCCGCGTCCGACGACGGTCAGGACGCGTCCACCGGACGTCACGACGTGCCCGTCGCGCTCCGCGGTTCCCGCATGATCGACGGTGACACCGGAAATCCGCTCAGCTTCGTCGATGCCGGCAATCGCACGGCCGGATTCGGACGAATCCGGATACCCGCGCGACGCGAGCACGACTCCGACGGTGCGGTCAGCCGACATGCGCAGACCGCGCGACTCGAGGCGGCCTGCCGCGGCGGCGATGAGGAGCGGCAGGAGCGGCTCGTCGATTCGCGGCAGCAGCACCTGCGCCTCGGGATCGCCGAGGCGAACGTTGAACTCGATCACCTTCGGCCCCGCGGCGGTCAGCATCAGGCCGGCGTAAAGAAACCCGCGGAATGGATGATCTTCGCCGCGCATGCCCGCCGTGACCCGCTCGACGATCTCCGACATGATCCGGGCGTGGAGCGTCGCGTCGATGAGCGGACTCGGCGCGAACGCCCCCATGCCGCCCGTGTTCGGTCCGCGATCGTCGTCGAAGATCCGCTTGTGATCCTGCGCCGTGCCCATGAAGACGTTCGTCGAACCGTCGCACAGTACGAAAAACGACACCTCCGGACCCGTGAGGCATTCTTCGATGACGAGCGTGTCACCCGCCCGGCCGAACTTGCGATCGGCCATCGCCTCGTCAATCGCCGTGCGCGCGGCGCCGGCCGTGTCCGCAATCACGACGCCCTTGCCCGCGGCGAGGCCGTCAGCCTTGAGCACGATCGGCCAGCCGAACTCGCCGGACTCGACGACACGCCGCGCATCGTCGATCGACGTGGACGTGTGAAAGCGCGCGGTCGGCACGGCGTGTCGCGCCATGAAGGCCTTCGCGAACGCCTTGCTCGTCTCCAGCCGTGCGGCGGCCGCGGTCGGACCGAGGATGGCGCGGCCCTCGCGGGTGAACGCATCCACGACGCCCACCGCAAGCGGCGCTTCCGGCCCGACGATCGTGAAATCGACGCGTTCACGTGCCGCAAGCGCAAGAACCGCCGCCGAATCCAGCACATCGACCTCGACGGTTCGAGCCAGCCGGCGAATGCCCGGGTTGCCCGGCGCGGCCAGAATCTCCACGTCGTCTGGATCCGCGTGCAATCGGCGGACGATCGCGTGCTCGCGTGCACCGCCGCCGATCACCAGAACTCTCATCGATAAAGGACTTAGGGCAGGAAGGCCGATTGCTGGACCGCGCGGAATTTCGTTTGACCCCAGGCCGCGAATGCGCCTAGAATCCGCGCTTACTCGTGATAGCCTAGCATATTTGGTTCATTTCAATTTTTGTGTGCGGCTATACGACGGAGTGAATTGCGGTGGCTGAAGTCAAGATCCAGGAAGGCGAGTCGATCGAAAGCGCGCTGCGCCGCTTCAAGCGCAAGGTTCAGCAGGAAGACATCATCAAGGACATCAAGAAGCACTCATTCTATTTGAAACCTGGCGATAAACGGCGGGCCAAGCAGGCGCTGGCGCGCAAACGCAACCGCAAGAAGCTCCGGCGCGAGCTGGAGTAAGCCGGCCAACGGAGGTTGCGCCGGCAGACGACCCCGACGAGGTAGCGACCGATGGAGTTCCAAGACAGGATCCTCACGTGCGTGGATTGCGGCGCTGAGTTCGTCTGGACTGCCGGCGAGCAGCAGTTCTTCGCCGACAAGAACTTCAAGAACGAGCCGAAGCGGTGCAAGGCGTGCAAAGCGAAGCGGGCCAGCCGGCCCGCGAGCGCCGGCGCCGTTCGCGAGCGGGTCGAAACGCTGACCACGTGCTCGGCGTGCGGCAAGGAAACCACCGTGCCGTTCAAACCGACTCAGGGGCGTCCTGTCTTCTGCAAGGAATGCTTCCAGTCCCGGAAATTCGCCGGGGCCGGCGGCTAATCCCTTCGCCGGACCTCGCCTTCTTCGCCACCTGTCGTCCGCGTCGCGTCCTCGGGGCGCGTGTGTGTGTAGAATCTATCCGGAGCCTGTCCATGCAGATTGAGGAACGCAAGGTCAGCGATGTCGTTGTGCTCGACCTGAAGGGCAAGATCACCCTGGGTCAGGGCGACGAACTGCTGAAAGACAAGGTCAACAGCCTCGTCAACCAGGGACACCGCAAGATCGTGCTGAATCTCGCCGACGTCCCGTACATCGACAGCTCGGGGCTGGGCGAGATTGTGCGCACCTATACCACGGTGAGCCGCCAGGGCGGCAGCATGAAGCTCCTCAATCTCACGAAGCGCGTGAACGATCTCCTGGCCATCACGAAGCTGCTCACGGTCTTCGAGACGTACGACACCGAAGACGACGCAGTGAAGAGCTTCGCGGCATCGGCCAAGGTGTAAGCCGGCGCCGCGCTCGATGGCGCGCACAGCCTCTTCCGTCGCCGTCTCCGACGCCCGCGCTGCCGGCGTGTCGGATCGGTCGACCGCGGCCAACCTGCTCTCCTCGCTCAGGCCGCGCCAGTGGACCAAGAACCTGCTGGTGTTCGCCGGGCTGCTGTTCGGGGCGGCCGATCCGGCGAACGGACGGCTGCTCGGCGTCGGCCCCATCGTCCAGGCGGTCGAGGCGTTCGCGATCTTCTGTGCGCTCTCGGGAATCGTGTATCTGGTCAACGACATCACGGACCGCCAGAGCGATCGGCTCCATCCGCTGAAAGCGCGGCGGCCGATCGCCTCGGGCGCGTTGCCCGTCAGCACGGCCATCGCGTTCGCGGGCGTGCTCGGGGCGCTCGCGCTCGGAGCGGCAGCCACGCTCGGCGGGCGGTTTCTCGCCGTCTCGGCGGCCTACCTCGGGCTGCAGCTGCTCTACTCGGGGCCGCTCAAGCACGTCGTCATCCTCGACGTGCTGACGATCTCGATCGGCTTCGTGCTCCGCGCCGTCGCGGGCGCGTTCGCCGTGAACGTCGACATCAGCCACTGGCTCCTCGTCTGCACGATCCTGCTCGCGCTGTTCATCTCGCTCGCGAAACGGCGGCACGAGCTCGTGCTGCTGGCCGACGGAGCGCCGACCCACCGGCCGATCCTCGGCGAATACAGTCCGTACCTGCTCGATCAGATGATCGCGGTGGTGACGGCCTCGACCCTCATCGCGTACATCTTCTACACGATCAGCCCCGAGACGGAGCTGAAGTTCGGCACGCACTGGCTCGGACTGACCATTCCGTTTCCCATCTACGGGATCTTCCGCTACCTGTACCTCGTGCATCGCCGCGATGGCGGCGGCAGCCCGACCGATATGCTGATCATGGATCGGGGCCTGCTGCTCTGCGTCGTTTTCTGGGCGGCCGCGGTCGCGCTGATCCTTTACACACCCTGACGATGCCCGATTTCAACGTCCGATCCGATTCGGTGAACGTCGAACAGCTCATGGAGCAGATCCGCGCGCGGATCCGCGAGAAGCGGGGCGTCGACTACACCGAGGAGCAGATCCGCGAGATTGCCGCGGTGCGCCTCGAGCGCTTTCTCGACCCCCGCGGCGTCCGCTCCGGCCTGCTCGAAGAATTCCAGCGTACCGACGCCGATCCGAACTACGCGTTCGAGGATTCGACGCTGTTCGACTCGTCGAAGGCGCCGGTCCGGTGGATTCGCCGGCTGCTTCGGCCGATCCTGCGGCTCTTCTTCAATCCGAACCCGCTGTTCGAAGCGCTCCATCTGCAGGCGCAGCTGAACGCCCGCAATGCCACGCGGAACCGCCTCTACTACGAGCTGCTGCACAACCTCGTGGTCGAGATGACGCGCCTCGGGATCGAGGTGAAGAACCTCAAGATGCGCGTCGAATCGCTGTCGGCGCGCGTCGATTTCAACGAGCGGCGCGCCCGCGCGCTCGAGAGCGTCGTCGTCTACAAGGCCGGCGAAGAAGAGACGACGGAGCCGGAGGCGGCCGCACCTGTCGCGATTGAGAGCGACGCCGGCCGCGGCGCGCCGGCGCCCGAATCCGGCGCCCCCGGGCCCGGCCAGCGGAGCCGACGCCGGCGGCGGCGACGCGGACGTCGCGGTGGCGCGCCGGCGGCGTCCGTGTTCGGTCAGCATGCGCCCGCGGCCGAAGGCGGCGCGCCGGCGGCAGTCAACACGGCGGCCGAGGCGCCGCCGGGCCGCGAGCCATCGGCGCCGCCTCCGGCCGGACCCTCGTCCGGCGGATCTCATGACGGCGGCGACACCGGCAAGTGAAGCTCGCAGTCGTCGTGCAGCGGTACGGCTCCGCCATCAACGGCGGCGCTGAGGCGCACGCACGCTACATCGCCGAACATCTCGCGCGGCACGCCGACGTGGAGGTGATGACCACCTGCGCGCTGGACTATCTCACGTGGCGCAACGAGCTGCCGGCGGGGCGTGAAGAGGTCAACGGCGTTCCCGTACGCCGCTTTCCGGTGGCGCACCCGCGCGACCCGCAGAAGTTCGCGCGGCTCTCGGTGCACGTGTTCGAACGCCCGCACTCGATCGGCGACGAGCTCCGGTGGCTCGACGCCGAGGGTCCGACGAGCCCGGCCCTCGTCAAGTACATCCGCGCGCACGAGCACGAGCACGATTTCTGGATCTTTTTCAGCTACCGCTATTACCAGAGCTATCACGGCGCGCGAGCCGCCGCGCCGCGGGCCGTGCTCGTGCCGACGGCGGAGCGCGACAGCACGATTGGCGTGTCGATCTTCGCGCCGCTGTTCCGGGGCGTTCGCGCGCTCATGTACAACTCGCACGAAGAGCGGGCGATGATCGAGGCGGTTGCCGGCAACGAGGGCGTGCCCGCGGTGGTCGTCGGCGTCGGATCCCAGATCCCCGCCGATCCGCAGGCCGGGCGCTTCCGTCAGAAGTTCGGGATCGCGGGTCCGTTTGTCGTGTTCGTCGGCCGAGTCGATCCCAACAAAGGGTGCGACGAGCTCTTCCGGTACGTCGAGCGATACGTCAGCGGGGGGAGCCGCTTCTCGCTGGTCGTCATCGGCAAGCCGCTGATGGCGATTCCGGATCATCCATCCATCCGGCATCTCGGGTTCCTGGACGACCAGGACAAGTACGACGCGATCGCGGCGGCCGACGCGCTCATCATCCCTTCGCCCTACGAAAGCCTGTCGATGGTGACGCTCGAGGCATGGGCGCTCGGAAAGCCCGTGCTCGCCAACGGCCGCTGCGACGTACTGAAGGGTCAGTGCCTCCGCAGCAATGCCGGCCTGTTCTACGACAATTACCAGGAGTTCGCGGGTGCGCTCCGGATGCTCGAGGAGCGCCGCGACGTCGCCGCCGCGCTCGGGGACAACGGACGGCGTTTCTTTCGTGAGCACTACGCCTGGCCCGTCATCGAGCGCAAGTACCTCGACATGTTCGACCGTCTGAAGCGCGAACCGCCCTCGCCGCCGATGGAGCCGCTGCCGAACTGGCTCGAGCGCCGGAGGGTCGACCGGCGGCCCGCGATCGAGCTCGTCGATCGGATCCCGGTGGGTCCGGTCAGACCGGCCGCGTCGACCGGGGGCGAGCCGCGCCTTCAGGAGATGGCGCGGTGAAGCGCGCCGTGCACCAGCTGCTCGCGACGCTCGGGTACGGCGATGCGATCGGCCACGAAGTCCTCGCGATTCAGCGCGCGCTCCGAACGGCCGGGTACGAGTCGGAGATCTTCGTCGAGGCCGCGGATCCGCGCCTCGAGGCCGCGACAATCGACTATCGGCACCTCGTCGACCGCAGTCATCCCGACAACCTGATCGTCCACCACTTCTCCCTGGCATCACGCGCGTCGCGCACCGGCTTTGCGCTTCCGGATCGCATGGCGCTCGTGTACCACAACATCACGCCGCCCGAGTTCTTCGTCGGCCTGCACAAGTCCCTGAGCGACGAGTGCTATCGAGGCCGGCGTGAGCTGCGCGCGTACGCCACCCGGTGCGATCTCGCGCTCGGCGACTCGGAGTTCAACCGGGAGGACCTCGAATCGCTCGGCTTTCCGCGGACCGCGGTCCTGCCCGTCGTGCCCGACTTCTCGCACCTCGACGTCCCGGCCGACCGCCGCATGGCGGGAGACTTCGACGACGACTGGACGAACATCCTCTTCGTCGGCCGGATGGTGCCGAACAAGAAGATCGAGGACGTCATCCGTTTTTTTCACGCATACCATCGGTTCTTCAACCCGCGGTCGCGCCTCCTCCTCGTCGGCGCGCAGGGCGGATTCGACCGGTACGTGGCCGGTCTCCATCAGTTCGCGGCCGCCCTCGGAAACCGCCAC
>Ga0187777_10003024_pt1 | contig 10763 bp, 13 predicted proteins | sample 1015_Q2_SP5_10_M_FD_132416 | JGI IMG/M metagenome (GOLD analysis project Ga0187777, IMG submission 132416) | Tropical peat soil microbial communities from peatlands in Department of Meta, Colombia - 1015_Q2_SP5_10_MG | ecosystem: Environmental > Terrestrial > Soil > Wetlands > Peat | place...
ACGCGATGCTGAAGTCATGGCCATGTATCTCAAGTCAATTGTGGGCGTCCCCCCTGATCGCGTCCGAACGTTAGTGGATTCGCAGGCGCTGAAACGTGACATGGCGGAACTGTTCGAAGAATGGCTTCCACAACAGGTCGATGCGACGAGCGTGGTCTATGTCTACTTCTCCGGACTCGGGATTGTTGATGGAACGACGGGGGCGGTCTCGCTGGTTCCGTTCGATGGTCCGTCTTCGTCGAGTTTGCGCGTATACTCACTTCGTCGATTGCAGGAGGCGTTGATAAAACTTCCTGTTGAACGGGCAATCGTGATGTTGGATGTCTCGCTCGAGTCGGCAGCAGGTGCGGATCCCGACGCGAAGGTGGCGCCGATATGGGAGTCGGAGGGCTCACCGAAAGATCGACTGATGTGGATGGTCGGCAACCGCTCTGTCCAAGAGTCGCACCGCTACGATCCCGGACAACACGGGCTGTTCACCTATCAACTCCTCAAAGGCCTCGGCGGCGGCGCCGATATCGACAAGGATGGAACGATCCTCGCGGGCGAACTCTGCACCTATGCCAGGGGGCAGGTGACCAAGATGGCCAGAGAGCAGTTTGCCAACGAGCAGCAACCCGCCTGCATTCCTGGTCCAGGGCAGGGGGCCCTGTCCCGGCTCCAGCCCGTGGCCCGGTATAAGTAGGGCGATGCCGGGGTCTCTGTTTCATTGACAGGCCTCTATCCGCTCGCTATCATGCAGAGCGTCATCTGCCGGGACTTGGCCTTCCGCTCGTCTTCTCCTTGCCGGCGTAGCTCAGTTGGTAGAGCAGCGGTTTCGTAAACCGCAGGTCGCTGGTTCGATTCCAGTCGCCGGCTCCAGCAGTTTCAATATCTTCTGAGTCTTCTTCAGACTGCTCCTCTCCGGGAGTTGTCACGAGCTCGTCACCAGGTTCATGCACCTCTACTAACCGTACCGCCTTATCTATGTAACCAGGCTGGAGGTGCGTATAGCGATTGACCATCGCCAACGTCTGATGCCCCGCCAAGGCACGTAGGACCGACACGGGCACCCCCTTCAAAGCCGCGCGTGAGAGGAAGTCATGGCGCAGGTCGTAGAGCCGACAACGAAGGTTCGCTCGGTTTAACACCCGCCGGAAGGCCCGGCGCACGTTATCTAGGTTGAGGGGCGTATCAGCCGCGCTGCGAAACAGCGGGCCTCCATCCCCATGCCAGAGACGCCAAGCCACGTCCTGGGCGGTGCCGTTCAGCGCGACCCATCGCCCTTCTCCCGTTTTCGTCTGTGGTAAGCGAACAATCCCCTCCTTGAGGTTGACCTCCGTTTCCCTGATGGCCAAGGTTTCGCTCGGACGGAGGCCGGTGTTCAGTTGCCAGAGTAGAAATTGATAGACGAGCGGCCAGGCATCCGCTTGTGCGGCCAGGAGCAGTCGGTTTCGTTCCTCTTCAGAGAGCATGCGGACGCGGCACGGCCCCATCCTCAATCGCTTAATACCACGGACCGGGTTCACGCTTACGTAGCCCCATAGTTTCGACTTCTCAAAGAGTGTCTGTAAGGATTGCAGTGTCTTATTGACCGCGCGAGGGGTTCCAACAAACGCGCTTTTATAGTCTTCGAGCATCGCCGCCGTAATCTCATCCAAGGAATGATCCCCGGCCCAGTTCAAAAACTTCTCCAGTCCCTGACGGTAAAAGCGCACGGTTTTCAGGTCCAAAGTCGCCCCATGCCGTGACAGGAATTCATACATCATTCGTGACAACAGCGGAGCCTTCGGCCTAATCACTTGGTCCTTCATCTCCGTCACGATCGACGGAAGCAATTCCTCAATGATCATGGTCTTGGTTAACAGCTTGGCGAGACCGAGCGTATGACGAATACGGTGCCGGTTTCGCGTTCTCGGCCAGTGGATGTCACATTTGACAACGGTCCCATGCGGGCTCGGCTCCTCAAAGATGCGGATGCCCGCATCGTGAATGATTGTAGAAAAGGTCAAACTATGCCGCGTCATGGGTGCCTCCACTCTGTCGCGTATTGGCGGAGATATAGCGGTACACATCTTCAGGACGAAACCGTCGCGCCCGTCCAATTTTCACCGACGGGATCTCGCCCCTGGCCGATTTCTTTTTGACCGTGGACTGACTCACGCGCAGCAGGTCCGAAACTTCCTGCAATGTCATCAAAGTTTTCCGCTCGAGCAGATCGAGTGCCATGTTCACCTCGCGGAACGGGAGTGGGTCTTTTCCTCGGCCTTGCTTCGCAAGGCCTCGGAGACGACTTTTACTAAGGGCCCCCGGACAGGGAGGAAACTCCTCCCCGTCTCGGTGAGCCCGCGTACCCTGTCCGGTACGCCCTCTCCGGCTCAGGAGTCGTCACAACCTGGCCGAAGCTGTGAGAAACTGACGAGCCAAACCCGGGAATTCTAAGTAGTCTCAAGCAAAGACCGCATTGAGTAGCATACGTAATGACTCCAGGAATTGACGCGCTTTTGATGATGCCATGACGTTATTTTTTCCCATCTTCGCTCTTCTTCGCGGACAGCATAGGGATATCAGTGAACGACCCTTGGGCCTCGCACATGGGACAGCGTTTGCCGGACTTTCGGAGTAATCCTCCTGAGGTCGGAACCTTGTCGAGATCGAGAACCACGCCACAGCGCGGACAGGTGACGAAACGATCGAATGACTCGATTCGATCGCTCATCTGCGACTCGGACGTGGTTAACGACTTTACTTGTCTTGTCAAGTTAGTCTCGGCGGTACTCTGCTGTTTCCCGAGTTCGTCGAGACGCTGTTCGATGCCGGACACCGTTCGTTTGAGCGCAGTGAGTTCCTTCGATAAATCCTGTCGTAGCTCTACAAGTCCTCTTGTCTCTCGTTCGTGCTTTTCAAACACGGTGATCAAATCTCCTGCTTAATCCAGAACTCGAATCGCTGTTCCTCCAACTGTTCTTCCATGATGCCTCGCAAGAAGACCTGAATGGCGCAAACGTTGCGGATCCAATAGGCCCGGCCTTTCTTAGACATTTTGATCGGGAGCCACGTGCCACAGCCGAAACACTCGACAACATATCCTGAACACTCACCAGATTGAATTGTCATGGGTCCTCGGGGATTGGCTCTAGCTCCAATCGGTGGCCGTCAATCATAAACTGAACCGGCTCTTCCCACCGTTCAGCGGGCACCGAGGAGGGGGCGGCCAGCCACTGCTGTTCCAATAGTCCGACCGGCGTCAGAATAATTTTGAAATCTGCCCGTGAAAGGCCGGAAGCCACGTGATCCATGAGGGGAAGCAACCGGATCGAGTGAAACTGTGGCTGTAGAGGATCGTCAAGAAATTTGACCTTCCACGTTGGGCGGCCTGGCGTTCTCTCCCCCTCTCGCTCTGCCGGTAATAACCGAATGAAGTTCTCGTTGAAAACGAGATAAAGAGGAATCCGGTAAACCCAAAGGAACGTCGCACCATAGAGCATCGTTGGTACGTTCTGACCGTAGAATAACGGAGCAAGGGTGGGAGGTTTCTCGCCTTTCGGACGCAACCGATCAAGCCACAAGCCCCAGTCTCTCAGGTGCTTATAAATACAGAGGCTCCAGGCGTCAAAGAGTGAGTAGAGGTTCCAGCCAGCCTTTTTAGGGTTCTTTGGCGGAGACGTGATCCAACGAGGGAGGGCAGGGAGCAGATCACCTTTGCCCCAATCGTGAAGAATTTTACGTGAAAGACCTGTCACCTGGGAAATCTCGCCTGAAGTAAAGGTCGGTGTACCGAGACGATCAATGAGCCGACCCCAGTTCGGATAGTCTTTGCGAAGACGCCCGGAATATTCAGGTAGTTGAAGTGGCATACATCAATGTTTAATAAACGTTACTATAATGTAACGTATGTTCGTTACGCTGTCAACCCCTAAGATTTCATCTGAAAACGCCGAATCTTGGTCGCTTTTCTCAGGGGCTTTCCGTATCCTTGTCGAGCAAATTGAGGGCAGTCATGAAGCGTTGAACGCCACTATTCAGTGAGGGTTTGGTGGTGACTACTTTCATTTCGTAACATGAAAGGCAGTTCATATGGATGAACTCAGCTGCGACCGATTTCCTAAAGAGGCGATAGACCATGCATGGAACTGGTTCTCATTACACGCCAGCCAAAGAATGTAGAGCTTTAACTTTTTCCTGATTAGCACAGCTTTTCTCGTTGCAGCCTACAGCGCAGTCCTAGGAAAGAACAATGCGGTTGCTCTAGGGATCGGTGTTCTTGGTGCCTGGACTTCTTTTTGGTTCAATCGGTTGGAGAAGCGCACACGACAGCTTATCAAGGCAGCAGAGGATGCACTTGAACCATTGCAACAACGACTTTCTGAGTCATCCGGAATCCCAGGGTTGTCAATTCTCCGAGTTGTGGAAGCAAAAGCACCAGGCTGCTCTTCTTATGCTGTAGTAATCAGTGTCATTGAGACGACTTCGCTAATAGCATTCCTCTTAGCCGCCGTTTACGCCGGTTATCTTCATTGGAGTGACCAGTAGATCTCCATACCAGAGCCCCAAAGGATGTCCAAAACCTGTCCATTTTGGGGTTTCCAAAAACCCTCCTTGTTCGTCGTTTGTAAATCGGAGAGAATTCATAAGGTTCTATGTCGCCATTTGATGGTTCAAAAACAAATCTATCAGAACCCTAATTTGATCTTGACTTGATTCCGGCCCAATGCCTTAGTGAAACTCAACGCGCATCAGGAGGCACGACATTTCAAATCACTGAATATATGGAAAGAGAGATCAAAATGAGCGGGGTGAAAAGCTGCAATCTCGCGGTTGGGCTAATCATTACAGGCATAACCTTGACATGCATAACCTTGTCCGCCGGTGCGGGGTACTACTCCAAGCCCTTCGAACCAAACATGCCAGAAGGCCGAGAGGCATACAAACAAGCCCAAAAAGATATCTATCCAAAACAAGTGAGGGAAAAGCCGGAGCAATATTCGGATCAAACGATCGCCTGGGTTGGCATCGTAAAAGGTACAGAGCCAATTGTGGGCCGATCTGGGCCCGCCGTCTTAGTGCTTGTCGAACACCGATATTTTGATTGGATCGAGGACCATGGAGCCCAGCCGGAGGTCTTTTTCTTGTCGCCACGCGGTGAAGATGAATTCATGATCGTAACGAAGCCTGAGAAGCAACTTACTCCGGACGAGGCCGCGCAATTGATTTCAAAGGGTACGATGGTTGTTGCAGTGGGACAAATTGACGTTCGGTTCGCGAAAGACCAAACAAAACCCCTAGCACTGCTAACGCGGTATGTTCAATTCATTGATCATAAAATGTATCGCAGCGATGTCTTTGACTACGGAAGACGAGATGAAGCAATTAAAAAAGTAGAGAACGGAGAGTTCTGGAAACAGTATAGTAAGAAATAGCGTGAACCAATTAGTTACGTCTAGATTGCCTGAGATGGTTTCAATTCCAATCACTCATACACAAAGCAGACATTTGGGCATCGCGACCCTTCAGATGCTACTGCTCCTGGTTGTCGCCACTCTCCTTCTCTATACAGCTGGCTGCGCGGGACGAACAGTCCAGATGACTGGGATGTCACAAGGTTACGAGGTGGCCGATCCCTCTAGTCGGCTCGTTATGATTATTCCGATCACTGGTTTAGTGCCAGGGAAAACCGGTGTCGGCGGTGCCACGAACAATCCGAGGTATTTCGCCCTTGTTGGAGAACAGTCGCCAAAGCTCATTCTGTCTGGCTGGTTCGAGCCCGCTCAGCAATTTAAGGGAGTGCCAATTCTGTGGGAGGAGCAGCGGAAAGAATGGGCCAGAACGGGGCAACCGGAACCGCAAGACATTGTCTTCGGCAAAGTGGGACAATGGGACGTCATTTTGTATGATCTACGCCTTCCCCAGCTAGCTCTTCAAACCAATGCCCATATGCGAGCCCAATGGATTCAAGCAGGGACCTGGATCGACCTGCATTTGTCGCTGACATCCAGCCAATCGAGCCGAGATGCCCGAGCGCAGCTCGTGGAGAAGCTCAAAAGTATACAAGTGAGAGAGAATTGATGCTCGCCGGTGTGTCAGAATCAGTTGAATTTGACCACATTCAAGATCGTTGGATATCTGCTTGATTTATCAGTCATTGTGCTTCCCGATTCCAAAGCTGTTTTTGGACGCATTCCCCAGTGCAACTACTTGGTTTTTTTCACCTACCCTGTCCTTGACGTGGTCCCAGGCGGCGAGTAGCATTTAAACAGAAGCCCACATCAGGTTGTTTCCAGGGTGCTTTACATGATGAAGTGGCTACGTTGTCGATCGATCATTCGAGCGGAGGTGGTGCTTGTCGTCTGGCTCGCGGTGGGCGGTCTCGCCTGGGCTGACACGCTCGACCTTTCCGATGATCTTGTGTTGCCACTCGTTGGCATCCAGCTGGCCGTCGAACCAGATCCTCTCGATGATTTCAGGGAAATTCTGAATCCTGTCCTGTTGGACTCTGCTGCCGGAGGCCTTGTTCCAGAAACGCCCCTGAGCCCTCCGCGACACTTGCCGCCTTTCTCGGGGACGCTGCTCCATCTGTCCGCTCTTCCGCTCTACCAGGTCTTCTGCGTGTATCGCGTTTGATCTCTCCTCCATAACTGCCTGTCTCGTTACATAGCGCCAGGAAGTTACTCGACCATGGAGGAAGACCATGTCAATAAGACACCAAAAGAGATCCCGACAGATTTTCCTTGGGGCCGTCGCAGTCATGATAGCCACATCCGCCCCAGCTCTTTCCGACAGTCCTGCCCCATCCGGTTCCCCTGAGGTGTGGGAATGTCCGCAATCGGATGGAATGCCTCTATATACCAACTACGAGATGCCCGGGTGTCGAGCGATGGACCTGAAGCCGCTTCTCAGGTTTCCGTCACCACCCGATCGACCCAACCTACCCCAGCTGCAAGAAACCGTTGTCCCGCGCTTGGACGCAGGACCCCCTGAGGATGTGTTTCCTGAGAATTTCCTTGGCGGTGGGTTTGGGAGTTCGGGTATCGGCTTTGGATATGTGCATCGCGGCGGATTTGGGAGTTCGGCTTCGCGCTTCGGAGGGGCGTACTCATGAAGCGCGAACTGAGTGTGCCTCGTCAGGACTGGCCGACTTGTATCGCTGCCGCGGGGCTCACCTTTCATAGTGAGGAGGTCCCCTACTGGCGAGAAGATGTGTGTTACCGATTCAGCTCAGAAGAAATTGGTGAACTGGAGGAAGCGACTGCCGAACTCCATCAGATGTGTTTAGAAGTCGTGGAATACGTGATCACGCAGGACCGATATGATCTGCTGCACATTCCGCAGGTCTGCCGCCCTGCCATCCGTGCCTCATGGGAACAAGAGCGGCCGTCTCTCTACGGGCGCTTTGATCTACGCTATGACGGGGAAACCCCTCCCGTGCTGCTCGAATACAATGCGGATACCCCAACGAGTTTAATCGAGGCGAGTGTCGCGCAGTGGTATTGGGTAGAAAGTGTGTTCCAGGGGAGGGACCAATTCAATTCTCTGCACGAGAAATTGGTGGCTCGATGGTCTGTTATCCAGAATAAGCATACCGGCCCGATTCATCTCACCGGGATACCTGACAGCCTTGAAGATGCTCAGACTGTGGCCTATCTCCAAGACACCGCTCAGCAGGCCGGACTCGAAACTATTTCCATTCCCATCGGAGAAATCGGCTGGGATCGGGGTGCACAATGTTTTGTGGATCAAGCCAATCATCGGATCACCGCGCTCTTCAAACTCTACCCATGGGAATGGCTGGCCGCCGAACCATTTGGGCCTCTTATGTTACGGTCCCCTCTGTCGGTCCTCGAGCCGGCTTGGAAAATGATTCTCAGCAATAAGGGGTTGCTGCCCCTCCTCTGGGAGCTGTTTCCTGGCCATCCGTATTTAGTTCCCGCGTTCTTCACAGCGGAACCACTAGGCCAGACTTATGTGAAAAAACCATTACTCTCCAGAGAAGGAGCAAACATCGAAATTGTCACACCGAACCTGCTTACCACCATGCCAGGACCGTATGGTCGAGAGGGATGGGTGTACCAGGCCTTCATCCCGTTACCGGAATTTGAGGGGTGGCATCCAGTAATTGGGTCGTGGGTTGTGGGAGACGAGCCGGCTGGGATTGGGATTCGGGAGACTCAGGGGTTAATTACCAAGGACCAGTGTCGCTTCGTCCCACACTATTTTGATCCGGCTGCCTCAAGAACGCTCGACGATGCTGGTTCGGTCATCCACTAGGATGAAGGGTCAGAGCACACGACAGCCCTAAAAGCAAAAAATACGACATGATTGTGCTCGTTTTGTGCTCAAGCCCACCTCACTCCAGCTCATTCCAGCCTACTCCAGCCAAAGTTCGCATTTTGCACAAACCTTGGCTGGAATAGGCCTGAGTGAGCCTGAGTAGGCTGGAGGAGGGTCTGGGCTACGGTTTCCTAAACCGCGAGTCCTACAACGAAACTGACCCAAAACCCAAAAAGCAGGCCAAATCTTCAGGCATCGATCGGTCTACATTCGCAGGACGGGTCACGCTGTCCCTGACTCACCGTGAAGGGGGCACACCTACAGGGGATAGGTCAGGCCTGCCCTGGGTCTAGCGGTTTACGGTTTAGAGGGGGACACAGCCACGGCTGAATGAGGCTTGACTCACTACAGAAATGGTTATTAACTAACTTAGTTGCCCAGCAGGAAGGCTTTCATGTTGCAGTTCACACATCCCTCAAAAGCACGAGTGGCAGCCCTCATTGTCGTTTGGCTGTTTGTTGGAGGGGAAGCCTTCGCAGATTCCTTGGACCTCACCGACGATATCGGAATCCCAATCACTGATACCTTACAAGCCATCAACCCTGACAGTGTGGATGAGGTCAAGCAGGGGTTGGACCTTGTTCGATCCCTTTCGCACTGTCCCTCTACAGTAGGTGCGTTCGCCCAAGAAAACTTCCCGTTCTTGAGCAGTATTCTTCATGGCTCTTATCCTCAGAGCCCCTCTGCAGATATTCCACTCTACGAGTCTCTCTGCACCTATCGCTTGTGAGCTCCTTCCCACAGACCTACCGGCCGTAACGTCCTAGGTCTGTCGTTTTCCTCTTCACACATTTACCCGGGGATAGCAGGCGCTCTGTGTCTCAAAGCGTCTGTAGAACCTAGGGTTCTGGTCACGATCTGTGAAAAGGAGGGAGCCATGACGACCCTGACTCAAAAACGATCACAGAAGATCCCTCTGCTGCTACTAGGCCTCGCGACTCTCACCTCCTCAGGATGTCAGAGCGTTCGCCCTTACTCGACCCAAGAGGAATGTCAGGCCGAGTTAGACACCTCCTGCTACTTGGCGGCTGAACAGGAACTCAACTCAACTGGCGTCGAGAACCTGAAGTGGGTGTGGTACCCCCGGACAGGAGCGGGTCTCTTACAGACACCAACGCCTTCAGGTGGCGACCCGATATCACCGGCTCAAAACCAATCTTTGGCCGGAAAAGTGGTCACTGAGCTCTCGAACGCGATTCGTGTCCTGCGTGGCGGCTTTGGCAGTTCAGCTTCCCACTTTGGTGGAGGTTTCTCATGATGCGAGAACAATCTACGCCTCGCGCTGATTGGCCGAGACACCTTGCAGCTGCTGGAGTGACGTTTCATAGCCTCGAAGGACCCTACTGGCGGGAGGATGTCTGTTACCGTTTTTCAGAGCGAGAGATCGGGGAACTTGAACGAGCCACGATCGAGCTGCATCAGATGTGTCTCAGCATGGTTGAGGAGGTGATCACGCATGATCGATTTGACGACCTTCGGATACGCCCCGAATACCGACCGATCATTTGTGAATCCTGGAATCAGCATCACCCGCCTCTCTTTGGACGCTTCGACTTGCGGTATGACGGGGCGAGTCCGCCCGTGTTACTGGAATATAACGCCGACACGCCCTTCTGCCTGATCGAATCTAGCGTGGCCCAGTGGCACTGGCTCGAGATGACTCGACCGGGGAAAGACCAATTCAATTCGCTCCATGAACGATTAGTCGACCAGTGGAGACGTATTCACCACATTCACCGGGGACCTCTCCATCTGACGGGTCTTCCAGAAAGTGCCGAGGAGGCTCAGACGGTGGCGTATATCCAGGATACGGCCATGCAAGCTGGACTGGAAACAATCCCAATTCCCCTCAAAGGAATCGGGTGGGATCTCGTGCAAGGGCGTTTTGTCGACCAGTTCAACCATCCTATCACCATGCTGTTCAAACTCTATCCTTGGGAATGGCTTCTCGGAGAGCCCTTCGGATCTTTGCTGATCCAGTCATCTCTCATCATGATCGAACCTGCTTGGAAAATGGTGCTGAATAACAAGGGGATCCTGGCCTTACTGTGGGAACAATTTCCAGGGCACCCCAACCTCCTTCCCGCATTCTTTACGCCAGAGCCACTGGGGAATAGCTATGTGCGGAAGCCATTGTTTTCGAGAGAAGGAGCGAATGTGGAAATTATCAGCCCGACCCAGACCATCGGGACATCTGGTCCCTATGGAGAAGAAGGATGGCTCTATCAAGCCTACGCCCCACTGCCCGATTGTCACGGGTGGCGCCCCGTCATTGGTTCATGGGTGGTGGGAAGCGAGCCAGCAGGGATTGGAATTCGAGAGACTGAAGGTCTGATTACAGATGATACGTGTCGGTTTGTTCCGCACTACCTCAGCCATAATGACCTGTCTCCTGTGGGTGTACTAGGTGCACTATGAGTCGTGCGCAGGACCCGCGGTTTAGGAAACCGTGGCCC
>Ga0187777_10003025_pt1 | contig 10763 bp, 9 predicted proteins | sample 1015_Q2_SP5_10_M_FD_132416 | JGI IMG/M metagenome (GOLD analysis project Ga0187777, IMG submission 132416) | Tropical peat soil microbial communities from peatlands in Department of Meta, Colombia - 1015_Q2_SP5_10_MG | ecosystem: Environmental > Terrestrial > Soil > Wetlands > Peat | place...
GAGTATGGTCGCGATCCCGAGTCGCTGAAGTTCCTGGCCATCGCCACCGTGATCGTGGCCGAGACCGAGGAGGCGGCTCGCGCCAAGCACGCCGACTACGCCCGTTACGCGAGCGTCGAGGGCAGCCTCGCCCGCTACAGCGGACTGATGCAGATCGACTTCTCGGAGCTCGATCCCGACGTGCCGCTCGAGTATGCGGACACCGAGGGGATCCGCGGCGTGGTCGAGGCGTTCACGCGGCGCGACCCATCTCGCCAATGGACCCCCCGGGAGATCGGCGAGTTCGTCGCGGTAAGCGGTGGAGGTCCCCTGTTCGTCGGATCGCCGGAGCAGATCGCCGACGAGCTCGAGCGCTGGATGGTCGAGGCCGAGATCGACGGATTCAACATCGCCGATCCGGTTCCACCCGTCACCTTCAGCGACTTCGTCGACCTCGTCGTGCCCGAGCTCCAACGCCGGGGGCGGGTGCGGACCGAGTACGAAGGGAACAGCCTCCGCGAGAACCTGCTCGGGCGGGGGCAGGCTCGGGCGCGAGACGACCACCCCGCCGCCGCATATCGCCGCGTCCCGAGCTCGCGTCGGTGACGCAGCGGTACTTGGGTGGCCGGTCGACACGCCGGTGATGCGGCGACACCTCGTGTTCAGCGCGTTCACCGGGGTCGGGTTACCTAACCACGGACCCGGACTGTGGTGGCACCCCAGCGCGCGGACGATCGAGCACACCGATCTCGATGGCTGGTTGTCGCTGGCACGCAAGCTCGAGGAGGCCCGGTTCGACCTGGTCTTCTTCGGAGACTCGGTCGGCGTCCCCGACGTCTACCGCGGCCGTCCCGACCAGGCGCTGATCGACGCTCTCGGCATCCCGTCCGGCGATCCATCGGTGCTGATCTCGGCGCTGGCGTCGGTCACCGCTGAGCTTGGCCTGGTGTTCACGAGCTCGACTCTGCAGGAGCACCCTTTCAACTTCGCGCGCAAGCTATCGACGCTCGATCATCTGAGCCGAGGCCGGGTCGGCTGGAACATCGTCACCGGCTACGCGGCGAGCGCCGCGCGCAACTTCGGGCTGGGCGAGCTACCCGATCACGACGAGCGCTACCGGCGCGCGGACGAGTACATGGAGGTCGTGTACAAGCTGTGGGAGGGGAGTTGGGAGGAACGCGCATCGATCCGTGACGCGGGACGCCGCGTGTACACCGATCCCGCGCGCGTCCATGCGATCGAGCACGAGGGCGAGCACTTCACCGTCGCCGGGCCGCACCTGCCCAGTCCTTCGCCGCAGCGGACGCCCGTGCTGTTTCAGGCAGGCGCGTCCGGCACGGGGCGGGCGTTTGCGGCGCGCCACGCCGAGGGCGTGTTCATGATCGCGCGCAGCCCGGCCGGGGCCGCCGCGCATGTCGCCGACGTGCGGGCGCGCGCGGCTGCGTACGGCCGCCGCGCCTCCGACCTGATCTTCCTCCAAGGGCTTTGGTTCGTGATCGGTGACAGCGAGGTGGAAGCGCGCCGGCGCGAAGCCGAGCTGATCGATTGGGTCAGCGTCGAGGGGGTGCTCGCCGACCTAAGCGGCAAGCTCGGCGTCGACCTCGGCGACGTCGACCTCGACCAGCCGGTCTCACAGCTTCGCGTGCCCGGGGTGCAGGGAATCGTCGACACGCTGCGAGATAGCGGAGCCGCCGGAACCGGGACCTTCCGCGATCTCGCCGGCCGCCTGCTGGGAGCTCGCCTCGTGGGCACTCCCGACCAGATCGCCGATCAGCTCGAAACCTGGGTCGGCGCGGGCGTCGACGGCGTCAACGTCATGGACGTTCCGGGCCACGGGGCCTTCGAGGATTTCGCCCGTGACCTGGCTCCGGTGCTCCAGCGCCGTGGCCTGATGCAGCGCGAATACACCGGCGGGACGCTCCGGCAGAAGCTTCTCCGCGCCGACGCGCGGCTGCCGCCGCGCCACCCGGCGGCAAGGTACCGGCGCTGAAATTTGCAGGGCCGGCGCTTTGGGGTGTTGCCAAGCTCCGTCTCCGCCTGACTGCGTCCGGCACCTGAGTCGACTAAAGGAAGGGCACTTCGGTGACGGCGCCCGTGACCGCAGGGCCGCTCGAGGGTGTGACGATGACCGTAGTCTGCAGCCGTCGAGTGCTCTGCTGCAGCGAGCGTCCGAGGTGATTGAGCGTGTAGTGGACGATGCCGCCATTGCCGGGCGCGATCGTGAAGTGCTGCCGCCGGGCGATCGTTGCGCCGCTGCGGAGGATTGTCAGCTTCACGGTGCAGACCGTGCCGCCGAAGCAGCCGAGGAAGATACCGCCGACTCCTTGCGGGGCGACAAACGCGGTGTGCCCGAAGAACTTGAGCTTTGAGGCCGTGGATCCGGTCGTGAACGTCAAGTCGGCTCCGAGCGTCGTACCTCCAGAGCTGACGGCCACGATCCGGTAGTGATAGGTCTGATCGGACTGCAGTCCCGAGAGTGACCCGGTCACCGAAACCGTCGCGGTTCCGGAGCCCGCGCTCACCGGCGGAGTCTGCAGACCGTAGGCCGCCGTCGTGCCGAACTCGAAGTAATAGTGAGTCAGCGAACCGTTGGGGTTGACCGTCGCCGTCACAGTGGCGCCGTTCACGCCCGCGGCGGCCGTGCGGGTCGCCGCCGCCGGCTTGGTCGGCGGCGGTGGCGCCGGCGAGCCGGCGGTCTTGAACGTCGCATCGGCGCCGGTCGTGGTCCCCGAGCCGTTCAGCGCGATGATCCGGTAGTGATAGGTGGTGCGCGAGATCAGCCCCGTGATCGATGCCGAGACCATCGAACCGGTGTCACCGCTCCCAGCCGAGGTCAGCGTTGGTCTCGTGACCGTACCCGCTGGTCGTGCCGTACTGAAAGGCGTACATCGTCGCCTCGCCGTTCGGGTTGACCGACCCGCTGACGGTGGCGCTGCTGGACGTGACCGAGCTCGCGCCACCGGTGGTAACGGACGGCGACCCGGCCGCGGCCGCCTGTGAAACGAACAGGATCGCCAACGCGGCAAGCGCCAGCACGGTCGCACGGACAGTCGCTCTTCTCATTTCCCGACCTCCGTGTACGGTGATCGAGTCCCTGGAATGTGGGTTGTAACCCGCCCGATCGCCGAGAGTATCGCTGCAGATGTCGCTCGAGCGTGAGCGGACGCTCCATCCGCAGTTGGGCATCCTCATCCCTCGGTCGGCTGAGCTCCTCATGCCGCCCCGGCTTGATCGCCTCGCAGCGGAACTCGTCCGGGTACGGCGTTGTCGTTCTAGGCACCTGAACCTCACTTGGCGAGCTGTCGACGCTGTCAGGAGGGACAGTCAGCTCGGCGCTCGTGCTCTCTGGCGCGGCGACAGGTGTCGACGGGTTGCCCAGGTCCATGAAAGCGCGCGTCCTCGGTCACCCTTGTGGTCAGGCCCGCGCAATGCGGGCAGGTCATCGTTGATCGTTGCGGCCTGAGCGCCACGGGGTCATTTGAGTTCGTTCGTTTCCTGGCAAGAATGACGATGATCCTTGTTACGGGAGCCACTGGCACCGCCGGCGCAAGGGTGGCCCTAGGGTTCGTTGGCCTCGGTGTTGCGGTCTGTGCATTTTGCGGGATGGCAGTCGGGCAACCGAGCTCACCGCCCTCGGCGCATCGGTCGTCGAGGGCGACCTTATGCGTCCGGAGAGTGTCGCCCCGGCCGCAGAGGGCGTGGACGCGGCGTTTCTGCTCACTCCCAGGGGGCCGCACCGAGATCGCCTTCATCGATGCCGCGACGGCGGCTGGAGTCTCGCTGCTTGTTAACCACTCTGCCGCGGGAGCTGACCGGACGTCCCAGAGCTGGCCAGCAGCCATGGAATCATCGAGCGACATCTTGCCCAGGCGGGGATCCCCTACCGCGTCGTTCATCCGACGCAGTTCATGCAGAACTATCTCCGGTGGACTCCGCCTATCGCGACCGAGGGAGCCCTTGTCGTTCCCCTCGTCGATCCCCATGTCGAGGTGAGCCTTGGGGTCGGATGAGGGGCCGATGACGGGTGTGCGGGTCCACTTCGCGTCCAAAATCGGACTGGTGGGAAGGGATCGTCAGATTGGAATCCGCCCCCGTTTGGAGGGTAGGCGCGATGGTTGACGACTTCCTTGGGGTGCGACTAGGTGACCACTTCGTTGCGGCTTGCGTTTATCCGTGCTCGTCGCCTCCCATGCCCGCCTTTGGTGGACAGGTAGGGAACATCATGGATCCGAGGGCAAGTCGACATCGAAGGGCCAGCTCACGATCCCCAACAGCGTCCGCGCACGCTCGGCCTTCCCGAGCCGCTTGCAGCTCACGACGATGGGTAGCTCGAAGTCAGCGGCCACGATTGCGGCGCCGAGCAACCGCTGGTTTCAAGGGATGCGCGGCGCAGTGTTCCGTCAGCGGCTCGGCCGAGTGCCAACGGATGAACTGCTCCGAATCCGGCGCGAGCGGTTGTTATGAGTTCGCCGAGGGCTACCGGAAGCGTTACGCGGGCGACGGTGGTCTCGTTGGGTCGTGAGAGGTTGGTGACGAGTGCGCAGTTAGCATTTCGTTGTGCGAGAAGCGTTCGCCGACCAGCTCGCTGAGCTCGAGCATCGCGTTGAGGATGGGCTTGAGCGGGCGGCGGTCACCCTGCCCGAGATCGCCGATGCGATCCACGTCCCAAGCCCTGAGAACGTTCAGAAGATCGCCGATGAGGCTGCGCATCTTCGGCGCAGCGGTCGGGCGGTCGACTCCGAGCTCGTGATCGTCACGGCCCGTCAGACACCGGTCGCGAGCGATCTGCGGCTCGTGCTCGCATTGATCGAGGTGGCGCATCACAGCACGCTGATCGCGAATCAGTTTGACCTCATCAGCGAGCAGCTGGTCAGCATCGATTCGGGGGCTGTCAACCGGGACGGCATCGCGTCGCAGCTGTCCGCGATGGCGCACCTCGCCGGTTAGCAGCTGTCTCACGCGGTTCGGGCGTTCCGTTCACGAGACCTCGCAGTGGCGCTGCGAATCGACGTCGAGGATGACGAGATCGACAAGCTAAACCGGGAGGTGTTCGAAACGGCCGTAGTGCTTGAAGACGCGCCTGAGCAACACGAGTTGGCCATCCGACACGTGCTGATCGCACGGAGTATTGAGCGGATCGCCGACAACGCGGTCGACATCGCCGAGCAAGCCGCGTTTATGGTGACGGCCGAGCGGAGCGAGTTCACCGACGCGTCCATCCCGAGGCATCGCACGCTCAACGAGCCTCGCGATGACGCCTGACGCGCCAGATAGCTCTGTGTCGCGATCACCGCCATCTGTCCCCACTTCTGAGCAAGCCGATGCCTGATGCCACGGGACGCTGGATCAACCCCCAGCAATGGCAATGCCGGTCCTGTTCGGCCACGAACAATCGGCCCGTCATGCGCCGCCAGACATGCGATCGAACCGTCAGCCCCGTCGATGGCGAACCAGTCAGGCCGGTCGATCCGCTCGGTGTGATCGGCCCGAGACGCAGCGCCCAGAGCGATCGAGAGGATAACTCCGACACGACGCGCGAAGTTGCGTGACACGACCATCCGGCGTCAAGATATGACGAGCATCCGGCGAGCGCGACGACTCCTGACGGAGAAGCGCCCACCTAGCTCCTCGGTCTGGCTGAGGATCGCCAGCGCGGGATGTGGTCCGATTGGCGTGCCTGCCCCGATACCACCGGGGCTCCACAAGCGTCGACCGGCTGCCTCGAACGCTCGAGGCTACGCCCGAAGCGACAACGACCAGCACCAAGGGTCGCAAGATTGTCTCGACTTCCGAGCCCGCCGATCAACCTCAGGCACAACCCGGCCCCCCTGAGCCTGAGCCTCGCCACGTGCGACGTCATTCGCAGGGGCGGCGGAACGGCTCCGCGAAGTCAAGCACGTCAGCGATGAGGGATGCCAGCGCGGAGACGATCACCTCGTGTGGGCGACGACTGCCGGCTTCGCGGTAGGAGGGCGTCCAGATTCAGTGGCGGCGCAATTCCATGCCGTCTGTGGGCTCGGCGGCGCGGGTGGCGATTGTCCGTAACGAGTCGATCAGCGCGTCGATGTCCTCGCAGGTGTTGTAGAGCGCAAGCGATGCCCGCACCGTCCCTTCGTGTCCGAACCGGCGGACGATCGGTTGGGCGCAGTGGTGGCCAGCGCGAACCGCGATCCCGTCGCGGTCGAGCGCTTCGCCGACCGCCTCGGGAGTGAGTCCGTCGAGCACGAACGACAGCACGCCGGCCTTGTCCGGCGCGGTGCCGATCAGCGTGAGGCCCGGGATCTCGAGCAAACGCCTGGTCGCGTAGGCAAGCAGTTCGTGCTCATGGCGGGCGAGGTTGTCGCGGCCGATTCGTTGCAGGTACTCAAGCGCCGTGCCTAGGGCGACGGCGTCGGCGATGCTCGTGGTGCCGGCCTCGAAGCGGACCGGCGCGGGTTGGTACAGCGTCCGCTCGAAGGTGACGTCCTGGATCATGTTGCCGCCGCCTTGCCAGGGCGGCATCGAGTTCAGCAGCTCGCGCTTGCCGTACAGCACGCCGATGCCGGTCGGGCCGAACACCTTGTGGCCGGAGAACGCGTACCAGTCGGCGTCCAGCGCCTGCACGTCGACCGGCATGTGCGACACCGCTTGGGCACCGTCGATCAGGACGCGTGCGCCGTGGGCGTGCGCGAGCTCGGTCATCTCGCGCGCGGGCGTGATCGTGCCGAGCGCGTTGGACACGTGCGAGAAGGCAACGATCTTCGTTCGCTCGGACAGCAGCCGCTGGTACTCGTCGAGCATCACCCGCCCGGTGTCGTCGACCGGGACCACGCACAGCTTCGCTCCGGTCGACTCGCACAGCTGCTGCCAGGGAACGATGTTCGCGTGATGCTCGAGCCAGGTGATCAGGATCTCGTCTCCCGGGCCGACGTTCGCGTGGCCCCAGGCCTGCGCGACGAGGTTGATCGCCTCGGTGGTACCGCGGACGAACACGATCTCCTCGCTGGACGGGGCGTTCAGGAAGCGTGCGACGGAGTCGCGGGCGGCCTCGTACGCGTCGGTCGCGCGGGCCGCCATCTCGTGCGCGCCGCGATGGATGTTGGAGTTCTCGTGCCGGTAGAACTCGTTGAGCCGCTCGATCACCGCCTCCGGCTTCTGGGTCGTGGCGCCGTTGTCGAGCCAGATCAGCGGACGCCCGTGCACCGGCTCGGACAGCGCCGGGAAGTCCCGCCGGATCTCATGGGCATCGAACCCGGCGTGGGGGGACGCCGTGGGCGGGAGGCTCGTGAAGCCGCTGGCCGTCGGCGCGGGCTCGGCGACCTTGGTGAGCTCGCTGAGGAAGTAGTACGACCCGGCAAAGGGATCCTCCACGGCCCCCCGGGGAACGCCCTCGAGCCCCAGCTCCAGCAACGACATCGGGTCGCCCGTAAGCGCGAACAGGCCGCTCCCCGCCGACGGCGGAAGCGGAGCGGGGGGCGCCGGAATCGGCTCGGAAGCGGTGGGAAGGGACGCCTCCGGAAGCGGCCAATCGGACGGCTCGAGCAGACGCTCCCCTGACCAGGGCCCGGTGAGTCCCAACGAACCAAGCGTCAACGCACCTTGATCGACAGCCGGCACGACTCCGTTCGTCACCTCGCCATTCATGTTCGGGATCGCGCCCGACAGTGGTCGCGCCGCCTCGACCTCGGTCGGAAGCGGCACCGACAGTAACTGCTCAGGGTCGAGGCCCGGGAGGATCCCGCCCGGGAGGGCTCTGAACATGTCGTTCGCGAGCCGCTCCATCTCGCTGAGATCGAACGGACCGCTCCCGTTCTGCTCCGGGCGGCTGCTGCCGTTGGCCTCACTTCCGGTAGGCATGGTCGTACTGGTGGTACTTGTTGAGCTCGACCGCGTCCAGCACCGCTACCGCGTCGTCGGTGAGGATCGCCGCGGCGCAGTACAGCGAGATCAGGTAGGACGAGATGGCCTTGCGGCTGATACCCATGAACTTCACCGACAGCCCCAGCCCCTGCTCGCCTGACGGTGCAGGCTGGTAGAGCCCGACGACGCCCTGCCGGCTCTCGCCGGTGCGCATCAGCAGGATCTGGGTCTTGTTGGCCTTGATCTCGAGCTTGTTGCTCGGCACGATCGGGATCCCTCGCCAGGTGATCACCGGCGAACCGAACAGGCTCACGGTCGCCGGTGGTACGCCCCGCCGGGTCGCCTCGCGGCCGAACGCGGCGATCGCCTTCGGGTGCGCGAGGAAGAACGCGGGCTCCTTCCACACCAGCGTGATCAGCTCATCGAGATCGTCCGGAGTCGGTGGTCCACCCAGCGTCTTGATCTTCTGCCCGGCGGCGATGTTGGTGAGGATCCCGTAGTCCGGGTTGTGCAGCAACTCGGATTCCTGGCGCTCCTTGATCGTCTCGATCGCCAGCCGCAGCTGCTCCTTGATCTGATCGAACGGGGAGCTGTACAGATCCGAGACACGGGTGTGGACATCGACCACCGTGGTCACCGAGCTCAGGTAGTACTCCCGCGGGGCGTCCTCGTAGTCCACGAACGTCTCCGGAAGCTCGCGCTCGTCTTCGCGCTGCGAGCACGCGGTCAGGACCCGTGATTCGTCTCTGACCTTGTTCAACCGGTAGATACCGGCCTCCACCCCAACCCACGGAAGCAGGTGAACCAGCCACCGCGGGCTGATCGACAGCATCGTCGGTGCCGTCTTCTGGGCGTTGGCGAGCTGACGTGCGGCAACATCACCAAGCGCCATGTGAGGCTCTGCGGTCGTGGCCATATGAGGTCCCTTTCAGATCGGCGCGAGTTCTATTGAGGCGGCGCGCATTCATCGCCCCGTGCCGGGAAGACCCGAACGGGATGCAGACCGGCTCTAGCGCCCGAGTTTGACCGGATAGTACTCCGAATTGTCGACGTCGCGCAACGGATGTAAGTGACATTCGAGCATCGCTCTAACTCGTTGGACACATGTCCACAAAGGGGTCAAAACCGGATCTAATATCACGTGACTGTGACTGACTAAGTCGAGTGTAGTTGTGTTCATTCGCGACAGTTGACCTCTCGATTATGCTGGCGGGAATGTTTCCCGCAGCGTTAGCCAACCGGCACTGTGGCGGGCACTACGGGCGACCTCATCGAGGCGATCGGGCACACACCCGTGATCGAGCTCAAGCGGCTCAGCCCCAAGCCAGCGGTGAGGCTGTGGGCCAAGCTCGAGTCGCACAACCCGACCGGATCGGTCAAGGACCGCGCGGCACGATCGATGATCGAGGACGCCGAGGCAAAGTGGCTGATCCAGCCCGGGCAGACATTGCTCGAGCCGACATCCGGCAACACCGGGATCTCGCTCGCGATGATCTGCCGGCACAAGGGCTACCGACTCAAGGTCGTTATGCCCGACAACGTGACCCCGGAGCGAACTCAAGCGCTGCGGATGTACGGGGCCGAGATCATCTACTCCGACGGAGCCCTCGGGTCCAACGGTGCCGTCGAGCTCGCCCACTCGCTGGCCGAGCGCGACCCCACCTGCCACATGCTCTACCAGTACGGTAATGAGGCCAACCCGCTCGCGCACTACAACGGCACCGCGCTCGAGATCCTCGAAGACCTCGGGGCGATCGACGCGTTCGTCGCCGGCCTCGGCACCGGCGGCACGCTCATGGGAACCGGCCGACGGCTCAAGGAAGAACTCGGCGACCACGTCAAAATCGTCGCCGCCGAGCCGATGACAGGCGAGCCCGTCCAAGGACTGCGATCAGTCGAAGACGGGTTCATACCGCCACTGATCGATCTGTCCCTACTCGACCGCAAGATCGCCGTGACGAACGCCGACGCCATCGCCTTCACCCGCAAGCTGCTCGACGACGAGCGACTGTTCGTCGGCGTCTCCACCGGCGCGATCGCACGCGTCGCCGTTCGGATCGCAACCGAGATCGACGAAGGCAACATCGTCTTCATCGTCGCCGACGACGGCTGGAGATATCTCTCATCAGGGATCTACACCCGGCCGCTCACCGAACTCGAGAACCCAGACGAAACCGTCTGGTGGTAAGCCCGGAGCGCGAAGCCGGCCCGATCGTCCCGTGCTTCAAGCACACCAAACGCCCGACGACGAGTCGGCCAGCCCCTCCCACGTCCCGTAGCACCCTCGTCATAGCCGACGGCGCACGCCCACGCCCCGCGGCAAACAGCGCCAGCCCCCTCCGCCAGGCACGACGCAGACGTTCCCCGACGCGCGGTCACAGCGAATGGGCACGGAAGTCGCGCCCCAGGCTCTCACGACGCCGATCGGGGCGACCACGGCCCGATAAGCCCGCCCTCGGCGAGCATCTCCCTCGCCCCAAGGCCGCCGACACGGCTCACGCGCAACACACGCAGCCACTTGTTCGGCTCGACAATCGGCAGAGCCCGGACACCACTAAGCGGCAGCCCGGCGTAGCGCGCGGGGTCGCGCCGCCACCCACGAGCGAGAGCAGCCGTAAGGCAGGACCGCCGCACAGCCCCTCGGCGGAGGGGCTCCGTCGGTGGCGAACCACACGCGCCCACCGAACAGCCCTCCTTAGCCGCGACGAACTGGGCGTTTGCATAACGAGTGCCGCCCCGGACGATTTCCACAACTCAATCAGGAGCGCAATCATCGTGGTGCCGCTCCGCCCTTGCCAGGGGCAGCCGCGGGGGATCTAGGCCTCCTTGACAGACACTGTCGTTTGGCCGACGAAGCAGACGCCCGGCGCGACGCAATGGCCGCTCTGGAGGCTCTTGCTCGGGACGAGGACCACTCGTCTCGCGGCGCGCGGCGGACGGCTGCA
>Ga0187777_10003026_pt1 | contig 10763 bp, 17 predicted proteins | sample 1015_Q2_SP5_10_M_FD_132416 | JGI IMG/M metagenome (GOLD analysis project Ga0187777, IMG submission 132416) | Tropical peat soil microbial communities from peatlands in Department of Meta, Colombia - 1015_Q2_SP5_10_MG | ecosystem: Environmental > Terrestrial > Soil > Wetlands > Peat | place...
CCGCCCCACGGTGCACCTCGGGGGCTGGTCTTGCAAGCCACGCGCTCCGGACGGCGCCGCCGCGCTTCGCACATGCGACCAAGGTGCGATCGGGTTGGCCCGGACTAGAACAGGCGTTCTATCATGGAGGGATGACCGGCTGGGGCATCCCGCCAGGCTCCCGCACGGCGCACTACTTCGTCGGTGCCTGGTCGCTCTGCCGGCGTGTCGCACCGGCCCCCCTGCGGCTGACTCCCGACCCACCTGCGCCGGCGTGCGGGGCGTGCCGCAAAGCGGCGGCCCTGCGGGCGAGACTGCTCGGCGTCGAGCGGGTCGAACTCCATGAGCGCCCCGAGCCGCCGGCCTGGACCCCACCGCCGGGACTTCGGCCGCAGATGCGTCGCCGCGCCCGCTAAGGCGTCGTCAGGCCGCCCCAGGCCACAATCCCCAAGCCGAACGCCAAGATCGTCACCACCATCAGCGAGCGGATGGTGCGGACCCTGCGGCGCTCGAGCGCGGCGTCGCCCAGTGGGGTGCGGAGCGCCAGCAGTGCGCGGCGGGCCGAGGCGACCCGGCCGAGGCCCGTGACGTGCGACCACTCGGCGTCATAACGGGCCATGTAGTCGCGGAGGTCGAAGCTCCAGGCCACGAGGCCGAGCGCCAGCGCCGCCACTGCGACGGCAGCGATGACCACCAATTGCATGATCGGCATCGTAGTCCGCTGCACCGACGGCCGGGCCCGGACCTTGGCCTCGCCATGGTCGGCTTCCAGTTCGCCGTCGGGTCAATCGGGCTGGCCATCGACTTGGGCCTCTTCGGCTAACGAGCTGCCGAGACGCCGATGGATCCAGCCACCGTCGCCCTCGGTGCGCCCGCTTACGGCCGGTCGTCCCGCAGCCGACGGTACGGCGGGTCGGCGAGGTAGGCGAAGGCGCGACCCGTCCAACTCTCGCCGGTGCGCTCGAGGGCCGATAGCGCGGCGTTGCAGCCGCCACAGAGCAGGCCCCGGACCTCGTCGGTCGCGTGGTCGTGATCGACGTGGAGCCCGCCACGCCCCTCGAGCGGCCGCGCAAGGCCGCAGATCGCGCAGCAGCCGCCCTGGGCGGCATACATCGCCTCGATGGCCCCGGCTGGCAAGTGGTACTGCCAGCGTCGGACGACCCGCGCATGGTCGCCCGGATGGGCGGCCCGCCGAGCCTGGGCCGCTTGGCGGTCCTTCAAGCGCACCTCCTTGAGGTTGACCTGGCGATGCTCGGCCCGTTGCTGCCGCTCCTCGTCGGCGTGGGCGCGGTGCCACGCCGTGACGTAGCCCGGTCGGCGTTGCCGGAAGCGTCGGCTGAGATCGCCGGCTGCCTCCGGGTGGGACGCGGCGTAGCGACGTGCGGCGCGTTGGTAGACCTCAGGATGGGTGACTCGGTAGCGGCGGACGTACTCGCGCTGGTGCTGCACGCAGTAGGTCGCTCGCCGCCCCGAGGGCCAGACGACACGCGGTTCCGTGCAGCCGGGCGCGAAGCAGGCGGGAGGCGCCACGGCACGAGTCTAGGCGCTACGGACGCTGCGGTTGGCGTTGACATCCACCGTGACATCCACCGATCGGCATGTCGATGCCATCTGGTGCCGCTGCATGCCGCGATCTGAACGGGATGGTGGGGTGGCCTAGGGGGCTTGAACCCCTAACCTTCGGAGCCACAATCCGATGCACGGCGGTCTCCGGCCAACCACCGCTGAAGGGAATAGCCTGATGAGGATCGGTGAGCGGTTCCTGGGAGCCGCCCGGGCGGCGTTCGAATGGACGGCGGCACTCGACTTTGCGGAGGTAGCCAGCTCCGTCGGGAATGACGGCGGGGCACTGACGTTGCGGGGCCCCGCCGTGTCTCTCGTCATCTCATTCGATGGACGCGACGACGCCTTGGAGTGCAGGATCCTCCGGCTCATCGACGGTCGGGAGCCGCGGACCCAGTTCTTCGTGCCGCTCGACCCCGACCAGGTCACGAGTGTCGGGTTCTCTTCCATTCTCCGGGCCGCCGGTCGGGAGGACATCGTCCAGCACCTGCTGCACGCCGCGGTGGATGACCAGGAGTGGCTAGAACGCGCTCTAGCTTCGATGGCGGATGCCGTTCAGCAGTACGCGCTGCCCATCCTCGAAGGCGACATGGGCGAGTTCCGGATTGCCGCCAGGCACGTCGTCCAGAGGGCCCACGGCGACTCAGGGTTAGGCCGTCCGGCGGACGCCGGCTAGTTCGGTCGAGGCGGGCGTAATGCGAACCGCTACTTGGAAAGTGGAGTCGCTAGACCTCTCGCCCCGACCAGATCGACCAATCGAGATCGATTGGTCCCCATCCCCGAAGGCTGCATCCCATCCGTGGGCCTTCGCGCGGGCCGTCAACGCGAATGTCGTGCTGCCGCTGGCCGCGGCCGAAAGCGACACCGTCACCGTGCCGCACCACACGGCGTAGGCAGTGGCCCCGTCGCGCCCGTGAGCTTGTTGATCCCGGCTGCGCCTATGAGCAGGCCGACGTGGCCAGCGCCGTGAACGACCGTCCGCCCGGGACGGGCTAGCCAGAAGCCTTCCGGGGGGGACGCGTGGCGAGAGGGAGGAAGACGATGTCGACGATGTCGACGATGGTCTCGTCCGGGACACGACTGAGGTTCATCAGGAGTTCGTGGCGGAGCAGGTCGGAGGGCAGTGTGACCACCCGGGCCGGGAGGCCCTCCGGGGGCAGCTCGCCGCGGCCGACGGCCCGCTGGATGACCTGGTCCAGAGCGCGACTCTGGTCGCCAAAGAGCTGGGAGCGCAGCTGGCTCGGCGTGAGCTTGATCTCGTTGTTGAAGTAGGCGCTGAGCAGGGTGCTGAAGAGGGCGGCGGCGCTGCCGCCGTTGCGGTTGGCCGACCGCAGCAGCCCGAGCACGTCCCCGCGCAGCGAGCCCGTGTCCGGGACCTCGTCCGGGGGCCTGAAGCCCTGGTGGGCGAGCACGGCCACGAGGAGTGCCTCCTTGTCCGGCCAGCGCCGATACAGGACGGCCTTGCCCGTGCTCGCGCGCTCGGCCACGGCCTCGAACGTGAATCCCGGGTAGCCCACCTTGACCAGCTGCTGCCAGCCAGCCTCGAGGATCGCGTCCTCGAGCGCCGCCCCGCGCCGCCTCGTCGCTGTCACCAGCCCACTCCATTAGGTCCGCTTGCGTTCCTTATCATAGCAGGCTAGCATTAGGAACGATAACGTTTCCTATCTGGAGATCACGATGACGGGCTCAGGGGCGCAGGCGGCGCCGCCGACACAGTCGACTGGCAGGCTGCTGGCGGCGCTGATCGTGGGCGGGATCACGGCCGTCCTGGACACCACGATCGTGGCGCTCGGGCTGCATACGATCACGGTGCAGCTGGGCGCCGCTATCTCGACGGTCCAGTGGGTGAGCACGGGCTACCTGCTCGCCCTGGCGGTCGCCATCCCGTTCGTAGGCTGGGCGCAGGCTCGGCTCGGTGCCAAGCGGCTCTGGCTGCTCGCCCTCGGCGTGTTCGTGCTGGGGTCCACCCTGTCGGCCTGCGCGTGGAGCGCGGAGTCGCTGATCGCATTCCGCGTCCTGCAGGGTCTCGGGGCCGGCGTGATGCTCCCGCTGATGCAGACCATCGCCATGCAGAGCGTGGACCCGAGATCGAGGACGCGGACGATGGCGAACATCAGCCTGCCGGCCGCCCTTGGCCCGATCCTCGGGCCCGTCCTGGGCGGGCTCGTGCTCAATTGGCTCGCCTGGCGGTGGCTGTTCCTGATCAACGTCCCCATCGGCGTCGTCGGCTGGATCCTCGCGGCCCTCTTCATCGGCGACGACCGCCCCGCACCGGGGACCGCCCGCGAGCGGCTCGACGTCGTGGGCGCCGCGCTCCTCGTGCCGGCCCTCGCGGGTCTCCTGTACGGGCTGTCCAACACGCCAACCGCCGGCGGGTTCGGCCAGGCGGACGTGCTGGTCCCGGTCGCCAGCGGCGCGGTCCTGCTGGCCGCCTTCGCCGTATGGGCGGTCCGCGGCGCCGGCGCGGCCATCGTCGACGTGCGCCTCTTCGCTGTGCGCTCCGTGCGCGTCTCCTCGACCGCGCTCGCGCTCTATGGCGCCGCCCTGCTCGCGGGCAGCTTCCTGCTGCCCCTGTACCTGCAGACCGTGCTCAGCCACAGCGTCCTGGACGCCGCGCTGCTGCTCATCCCGCAGGGCGTGGGCACCCTGCTCGCCCGGTTCGTCGTCGGGAGGCTGGTCGAGCGGTTCGGCTCCCGCCTCGTCGCCGTCGGCGGGTGCGTCCTCGTGGCCGCTGCCACGTTACCGTTCGCGCTCGGCGGCGCCGGCGCGAGTCTATCGCTCCTGTGCGCGATCCTGTTCGTGCGCGGCCTCGGCCTGGGAGTGGTGCTGATCCCCGTCATCACCGTCGCCTACGTCGACATCGGCAGGGACCAGATGCCCCACGCCTCCGCGATCACCCGCATCGTCCAGCAGCTCGGCGGGGCGTTCGGCACGGCCCTCGTCGCCGTCGTCCTCACGGCGGCGGCGACCCAGGCCGGTGCCCAGGCCGGGTTCGAGTCAGCCTTCTGGTGGACGATCGCGATGACCATGGCCGCAGCGGTCATGGCCATGCTGCTGCCCGCGCAGGAGAGCGTCGAGCCGGCCGCCGCAGGGAGCCCGCACGCCAAGGCGGGGGTTGGGGCGGCCCCGTGAGCCCCCACGCGTGGCGCCCCGCCGACCGAGGCCCCGTCGTGCGCGCCTTCATAGGGCACGTGCGGGGCGGCGCCCGCTACTTCGGCTCGCAGACGCCCGATCAGGTCGCGGGGCAATGCCTCTGTGGGCTTCCACGCAGGGGGTTCAGGCCTCGTCCAGCGGGTGCAGGTACCCGGTCTCCGTGCTCAGCCTTCCCTCGAAGTACCGAGCGTTCAGCTCCCCCATGTCCCACGAGACCCAAGTGCGTGGCGTAAGCCGGATCACCACGTCGTCGCTCGCGTCGAACGACGCGCCGATCCCGGTGTCGCTGAGGGCGCGCTCGGTGAGGTACCGCTCGTGGATACGACGCTTCAGCGGCTCTGCCTCGTCGCCCTTGACCGTGTCGGCGGTGCCCGACGCGGTCAGGCCGCGCTCGATCCCGGGCACTCTCGTGTCGACCATCAGGGACGCCGTCGGCCGCGCCTCGACATTCCGGACCTGGCGGGTGTGCGAGCCCGTCGCGACGTACAGGAGGCCGTCCTCGTACAGGTACCAGACGGCGGTGAGGTGGATCAGCCCGTCGGAGCGGATGGTCGCCAGAGCGGCGATGTGCCGGCCCTCGAGGAGCCTGATTTGGGCTTCGTCCAGCTCGGCCATGCGTGTCACCGGACCGCCTCGTAGCGGAGCAGGATCTCCTTGTTCCTGCCTGGCTTCGTCTCGACCAGGCTCAGGGTGGTCTGGCGGTCCATCGGGCCCCAGTAGCGAGGGCCCTTCCCGTAGACGACGGGCATGACGAAGAACCAGTAGTCGTCGGCGAGGTCGCGACGGAGGCACTCCCGGACCACCGCGGGACCGCCCTCCAGGATGATGTTGCCGCCCTCCTCCGTCTTCAGCTGCGCCAGGATCTCCGCCAGGTCCCCGCTCAGGATCCGCGAGTGCTCCCAGTCGGTGGAGGTGAGCCGGTGCGAGAGGCAGACCTTGTCGACGCGATCCAGGTACCGCCGGTAGTCGATCAGCCAGGCCGCTTCGCCCGGCTCGAGGGCCTTCTCACTCCACGTCCGCTGATGACCGAGGAAGGATCGCCTGCCCATGACGACGGTCGTGACGTCGTCGAACCGGTCGTACCACAGGTTGCGGAACAGCGGGTTTGGCTCGGTCGAGGGCTGACCCGATGTGGGGTACTCCGGGAAGACCCCGCGGCCGTCCAGCGTCATGTACACGTTCGCCGTGATCTTCCGCATCATCCCGTCCTCCACGCCTCAGGACTGTCGCCGCGACTGATCCCCGTTCGAGGCAGCGAAGCATACGCACGGACCACCGCGTGGGCGCGAAGCGCCGGGATGCAACGGGACGGTGGTGTCCTCAGGCGATGCCGTCGGGGAAGACGCCAGGCCGGGGATACGATGGCGCGGTGACGCTCGATCTCGAGGATCTCCGCCTGGCCATCTACACATCGCTCGCCTCTACCGGCCGCGTGCCCGAGACCGCGGCCCTGGCCGCGCTACTGGGTGCCGGCCAGGACGAGACCCGGGCAGGCCTGCGGCAGCTCGCGGCGGCGCGCCATCTCGCGCTCGACGCCGACGGGCGGGTCGTCCTCGCCCATCCGTTCTCCGCCATCGACCTCGGGTTCTCGGTCAAGGGCGCACACACCCTGTGGTGGGGTGGCTGCATCTGGGACTCCTTCGCCATCCCGCACCTCGTCCGCGACGAGCCGGAGGTCCTCGTCGCCACCACCTGCCAGGGATGCGGCCGAGCCCATGCCTGGGTCGTCGGCCGCGACGCGCCGCCGGCGGGGGACCAGGTCGCCCACTTCCTCGTCCCGGCTGCCCACATGTGGGACGACGTCGTCTTCACCTGCGGTCACCAGCGGGTCTTCTGCAGCGACGGCTGCCTCGACACGTGGCTTGCCGCCGAGCGCCTGGAGCGAGGCTACGCGACGGACCTTGCCACGGTGTGGCGCCTGGCCCGCGGGTGGTACGCGGGGCGCCTCGATCGAGGCTACGTCCGGCGTGACCCTGCCGCGGCGCACGAGTACATGCGCGGCGTCGGCCTCTCCGGGTCGTTCTGGGGCCTCTGACCGCCAGTCACGCGCCGCCGATGATCACCCTCTGCGGCGAACGACCAGCGCCACGTACAGCGCCACGCCCACCGTGACGAACACGGCGACCAAGGCGCCGATCGGCATACTCATGCGACCTTCTCCACAAGCGCAGACGACACCGGACAGGGACTTCGCTGGGGATTCTCGCACCGAGCTCGCTCGGCCCTCGGCCGGTTCGTGCGGCCGCGGGTCACGACGGTCATCCCGCGGGACGAGGCGCTCCAGGCGCGGGAACTCGCCGACACGCTGGCGATCCTGGATCGCGCCGGGGTCGAGGGCGCGTTCGTCAGCACCGTCATCTTCGCCATCCGGCTCTAGGACGCGGACCCCCCCGCTACGACCTGGACGCCTGCAGCCCGGGCCTCGTCCGGCCGTTGATCGGGGGGCGCAGGGGCACCACGTACCCCGACATGCCCTGGGAGCCGAAGGAGGCCTTCCAAGCCGTGTCAGCGGTCTAACGGCACGGCCTGAGCCCATCTGTCTGCCTATGCACCCAACGACTGGATGGGCCAAAGACGGAGACCCGAGCAGCCCTCCTCCGCCGGGTGATGCAGGGCGCGACTGAGCGAACGGAGGAACCGCCCGAAACCCGGCCCCGGAGAAGCCGTGGAGGCCACGCCTCCACCATTCATGCGCAGGGTGCATGACCGACCGGCCGGCGAGAAGACCCCGCCCGCGCGGAGCCCTGGACGAGGGGTCACCGCGCGCCGCCGATCCACACCGAATCAGCGGGGTGCCTGGGCTTACCACGAGCCTCAACCAGGAGGCTTCTTGGGCGCTTGCAGCGGCCCGTCCGGCTCCCTATACTGAACCGAATGGTTCATTATCCCACCGCCCGGCTCGATGCTTCGTTCGCCGCGCTCTCCGACGCCACCCGACGCGGCGTGCTGGAGCAGCTCGGCCGGGCCGACGCCTCGATCACGGATCTGGCCGGGATGTTCCGCATGACCCTCACCGGCATGCGGAAGCACGTCGGCGTGCTGGAGCGGGCCGAGCTGGTCACCACGGCGAAGGTCGGGCGCGTCCGGATCTGCCGGCTGGGTCCCCGCCCGCTCGAGCCGGAGACGGCGTGGATCGAGCGGTATCGCCGGCTCTGGGACGCGCGGTTCCAGGAGTTGGATCGGGTGGTCGGGGGACTGCAGCGGAAGGAGTCGGTGGATGGAAGCTAACGACACGATCGTCGACCGCCCGTCCGAGCGTGAGCTCGTGGTCAGCCGAACGGTCAACGGGCCGGCCCAACTCGTGTTCGAGGCGTGGACGAAGCCTGACCTGTTCGAGCGGTGGTGGGTGCCGGAGTCGTTCCCCATCTCACTGCTCTCCTGCGAGATGGATGCCCGGGTCGGTGGCGGGTACCGCCTGGTGTTCGGCTACGAGGGCTCGACCATGGAGTTCTTCGGGCGGTACCTCGAGGTGACCCCGCCCTCCCGCCTCGTATGGACGAACGACGAAGCGGACGGGGAGCAGGTCACCACGGTGACGTTCGAGGAGACGGACGGCAGGACACGCCTGGTCATGCACGACCTGTATCCCTCGAAGGAAGCGCTCGACGGGGCGATCGCCTCTGGCTCGACCTCCGGGATGCCGGAGGTGCTAGCACAACTGGACAGGCTTCTCGCGACCCTGGGCACCAGCGCGGTCTGAGGGGTAGGCTCGGCTGCCCCAGCCCATGACCCGGAGGTGGACATGCCGACGCTCACACCCAACCTGTGGTTCGACGGCCAGGCAGAGGAAGCAGCCCGGTTCTACACGTCGGTCTTCCCCGCCAGTCGGATCGACGACATCACCCGGGCCGCTGCTGACAATCCGAGCACCAGGGCCGGCGAGGTCCTGCTCGTGACGTTCACCCTGGACGGCCAGCGCTTCGTGGGCATCAACGGGGGCCCGCAGTTCCCGTTCACCGAGGCGGTGTCGTTCCAGATCGACTGCGCCGACCAGGCAGAGGTGGACCGCTACTGGGCGGCGCTCGTCGAAGGCGGCGGTGAGCACGGCCAGTGCGGCTGGCTGAAGGACCGCTTCGGGCTCTCCTGGCAGGTCGTCCCGCGGGAGATCGGTCAGTACCTGGGGGGGCCCGATCCCGCGGGTGCCGCCCGCGCCGCGACGGCCATGCTGGCGATGCAGAGGCTCGACGTGGCCAAGCTCCGGGCGGCCTACGAGGGCCGCACCTGAATGAGGTCCGGCGTCCCGCGTTAGGGCGCCGCGGGCGCCTCCAGCCGGCGCGTGGTGCGATAGCCCAACAGCCCCAGGATCGCCACGTCCACCCCGATGCCGAATGGCGTGTCGGGCAGGCCTAGCACGCACACGACCAGGGATGCTGCGGCGCACAGCCCGGCCGCGGGTACCGCCCAGGCCCGGCCCTGCCAGAGGCCCCACGCGGCGGCCACGAAGCCGACGGCCAGCGCGAGCCACATGAGGCCCACCACGCGGCTGCCGGCATCACCGAGCTCGACGGCTCCGACCAGCACGGTCGTTCGAGCGGCGACGCCGGCGATCGAGGCGAGGTGCCACGGCACGACGAAGCCGATGAGGTGGATCAGGCCGTGCACGGCCAGGACCGCCGCGGCGGCAGACCGGAGCCAGTTCATGGCTCGATCCGGAAGACCGGATGGTCGGCCGGGTCGGGCATGGCCGTGAAGAAGGGGCCGGCCCGGCGACCGAGGCGCCGACGGTAGGCGCTCACGACCCTCGCCTGCTCGGCGCCATGCAGCTCGACCGCGCGGAACGGCTCGTGCCTCCGGCCCCGCCACAGCTCGCCCTCGCCGGCGGCTCGCAGGTTGCGCACCCACTGGGTCTCGCCGCCGCCGGCCACGAGGTAGCGCACGCCACCCTCGACGAAGGGCGGTACGACGGTGCGGATGCGGCGTCCACTGCGTCTGCCGCGGACCACGAGCGTGGGCCCGCCGAGGGCGGCCGTCAGGGGGTTGACAATGTGGCGCATGACGAAGCTGGGGGGCAGGTAGCGAGGCGTCGGGGCGCGGTGCTCGGTCATCGGGATGCTCCTAGCCGGCGACCGGTCGTCGACCGTTGCCGGGCTGCAGGTAGATGCGGAAGCGCAGCGTGTGGAGCCCGAAGAGCAGGCCGATCGCCGCGCGGCGCAACCCTTCGGGCGCGTCGGGACGGGGGTCGCTGACATGTGATCGGGCCGTTCCGCTCAGCAGCGGCCGCAAGCCGGCCAGGACCGCCCCCAGGCCGACGGCGGTCTCCAGCCACAAGAGCACGGCCGGCCCGCGCCGCAGGCGACCGGGCGCACCGCTCGCCAGCATCGCCGCATCGCGTGCCAGCAGGCCGCCGCACACCAGTTCCACGAGCGCCGCTCCGGGGCGACCCAGCCGCCGGATGGCCACCTGCGTGAGGGGGAAACCCATGCCACTCAGGGCAAGCACACCACGTCCGAGGCGCCCTGACATGAGCCGAACCTCCAGTTGGGGAACGCACGATCGCTCAGGTAAGCCCCCGCTCGGTGTCCCGTCGCTCCACAGTGGTCCGGCCACGCACCCGGCGACAGGGCCGAACGTCAGGTCTTCACGGGCCTGCGCCGACAGGAGGCGCAACGGCCCCGACCGTCGGGACCTCCGGTCCTGTCCGGCTTTCTGCCCGGGCCCTAGGTTGGGTACGAACCGCCACTCGCAGCCCGCGGAGGTAGAGGAGTCTCATGAACGCCGTCGTCGTGTACGAGTCGCACTGGGGCAACACGGCCGAGGTGGCCCGCTCGATCGCCGAGGGCATCGGACCAGGCACGCGGGCGCTGACCACCGACGAGGCCACGCCGGCGGTGCTGGCCGACTTGGAGCTGCTGGTCGTCGGCGCCCCCGTCATCGCCTTCGGGTTGCCTCGGGAAGGAGTGCGCCGCCAGCTCGCTGGTGACGTCAAGGCCCCCAGGCCCGCGGATGTCTCGCATCCGCTCCTGCGGACGTGGCTCGAGGGCCTCCCGGCCGCCAAGGGCTGGGGGGCGGCGTTCGAGACGCGCATCTGGTGGTCGCCCCGCGGTGCCACGGGCACCATCGAGGCCAAG
>Ga0187777_10003027_pt1 | contig 10762 bp, 9 predicted proteins | sample 1015_Q2_SP5_10_M_FD_132416 | JGI IMG/M metagenome (GOLD analysis project Ga0187777, IMG submission 132416) | Tropical peat soil microbial communities from peatlands in Department of Meta, Colombia - 1015_Q2_SP5_10_MG | ecosystem: Environmental > Terrestrial > Soil > Wetlands > Peat | place...
AGTAGGCGTCCTGCACCTTGTCGCACCAGCGGTGCGCCTCGATGATCGCCGACCCCTCGAGCAGGCGCAGGATGTTCGCGGCAGAGTCCGCCTGACCGCGCAGAGGTCGCAGCGTGTGGATCTGCGGCATGAAGCTCGTCCGCGATCCCTGCAGCGACTCGAGCGACAACGAGCATGCGATGTCCGCAGCCTGGATCAGCCGTCGCGCCCGGACGATCCCGAGCGCGCCCATCGCCGTCATGAACTGGGTGCCGTTGATCAGCGACAGGCCCTCCTTCGCGGCGAGCTCCAGCGGCTCGAGCCCCGCTGCAGCGAGCGCGTCCGCGCCGTCGAGCAGCTCGCCGTCGAACCACGCGCGTCCCTCGCCGATCAGCGGCAGCCCGAGATGTGCAAGCGGCGCGAGGTCGCCGCTCGCGCCGACGGAGCCTCGGCTCGGCACCTCGGGCAGGACGCCCTGGTTCAGGCAGCCGAGCAGCAGCTCGACGACCTCGACCCGCGCTCCGGAGGTTCCCTTGGCGAGCGCGTTCGCGCGGAGGAGCATCGCCGCTCGGACGACCTCGACCGGATACGGCTCGTCGACGCCGCACGCGTGACTGCGCAACAGGCGGCGCTGGAGCTCTCCCGTCAGCTCCTCGGGGATCGAGCGCGAGACGAACCGCCCGAAGCCGGTGTTGACGCCGTATGTGTGCTCGCGGCCGCCGTGCGCGGTGCGCTCGACGAGCTCGCGCGCCGCGGCCATCTTGTCGCGGCTCTCGTCGGACAGCAGCGCCGGCTCGCCGCCGACCGCGACGGCCCAGACGTCGGCGACGGTGAGATCGTCGCCGGTGAGCCGAACGGCGGTCTGCTGCGCCATCGCCGAGCCAGTCTAGCTCCGTGCCGACACGGGAAAATCGAGCGCCAACAGCCGAAGCTCGAGCAGGCGCGAGACGTCGAACCCGTCCACGCGGAGGACGCCGCCGGCGGCAGCCGCCGCCGCGCCCGCGGGCATCAGCCCGACGAGCTCCGAGCCCGCGAGCTCGACGCCCCGTGCCCGCGCCTCGGCCTCGATGCGCGCGACGACGTCGGCGAGCGGCGACGCCTCGTAGTCCTCGATGTTCATGCTCACCTGCGCATGACCTGCGCTCGCGAGGAAGAGTCCGAGCGCGCGCACTCCTGCGAAGCCGCCGTCGCGCTCGCGCACGATCGTGGCGATCGCGCGCGCGACCTCGACGTCGTCGGTCGCCAGGTTGACGTTGAACGCGATCAGCGGACGCCGTGCGCCGACGATCACGCCGCCCGCGGACGCGTCGAGCCGCGAAGGACCGAAGTCCGGCGAGACCTCCCCCGCGTCGATCCGACGCTGCAGCTCGGCGGGCCCGCCGCGACGGAAGAAGGCAGGCCCGAGCCCGGACGCGAGCTCGCCGTACAGGAAGACGGTCAACCCGAGCTCGGCGCCGATGCGCTCGCCAAGCCTTCGTGCCGCGGCTCGCGCGCGCTCGAGGTCGTCGTGACGCAGCGGCACGAGCGGCACGACGTCCGCTGCGCCGATGCGTGGATGCGCGCCCTTGTGCGCGCGCAGGTCGATTCGCTCGTGCGCGCACGCGATCCCGGCCATCAACGCGTCGACCAGCGCGTCGTCGTCGGCGACGAGCGTGAAGACCGACCGGTTGTGGTCGACGTCCGTGTGGACGTCGAGCACGGTCGCCGACGTCGCCAACGCGGTTCCCAGTGCGGCGATCGTCGCGTCGTTGCGGCCCTCGGAGAAGTTCGGGACCGATTCGAGCGGCAGTCGCATCACGCGTACTCTAGGAGTCAATGCGTGCCGTCGCGCTCGTCGACTCTTCGTGACACGCCGCCGCTCGTCGTACCGCTCGCTCGCGTCGTTGCAGCGCGACCTGCGCGCGTGTCGGGCGTGTACCGAGGCCGGCTTCCACCTCGAGTCGCCGCCGGTCCGAAACGAGCTGCTCGGCCAGCGCGCCTACCTCTATGGGCAGGCGCCCGGGGTCGTCGAGGGACGCGAGCGGCGACCGTGGCGCGGCCGCGCAGGCGCGACGCTGCGCCGCTGGCTCGAGCTGGACGAAGACGAGTTCTACTCGACGTTCTACTGCGCCTCCGTCACGCGCTGTGATCCCGGTCGCTCTCCGAGTGGACGCGGCGATCGCACGCCGACGCCGCGTGAGCAGGAGCTCTGCTCGTTCTGGCGCGAGTGGGAGCTGCGCCTGCTCGAGCCGGACGTGATCGTCCCGGTCGGCGGGCTTGCGATCCGGCAGCTGCTCGGTCCCGGCAGGCTCGCCGACGTCGTCGGCCGGCGCTTCGAGCGCGACGGCGCGGTCGTCGTCCCGCTCCCTCACCCATCGGGGGCGAGCGCGTGGCTGAACGCGCCAGCCAACCGCGAGCTGACATCGCGCGCAGCGTCGCTCGTGCGCGCCGAGATCGCACGACTCGGCGGCTAGAGTTTCAGGGTGAGGGAGGAGTACCGACCGCCGTATCGGCGCACGTTCGCGCGGCTGCTCGGATTCCTCCGCCCGTACAAGCTCTCGCTGGTCGTCTCGATCGTGCTCGCCGTCGGGTCGCAGTTCGCGCAGATCGCACTGATCTGGGTGACGAGGAACGTCATCGACGACGCGCTCGAGCCGCACGACCGTCAGAAGCTCTGGTACTTCGTCGGAGCCATCGTCGTGATCGGCCTGATCCGCGCCGTGCTGATGGCCGCGCGGCGGCTGATCTCGGGGAAGCAGGCGCTCGGCGTGGAGATGGACCTGCGCCAGGGCCTCTACTCGCACCTGGTCCGCCTCTCGTTCGGCTTCTACGACCGTCATCAGACCGGACAGCTGATGTCACGCGCGACCGTCGACCTCCAGGGCGTGCGCTTCTTCCTCGGCTACGGCCTGATCTTCTTCTTCCAGAACCTGATCACCATCGGCTCGGTCACGGTGGTGCTCCTGATCTTCCAGTGGAAGCTCGCGCTGATCTCGCTCGCGATCACGCCGGTGCTGATCGTCCTCGCCTACCGCTACAGCCACGTCACGCATCCGACCCTGCGCGAGGTGCAGCAGAAGCTGGCGGACGTCGCGACGGTCGCGGAGGAGAACATCGTCGGCGTCCACGTCGTCAAGTCGTTCGCGCAGGAGCCGCAGGAGCAGCGGAAATTCCGCGACAGGTCGGAGGCCGTGTTCCAGGAGACGATCCGCGCGAACCGGCAGCGTGCGCTCTACGTCCCGCTGATCTCCTGGGTGCCGCTCGTAGCCCAGGCGATCACGCTGCTCGTCGGCGCGCGCATGGTGACGAGCGGGGAGCTCACGGTCGGCGGCTTCGTGGCGTTCAACCTCTACCTCGGCATGCTCGTGACGCCCTTGCGCTCGCTCGGCATGTGGATCGGGCAGGCCCAGCGGGCGACCGCGTCCGGCGAGCGGATCTTCCAGGTCATGGACGAGCCCGAGGAGATCGCCGACCGTCCCGGTGCGGTCGAGCTGCCTCCGGGCGGCGGCCACATCCGCTTCGAGCACGTCACCTTCGCGTACATCGACGGCCACGCCGCGCTCGAGGACGTCGACCTCGACGTCCCGGCCGGCCGGACGATCGCGCTGATCGGCCACACCGGCGCGGGCAAGAGCACGCTGACGTCGCTCGTGCCGCGCTTCTACGACGCGACGAGCGGCCGCGTCACGGTCGACGGCGTCGACGTGCGCGACCTCACGCTCACTTCGCTGCGCCGCTCGATCGGCGTGATCGCACAGGATCCGTTCCTGTTCTCCGCGACGGTCCGCGAAAACATCACGTTTGGCGCGCCCGACCTGTCGGACGAGGAGGTCGAGCGGGTCGCGCGCATCGCGCAGGCGCACGAGTTCGTCGAGCGGCTGCCGGAAGGCTACGACACGGTGATCGGGGAGCGCGGGATCACGCTCTCCGGCGGCCAGCGTCAGCGTCTCGCGATCGCGCGGGCGCTCGCGGTCGACCCGCGCATCCTCATCCTCGACGACGCGACCGCGTCGGTCGACGCCTCGACCGAGGCGCGGATCAGGCTCGGGCTTCGCGAGGCGATGCGCGGCCGGACGACGCTGATCATCGCGCATCGGCTGTCGACGATCGCGCTCGCGGACGAGATCGTCGTGCTCGACGCCGGCCGTGTCGTCGCGCGCGGGACACACGACCAGCTCCTCGGCACGAGCCCGGTCTACCGCGACATCTATGAGCACGGGCTGCTCGAGCAGCAGTTCGCCGAGGCGGTCGAGGCGACAGCGAGCGACGATGCGCTGGAGGCCGCGTCCTGATGCGGGTCCACCACGCAGGCAGCCATCTCTCGTCGCAGCGCGGTGCCGAGGTCCGCGACTGGTCGTGGGGCCGGACTCGCCGCAGGCTCGGGACGCTCGCGCGGCTGACGCGCCCGTACAAGCTCCGGACGGCGCTGTCGGTCTTCTCGCTCCTCGCGGCGACCGCGACGGCGCTCGCGCCGGCGCTCCTCGCGAAGTACGCCGTCGACGACTGCATCCTCACCGGCGACCTCGGGAAGCTCTGGTGGATCGTCGGTGCCTTCCTCGTTGCCGGCCTCCTCAACTGGGGCATGAGCTACCTCGAGACGTACCTCACCGGCTGGGTCGGCGAGCGGATCCTCGCCGACCTGCGCAATCGCGTGTTCGAGCACCTCCAGCGTCTGTCGCTCGGCTTCTACGAGCGCAACCGGGCCGGCGTGATCATCAGCCGCCTCACGAACGACATCGAGGCGATCGACCAGCTCGTCACGGACGGCGTCACAACGCTCGTGCAGAACACGCTCCTGCTGTTCGGGACGATGGTCGTGCTGTTCGTGCTCGACTGGCGGCTCGCGCTGGCGACCTTGTCGGTGATCCCGATCATGAGTATCGGCACAGTGATCTTCCGGATGCGCTCCGCGCGCGCGTATCGCGCCGTCCGTGAGCGGCTCGCCCTGGTCACGGCAACGCTCGCGGAGGACATCGCCGGCATGCGCATCGTCCAGGCGTTCGCCCGAGAGAAGCGGAACATCGAGAACTTCCGCGCCGTCGCCGAGCGTTATCGCGAGTCGAACATGGAGACGGTCGTGCTCAACGGGATCTACTTCCCGTACGTCGACCTGCTGTCGTCGATCGCGCTCGCCATCGTGCTCGGCTACGGCGGCTACCTCTACTTCGAAGGGCAGGTCACGATCGGGACGTTGTTCGCCTTCATGCTGTACGTACAGAACTTCTTCGACCCCGTCCAGCAGCTCTCGCAGCTGTACACGACGTTCCTGTCGGCGACGGCGGCGCTCGACAAGATCATTGACGTACTCGACGAGCAGCCCGAGGTGCTCGACGTCCCGGGCGCGCCGGCCCTCGGACCGCTCGCGGGCCGCGTGCGCTTCGAGTCGGTGGACTTCGGCTACGGCTCGGGACCCGACGTGCTCCACGACTTCGATCTCGACGTGCCTGCGGGCACGACCGTCGCGCTCGTCGGCCACACGGGCGCGGGAAAGTCGACGATCGCCAAGCTGCTGGCCCGCTTCTACGACCCGCGGGACGGACGGATCACGGTCGACGGCCACGACCTCCGCGAGGTGACGCACGCATCGCTCCGGCGCCAGCTCGGGATCGTGCCGCAGGAAGGCTTCCTCTTCGCCGGCACGGTCATGGACAACATCGCCTTCGGGCGGCCCGACGCGCCACACGAGGACGTCGTCCGCGCTGCGCAGGCCGTGGGTGCGCACGACTTCGTCATGCGCCTCGAGCACGGCTACGAGACCGAGCTCCAGGAGCGCGGCACACGCCTCTCGCTCGGCCAGCGCCAGCTCGTCGCGCTCGCGCGCGCGCTGCTCGCCGATCCGCGGATCCTGATCCTCGACGAGGCGACGTCGTCGGTGGACATCGGGACGGAGCGGAAGATCGAGCGTGCGCTCCGCCTCCTCCTACGGGAGCGGACGGCGTTCATCATCGCGCACCGCCTCTCGACCATCCGCGACGCGGACATGATCGTCGTCCTCGAGCACGGACGGTTGATCGAGTATGGGTCGCACGACGAGCTGCTCGCGCGGCGCGGCCTCTATACCTCGCTGTACGGAGACTGGGCCGCGGCCTAGCGCGCGGGCAGGCGCAGCGTCAACCAGACGCCGCCGTGGTCGGACGGCCACAGGCCGTCGAGACGCGTGGACTCCGCCTCCCCCGTCACCGCTCCGCGCACCGCCTCGAAGCCGCCCCGCATCAACACGTAGTCGATCCGCTCGGTAAACGCGCCGCCGACGAGGCGCAGGTCCTCGCCGTGGCAGCACGTGAGGCCCGGTGCATCCGGGTACGCGCGCGTCCACGCATCGTCGAACCCACCCGCCACGAGGTTCGCGTACGTCGCTGTCGTCGATCCGTCGGGCCGCGAGTTCAGGTCGCCGAGCAAGACGACCGGAAGCTCCGTCCGCGCGGGGCCGCTCAGGATCTCCTCGCTCTGCGCCTCCTGCGTCGCGCGGTCGTAGGACTCGAGGTGCGACGCGATCACGCGAAACGTCGTGCCGGCGATCGTCGCGTCGACCGACACCCAGCCGCGTCGCGCGACGAAGGGCCCACCGTCCATCTGCATGACGGTCGGGTAGTTGCCGCAGCGGACGTCGCCAACCGAAATGCCGTTGCGGACGAGCAGCGCGTTCCGCAGCGTCATGCGAACGTGCATCGTCGGCGGTTCGCCGATCGACAGCTCGACATCCGTGCTCGCCTTCGACACGACGAAGCGGTACCGCAGGTCACGCTCGGCGAACGCCTGCTGCAGCTCGAGCTCGTAGTCGAGCGCCGCGGTCGTCGCGGGAGTTTGGACGGCGTCGACGGGCGCCTGCGTCCTGAAGAGTGCGAGCTCCTGGAGGCCGACGAAGTCCGGCTCGACGGACGCGACCTCGGCGGCAATCGCCCGCGCACGGGTGGGGAAGTCGTTGGCCTGCACCTGCGTCCAGCCGGCGGCGACCGCGTCGAACGACTTCCCGGCAGACATCGCAGAGACGATCGGATCGAGGTTCGCACCCAGGTAGAGGTTGCGTGTCATCACGGTGATCGTCCGGCGCACCGGCGCTGTCTCGCCCGTTCGGGAGGCTGGCGTTCCCACGGTGGAAAGGATTGCGCTCGCGAACGGAACGCGCACGCCGTTCGGCACGACGAGCGTCGTAGACCCGCAACCCGCCGTGGCATAGGCTCGGGACATGACCGTCGGCGGCGTCCTCTCGGAGGCGTGGGAGCTCTATCGCCGCTTCTTCCTCCGCTTCGTCACCGTCGCGGCCGTCGTCTTCGTCGTGCTCGCGCTCGCCTCGGCGCTCGCAGAGTCGGCACGCGGGCACGGCACCGGCACGGCCCTCCTCTGGGCGCTCGTCTCGTTGGTGATCACGCTCGTCGGCTCGTTCTGGGTGCAGGCAGCACTCGTGCTCGCGGTCCAGGACGTGCGCGACGGCAGGATCGACACGACGGTCGAGGAGCTCTACGGCCGGACCCGGCCGTACCTCCCCTCGCTGATCGGCGCGGGTCTGCTGGCCGGCCTCGGGATCGCCTTCGGCCTGGTGCTCATCGTTCCCGGGCTCTTCTTGCTGACGCGGTGGTCGTTGATCACACCGGTGATCGCACTGGAGCACAAGAAGGCGGGCGAGTCCTTCGGGCGCTCGAACGAGCTGGTGAAGGGCCAGAGCTGGACCGTGCTCGGCGTGATCGTCTCCAGCGTGATCCTCGCGGCGATCGCGCAGATCATTCTCGGCGTCGCCTTCTCCCCGCTTCCCCGATTCGTCGGCTCCTGGATCGGTGCGCTCATCGCCGACAGCCTGACCGTCCCGTTCCTGGCGCTCGCGTGGACCTGTATGTACTTCAGGCTCGCGCGAGGGGACGTGGGACTGACGTGAGCCTGGATCCCGAGACCGAGCAGCGCATCGACCGACCGGCATCGGAGGAGGCCGAGCGCGAGACGCGGCTGACGCCGCAGCAGGCTGTCGCGCAGATGCGGATCAACGTGCCGGTCCGCGGCAACCGAAAGCTGAGACGCATCCTCGAGCGTGTCAACGCGGACGACCAGCTGAAGGCCTGGTGGCACGTCGCCAACGTCAACGCCGTCGCGCGCATGCGGATCAACGACCACTCGTGGGTGCACATCCAGATCGTGACGAACATCGCGCTGAAGCTCCTGCGCCAGCTGACGAAGCACCACGTCGAGCCGTCGGTGGTCACCGACTACGGCTATACGAACGACGACGCGGAGGTGGTCGTGCTCCTCGGGGCACTCGCGCACTGCATCGGCATGGCGGTGCACCGCGACGGCCACGAGGACTTCAGCCTCTTCCTCGCTGAGCCGAAGCTGCGCATGCTGCTCGACGGCGTGTACGACGAGCCCGACCTGACCGTGATCGTCTCGGAGGTGCTCCAGGCGATCACGAGTCACCGCGATTACGGGAAGCCGCTGACGCTCGAGGCCGGCATCGTCCGCGTCGCCGACGCGCTCGACATGGAGCAGGGCCGCTCGAGGATCCCGTTCGCACGCGGCTCGATCTCGATCCATTCCCTCTCGGCCGCCGCCATCGAGGACGTCGCGATCCGCGACGGCGAGGATCGGCCGGTCCTGATCGAGATCACAATGAACAACTCCTCTGGGATCTACCAGGTGGACAGCCTGCTCAAGGCCAAGCTCCAGGGCTCGGGGCTCGAGCCGTACGTGGACGTCGTCGCCCACATCGACACCGAAGCGGAGAAGAAGCTCGTCCCGATCTACCGGCTGGAGACCTGAGGGCGCGCCAGGCAGACCCCGATGCCTGCGCAAGTCCCGGCGGCGGGTTTCGCGGCCCGCCATCCGGACATAGAGTCAGTGGGGCGTGCCTGCGACGGGGAGTATGCGGGCGCGCCCCCTCACACCTCACGTGCGGGCCCCTCACATCCGGGGACGATTTGTGGGATCATTCTCGGGCGACGCGGATCGTTGGGGGGCAGCTTCAGCCGCGTTGCCCCCTTTTTTGGCGAATCGGTCCTCGTCACTCATCCGCCGTTGGCCGCTCGCCTTTCTCCCCTAGGCGGCGGCCAGCTGGACCCGGACCCTCCTCCTCTTCTCGGCTCAAGTCGAACCGCTCGCTGGCCGATGACGCCTGCGAGCGTTGTTTGGCAAGTTCCCTGGCACACGGAGCCGCCCTCGGGCGGCTCCTTCTCTGTACGTTCAAGATCGGGCTGGCGGGGACCGCAGTGGGAACCTGATGAGAACTCAGCGGCCCCCCAGCGGCCCCCGCTTGCCTCGAGACTCTTACCTGCCCGCCGACTTCAGATCGAGATAGTGCAAGTGGTGCAGCGAAAGCGCGCCCCCGGCGGAGGCGATCGCCTGTGCGCAGACCGAACCGACGTCGAGGAGATAGGCCTGCGGCGTATCTCCGGTTCCGGCGACGTCGAGCGCTGTCGTCTGGATGGTCGTGCCGTCGGTCTGCACGTACTCGTAGCCCTGGTAGCGCGCCACCGGTACGGCGCCGTGCAGGCAGCCGCCGACGACGGTCACGAGGCCGGTCAGCGTCTTCTCGTCGGCCTTCTGCTTCTTCGCCATTGCGGCGACCGTTCTCTTGAGCGCGTTGAACTGCGCGGCTGTCGGCGATGCCTGCTGGCCCCCGACGGCCGTCGTCGCGTACAAAAGCCCGCCGATCACAGCCACGGCGAGCAAGGCGGCAAAGCCCTTCATCGTGCCTCCTCCAGTTCGAGTGCCTCGTATCTGATCGACGCAGACCATAGGGGGACCCGCTAATCCCCCACTAACCACGGCACGTTGTCCGGGCCACACGGCGACCGCCCACTCGGCGTGACACGACGCTCGTGGCCGACCGTCCCCGGCAAGCGGTTCTCTAACTAGTCACTGAGACAGAACTCCTCCGCAACGACGGCGACCGTCTCGCTCCCCGTGTTGTGCGCCTGAATCACCCATGCGACCGGCAGCGGCGGAGGCGGCAGGAGGGGTGGCGCTGGTGTTCCCGGCGGGAACGGGACGCGAACGTCGACGGCCGACGATTGCGTCACGACGATGTGGGGGTCGTCTGCGGCAAATCCGCCCCCGACCAGCGTCGTGTTCTGTGGGCAGGCATCGGTGAAGAGCGTCGTCGCGTCGCCGGCCGGAAGGTAGGCGGAGTCTTGGATGGTTTCGACCTTCGGCTGTCGTTCTTGCAAGGCGGTGACTTCGTACTCAAGCGTGGTAACGCGCCGCTCGAGCCGATTGAGTCGCACCCCGAACCCTCTCGTCCTCGTCGGGGTCGCGCCGATGGACGGGGCAAACAGAGCGAGCACGATCGCCAAACCCCCTGCCAAGCCGAAAGAGACGAGCGTCGGACGGGACATCGGCCCTCCTTCGTTGAGACCACCTGTGCGCCTTCGATCGCGACGCTAGCGCCGACCCTCACGCTCGGCTAGTCGGCACCTCGGCCGGCCCCTTTGAAGTCCAGGCAACGGGGAGTACGCTCGCCGCGTGCAGGTCTACGCGCTCGTCGACGCCGGTGATCCCGAAGCCGCCGACGTGTTCCTCAGCGAGGCGGATGCGCAGCGGGCGCTTGACGACTGCCTCTTCGACGAGCTGGAGTGGCACGGGTTGCCCCGAGTCGTGCCGTCGAGCCGACGTGAGCTGAGCTCTCGCCGAACTGACGTGATCGCAGTCGGTCTGCGTTTCAGCCGTCGACCCCGCGATAACGCCAAGTGCCTTTGCAGGTTCGGGCTTGACTTACGTGTAACAACGGTTATTAGTTCAGCTTGTGGTGCGTTGGTTGCGGCCCAGCGCGTACATTGCGACAGTCGGTCAGGGCGTGGGATGAAGCGAGCGATCGTCATCG
>Ga0187777_10003028_pt1 | contig 10758 bp, 8 predicted proteins | sample 1015_Q2_SP5_10_M_FD_132416 | JGI IMG/M metagenome (GOLD analysis project Ga0187777, IMG submission 132416) | Tropical peat soil microbial communities from peatlands in Department of Meta, Colombia - 1015_Q2_SP5_10_MG | ecosystem: Environmental > Terrestrial > Soil > Wetlands > Peat | place...
ACGATTCTGCCGCCCCTTGATTTCGCCATGATGCTAACCTTGGTGCCGAGCGCTTTCCTGAGGTTTTCTTCAACCGCTTTCAGCTCTTGGTTCTGCTTCGGTTTCTTTTCTTTCGGCGGATTTTTGAGCCGCGATGCAAGAGCCTCAGATTCTCGCACAGAAAGACCCTTTTTCACGATCAAAGCCGCCATCTGGAGCTGGTCGCGTACGCGCTCGAGGGACAGCAGCGCCTTCGCATGGCCCATGCTCATGGCACCGGTCGCGAGATCGTGCTTGACCTCCTTCGGCAGACCAAGAAGGCGAAGGAAATTCGTGACGGTCGAGCGTTCTTTTCCAACCCGCTTTGCGAGATCCTCCTGAGTAAGCTTAAATTCGTCCTGGAGTCGCTTGTACGCCTCGGCTGCTTCGAGCGGGTTCAGGTCTTCGCGCTGGATATTTTCAATCAGCGCCATCTCAAGGAGTTCGCGCTTGGTCGCTTCTTTTACGAGTGCAGGGATGGTTTTAAGTCCGGCGATACGCGACGCACGCCACCGTCGTTCCCCGGCAATTAATTGAAAGCCGCTGACTGCCCGGTGCACGATGATTGGCTGAATCACACCTTGCTCTTTGATCGAAGCAGCAAGCTCCTGCAGCTTATCGTCGCTAAATACCTTGCGCGGCTGGTATTCATTCGGGACGATCTTGTCCAGATCGATCTCAATGACACCGAGCGCTTTCTTCTCCTTGTCATCGAGTGAAGATAAATCAGGAATGAGTGCGCCGAGACCTTTACCGAGCGCTTGCTTTTGCATTGCTGATTACCTCCTTTGCAAGTTCCAGGTAGCTTTGGGCACCGCGGGACCTGATATCGTACAGCAGCACAGGCTTCCCATGGCTTGGCGCTTCGGAGAGAGCTACATTCCGGTGAATGATCGTCGTATACACTTTGTTTCCGAAGAATTTCCTCACTTCGTTCGCAACCTGGTCTGCCAAGTTGTTCCTGCTGTCGTACATGGTGAGAAGCACGCCTTCAATAGCCAGCTCGGGATTGAGGTCTTGCTTGATAAGTTTAATAGTGTTCATGAGCGCTGACAGGCCTTCGAGCGCGTAATATTCGCATTGCACGGGGATGATCACGCCGTCAGCTGCCGTGAGAGCATTCACCGTTAGAAGTCCGAGTGACGGAGGGCAGTCAATAAAGATATAATCGTATTTATTCTTTGCCGCTGCGAGAGCTTTCTTCAAAACGCGCTCGCGGGCGATCATTTGGATGAGCTCCACTTCGACGCCGACGAGATCGATTTTTGCGGGGACCACATCGAGCCAGGGAAAGTGAGTTGATTTTTTTATGTCCTCGAGCGATTTCTTGCCGGTAAAAAGGTCATAGGTACTTCCCTTTATATCGTTCCGTTCAATACCCATGCCGCTCGTGGAGTTGCCCTGCGGATCGGAGTCGACGAGAAGCACTTTCTTTTCCGCTGCAGCAAGTGAGGCGGCAATATTTACCGTGGTCGTGGTTTTACCTACCCCGCCCTTTTGGTTTGCGATAGCAATGATTCTGCCCATTATAACTTGCAATCCTCCGACACTGCCGGTTTAAAGCCGGAATACTTTACCATAAGGTAATGATAAAAGGAAGGGAAAAACATGAATGGAGACATGGGAGCCAGGTCACCGTGCTGACTGTACAAGTTTTATCCCGGAGCCCAGTGCCCTGTTCCACGTGGAACATTGACTATACCTGCCCCAACTCCCCGCCTGCCGGGCTTACGCGGAGAGAACCGAGCGACAAGTGACGGACGGCCGAGGTATCTTTCAAGGGAGTAATTACTCTGAGGGAAAGTTCCTTAAGGTCAATAGTACGGAGAATCCCAAGCCCGAGACATAAGTTCTGGTCGTCATTGAGGCCGACTAGCAGGTGGTCCAGCTCAGACCGCTTCAGAACCATGACTTCTCGGACATTATATTGCTCCTTCGCAGTGAAAAGTTCTGCTTCAGCGTATTCTCCCTCAACAATGATAAAAAGGCGATCAGCGGACAGCTCGGCGTGTATCACAATCGCCTGGAATATCTTGGAGATCTTGTTGATGTCCCTGAATCCGAGCCGCTCTCCGGTTCCAAGGCCAGGGCCGTGCACACCGACATCGTGGAGCGCTATCTCCTGAAAATCAGCCCCACGAAAATATTCCTTGAAGCGCTGCTCGCGAAATGAACGACGCGCTTCACCGGTCGAGACCCGGGCGTCTGGCGATATGGGTATGCGGTGAATCAATAAGCCGGCGCGATGCGAGTGCGGTGCCAGAAGATGCTCAACCTCAGTACCGTTCTGCAGGGCGATGAGGTGGTGTGGCGATATCATATCGATCTCATGGTACTTAAGCTCGCGCGCAGCGCCGCCGTTTACAAGTCCGCAGGTATTAATGAGGATAAGGTCAGGTTTTAGTGTTTGAGCCTGGGTTATAAGCTTTTGAAGTCCCGAGATCATTTCGAGCAAACGGCCGACCGGTGATGTATTCCCGATGAAGCTATTAATCATGGGGTTCTTTCGCCGGAGGAGGTCGGTCGACTCAGCGTAAAGCGTGAGCGAGATAGTACTAGGCGGACCGATAAATGGCTGGCCAGGGTCTGCGTCTATCCATGCAACCCGCTTCTTGCGGCGGCAGAGGTGATCTGTAAAATAGCGGCAAAAGGTGGTCTTGCCCGATCCCGGAGCTCCTATCACGAGAACAGGTCCCTTTTGGTCATAGATCTCTTCAACCAGCTCCCGCCACTCGATCGGTATTTTAAGTGTTCCATCTGACATCATTAGCTCTTTTTGCCATTTAGGAATATGGCGCGGTATCCCCCTCCTATTTTACGTCGGGAGTGCCTCACGTGAAAAACCCTTTGAAAAGGTCTCATCAGGATTTTTCTCCGAGACCAATTTTCTCCTTGGTGTTTCCTCTCCATTCAAATTCTCAACCAGATGTTCCACGTGGAACTATCATTTTTTAAAGACGCTTCAATAACCAGACCGCCCTTTTATATTCAGAAAACGGGAGCGTCAGGTCAATTCTTTGCTCAAGTTCGACTTCATACTTTGCAAGCTTCTTGCTATCAAAAGTCTCCTCGGACCCGCGACTCAGGACCATGATGCCCCCGTGTTTGAGAAAAGGCTGGCCAGATTTAATCGCCATGTTGATATCCGCAAATGCGCGTGCGGTGACGACGTCATATACGTTTCGGAAGGAATCAGGGATATCCTGGGTTCTTTTGTCCTGGACCTCTATGCCAGTAAGCTTCAATGTTCTTACGATGTGTCTCAGAAATGAGGCCTTCTTTTTGACCGATTCCACCATCGTGACATCGATATCCGGTCGTATGAGCTTGATCGGAATTGCGGGAAAGCCGGCGCCTGACCCCATATCCAGAAGCATGAGCCCGGGTGAAGGCGAAATGGCTATTAAATAAGAGAGAGAATCGAGTATATGTTTGATCAAGATATCTCGTTCATCTCTTATGGCGGTAAGGTTTATCTTTTGGTTCCATTTTTTGAGCTCCGTCAGATACATGAATATCGAGGTAACCTGCTCCGCGGAAAGAGCGATGCCAAGTTCCGCTGCACCGAAAGTAAGCAACTCGTTCGGGGTCACGAAGCCATCTCCCGCCCTGAGAAATTTGTCAGATTTATAATCAGTGGTAATACGCATTCCAATATCCGCAATGCCTACACCGTTCCCCGCTTCTTTTTTTCAAGTGCAATCATGAGGATTGAGATTGCTGCCGGGGTTACCCCTGATATACGCGATGCCTGTCCGATTGAGATTGGACGTACTAGTTTCAGCTTTTGCTTGACCTCATTGCCGAGGCCGATGACGGCATCGTAGTCCATGTCTGCGGGGAGCACTTTGTGTTCGAGCGAGGCAAATCGGACCACTTGCTGCAACTGACGTTGGATATAGCCCTCATACTTTACCCGGATTTCCACTTGCAAAGCGGCATCGCTTGTAAGCGGCTCTGAGGGGGGGCTCAGTGCCACAATATCACGGTACTCGATTTCCGGTCTCTTCAAGAGCTGCTCTAGAGAAGCCTCACCGGAAAGCTCCGACGATCCGCGTTCCGAAAGAATGGCATTTACGTCCGGTGCCTGCCTGATCCGGACTTTCTTAAGCCTCTGCAGCTCGCAATCGATATGGTCTTTCTTATCGAGGTATTGTTGATACTCGTCGTGTGATATAAGCCCGATGTTTCGGCCCTTTTCGCGGAGCCGGATATCAGCATTGTCTTCGCGCAGGAGGAGCCTGTACTCCGCCCGTGACGTGAACATGCGATAGGGCTCGTTCGTTCCTCGCGTTACCAGGTCATCGATCAGCACACCAATATATGCTTCAGCGCGCGAGAGAATGAATGGTTCCCGCCGTTGAATTTTTAGAGCAGCATTGATTCCCGCCACGAGACCCTGGGCTGCAGCTTCTTCGTATCCCGATGTACCGTTGATCTGACCCGCGAAGAAGAGGCCGGAGATCTTTTTTGTTTCGAGCGAGTGCTGTATCTGGGTAGGGGGTGCGAAGTCATACTCGATGGCATATGCAGGACGCATGATCTCGACGTCCTCGAGTCCAGGGATTGAGCGGTATATCGCTGTCTGGACATCGTATGGCAGGCTCGTGGATACGCCATTTGCATAATACTCCTCAGTGTCAAGTCCCTCGGGTTCAAGAAATACCTGATGACGCTCCCGCTCAGAAAACCGCATAACCTTGTCTTCAATAGAAGGACAATATCGCGGCCCAATTCCTTTTATAACTCCTGCGTAAAGTGGGGATTGATTAAGATTTTTACGTATAATTTCATGGGTAATATTATTAGTATAGGTTAAATAACAGGGTACTTGTGGGAGAGGATGAATTTTTTCAGAATAAGAAAAAAATGGGGCAGGATCGTCTCCAGGCTGAATGCCCATTTTTTTAAAATCAATCGTTCTTCCATTTAGCCTGGCTGGAGTTCCCGTCTTGAGCCTGCCGAGCTCGAATCCGAGTTCCTTGAGGTTGTCCGAAAGACCGTTTGATGGAAATTCCCCTGCCCTGCCTGACGGATAATGAACGAGGCCGATATGAATGAGACCTTTTAAAAAAGTTCCTGTTGTAACGATTACCGCTGAGGCTCGATATTGAACGCCGATATTCGTCTCCACCCCCGATATCGAATTGCCCTCCACGAAGATCTTTTCAACGAGACCTTGTTTCACATCGAGCCGATGTTGTTTTTCTACTGATTCTTTCATTGCGAGGCGGTATTTCTGCTTGTCTGCCTGGGCTCTCGTACCACGCACTGCCGGCCCTTTACTTCTGTTCAGTACCCGGAACTGGATGCCCGTGCGGTCGATGATCTTCGCCATGTCGCCGCCCAAGGCGTCGATCTCCTTCACGAGATGTCCTTTGGCCAAGCCCCCGATTGCCGGATTGCAGGACATGAGGGCGATGCTGTCCAGGTTCATGGTGAGCATGAGCGTATCGCAACCCATGCGCGCGGCGGCAAGCGCCGCTTCACAACCCGCGTGGCCTGCACCGATGACAATGACATCGTACTTTTTAGGAGAAGGCATCAATTAACTCCAAACACATTATCGACACAACTCAATTTCAGGATAGAAAAAAAGGAACAATAGAAGAAAGGAAGATTGAAAACTGAACAAACTCAAATCTCAGTTCCTTCTCGAGCTATCTTGTCGCGTGTGTCAATATTCGTATATTCATATTACTGGTTACTTGCCGATGCAGAAATCGCTAAATATCCGATTGAGTATATCGTCCGTATACGTCGCGCCGATGATGAGTCCCAGGTGATCCAAAGCATCGCGAAGATCCAAGGCAATGAACTCCGGTGATAGGCCGGCCTGAATCGACTCCAGGGCTTTTCCCAAGCTTGCGTCGGTTTGTTCGAGCGCAGTTTTGTGACGCCGGTTTACTGCCCAAGCATGCTCCTTGGGAGCGGACATCCCGCTCTTTACTCTGTCAGCGATCGCCCTTCCGAGGCCATCGAGGCCATCTCTCGTGCGGCAGGATATGGCTATTTGTATATCAGGCCAGTCAAGGGTGCCGAATTTCCTCGGCAAATCGGATTTGTTGATTACTGCAATAGCATTCTTGCCGCGTATTTCATTGGTTACCCGATGATCTTCCTGCATGAGAGGCTGCGATCCGTCGAGAACTACGATTATCAAATCAGCCGATTCGATGGCCGCGAGGCTTCTACGCACTCCTTCCTGTTCGATCACATCATGGGAGTGCCTGATGCCCGCCGTATCAAGTATCCTGAGCGGAACGCCCAAGACATTAACGTATTCTTCGAGCACATCCCTGGTGGTACCTGGAATTGCGGTAACAATAGCACGCTCTTGCCTGAGAAGAGCGTTCAACAAAGAAGACTTGCCGACGTTGGGCCTGCCAACGATAGCCGTCGCAAACCCGTCACGCAGTATCTTTCCATAGGAAAAACCAGAGAGAAGCTCGCGTATCTCTGCACGAAGGCTGGTAATTTCTTGCTGTAGGGATTGGCCGATCCCGGTTTCAATGTCTTCTTCAGGAAAATCGATGCTCGCTTCAACTGATGCGAGCTGCGATACAAGCCTGTCGCGCAAACGTGCGATTTCCTGAGAAAGACCACCTAGGAGCTGTTCATTTGCGGCGCGAAGTGCCATGTCTGTTTTAGAGCTTATAATGTCCATCACAGCTTCAGCCTGAGCAAGGTCGATTCTGCCGTTTAGAAAGGCCCGCCTTGTGAATTCTCCCGGCTCCGCCTGTCTCGCGCCGGATGCGACAAGGAGCTCCAAGGTCCGCTTGAGAGGCATCATGCCGCCGTGACAGTTTATCTCGACGATGTCCTCGCGCGTGTACGTTGCTGGCGCTCGCATGATCGACACAAGTGACTCGTCAATGATTTGTCCGGACAAGGGATCCACAATATGTCCGTAATGCAGAGTATGCGTGGTAGCGGAACGGAGCAGTTTCTCTTTTTTTGGCTTGAAGACGTTCATTACAATGGAGAGCGAGTCGCGACCGCTGATACGGATAATGCCGATGCCACCTTCGCCCGGTGCCGTTGAAACTGCGCAAATTGTTTCCATCTCGTCCATGGGCGTATATTACCATAAAGCAGATGGAGTAAAAAACACCTTTTTCAAAAGTCATCCGCAATTGCTGACGGTCACGAAAAAGACAAAATAGCGTTCATATAGTGCATTTTTATGATAGAATATTTCCATTGTGGAAACGATCATGAAGACCAAAGATTTAAGAAAAATTGTGGACAAGTATTCCCCTGAACAGCTCGAAACCTGTATTCGGCAGCAACTCGACAAAGGCGAGAACGCCTGCGAGATCGTCGACGAATCCGATGAAGTCATTGCGTACTTAAGTAAAGCAGAGGTCGTTCGCGAGCTCATGGATCAGGGAAAGACATTTCCCGAAGCTCTTCGAGAGCTCGGGAAAAGGATCCGGGCCGTTTACGGGAAGGAAGATTAAAGAAACACGGAGTGGACTTTTTTACTGCCAAGGAGCGATGAAAACTTGGCAGCCGCCCTAGATAAAGCGGATTAACCGCATGGCAGTGGGTGTCAGCGGCTGAAAATTTATTTAGCGTTAGGCTTTTTACCATCATTGCTGTTTGGCAGTTCGTATTTTATTTATCAAAGCAAACGCAGAAGGTCCCTGGTTTCAACCATGGGGAGTGGTCAGAAGCCCATCACCATTCATGGCAGGTCAGGAGGTTCCCGCACAGCGACGACTGCGTCCTCGGCGGCGAAAAAAATGATGAATAATCAAACCTTATGGGAGCGTTACAAACGATATTTCTGCGAAGTCCCCTCTATCGGCTTATCGCTTGACATCAGTCGCATGAACTTTTCTGATGACTTTTTTGAACGTATGGAGCCAGAGATCCAGAAGGCCTTTACTGCCATGGACGCGCTTGAAGCAGGTGCAATTGCCAATCCGGATGAGAATCGGATGGTAGGCCACTACTGGCTCAGGGCAGCTGAGCGCGCACCCTCGGTTGAGATCCGCAATGAGATTCAAGGTGCGCTTCAGTCCATCAAGGATTTTACATTTGCAATCCACGCAGGTAAGATCTATCCACGCAAACGAGCCCGCTTCACTCATCTTCTGAGCATCGGCATCGGCGGCTCAGCCTTGGGGCCGCAGTTCATCGCCGATGCACTCGGCTCTTCAAAAGATAAGATGAAGGTACATTTTCTGGATAATACCGACCCAGACGGTATTGACCGGCAGCTTGCGGAAATCGGAAGCGATCTCGTCGATACCCTCACCATAGTAATTTCAAAAAGCGGGGCAACTGTAGAGACCCGGAACGGAATGCTCGAAGTCGCCGCTGCTTACAAAAAAGCGAACTTGTCATTTGAGAGGCACGCGGTCGCAATTACGGGAGTGGGAAGCAGTCTTGACGAAATGGCAAAAAAGAACGGTTGGTTAGCTAGATTTCCCATGTGGGACTGGATAGGTGGGAGAACATCAATTACTTCTGCAGTAGGCCTCCTTCCGATGTCGCTACAGGGAATTAATGTGCAGGATTTTCTTAAAGGGGCAGCGCTGTGCGATGAAATTACGAGGAAAAAAGAGCTGAAATCAAATCCAGCGGCGCTTCTGGCCCTTGCCTGGTACCATGCTACAAACGGACGCGGGGCCAAGGACATGGTTATTCTTCCATATAGAGACCGCTTGATGCTGTTCTCGAAATATCTCCAGCAGCTGGTAATGGAATCCCTTGGAAAAGAAAAAGATCTGAACAACAAGATCGTCAACCAGGGCATCACTGTATACGGCAACAAGGGGACGACTGATCAACATGCGTATGTACAACAGCTCCGCGAGGGGGTGAATAACTTTTTTGCAACGTTCATCGAAGTGCTCCATGACCGAGAGACTGCGTCTATGGACATCGAACCGAGAGTCACGAGCGGAGATTATTTAAGCGCCTATCTTCAGGGAACGCGAAATGCCCTGTATGAAAATAAGCGGGAGTCTATAACGATCACGGTCGAGAAGCTCAATGGACATTCGATCGGGACACTGATAGCTCTTTACGAACGTGCTGTTGGTTTTTATGCTACTCTTGTGAAGATCAACGCTTACCACCAACCTGGTGTGGAGGCGGGAAAAAAAATGGCCAGCACGGTCATCAGACTTCAGAATGATGTGCTGGAGTATATGCGAAAGAACAGGGGAATGTCATTTTCTATAGATACAGCTGCAGAGGGAATCAACGCAGAAGAGAATCGCGAATTAATATTCAAGATCCTTGAACATGCTAGCGCGAACAGTGATCACGGCATTAAAAAGAGCCTGGGGAAGGACGCATTTGACGCACGGTATGAGGCTCTATAATTGTTCGCATTGAAATATATTACAACTGACTCAGCGCACAAGATTCAACAACGCGTAGGACGCGTAATTTGATCGAAGGCCTGGAACAAAGTTGAAATCTCCTCATTGGTATTGTAAAAATGGGGTGAAATACGGAGGCCGCCTCCCCGATTGTTGACCATGATATGCCTCTCTCGCAAAGCATCGCGTGCCTTCAAGGGATCAAACGTGCCGGTAATTGTGACATTCCCTCCTCGCTTTTTACGTTCCCTCGGCGATGATATTGAGAAACCTCCCAGTTCTGCCTCTCGGATGATCAGGTCGCCCAGGCTGAGTACGCGTTCTTCCACCTGTTCTAATCCAACCTCGAAAAGAAGATCAAGCGCGGCACCGAGCCCGAAAATGCCCAGCAGATTCATTGAACCTTCTTCGAATCGTGAAGCGTCTGCCTTGAGGGAGAAGTCCGGATGATCAAAATCAAGCTCGTTCTTCACAGACTTCCACCCGATGAGCGTTGGATAAAGTCGTTCGGTCAGCTCTCTCCGACAGTAAAAAATACCGATACCTTCAGGACCGAGAAGCCACTTGTGAGCGTCAGCCGATAGAAAATCAATATTGAATTCTCCGACGTTCATCGGGACAATCCCCAAACTCTGGATTGCGTCAACGCAGAAGAGTACGTTTCTATTCCGGCAGAGAAGTCCGATTTCCTTAAGATCGATCCTGAAACCATTTGCGAACTGAACCGAGCTTATGGCAAGCAATCGTGTCCTTGCATCCATCGATCTTTCGATATCGCTCGTACTGATTCTGCCGTCGCGGGAAGGAATTACTTTTATCATGACACCTTTCCGCTGAAGGTTCTGCCAGGGATAGATATTGGAGGGAAATTCCCTTTCATAGATCAGCATATTGTCGCCCGGCTGCCAATCCAGGCCCGAGGCTACGAGCGACAGGCCGTGAGACGTGCTTCTGACAAAGGCGATCTCGTCAGGACGAGCGTTGAGAAGTCTTGCACAAGACTGCCTTGTCGCAACGATCTGCTGTGCCCACTTCGGATAATAGAACGCTCCCCCTGTCGTGGCTTCGTCGAGGAATGTATCGATTGCCGACCTCACTCGCAGCGAAAAAGGTGAAACACCAGCATGGTCAAGATAGATATAGTGCTGCGTGACGGGAAACTCACGTCGGTAGGATTCGAACGATTTTGCATTCACGGGCTTTATCTCCATCATTCCGGCAGGACGCCAGGGGACACCGGTAGATTCGCGTTCTTCTTGATATAGTGAATCTTCTCCCTTCGGGTGAGCGACTTTAGAGTGTATTCCTTCTTAAGTGCGCTCGACTTATTCCGGCACCGTTCGTGATAGATCAGTTGCACCGGAAGCCGGCCTCGCGTATAGCGCGAGGCACGGCCGTC
>Ga0187777_10003029_pt1 | contig 10753 bp, 7 predicted proteins | sample 1015_Q2_SP5_10_M_FD_132416 | JGI IMG/M metagenome (GOLD analysis project Ga0187777, IMG submission 132416) | Tropical peat soil microbial communities from peatlands in Department of Meta, Colombia - 1015_Q2_SP5_10_MG | ecosystem: Environmental > Terrestrial > Soil > Wetlands > Peat | place...
GCGCCGCGAAGGGCTCGTCCATGAGCAGGATCTTCGGCCGCGAGGCGAGCGTGCGGGCGATCGCGACGCGCTGGCGCATGCCCCCCGAGAGCTGGGCAGGATGATGGCGCTCGAAGCCGGCGAGCCCCACGAGCGCGACGTATTCGCGCGCCCGAACGAGGCGCTCGGCACGCGCCACGCCGGCGATCTCGAGCGGAAAGGCGACGTTGTCCTCGACCGTGCGCCAGGGAAAGGTCGACTCTTCCTGGAACACCATGCCGATCGCCGCGTGCGGGCCTTCCACCGTCTCGCCCTCAACGACGACCTTGCCATCGTAGCCGTCGATCAGGCCGCCGATCACGTTGAAGAGCGTGGACTTGCCGCAGCCCGACGGACCGATGATGGCGAGCACCTCGCCCTGGGCCACGCTGAACGAGACGTTGTCGACCGCGGCGATGGTGTCCGCGCCGTGGGAAAAACGCTTGACGATGCCCTGCACCTCGAGTGCGGCGGCGCTCATGCGCCCGGAGATTAGCAAATCGCGGCGCGGCCGACGCCGCGCGCGGGAGGCGACCCCGCGTCGTGCAACTTTGGTGCGGCTCGTGCACGCCTTGCATTACCTGTGTGCAAGCGTGCGCGTCGGCGTCGACCGCGCTCGAATGCTAAGTGCTTGTTGCGGCGCACATTCCCGCCGAATCAAGGCGTTGGCACGGTGCTTGCGAGTGTGTCGCGTGTCACCCCTGACCCGGCTGAGGGCGATGAACGCGGACACGCTCGAGAGCTTTGCCCGCCTCGCGGGGACGCTCGCGCTGCTGGCGACCTACAAGATTGCACGCGGCGGCGGGCTGCATCGCGCCCGACAGCGCATCGCGCGTGCGGTAGCGCCCGCGCGCAAGCTGCGCGCTCCGAGCGGCAGGAGCTACGAGGCCGCGCCGCGACCCTCGCCGGCTGCGAGCCGCGCGCGCCGAGCGGCGAGCGGCGTCATGTTCGCGCTGTGGCTGTCGCTGCTCCTCATGGTGCTCGGGTACATCGCCGTCAGCGGCGAGTCGGCTTTCTCCGATTTCGACGAAGCCCGGCTGATCACGGACTTCTAGAGATCGTGCCGGCCCGGCGCCGGCCTTGATCCACCCCGCCATCCCTTCGCGCGGCCCCACGCGCGGCTTGGGCTCGCGCTTGCGGCGCCGAGCCCTAACATGCAATTATCCTCGTCGCTCCCGGGGGTCGTCCGGTGCCGACGAGAAGCGCCGGCTCCGGGGCAGGGAGGCACTATGCCCGAGCGGATATATGACGTCCCCGGGCTCACGCGGGGGCCCGTACGCCGGGGACGATAACGCCATGACCGAATCGGCGTTTCCCGACGCATTGCCCGCGCTCACCCGGCTGCACTGGTACGTGCTCGAGCGCGTGCTGGGCCAGGGCGGTTTCGGCATCACCTACCTCGCCAAGGACACCAATCTCGACCAGCGGGTCGCGATCAAGGAGTACCTGCCCGTCGAAGTCGCAACGCGGCTGCCCGATACGACGGTGCGCGCGCGCACCGAGGAGCTGCGCGAGCGCTACCGCTGGGGACTGGAGCGCTTCATCCAGGAAGCGCGCACGCTCGCGCGCTTCGATCATCCCAACATCGTGCGCGTACTCTCGGTGTTCGAGTTCAACAACACCGCCTACATGGTGATGCGCTTCGAGGAGGGCGGCACGCTGTCGACCATGCTCGACCGGCGCGGCACGCTGCCCGAAGCTGAGCTCCTTCGCCTGCTGCTGCCGATCCTCGGCGGGCTGGAGCTCGTGCACAGCGCGGGCTTCATCCATCGCGACATCAAGCCCGACAATATCCTGATCAAAGGCGACGGCACGCCGGTGCTGCTCGACTTCGGCTCAGCGCGCCAGTCTCTTGGCACCTCGAACACGCTCACCATCCTCATCGCGCCGGGCTATGCGCCATTCGAGCAGTACTACAGCGACCCGTCGTCGCAGGGACCGTGGACCGACATTTACGGTCTCGGCGCCACCTGCTACCGCGTGATCTGCGGGAGAGCGCCGCTCGATGCGGTCTCCCGCAGCAAGGGCATCCTCGGCAGCACGCAGGAGATCATGGTCCCCGCGAGCGTCGTCGGGGCGGGGCGATACTCGGGCCGCATCCTCGCAGCGATCGATCACGCGCTCGCCTTCGCGGAGAAGGATCGCCCGCAGACGATCGCGGAATGGCGGCGCGAGCTGGTGGACGAAGCTGTGCCGATACCTGCCGCTGCGCCTGCACAGGGAATCCGCGATCGGGCGCGCTTAGCGCAGCCAGCGACGACGCGCGCCGCGACGGCTCCGACCGTCGCGGCGGCGGCCCGCGCGACCACGCCGAGCGCTCCCGAGCTGGTCCCTCTTCCGCGCGCGGCGCCGTCGACGTCATGGAAATGGACGCTCGTCGTCGCGGCGATCGTAGCCGTGGCCGTCGCGGTCTACGTCGCGATGAAGGCGAACAGCGACGAAACGCGGGGCAAGATCGCGGCGCTCGAGAAACAGATCAAGGACAAGGAGGTCGCCGACAGCGAGCGCGAGCGCAAGGCGAAGCAGCAGGCGGAGGAGGAAGCGCGACAGCGCAAGGCGCAGGAGCAAGCGCGTCTGGAAGAGGAGAAGAAGCGGGCCGACGAGGCCGCGCGCAAGGCCCAGCCCGCTCCCATAGCACCGAAGAGCGAACCGTCGAAGAAAGAATCGCCGAAGCGCCGCGACGAGGCAACAGCCAAGGCGCCCGCCGCACCCGGCCCGAAGGCGCCAAGCAGCGAGCCGTCCGGCCAGCCGCCGAAGGAGCCGGCCGCGCCGGCCACGCAGCCGCCCGCCGTCGCACCGCCGACGGTGGCCGCGGAAACGCCGAAGCCGCGACCCAGCGCCGTCGAGCAACTCGCGGACGCACAGCGCGCGATCGACGCGCAGCGCTATGCCGACGCGTTGGTTATCCTCAAGCCGCTCGCCGAAGCGGGCAACGCGCAGGCGGAGCTTCGCATGGGCGATGCGTATGCGGATGGGCACGGCGTCGACCGCGATGCGATGCTTGCGGAGACGTGGTACGAGAAGGCAGCGCTGCAGGGCATGACGGCCGCACAGCTCAAGCTAGGCGCCATGTTCGCCAGCGGAACCGGCGTGGCCCGCAACAACAATCTCGCCTACATCTGGTACGGCACGGCAGCGAGCCTCGGCTCCAATGCGGCGAAGACCGAGCGCGACAAGGTAGGCGCGTTCCTCCAGCCTGCGGAGCGCGAGCAAGCTGACAGGCTCATCGCAGCCAAGGTCGAGGGAATGAAGAAGCCATGAGCCGCTGCCTGACGAGCGTTCGTCTTTGGTTTGGCGTCAGCGTGCTCGCGCTCGCCGCCGGCTGCGTGAGCGAGCAAGCCAAGCGCGACGCTATCAACGAAGTCAACGCAGCGTTCAAAGCCGAATACGAGGCTACTCTCGCGAAGGACGGCACGCACTTCGTGAACGCAAGCCCCAGCGAAGCCTTCGACGCGGTAAACGCGAGCTTCGTGAAGCTGGGGCTCGTCGTGACGCAGCAATCGCGCGGGCTCGGGCTCATCACCGCCGAAGCGCCCGCGCCGCGACCGCTCGACCGCGGTGAGTGGGACCACGCGGCTGCCAACGACCTGCCGAAGACACGTGAGCTGCTCCGGAAGCACCTCGGCGTAGTGGCGGAGCTGTTCAATTTCGAGCCCGAAGGCCTCGATACGGTCATGACGGCCACGATCATCGGCGCTCGCGGCGGTTCCGAGATTTCCTACACGATGCGCATGCGCGAGGTTGCGCCACCGACGCAGAACCTTCCCCGGCGCGACTATCCGCCGCCCACGGCGCTGAAAGTGGGACTCGCAAAGCTCTGGGCCTCCGTGGCCAAGGAGCTCGCCCCGATACCGCACAAGCCGTGACGCGCTCTACGCCGCAGGGGCTCCGGCCGACTTGAGGCTCGCGTAGAGCGCCTGCGCCTCCGGCGAAGGCATCGACTTCATCCGTGTCGACAGCAGCGTGCGCAGGCGCTCGTAGGCAGCGACGGCGTCGATCAACGCGCCGCAGCGCTGGTAGAAGAGCATGAGCTGCCGATACAGCGGCTCGGAGAGTTCATCGACCTCGATGAAGCGCAGGTAGCAGTCGGCTGCGGCTTGCGGCGCGCCCGCCCTCTCCCAGCCACGCGCAATGCGCGCGAGAAAGCGCAGAAGCCGGCCCCGCACCTGCTCGCGATGCGCGATATAGGACGGCTGCTCGGATTCGTCCGGCAGGAATGGGCCGCGGTAGAGCTCGAGCGCGCGCTCGACAGTATCGCGGCGCAGCGCGGCGTCGGCGCAGGCATCGCTCCCGCGCAGCGCCGCGTCGAAATCGTCGAGGAGCTGCGCGAGCGCCCAGGTGTCCACCCATACCCGCGACGGGTCCAGCGAAAGCCGTCCGTCGCGAAGGACGAGCGCGTCGTCGTCGAGCATGCGGCGCAGGCGGTGCAGCGTCGCGGTAAGGGACTTGTACGCGTAATCCGCCTCGACATTCGGCCACAGCGCATCGGCGAGCTGGTCGGCGCGCACGTTGTGCATGCCGAGGGACACGAGCACCTTGAGCAGCTCCATCGGCCGCCCCGGACCCTTGCCCGACAATTCGATCGCCGCTTCATCGCGCAGACACTGGAAGCCGCCGAAAGTGAGAATGCGAAACGGCCACGGCCAGCGGCGCACCCCGAGGGGCGGCACCGCGGGCGCGAGCCTGCCGTCGCGCACCAGCGCGCGAGCGAACTCGGGCTCGACATCGGTCTCCAAGGCGAGCGCGCAGAGTCCACCCAGCGCGTCGGGCTGCCAGCCCGGCGGCTGGCGAAAGCCGTGCTCGTGTCCGGCGCGGAAGGCGATGCGAAGGTTTTCGAGCGCTGCGCGGCGATCACCGGTCTCTACAGCGGTCGCGCTCGCGGCGAGCCGCACGGCATACGCGAGCCACGGCGCGCGGAGGCGCTCCGCGATCACTTCTGCCGCGCGCAATTGCGCCTCGGAGGCGCGCCGATCGGAGGCGCCGGTCTGCGCGAGCGCGATGCGCGCAAGACATTCGAGCCAGGGGACGCCCGTTTCGATCGCGAGGGCCAGCGCGAGCTTCGCTTCGCGATGCGCTTCGGCGGGCTCGCCGGCGAGCGTCGCGCGCCACGCTCGCAGGTAATGCATGCACGCGCGGTCGCCGCGCCGCAGCCGCGCGCCCTGTTGCTCGAGCGTACCCAATGCGCCTTCAGCCTCTGGCTTGTCGCCGCTGGACAGCCGCGCCGCCGCGGCGATTGCGAGCAGCCACGCATCGTGAGCGTGGATTCCCTCGGCAGCGGAGGCCGCCAATGCTTCCTGCGCCACGCGCACCGTGCTGCGATAGTCTCCGCCCGCGAGTCGCAGCAACCCCTCCGCGAGCGGCGCGCCCTCCGCGTCGCGAGCAGCTCCGCCGAGCGCCGCATCCGCGCCGGCGAAATCGCCACGCGCGAAGGATGCGAACGCGCGCATCGGCGCGAGCGCCTCACGAGCGCTGCGCGCGGCCGTCGCGTCTGCGCTCGCCGCGATCGTTTCCTCGGCACGCGCGAGCCAGCGCTCGATCCGCGGATTGCCGGCATCGCGAAGCAGCGTGGCGCGGATCAGTGCGGTCGCTGCCGGGGCGTCGACTTCCACGGTGGTGGTCCGCGCGATCAAGCCGTCGAGCGTCTCCAGCCAGCGGTCGAGCGCGGCGACGTCGTCGAACTCGAGCACGATCGCGTCGACGATTCCCTGGCAGCTGCGCAGCATTCCCGCGGTGTCATCCCGTGCGCGGAAGCTCTCAAACGCGCGCTCGAAGAGTTGCCGCGCAGCGCGAGGACTCGTCTCCGCGCATGCCGCCGCCGAGATGCACAGCAGCCGCGGCTCCGCGTCGCGGAGCTTCTCGGGCAACAGCTCGAGCCAGCCCGCGAGCGTCTCGCTGCGTCCCTGCGCCAGCATCGCCTCGGCTTGCTCGACCACGATGCGCGCTACCTCACCCCATTCGCCGGCTTCAATCAGGAGCGCGACAGCGTCCTCGGGCTGCTCGGCAGCGAGCAGGAGCACCGCGGCGCGCTTCAGCCACTCACGGCTCACCGCTTCTGGCAGCGCCTGCTCGGCGCGCTTGCGCAGGAATTCGCGCAGCAGCGGGTGGAGCTGATAGACACGCGCCCCGTTGGACCCGACCTCGCGCACGAAGTAATCGTTCTGCGCGAGGTTGATCAGCAGGCGCTCGGCCTTCGCCTCGCGCGAGAGCGCCGCGGCCACCGCGGCGGTCATCCGCGGCAGGCAGGCGATGCGCAGCAGGAACTCGCGCATCGCGGGCTCGAAGCGGTCGAAGATCTCGCCGCCGAGATAGTCGAAAATCACCTGCGGCGCGGCGTCGCCCGGCACATCCGCGATGCGCCCCGAGAACTTGGAGTGCTCGAGGAGCAGCACGAGCCCGGCTGCCCAGCCCTGCGTGCGTTGGTGGAGCCTGGCGGCAGACTCCGGCGAAACGAGCTGTCCGCGCAGGCGGGCGATGGCAACGATCTCCTCGGGGCCGATGCCGAGTTCCTTGCCTCCGACGCAACTCACCTGTCCCGCCGCACGCGAGCGCGCGAGCGCAGCCGGCGGCTCGTTGCGGCTGGTCACGATGACGCAGCTCCCCTTCGGAACCTGCGCGAGGCCCGCCTCGAGCGCGACATTCAGCCCGCTGTCCGCGGGAATCGCCTGCAGGTTGTCGAGCACGAGCGCCAGCGGCTCGCCGCCCGCGAACAGCTGCCGGAAGAACTTGCGCGAGAACGACGCGACATCGCTCGCGTGTCGCGCGGTGAACACGGGCAGGTCACGCACGCGCACGGCGCCGAGTTTGTGGAGGGCGTGCGCAAGATAGTGGAAGAAGGTCGCGGGGTCCGCGTCATCCGCGTCGACCTGGTACCACACCGATTGCAGCCGCCGCGCCTGGACATAGCCCGCGGCGAGGGTTGTCTTGCCCGATCCCGGCGGCCCTGAGATCCACACCACCGTTCGGCCGGCCGGGTCGTCGAGACGCGCGAACAGCGCTTCGCGAGCGACCGTCGATCCGATCGTCGGCCGCGTCGTCTTGGCGAATGCGGTCCCGGGATTGGCCTGCCTGATCACGCGTAGCGCTCCATCTCTCTGAATCTTCTCACGTCGCCGGTCCGCCCCCAAGCCGACGGAAGACATGTGTAGGTCATCTGTAAGTCATCTGCAAGCCCGTGGGTCGCAGGATGGCCATGCGTCACAAGCCGGCGTGTGCCGGCACAAAACGGGAGTCGATGTCATGTTGAACACTTCGAAACGTCTGGTGTTGTTGGGCAGTCTCGCCGCCGCGAGTTTGGGCGGCTGCGTGATGGTTCCGGTCGCCTCCGACGGTTCGCCGATCTATCCGCTGGCCACACCGGCGTATCCCGCTGCGGTCGCGGTGCCGGTTCCGACCGTCCAGGGACCTGGACCGAATTTCATGCAGCCGGTTCCGGGACGCTCGTCGCGGTCAACCGGCGCGGCACCACCCGCACCTTCGCCGTATTACGCACCTCCGGTGGAGCCGGCTGCGCCGGCAGGACCTGCAGCTCCGGCCTCGCTGCAAGCGCGGCTGTATCCGTCGAACGAAGTCGCGACGGAAACGGGAATGCTCTCCGGAACGGTCACAAACATGATGACCGGCAAGGGCTTCTTCCAGCTCAACTATAGGGGCGAGGTCCTGCAAGGCGAAGCGACCCGAGTGCCGGGTGACGAACGCCGCGGGATGGCGAGCGCCTACGGTCAGCGCGGGACTTTCATGACCTGCGACTACCGCATGACCACGCCGTACCTGGGCACCGGCACCTGCAGCCTGTCGAACGGTGCGCAGTACCAGGTCCATATCGGCGGGTAGTGACACGGGCTCGGCGCGCGGGGATGACGAGGTAGATGAAAAGGCCCTCGCGTGCCGAGCAACGCGCCATCAACTGCATCTGGCCACGCACAGCACGACGACAGACGGGAGAGCCATCGTGGCATCCATGATGAGGAGCATTGTTGCGGGAACGCTGATCCTCGGGCTGCTGGGCTGCGCCGGAAAGGATTTCGTTCGTCCCGACGCGAACACGCTGCAGAACGGCCAAACCACGTACGCCCAGGCAACGGCAATGTACGGCAAACCTTTTGCCGAAGGGTCGGTTACGAAAAACGACAAGACGGTGAAGAACGTCTCGTATGCGTATGCATCGCTCGGGGGCAAGCCGATCAAGGAGGGCGTCGTCCCGGCGCGCGCAATGGCACTGTACTTCTACAACGACACGCTCGTCGGCTACGAGTTCGTATCGTCATGGGCCGAGGACAACACGGATTTCGATGAAAGCAAGACGAGCCAGATCTTGAAGGGCACGACAACACAAGCGGATTTAGTTCAACTAATGGGCAAGCCGAGCGGCTACGCCATCTACCCGATGATCAGGGCCGCGACGGGCCAAGCCGCCGTGTACACGTACATGGAAGTAACCGGCGGTCCGTTTACCGGGCGCAAGACGTATCGCAAGGTGCTGGTCGTAACCTTCGACGACAAAGGGATCGTCACCGATGTCGACTTCTCGTCAACCGGGACGAAATAGGGGAGAGCACATGAAAACCATTCGTTGTCTGTTCGCCGCAATCGCGTTGGCGGCCGTCGGGCTGGTCGCGCCGGCGCGGGCCGCATCGTATTCGACCGATCAAAGCGATCTGTGGTGGATCCCCGGCGAGTCGGGCTGGGGCATCCAGTTCGTGCAACGCAACAGCACAATCTTCGCGACGATGTTCGTCTACGACCAGGCCGGCGCGGCGACATGGTATGTCGCAACGATGGCTGCGAACGGATTCACTTGGACAGGCGACCTCTACGCGACGCGCGGCCCGTGGTTCGGCGCGCTGCCGTTCGACCCGGCAGCGGTCCAGGCAACCAAGGTCGGATCGATGACCTGGCTGGCCACCTACGTCAATGCGGGAACGCTGACCTACACCGTAAACGGCACCGGGGTCAGCAAGCAGCTGCAACGGCAATTCATCGCCCTCGACGACTTCAGTGGCGACTACGGCGGTACTCTGCACCAGGTCAATACGGGTTGCCTGGATCCGACGCAGAACGGGACGAGCGACCTGCTGGCCGCACTCGCAGTCCGGCAAACCGGGAATGCCGCGACCTTCGCAACCGCCGACGAGAATCACAACGTATGCACTTACAACGGATCGCTGTCCCAGGCGGGGCAAATGGGGTGCTTTGCCGGCACGTTCACTTGCGGCGACGGCACTCAAGGAGCCTTCAACTTCTGCGAGATACAGGTGAACATCAGCGGGATCACGGCTCGGTTTACCAAGCGCGCGGCTCCCGCCGGCTGCACGACGACCGGCTGGTTCGGCGGCGGACGCGGAACGACTTTTTGAAGCCGCCATGGGGCGCCCGATCGGCGTAAGCTTCACCCACTCCCCTCCCGCGCGGAGTGACCGCCGATGCGAAGAAAAATATTGCTCGCGGCGCTGTCGGGCGCCCTCCTGCCCTGTGTCGGCGTGGCCGCCCTCGCAGCGCCGGCACTCAACGTCGGCTCGAAGCGCTTCACCGAGTCCTACATCCTCGGCGAAATCGTCAGGCAGACCGCGATCGCGGCCGGCGAGACGAGCGCCGTGCACCAGCAAGGCCTGGGCAACACCGCGATCGTGCTCAACGCGCTCAAGAGCGGCGCGATCGACATCTATCCCGAGTACAGCGGCACGATCGCAAAGGAGATCCTCAAGCTCGACGCGGTGCCGCCGCTCGCCGAGCTCAACGCCAAGCTCGGACCGATGGGGCTTGCGGTCGGCGTGCCGCTCGGTTTCAACAACACGTATGCGATCGCGCTGCGCGGCGAGGACACGCGGGCGAAGAACATCGCGAAGCTCTCCGATCTCAAGGCGCATCCGGAGCTCAGGCTCGGGCTCTCGCAGGAGTTCCTCGGCCGCGCCGACGGCTGGCCGGGGTTGAAGCGCACTTACGATCTTCCCTTCGACACGCCCCGCGGCATCGACCACGGGATCGCCTACGACGCGATCGCGCAGAAGCAGGTCGACGCGATCGACATCTACTCGACCGACGCCAAGATCGACCGTTACGGACTGATCGTCCCCGCCGACGACCGCAACTACTTCCCGCGCTATGACGCGGTGCTCCTTTATCGCGCCGACCTGCAGCAGCGGCTGCCGAAGACCTGGGCGGCGCTCACCAAGCTCGAGGGCCGAATCGACGACGCCGCGATGCGCCGCATGAACGCCGCGGCCGAGCTGGAGAACAAGGACTTCGCGAGCGTGGCCGCAGCGTTCCTCGCGCAGGAAGGCGCGACAGAAGCGGTCGCAAAGGGCCCAGCCCCGGGCGGATTCGCGGCAAAGCTCTTCGGTCCCGACTTCGGGCGGCTCACCGCGGAGCATCTGGCGCTGGTGTTCGTCTCGCTCGCCGCGAGCATCGTCATCGGCATCCCGCTCGGCATCCTCGCCGCGAAGCGTTCGGCGACCGAGGGCCTCATCCTCGGCGCGACGGGAGTGATGCAGACGATTCCTTCGCTGGCGCTGCTCGCGGTGCTGATCCCGATCACCGGCCGCATCGGAGCCGTGCCCGCCGTGATCGCGCTCGCGCTCTACGCGCTGCTGCCGATCGCGCGCAACACCCACACCGCGCTCACGCAGATCCCCAAGGGAATGCGCGAGGCCGCGCAATCGCTCGGCCTGACGAGCGGAACGATCCTGCAGAAGATCGAGCTGCCGCTCTCCGCGCAGACGATCCTCGCCGGCATCAAGAC
>Ga0187777_10003030_pt1 | contig 10749 bp, 9 predicted proteins | sample 1015_Q2_SP5_10_M_FD_132416 | JGI IMG/M metagenome (GOLD analysis project Ga0187777, IMG submission 132416) | Tropical peat soil microbial communities from peatlands in Department of Meta, Colombia - 1015_Q2_SP5_10_MG | ecosystem: Environmental > Terrestrial > Soil > Wetlands > Peat | place...
GCTGCGGCAGTCGTACCAGCGGACCACGTGCAGATCGAGGTGCCCGTCGCCGTCGTAGTCGAGGAAGGTGGCCACGTTGGAGAAGAGCCCCGGATCGCCGGCCACACCGGCCTTGGCGGTCACGTCGGTGAAGTGGCCGTGGCCGTCGTTGTGGTACAGGCGGTTCGGGCCGAAGTTGGTGACGTAGAGGTCCTCGTGACCGTCGTTGTCGTAGTCCCCGGTGCAGGCGCCCTGGCCCCAGCCGTGGTTGGCGACCCCGGCCGCCTCGGTCACGTCGGAGAAGGTGCCGTCGTGGTTGTTGCGGAAGAGCGCCGAGGGCGGCGCCTTCTCCTCGCCCCGCAGGGCCGCGAAGGTCGCGCCATTGGTGAGGTAGATGTCCGGCCAGCCGTCGCCGTCGAAGTCGATCACCGCCACCCCGCCGCCCTTGGCCTCGAGCAGGTAGTCCTTGTTCGGGCTGCCGGAGACGCGGTGGAAGGCGGCGAGGCCGGAAGAGCGGGTCGCGTCGGCGAAGGTGACGCCGGGCGCAGCCAGCGGCGAGCCCGGGGGGACCACCGCCGTGGGCGGCAGCGGTCGTGTCTCCGCCATCAGCAGGAGGAAGGGCAGGCCGAGGACGAGGCACGCTCTCATGGGGGACGCCTCCGGTCAGTGTGGCTGGGGCTGGGGCTCCGGGTCGGGCTGCTGCTCGGCGTCCCGCTGCTCCTGGATGAGCTCCTGGACTCTGGCGAACGCGATCTCCGCGTCGTGCGTCCGCCCCAGCGTCCGGTAGGCCCGGCCGAGATGGTAGTACGCCTGCCGCATGCGGGGCTCGAGCCTGGCCGCCCGCTCGAGAGAGGCCACCGCTCCCGTCGTGTCGCCCGTCTGCAGCAGCGAGATGCCGAGGGCCAGCAGAGCGGGCGCGGAGTCGGGCGAGAGGCGCAGCGCCTGGCGGAAGGACGAGGCCGCCTTCGCGTGATCGCCCGCGTACGAGTCGCAGACGCCGATGCCGTAGAAGGCGTCGTAGCTCGCCGGGGAGAGCTGGAGCGCCCTCGTGTAGTAGCCGCGCGCCTCCGCCATGGCGATCTTCGAGCGGCTGAGGTCGCCGAGGGCGACCAGGACCTCGGCGCTGGGAGGGCCGGCGTCGAGCGCCGCCCGCAGCTCCGCTTCCGCCTCGGCCGTCTTCTTCTGCGCCTTGTAGGAGAGGCCGAGCAGCTGGTGGGCGCGGGCCGAGTTCGGGGCGAGTGCCAAGAGCCGCTCGTACTCGGCCTGCGCCAGCACAGAAGCGGTGATCCCGAGGTAGTAGAGCGCGTCGGCGCTGTGCCGGTCGAGCTCGACTGCCTTGCGGAAGCCGGAGTAGGCGGCCTCGAACCGCCCCTGCGCCGCCTCCGAGCGCGCCAGGATGATCTGCGCCTGGACCTCGGCGGGGTGCGCGGCAAGCCGCTCTTTGGCGAGGGCGACGGCCTTCGGGTAGTCGCCGGCGTAGAAAGCGCGCACGTAATCGGGGAGCGGCGCCGAGGCGGGTGCCGGCTGGGTCAGCAGCAGCAGGGCGATGAGCGGTGCGGCGGCAGGCATCGGCTCGAATCTACACCGTCCATAGCTCCAGGTCCGGCAGGTCCCGGAAGTCGCGGGGGTTCAGGGTCCAAAGCCGCGCGCCGGCCGTCAGCGCACAGGCGGCGATGGCCAGGTCGATTTCCCGCCCCCGGGCGCCCGGGACCGCGACGTACAGCTGTGCGGCTCGCGCTGCCTCGGCGGGACCGAAGGCGAGCGCCGTCGAGGCCGGGAACAGGGCCTCCTGGGCCGCCAGCTCGCCCCGCTGCCGCGGCCCGCGCAGCCACTCGTACAGCACCAGGGCCGGCAGCAGGACTCGCTCGCCCTGCTCGATCGCGCGGCGCAGGGCCGCCGCCGAGCGCCGAGCACCAGTCAGCGCGTCGACCAGCACGGAGGTGTCGAGGAGGATCACCGTCGCCGACGGCCGCCGGCACGACGGGCGCGCCGCAGTTGCCGCAGCTCGCGGTCCACCTCGCCCGCCGGGCGCCTCGGTGTCAAGGGCACCAGCCGGTCGAAGACGTCGAGCAGATGGCGCCGTTCGCGCTCGCTCAGCCGTCCGGCCCGGTCGCTGAAGTCGCGGATGGCTTCGCGCACCACCTGGCTCTTCGGCACCGCCAGCCGCTCGGCGGTCGACCGCAGGCGGACGACGGTGTCCCTGTCCAGCGTGAACGTCACCTTGACCGTTGCCATACTGTCGCAATACTACCATACACAGTACGGCAGGAGAGCGTCGGCCCCCGGCCGGTTCAGTGACGGCGGAAGCTCCCGGGCGCACGCTTGGCAGCGCGCGGCTCCTCGCGATCGAGCTCCTTCAGGGCCGCGGTCGCCTCCGGGTGCCTTGGCTCGATCTCCAGGACCCGGCGCAGCATGGCGGCCGCGCGGATCTTCAGGCCGCCGGTCCGGTAGATGTCGGCGAGCCACAGCATCGCCTCGAGGTTGGCCGGGTCCTCCCGCAGCACCGCGTGCAGCAGCTCCTCGCCCTGCTTCACCCAGTTGACGTTCTTGGAGTAGGCGCGGGCCAGCAGCACCCGCCCTTCCTGCCGCACCGCACCGGTCGCCCGCAGGATCGCGGGCTCGAGCGTCCGGATCGCCTCCCAGTAGCGCTCCTCGGCCACGCTGCGAGCGCCCTGGCGGATCGCCTCCTCCGCCAGCCGCGCCTCCTCCTTCGCGTCGGGAGCGGCGGGCGCGGCCTGGGCGGAATCCAGGCGCCGTAGGGCGTCCTCGTAGCTCGCGCGGATGCGCGGGTTGCTGAGCGCCTCGTACGCCTCGCCCAGGCGGACGAACAGGGCCTCGATCGCGTCGCGCAGGTCTGCCAGCGCCGGGTCGTGGTGGACGTCCGGGTGGAAGCGCCGCGCCAGGCGGAAGTAGGCCTCCCTCACCTGGGCCTCGGTCGCGTCGCGGCCGAGGCCGAGCACCTCGAAGTGATTCCGCGTCTCGAGGCCGGCGTGCATCTCCAGGATCTCCAGCCGGCGCGGGTCCTCCGATGGCGGTGGTACGGGCGGCGCTTCCGGCGCCTCGGGCGAGGGCTCGTGCGAAGCCTCGGGCGAGGGGCCCTTCTCGACCGGCGGCACCGGCGACGGGGGCAGGATCGCGGGCATCGGGCCGGTCTGCGGAACCTCCGGAGCGGCCTCGACGGGAGGGACGGCCTCGGCCGGACGAGGCGAAGCTGGTGCCTCGGCAGCGGCGAACCCGGCGGCCGGCGACGGTGGAGCAGGCGGTGGAGGTGGGGGAGGTGGTGGCGGCGGCGGAGGAGGTGGCGCCTTCTCGACGGGCCGTCCGAGCTCCGTCGCCGCGGGCGTCCATCGCGGCTTCGGCCGGCCCTGTCCCTGGAGGTACTCGATCACCCCGGTGGAGAGCAACGCGAACAGGCTGCGCTGCGTCTCCTCGGGCGGCAGCGGGCTCATGGCCATGATCTCCCGCGCGCTGCAGGTGCCGTCCACGCGGGAGAGGACGTAGCCGTCGCTCGGCGTCAGGGTCAGGCGCTGGAAGCGCAGCAGCGCGTCGGCCGACTGGGCGACCACGCGGTCGACGTCGCCGAGGTAGTCGCGGACGACCTCCAGGTCGGAGACGCCGCGCGCCGCCTCCAGGATGAGCTGGCCGGTCGACACCTTGAGCGTGATCGTGTCGGTCGGCGCCTCGGCCTCGCCCTCGTCGGCGAACTCGTACTGGCCGCTGCGCCAGGAGAAGACCTTGGCGAGGACCTCGTGGACGTGGAGCGCCACCGCGTCGCCGAGGTACTCCTGGGGCAGCAGTCCGCGCTCGATCAGCACCTGTCCCAGCTGCTTGTGGTCCCGCAGTGCGAACCCGGAGGACCGCTTCAGCTGGGCCTCGGTCAGGGCCCCGCTGCGCACCAGCACCTCGCCCATCTGGTCCGCACGGGCGTTGGTCGAGGCCTGGACGATGTGGCCCTTGCGCAGGCGGAAGGCGCGCCACTCCTCGCCGTGCCGGCAGGTCAGGGTCCCTGAGCGGCGGCGGACGTACAGCTCGCGCATCAGCAGCGCGAGGGCACCTTCGACGAGTGGCCCCTTCATGGCCGCCTCCCTGCGGCGGCCGCATTATAGGTCCCGTTTCGTCCGGGGCCGCCCTGGGGCGGCCCTGGCGCGCTGCTAGAAGGACAGGCGCGCCGACAGCTGCAGGTTTCGCGGTCCGCCCCCTCCCAGGAACGGGTTCCCGCTGCCGACGTCCGGTGTCGCGGTGAGCGGCAGGTAGCCGATCGCGTGCCCCGCCGCGTCGATGCCGTTCTGCGTCATGTCGACCGAGAAGCCCGGCAGCAGCGGGTTGCTGAAGTTCGGGTGGTTGAGGACGTTGAAGGCGTCCACACGCAGCTGCAGGCGCGCCCGGCCGCCGAGCGCCGTGTTCTTGACCAGCGAGAGGTCCAGGTCGCGGTAGTGGGGCCCGATGAAAGCGTTGCGGCCGAGGTTCCCGATGTGCTTGCCGCCGGCGCAGCCGCCCTGCCCGTCGGGGGTGCAGGGGAGCGCGAAGGCGGAGAGGTTGAGGAAGCGGCTGGGTCCGCCGGTGCCGGCGTATGGGTTGCCGACCAGGTCGGGCCGTCCGAAGTACTCGCCGGTGCCGTTGTAGTCGCTGAAGAAGTTCAGGTTCACCGGCATGCCGCTCGCCGCGGTCGCCACCCCGTTGATCGCCCATCCCGCCTTCAGCCAGTGGCCCTTCTGGGCGCCAATCTCCCAGGTGAAGAACAGGGTGAGCCGGTGGCGGCTGTCGAAGTTGGAGAGCGCCTTCTCGTTCTCCGGGTGGCGGCTGTCGTCCGGCTGGGAGGCGTTGGGGACGTAGTCCTGGCCGTCGCTCGCGTTGTCGATCGACTTGGAGAACGTGTAGTTGAGCGTGGAGGTGAGCCCGCGCCAGCCGTGCACCTTCAGGATCGCCTGCAGGGCGTTGTAGTGCGAGGTGGCGGTGGACTCGAACTGGTTGATGTACTCGTAGTCGGGGTAGGGCGCGGTGCCGGTCGCCGGGTCGAGCTGGTTGATGTCCCGGTAGCGGAAGAGATGCCGTCCGATCGAGCCGACGTAGCCGACCTGAGCGGCGATGTTGCGGCCGAGCTGCCGCTGCACGTTGGCGCTGAAGTTCTGTACCCACGGCGTCTGCAGCTTCTGGTCCACGGTCCAGACGTCCGGGAAGCCGTGGAGCGTGGGCAGCGCGGCGCTGAACGAGTCCGCGGGGAAGACCGGCACGCCGTAGGCGATCTGGTCGACGGCGCTGAAGCTGAAGCCGAGGTCGTTGTAGGCCGGCCCGGGGTTGAAGGTGTTCCAGGGGAGCTGGCCCACGAAGAAGTCCTGCGAGAACGCGTCGTAGTAGAGGCCCCAGCCGGCCCGCAGCACCGTCTGGCCGCTGCCGCTCAGGTCCCAGGCGACGCTCAGCCGCGGCGAGATGTTGTTCCAGTCCTTGGGGTAGAGCTGCGCGACCGGCTTCACGGTAGCGGTCGCCGGGTCGAAGATGCTGAACTGGCCGTTCTCTTCGCCGATCACCCCGTAGTAGTCCCAGCGCAGGCCGAGGTTGAGGGTCAGCCGCGGGTTCACCCGGTAGGAGTCCTGCGCGTAGAAGCTGTAGTTGTTCTGGTAGGTGTCGCGCTGGGTGTCGCCGCGCACCGAGCGGCCCCCGTCGGAGATGCGGCCGGCCACGAAGTCGTCGAGGCTCGCGAACTTGAGCTTCCCGCGGAAGCCCTCGTCGAAGTACTGCCCCACGGTGGTACGGCGGTACTCGAAGCCCAGCTTCGCGGAGTGCCCGCCCGTGTTGTAGGACAGGTTGGCGAACCCCTGGTAGTTGCTGTCCACCCGGCCGCGCGGGTTCGCGCGGTTCGAGCCGATGCCGGTGAAGCCGGAGACGACGATCTCGGGCATGCCGAAGGCCCGCGGGTTGGTGACCCCGGTGTCGAGGCCGACGGAGTTGGGGTCGAACGCGCGGTCCTCCGCGTAGAAGTCCTCCTTGAAGCGGTTGTAGCCGCCACGCAGCTCGACCAGGAGCTTGGGGGAGAGGACGTGCGTCAGCGAGGCGGAGGCGAGCTGGACGTTGGTGGGGGTGACCGTGTTGTAGCCGGGCAGCCCGCCGCCGCCAGTGAGCGAGAGCGGGAAGCTCTGGTTGCTGTTCCCGTAGAAGTAGCGGACCGTCAGCACGTCGCTCTCGCGGAAGTGGTGGTCGACCTTGGCGATCAGGCTGTCGACGTCGTTGGTGAAGTGGGTGGTCGCCTGGAGGTTGTTGCCGTTGGCGTCGAGCGGCTGGTTGGGCGCGGGCCAGGGGTTGCGGGCGAGCAGGCCGGCGATGACGGGGTTCGCCGCGCCGCCGTTGGCGGCGATGGCGGAGGCGATCTCGTCGGCGCTGGGCACGCGGGCGAGCGACGGGAGCCCGCCCTTCTCGCGCTGGCCCTCGTAGGCGAGGAAGAAGAAGGTCCGGTCCTTCACCAGCGGGCCCCCGAGCGAGGCGCCGAACTGGTGGTTCTGGAACTCGTTCTTGGGGCTCGGCACGGTGTTGAAGTAGTTGCGCGCGCCCAGAGCGTCGTTGCGGAAGTCCTCGAAGGCGCTCCCGTGCAGCTCGTTGGTGCCCGAGCGGGTGACGATGTTCACGATCGCCCCGGCGTTGCGCCCGTACTCGGCCTCCACCCCGGAGAGGACCGGGAACTCATCCACGGCGTCGACGGGCAGGATGGTGGCGGGCGTGCCGAAGACGCCGGCCTCGTTGATGGCCGGGTCGTTGCGGTAGCCGTCGTTCATGTCGGTGCCGTCGAGGAGGAAGTTGTTGGCGCGTCCGCGGTTCCCGTTCACGCTCAGGTAGCCGAAGGACCCGGGTGAGTCGGACACCTGGCCGGGGTCGCTGGTCGCGCCCGGGACCAGGCTCAGCAGGTGGGTGAAGTCGCGGCCGTTCACCGGGAGCTCGGCCGCCTGCTTGCCGTCGATGCGTCCGCCCTGGGTGTTGCTGGTGCTGTCGACGAGGGTCGCGCTCGCCAGCACCTCGACCGACTCCGCGCGCCCGCCCGCCTCCAGCACGAAGTCCACCCGGCTGGTGGCGGACGTCTCCACCCGGACGCCCTTGACGGTCCGGGTCGCGAAGCCGCTCAGGCTGGCGGAGACGGTGTAGTTGCCGAGCGGCAGCTCGGACAGCGCGTACTCGCCGCCGGCGTCGCTGACCGTGCTCCTGGAGAGGCGGGTGGCGTCGTCCGTGGCCGTGACCGTCGCCCCCGGGACCAGGGCGCCGGTCGTGTCCCTGACGGAGCCGCGGATGCCGCCGCGGAAGGTCTGGGCAACGAGCGGTGGCGTCGCCGCGGCCAGCGCCGCCAGGCAGGCCAGGGCGGCCCGGAGTGCGGATCGAGAGATCATGGCATCCCCCCTGGGGCGCGGTGCGGGCTCGCCCCGTCGCGAAACTCGTCAGCCGGCCGTCTCTGGCGGCACGTCAGCGGTGTTGCGGGGTGCGATTGGGCGAACGCTACCTCCGTTGTCCGCCGGTGGTCAACGGCACGCCGCTGGCCGCTCGCCGGAGCGTTCGGGTGGCGCCCGACTTGCATATGAGGCATTTTGCAGATATGCATATGTTATGGCGACAAGCAGGACGACCCTGGTGCTCGACGACGAGGCGCGCGCGGCCGCCCGACAGCTGGCGCGGCGGTACGGCTGCTCGCTTTCGGAGGCGACCCGCCGGGCGCTCATCCGCCAACGCGACGCCGACGTCGGGATTCCTCGTGAAAGGCGTCGTGAGCGCTCGCGTGCCCTGCGCAGGTTGTTCGACCTGTTCGAGGGCAACGACGCCGCAGCCGAGATCCGGCGCCTGAAGGCCGAAGACGCAGGCTTCTGATGCGGTATCACCTGGATACGGACTTCCTCGTGTACGCGCTCTCGACCGCCGGCCCCGAGCGCCGCCGGCTGCGGGCACTGGCTGACTCGAACTCCGAGATCGGGATGAGCGCCGTGGCCTGGTACGAGTTCGCGCGCGGTCCGCGCACCCCCGAGCAGCTGGCCGTCGCGCGGGCCCTCCTCGGAGAGGAGGGCGTAGTGCCGTTCGGCGAGGCCGTCGCCGCCGAGGCGGCCGAGGTGTTCCGGCGGCTCGGCTCTCCGCGCCGTCGGGCCGCCGACGTGGCCATCGGAGTGTCCGCCTCGCTCCTGGCCGCGGTGCTGCTGACCCGCAACGCCCGGGACTTCGCAGGCATCCCCGGGCTGCGGACGGAGACTGGTGCTCCGGCTTGACCGTCGTGCACGCCATCGCCGGCTCTCGCCGCCATCTATATCAATCGCTGATATAGCTGGCGGAGTACTCTTCCTCGACCCCGCTAACGCGGCTGCGCTGGCCGCGCCAGCGTGCGGACGTAGAGCACCACGTCCGCCAGCTCGCGCTTCGACAGCGTGCGGCCCCAGGGTGGCATCAGCGGCGAGAGGCCGACGCCGGCCCCGCCGCGCTGAACGGCGTCCGTCAGGTCGACGTCGGCCTTCTTCTTCTGGAAGGCGGGGTCCGACAGGTCGCGCGGGTGCGGGTCGAGGTTGAAGGCGTTGAAGCCGTCGCCGGCTCCGGTCGTGCCGTGACAGGTCTCGCAGTAGCGCTGGTAGACGGCCTGGCCCATCCGGACCTCGTAGGGTGGCAGCGGGGGCGTGGCCGGGGACGGGGTGGCGGCGGCCGGCGCAGCGCCGTGGCGAGAGCACGCCGCCAGGGCCAGCGGGAGCAGGATGGACAGCGAGCGGCGTCTCACCGGGCACCTCCCGCGGAGGCGGCACCCGCCGGCGGGGCCGTCTGCGTCTCGAGATAGGCGGTGAGCCGCAGCGCGTCGGTGTCGGTGAGCCCGTAGTCCGGGCAGCGCACGTCGGCCCGCCAGCGCTGCGGGCCCTTGAGCCAGGTGTAGACCCAGCCGGGCTTCAGCCGCCGGGCGCTGTCGGTGAGCGGAGGGCCGTAGTAGCCGCCGGCGTTCGACAGCTGGTGGCAGGCGCGGCAGCCGAGGGTGACGTACAGTCGCTGGCCCTCGCCGGCGTCGCCGTCCGCGGACGGTCGGCCGGCGAACGGATCCTCCGGCACCCGCGGGTCCACGTAGAAGCTCTCGATGGCGTCCGCCAGCTTCGCCGCCTCGTCCCGCGGCATGCGCAGCACCGGCATCCGCTCCTCCAGCACCGGCCGCATGGTGTAGGGCGTCACCAGGTAGTCGACCAGCCACTCGCGCTTCACCTTGCTGCCCTCGGCGGCGAGCGGCGCCGTCGAGAGGTCGCCGCCCTGGTCACCGATGCGGTGGCAGGACAGGCAGCGATACTGCGCGATCAGTGCACCGACCGGGCCGCCCGGGAGCATCGACGGCTGCGGCGCGGCCGAGCGCAGGTACGCTGCGGGGACCGGCTGCGCCGACAGCGAGAGCAGCGCCGTCACCACCGCGCGCCGGTCGAAGGCGCCGAAGGCGAAGGACGGCATCCGTAGCCCCTGCGCGAACGACCGCGGCGCCTCGAGCTTGGCGCCCAGCCAGGCCGGCAGGTTCCGCGGCAGGTCGCTGCGGCGGCCGAAGTCGAGCGAGGCGGCCTTCTTGTCGCCGATGCCGTCGAGGTCCGGCCCGAAGCGCTCGCCGGCTTTGGTCGGGGCGTGGCAGGAGAAGCAGCCATAGCGCTGGAACAGCCGCCGGCCGGTCTCGGCCAGCGTCTGGTTGACCGGCAGCGGGTCGAGGAGCCCCTTCGGTGCCTGGAAGTCGCGCAGCTCTTCTTCCATGTAGGCGACGACGTCCCGCGACTCGCTCTCGCTGAAGTGGTACTGCGGCATGCGGGTCTGCGGATAGAAGGCGTGCGGGTCGCGCAGGAAGCTCAGCAGCCAGCCACGGGTCGCGGCTGTGGCGATGGTGGAGAGCTCCGGGGCCGAGCCGTTGCCCTTGCCTTCGACCGTGTGGCAGGAGATGCAGCGCCCCTCGGAGAAGAGCCGCTTGCCGTTGGCGGCGTCGCCCTTCGGCTCCTGCTCGGCCTGCGACACCCGTCGGCTGAGGTCGCGAGGCACGCTCGCGCTGAACAGGTACTGGGCCAGCGCCTCGGTCTCCTGGTCGGCGAGCTCGAACCGGGGCATGGTGGCGTTGGGGTCGAGCGCCTTCGGGTCGCGCAGCCAGCGGCGCACCCACTCCCCGCCCGTCTTCACCGGCAGGCTGTCCAGCGGCGGCGCGTCCGGCCGGAAGCCCTCGCGGCCGCGGGCGGTATGGCAGGCGAAGCAGTTGTAACGCGCCATCAGCGCGCGGCCGCGGGAGAGCATCGGCGCCTCGGGAACCGTCTCGTCGGCGTGGCAACGGCCGCAGCCCGCCTCGAGGTGCGTGGCGGGCAGCATGGGCGGTCCCGCGTCGCTGGCAGAGCCGTGCGCGTCGGCCTCCGCGGTGGCGAGGCCCTGGCCGCCGTGGCACGAGGTGCAGCCGAAGCGGTCGAGGTCGTCGGCGGTGTGAGCGGTCCGCGGGTGGAGCCGGAAGGGCTGGGACACCTCGGCCATGGCCGGGTCGCTGACGCCGAGGTGGCAGGAGGTGCAGCGATCGACGCGGTTGCCGAGGCTCGGCAGCCAGATCTGCTGGATGGCGACGGGCCGCTGCCGATAGGCCTCGGCGGCCTTCAGGCTACGGGCCCGCGCCAGGCCGAGGCGGCGGTACTCGCGCTGGATCGCACGATAGGGCCGCAGCGCGTTCTTGGCCGGTGAGACGGCGAGCACCGCCAGGAAGAGCAGGCTGGAGATGGCGAACAGGCGTCGCGGCACGCGTTGCCTCCGTTAAGCCCCGGCCCAGGGCCAGACCAGCGA
>Ga0187777_10003031_pt1 | contig 10743 bp, 12 predicted proteins | sample 1015_Q2_SP5_10_M_FD_132416 | JGI IMG/M metagenome (GOLD analysis project Ga0187777, IMG submission 132416) | Tropical peat soil microbial communities from peatlands in Department of Meta, Colombia - 1015_Q2_SP5_10_MG | ecosystem: Environmental > Terrestrial > Soil > Wetlands > Peat | place...
ACCGCGAGGTGCCGCAGGTCGGTCCGGGCGGACTGCGCCGCGGTCTCGCTGTCTGCTGGCGCGAGCGGGATGTCTTCGCCGGTTTGGTTGGCGTGTGCGCTTCTGAGCAGATCGTAGAACACCTTGAGAGGATCATCGGGATCGTGGATGGCATTGGCTTGTTGGCGGTCCCGAACAATGCGGCCCTGGATGTCGAGCAGTCCGGACTCGATGGCCACCGCCCGGCGCAACCGCCATAGCAGCGAGGCAAGACGTGCAACGAGGGCGCGCTCAAGCGCAGTCTCAGGCCGATAGTCGTCGAGAAGAATGCGCTCGAATTTGCGGTAGGCCGCCTCATCTTCGAGGACAGTGACGACGCTCTCGGCGGTCAGGCCATGCTTGAAGGCATTGCGCCGTGAGCGTCGTTTGCCGGCATCGGTCCTGGGGCCGGTGCTCTTTTGGGCGTTGAGCCGGTTCGCCGCGATCTGACGCTCGCTCGCCATCAGCTTTGCGGCGACTTGGCATCAACGTCAGCAAGACCGGCGAGTTCGCCGTTCTCTCCGGTCGTTTGAGTGCGAGAATCTGTAGTCGCTGATGCCGGCACCGCAGTGCTGCCGGCGACCTGAGGATGCGTCTGCTCCCAAAGACTGCGAGCGATCTCCAGCGCGTTGATATCAAGATCCTCCCACCATGAGACCTCGTTGCCGGCCTGATGCAGCGCGCGATGATGGCCGCGGCAGAGAGGCACGGTGAACTCATCGCTCACCTTCGTGCCGATGGCGCGGGGTTGCGCAAAGCGCAGGTGGTGCGGGTCGCTGGGCTGGCGGCCGCAGATCAGGCAGGGCTGGGAGGCAACGAACTTCAGGTGTGCCTTGTCACGCAGGCGTTTGGGCTCGGCGATGGCGAGGATGCTTTTGTCGATAGGGCCCGGTAGCTCGGGCGCCGCTGGATCAAGGGACGGAGCAGGGCGAACGGGCGGAGTAGGCGACAATTGCCGGCGCTCGTTGCGGAAGTGCTCGGTAACCGGTGGCGTCTGCCGCCGGCCGTAATAGCGCGAGGGGCGGGGGATGGGAGTGGTGTCGTCCGGATGGAAGCTGACGCGTCCCTCCGTCGAGCCGGGCTGCTGAACCGGCGAGGTCGTTGGTTGTGACATTGCCGGCTGCAGGGATGGGGCTGCTTTGTCGCTGCGATAAAGCTCAAGGCCGAACGGTCTGCCGAAGGTGGCTAAAGCCCGCTTGGTGCCGTCGGTCTCGGCGGCTTTAAGGGCAACGTCATGAACCTCGGCCGGTGAGGTGCCGCGGCCTTCGCCCGAGCCATGGCCCTCGCGGATGATGGTCGAGCCATTGGCCATGACTGTGATCCTGACCCTCGCCACATAGATCGCCAGGAACGACCCCCGGTTCTCTCGGGTCAGAACACAGCGGGATTCAAAAGTCTCTCGGCTCCAGCCATCATGGCCAAAGATGCGGTTGGCCTCGGAGAGGACGTACCAGCCCTCGAGATAGGACAGGGACCTGCCGTCCTGACCCTGCCGTGTGCGGATGGAGGCCTTGTCCGGATTGCGCTTGAGCGCGGTCAGTTGCCTGCGTGAGAAGCCCATCACCGGGTCCTCACGCTCAGGACCGGCTCGGGGTTCGACAGGGTGACCCCGGTAACTTCGGTACCCTGCTTGAGATCCGCAATCAGCTCCTGCCGATTGAGTCGCGGTTCACGTGGTTCCCAGTAGATGCTGGGGACGGCCTTCTCATCGATCACCATCAAAGCCGGCATCCCCGCCCTGATCGAGGCGGTAAAGTCAGGGGCATTGAGCTTCTTCACATCAAGCTCAACCATGACATCCTTGGCGATCTGGCGGCGCTTGGAGGCGCGGTCCTTTAGCCTTTCCAGTCTGTCCTCCATCTCGGCGATGCGGCCCTTGAGCCCGGTAGCCAGGGCCTCATCCACCAAGGCTGACCGCACAATGGCGGTCAGGATCTCGTGCAGGTCCGTTAGGCCCTCGACCGTATCGGCCAAGGTCTGGTCGTCCAAAGTGGGGTCTTCGGCTTTCAAACGGTCGCGGAGGGCGCTGTAGGTGGCGGCAGAAAACGCGAGCGGGGTCATGGGGTTACTCCGACTGGCACTCGATAATGATCAATGACCGCTCGAATACGAGTGCTTGTCAAGCCTGACCGAATCCGGAACACTCGCCCCATGCTGCAAGCCGCCCAGATCCGCGCCGCCCGCGCCATGCTCGCCTGGCACCAGGAGCACCTCGCCAAAGCTGCCAAGACCGGCCTTGCAACAATTGCGCGCATCGAACGGCAGGACGGCCCCGCCCAGGGCCATGTCTCCACCATGATCCGTATTCAGGAGGCGCTCGAACGCGCCGGCATCCGCTTCCTCGAGGATGACGGCGACGGCTACGGCGTCCGCCTCAACCCCAACATCCGCCAGCGCACCGTCCCGCGCCGCCGTAAAAGATGAGTTCTGCGAAACAAAGCCAATTCGCTGAAGCGACCGGGCATGCGCTCGATGGGCGCGTGAATTCCCTGATAACGCAAACCCAATTCCCTGTTCGCCGAAAATAATTCCGTTCGATTCTTCTGAATTAGGCAATCTGCCTAAACAATAGGTTCGCGCCGCTCAATAAATGAGCAGGCATTCCGACGTTCTGCCTTCATAACGATCAGCCACACAGAAAAGGCAAATAAGCGCCGATAAGGCGATCGGCGGTTTGGCACGCCGCTTGCGAATCCATTGGAGCGATGCCGGCGCCGGGCCCTATCGCGTGTGTCTAACTACACAAGGGGAAGCGAAATGTTGAAATCCATTCAGGCGGCCAGTGAAAGGCCGCGCGCTCGCCGTTGGCTTGCCGCCGCGGCGGGCCTCGCGATCGGCTTAGCCACCAGTTATCCGGCGGCGGCCGAGGACACCATCAAAATCGGCATCCTACATTCGCTGTCCGGCACCATGGCCATCAGCGAAACGACGCTGAAGGACACGATGCTGTTTCTAATTGACGAGCAGAATAAGAAAGGCGGTGTGCTCGGCAAGAAGCTCGAAGCGGTTGTGGTCGATCCCGCCTCGAACTGGCCGCTGTTTGCGGAAAAGGCGCGTGAACTAATCTCCAAGGACAAGGTCGCCGTTGTGTTCGGCTGCTGGACCTCGGTGTCGCGCAAGTCTGTGCTGCCGGTATTCAAAGAACTCAACTCGATCCTGTTCTACCCAGTGCAATATGAAGGCGAGGAGAGCGAGCGCAATGTGTTCTATACGGGCGCCGCGCCGAACCAGCAGGCGATCCCCGCCGTCGACTACCTGATGAGCAAGGATGGCGGCTCGGTGAAGCGCTGGGTGTTGGAAGGCACCGACTACGTCTACCCGCGCACCACCAACAAGATCCTGGAGGCCTATCTCAAGCAGAAAGGCGTCGCGGCGGAAGACATCATGATCAACTATACGCCGTTTGGCTTCGCCGACTGGCAGACCGAAGTGTCGAAGATCAAGGCCTTCGGTTCAGCCGGTAAGAAGACGGCGGTGGTGTCGACCATCAACGGTGACGCCAACGTGCCGTTCTATAAAGAGCTAGGCAATCAAGGCATCAAGGCGACCGACATTCCGGTGGTCGCGTTCTCGGTCGGCGAAGAAGAACTCGCCGGTCTCGACACCAAGCCGCTGGTCGGTCATCTCGCTGCCTGGAATTACTTTGAATCGATCAAAACTCCGGCGAATGCCGCCTTCATCAAGCAGTGGCACGCCTTCACCAAAAACGACAAGCGCACCACCAACGACCCGATGGAAGCGCACTACATCGGCTTCAACATGTGGGTGAAGGCAGTCGAAAAGGCGAAGTCGACCGACGCCGACAAGGTCATCGCGGCGCTGCCCGGTACAGAAGCGCCGAACCTGACTGGTGGCACCTCCAAGATGCTGCCCAATCACCACATCACCAAGCCGGTCTTCGTCGGCGAAATCCGTGGCGACGGCCAGTTCGACGTGGTGTGGAAGACCAAGGGGCTCGTTCCTGGCGATGCCTGGACCGACTACCTGCCAGGCTCGAAGGACCTAGAGGCCGACTGGGTGACGCTCAAGTGCGGCAATTACAACAAGGTCACCAAGAAGTGTGGCGGCCAAGGCTCCTGATCGCTTGACTGCCAAGTCGGGAGGCGACGGCGTCCCCGCCGCCTCCCCAAAAATAATACGAAGATCAATGATGCCGGGGATCGACTGTCATGCGTAGCTTTTGCGAACGCATCGTCGCGCTTACCTTTGCTTTCGGCGTGTTGATCGCCGCCGCGGCACCCGTCTTTGCAGGACCCTACGAAGACGCGCTGCCGAAATTCACGACCGACGAATTTGACGACACGATCGACGGCATCGGTGCGGTCGCCACGAGCGGCAGCCCGCTGGCCGCCCCGCTGATCCAGGCGCTGAAGGATGGCCGCCTGCTCTACAGTGCCGCGCAGAAGAAGGTGTACATCAAGACTGCCGACGACAAGGTACTCGATGCCGAAACCGGCGAGCCGGTGTCCGGCAACCCGCCCGACGACGCCGACACTGTCCGCCTCAACAATCGCATCCGCAATATTATCGATGCGGCACTCGGTAATCTGACGCTGATGGCAAGCAATGCCGGCCGCCGCTATGACGCGGCGCAGGCCGTGTTCAAGTCGCGCGATGAAGCTGCGTTACCGACGCTCGAAAAGGCGCTCGCGGCCGAAAAGGATGCCCGCGTCAAACGGGCGATGACCGAGGCTCGTGCCGCGATCATTCTCTATAAGCAGGACGCTAGCGATGTCGATAAGCTCGCCGCCGTGCGTGTCATCGGCGACCGCGGCGATCAGGACGCGCTTGGGCTGCTCGATGGTCTGCCGGCCAATTTGCCACCGGCGGTGATAGCCGCGGTCAGCACCGCACGCAGCAAGATCCAAAGTACGCTTGCCATTTGGAATGCCGTGCAAAACATGTGGTACGGGCTGTCGCTCGGCTCCGTGCTGCTGCTCGCCGCCATTGGGCTCGCCATCACCTTCGGCGTCATGGGCGTGATCAACATGGCGCACGGCGAGATGGTGATGCTCGGCGCCTATACGACTTTCGTCGTCCAGCAAGTGATCCGCACGCGGTATCCGGGCCTGTTCGACGTCTCGCTGCTGATCGCAGTGCCTCTGGCCTTCCTCGTCTCCGGAGCGGTCGGCGTCGCTATCGAGCGCGGCATCATTCGCTTTCTCTATGGCCGGCCGCTCGAAACACTGCTCGCTACCTGGGGCCTGTCGCTGATCCTGCAGCAGGTAGTCCGCACTATCTTCGGCCCAACCAACCAGGAGGTCGGCAATCCATCCTGGATGAGCGGTGCCTTCGATCTTGGTGGAATTACCATCACTTATAACCGGCTATGGATCATCGTCTTCACGCTAGTGGTGTTTGCGGCGCTGCTCGCCATGCTGCGCTTCACGCGACTTGGCCTCGAGATGCGCGCGGTCACGCAGAACCGGGCGATGGCGGCGGCAATGGGCATCCGTACCGCGCGCATTGACGCGCTCACCTTTGGGCTCGGCTCCGGCATCGCCGGCATTGCTGGCGTTGCCTTATCGCAGATCGACAACGTCAGCCCCAATCTCGGTCAGGGCTACATTATCGACAGCTTCATGGTCGTGGTGTTCGGCGGTGTCGGCAATCTGTGGGGCACTTTGGTCGGCGCCTTGACGCTCGGCATCGCCAATAAGTTCCTCGAGCCGTTCGCTGGCGCGGTCCTCGGCAAGATCGCCATCTTGGTGATGATCATCCTGTTCATTCAGAAGCGTCCGCGCGGCCTGTTCGCACTCAAGGGCCGGGCGGTGGAGGCGTGATGGGCGCTTTTCCGCTCACCCGCCTGATTGACCGCGGCGCTGCGATCTTCCTGATTGTGCTTGCCGGCTTTGCGGCAGCCATTCCCGTATTCAATTTATTGGTACCAGCAGGCTCGGCCCTGCACCTGTCAACCTATCTGGTCGCGCTGTTCGGCAAATACATCTGTTACGCGATCCTGGCGCTATCGATCGACCTCATCTGGGGCTATGCCGGCATCCTGTCACTCGGTCACGGCGCTTTCTTCGCGCTCGGCGGCTACGCCATGGGCATGTACCTAATGCGGCAGATCGGCACACGCGGCGTCTATGCCAATCCAATCCTACCGGACTTCATGGTGTTCCTAAACTGGCACGAACTTCCGTTCTATTGGCACGGCTTTAACTGGTTCATCTACGCGGCGTTGATGATCTTGGCTGTGCCGGGCCTGCTCGCCTTCGTGTTTGGTTGGTTCGCCTTCCGCAGCCGCGTCACCGGCGTCTACCTCTCGATCATCACGCAAGCCATGACCTATGCGCTGATGCTTGGCTTCTTCCGCAACAATTTCGGCTTCGGCGGCAATAACGGCCTGACCGATTTCAAGGACATTTTCGGCTTTCCCGTGCAGGCCGAGGGCACCCGCAATGCGCTCTTGGTGATATCGTGTGTGGCGCTGGCGCTCGGTTTCCTGATCTGTCGCGCCGTCGTCACATCGAAATTCGGCAAGGTGTTGATCGCGGTGCGCGACGCGGAATCGCGCACGCGCTTTCTCGGCTATCGCGTCGAAAACTACAAACTGTTGGTATTCACCCTATCGGCCTGCATGGCGGGCGTTGCCGGTGCGCTCTATGTGCCGCAGGTCGGTATCATCAATCCGAGCGAATTTGCGCCCGGCAACTCGATCGAAGCCGTTATCTGGGTGGCGGTCGGCGGCCGCGGCACGCTAACCGGTGCGATCCTCGGCGCCTTCGTCGTCAACTACGCCAAGACCTTCTTCACCTCCGGTGTGCTCGCGCCGTATTGGCTGTTCATGCTCGGCGGCCTGTTCATTGCTGTCACGCTGCTCTTGCCGCGGGGCATCATCGGTACCGTGCAGCGGGGCCTGGGACTGCGCGTCGATAGGCGGTCGGCTGCGGCCGAGCAGGGTACCGAGATCGAAGCCGCGCCGCCCGCCGTACAGCGTGCGGCAGAGTAGGGGAGGCACATGGACGGCAAGCAAACCACTTCGGCCCTTCTCTATCTCGACGGTGTCACTGTGTCGTTCGACGGCTTCAAGGCGCTCAACGAACTGTCCTTCATCATCGAGCCGGGCGAGATGCGAGCGATCATCGGGCCGAACGGCGCGGGCAAAACCACCATGATGGATGTCGTTACCGGCAAGACGCGACCCGACTCGGGTGACGTCTTCTTCGAGGCCGGCGGCTATGACCTATCCCGTCTTGACGAGACCGAGATCGCCGAACTTGGCATCGGTCGCAAATTCCAGAAGCCGACCGTGTTCGACATGCACACGGTCGAAGACAATCTGCTGCTGGCGCTCAAGAACGACCGCCGCGTTCGCGCAACACTGCTATGGGAGGGCTCGTCCGACCAGGAACGGCGTATCGACGCCATCCTCGACACCATCCGTCTCAAGGCGCTACGCGCGCGCGTCGCCGGGAGCCTGTCGCACGGCCAGAAGCAGTGGCTCGAGATCGGCATGCTGCTCGCCCAGGAGCCGAAGTTGCTTTTGGTCGACGAACCGGTCGCCGGCATGACCGACGCCGAAACCAAGCAAACCGCCGAGCTGCTAAAGGAAATCAACAGGACCAAGACCGTGGTCGTGGTCGAACACGACATGACTTTCGTACGCGAGCTCGGGGTCAAGGTGACGTGCCTGCATGAAGGGTCGGTGCTCGCTGAAGGCACCATCGACCAGGTGTCGGAGAACGAGCGCGTGGTCGAAGTCTATCTGGGGCGCTGAATGCTTGAGGTCTCGAACATCGACCTTCACTACGGCGCGGCGCAGGCGCTGCGCGGTATCTCGCTCAAGGCCGAGCCGGGCAAGGTGACCTGTGTGCTCGGCCGCAATGGCGTCGGCAAGACCAGCCTGTTGCGCGCCATTGTTGGCCAGCACGCGGTGAGCGCCGGCTCAATCAATTTCGAGGGCAAGGACATCACACGCTTATCGACGGTCGATCGCGCCCGCGGCGGCATCGCCATCGTGCCGCAGGGCCGCGAGATCTTCCCGCTGCTCACGGTCGAGGAGAATCTCGAGACTGGTTTTGCGCCACTGCCGCGCGACCAGCGCGATGTGCCGCCCGACGTATTCTCGCTTTTCCCGGTGCTCAACAGCATGCTCAAGCGGCGCGGTGGCGATCTGTCTGGTGGCCAGCAGCAGCAACTGGCGATCGGTCGCGCGCTGGTGACGCGGCCACGCTTGCTGCTGCTCGACGAGCCGACCGAGGGCATCCAGCCGTCGATTATCAAGGATATTGGCCGTGCCATTTCCTATTTGCGCGGGCTCAAGCAAATGGCGATCATCCTGGTCGAGCAGTACCTCGACTTCGCGCAGGAACTCGGCGACGATTTGGTGGTCATGGACCGCGGCTCGATCGTCTATTCGTGCAGCAAGTCCAATATTGATGAAGGCGCGCTCAAGCGCGCGCTGGCGATCTAAACGCCAACGGGGAGGCGAACTGACGTGTCAGTGGCGATTGCCGAGGATCGGATCGGTGGCATTTTCGCTGCCAACCGCGCGACCGGCCGCATCGCGCTGCATGCGGTCGCGCAGAATGGCCAAACCGTGCGCGCCCGAGTGCATGAAGATGGCTCGTTGCGGGTGCGCTTTCCGAGCGCCGAAACAGCACTCGAGGCCGTGATCGTCAACACCGGCGGCGGCATGACCGGCGGCGACCGCTTTAGCGTCAGCCTAACCGCTGACGCCGGCGCGCGCCTCATCGCCGGCACCGCAGCCGCCGAGAAGATCTACCGTTCGACCGGCCCCAATGCCGAGATGGAAGTCACCCTCGATGTGCAAGCTGGGGCGCATCTGAGCTGGCTACCGCAGGAGACTATCCTGTTTGACCGGGCGCGCCTGAAACGCCGCGTCGAAATCGATCTTGCCAACGACGCGTCGCTCTTGATGGCGGAGGCTGTCGTGTTCGGCCGTACCGCAATGGGCGAAGCAATGCGCGATGGGTTCTTTTCCGATCGCTGGAGGTTGCGTCGCGATGGGCGGCTCATCTTCGCCGATAGCACGTTGATCGACGGTGCCGTGCAGCAAGCGCTTAGCCAGCGCGCCATCACCGGCGGAGGCGTTGCGATTGCCAGCGTTCTCATCGCGCCTTCGGATGACGCTCAGGTCGCTGCGGTGCGTGCTTTGAATCTCAGAGGCGAAGGCGGCATATCGGCTTGGAACGGCATTGCGCTCGCACGTTTCGTCGCCCGCGACGCGCTTGCGCTACGCTACGACCTTATCTCTGTTCTCGCCGTGCTCGGCAGTACCGTGCCCAGGCTCTGGTTGCATTGAGGCCGCGATGAACCTGACGCCACGCGAGAAGGACAAACTGCTGATCGCCATGGCGGCTATGGTCGCGCGCCGCAGGCTCGAACGTGGCGTCAAGCTCAATCATCCTGAAGCCGTCGCCCTCATCACCGATTTCATCCTGGAAGGCGCGCGCGACGGCAAGACTGTCGCCGAACTCATGGAGGCCGGGGCGCATGTGCTCACCCGTGCTCAGGTCATGGTGGGCATCCCCGAAATGATCCACGACATCCAGGTCGAGGCCACGTTTCCCGACGGTAGCAAACTTGTCACTGTTCACAATCCGATCCGCTAAGGAGCGCAAGCCATGAAAGCAATTCTCGCAAGCCTGCTCACGCTCGGTGCTGCTACCGCCCAGGCGCATGAATCGCTGGTGCCGCACACCCATCCGCACGGCGTCAGCATGCTGCCCGACCTCGATAGTCTGGTGGTTGGCAGCATCTTCATGATCGCCGCCGCAATCGTCGCCTATGTGAAACTGGGCCAGCGGTGACACCGTGATTCCGGGCGAATATTTCATCAGGGATGGCGATATCGAACTCAACGTCGGTCGCAAGACGGTAACGATTGCGGTCGCGAACAGTGGCGATCGGCCAATCCAAGTTGGGTCGCACTACCATTTCTTCGAGACGAATCCTGCGCTCAAGTTCGACCGTAAGAGAGCGCGCGGCATGCGGCTCGACATTGCAGCGGGCACCGCGGTGCGCTTCGAACCGGGGCAGACGCGTGAGGTGACGCTCGTCGCGCTGGCCGGCAAGCGAACGATCTACGGGTTCCGCGCCGATGTGATGGGCAAGCTTTGAGGGATTGAAATGCCTGCAAAAATCTCGCGGCGTATCTATGCCGACATGTTCGGACCGACCGTCGGCGACCGCGTGCGGCTTGCCGATACCGACCTCGTCGTCGAGGTCGAGAAGGATTTCACCACGTTTGGCGAAGAGGTGAAATTCGGAGGAGGCAAGGTCATCCGCGACGGTATGGGCCAATCACAAATTACAAACCGCCAGGGCGCCGTCGATACCGTCATCACCAATGCGCTGATCCTCGATCACTGGGGCATCGTCAAAGCGGATATCGGTCTAAAAGACGGCCGCATTGCCGCAATCGGCAAAGGCGGCAATCCCGACATCCAGCCGAACGTGACCATCGTTGTTGGTCCCGGTACCGAAGTCATCGCGGGTGAAGGCAAGATCCTCACCGCCGGCGGCTTCGACACCCACATCCACTTCATCTGCCCGCAGCAGGTGGAAGACGCTCTGATGTCGGGCGTAACATCACTTCTCGGTGGTGGCACCGGGCCGGCAGCGGGAACGAACGCAACGACGTGCACGCCGGGTCCCTGGCACATCGGCCGTATGATCCAGGCCGCTGACGCCTTTCCTGTCAATCTCGGCTTCGCCGGCAAGGGCAATGCCTCTAAGCCTGCCGCGCTCGAAGAA
>Ga0187777_10003032_pt1 | contig 10741 bp, 8 predicted proteins | sample 1015_Q2_SP5_10_M_FD_132416 | JGI IMG/M metagenome (GOLD analysis project Ga0187777, IMG submission 132416) | Tropical peat soil microbial communities from peatlands in Department of Meta, Colombia - 1015_Q2_SP5_10_MG | ecosystem: Environmental > Terrestrial > Soil > Wetlands > Peat | place...
CGGCCTGGTGCCAAAGGTCTTCTCGGACGTCCACCCGCGGTTCCGCACGCCCTACAAGTCGAACCTGCTGTTCTTCCTCTTCACGTCGCTCTTCGGCGCGTTCATCCCCGAGGACGTCGTCGGCGAGATGACCAGCATCGGCACGCTGTTCGCCTTCATCCTCGTCTGTGCCGGCGTCTGGATCATGCGGGTCAAGCGCCCCGACATGAAACGGGCATTCCGTGTCCCGGCCGTGCCCTTAGTCGCCATCGCTGGCATCCTCGTCTGCGGGGCGATGATCTACGGGCTCGGCTGGACCAACTGGATGCGCCTGCTCGTGTGGCTGGTGATCGGCCTGACGGTCTACTTCGGCTACGGCCGTCATCACAGCCGGGTCGAGGACCAGCACTCTTCGGCATCGCGCTGACGCTGGACGACGCGCGAGACGGCCGGAGAGACGAAGGGCCGGGAGCCTGCGGGCCCCCGGCCCTTCGCTGCATCCGTCGGAGGTTCGACGTCTCGTCTAGCTCTCGTCTTCCTTCTTCTTCTTCGAGTCCTCTTCCCGCCGCGCCTCGCCCTCGACCTGCAGCCGGTTGTCGACGCTGAAGGCCATGGTCTGCCGGGCGATGGCGAAGGCGGCCGCCTTCTCGACGGTGGTGGGCACGGTGCCGGCGAGCGTCACCCGGCCGCGGGAGACGTACACCCGCACCGGCGGGTCGTTGTCCCCCGCCCAGCGCTCGAACAGCGGGTCGGCGTAGATGCGGTCGTGGATCTCCTGCAGCAGCCGGCGGTCCAGCGAGGAGAAGCCCTGCACCCGCAGGTCGTTGTGCACGTCCCGGATCCCCTCGAGGTGTGACAGGCGCTCCTCGATCTCGTCCTTCTTGGACGGCGAGTCCACCCAGCCCCGCAGCAGGATGACGCCGTCCTTGACGTCGACGCCGACCGCGTCGTAGGGGCCGTAGCGCTCCCAGCCCAGCACCTCGCCAAAGGCGTCGTCGTGGATCATGCCGTCGCTGCGCCGCACCTCCGGCATCACCCGCACCAGGTTCTCCACCGAGCGCGACTCCTTGCGCGCGGCGCGATCCGCCTTGCGGTAGTCGAGGTAGCTGATCGCCAGCCCCGTGAGCTTGACGACGCCGCCGTCGACGTTCACGTGGATGTCGGCCTTCTGCTCGAGGCCGGCCGAGGCCAGCCGGGCCTCGACCCGGCGCTGCAGGTCGGCGTCGTCGGCGAGCGCCGGCGCGGCCAGCCCGGCCGCCAGCACCAGGGCCGTCGCGATGGCCGTCCACGCCCTCCGGCCTGCCGGCATGCACACCCCTCTACGGTATTGACCTATCGTCCTCTCCTGGATACGCGCGGCGTGCGTCAACCGTTCGCCCGCCGGGTGAAACGATGTCAAGGCCCGGCCGACGGCGGACGCCGCTGGCGGCGCCACGGCGGCGTGCTGGGGCATGGAAACCTCTGCAGGGATCATAGCCGCCGGGTGGCCCAGGCCGTCGCCGCCGGCAGGCCCGTCGTGAGACGATGCGTCGAGGAGAGACGGATGATGGGACGCATCGCGGATCTGTGCGGCGAGATCGCCGAGCTGGCGGACGAGGGGCCCGAGGGGCTGCGGCTGCCGCCGGATGCCTGGGACCGGCTGCGGGAGCACTGGTCGGACGAGGACATCCAGGACGCCCTCGGCGTGGTGAAGGAGTCCTACCTCCAGAACGAGCTGGTCGAGTCCGCCGACAGCCTCAGCACCCGTCTGGTCGAGCTGCTGGGCAGCTGGGGTGACGCCAGAGGCTGGGGCAAGGCGGTCGAGGGAGGGGCGACCCTCTCCGTCGAGGTGATCCGGCAGATCGCGCACCGACTCGACCGGCTGGAGGAGATCCTGGAGGCGTACCGCGACCAGCAGGGCCCCGACCGCCGCGGGTTCGATCGCCTGCAGCAGCGGCTGATGGACCACGGCATCGAGGAGGAGATGCGCCCCGACTGGCCTGGCGCGCGCGCCGGCGAGGAGCGCGGCGAGCGCAGCGAGGAGGACGAGTAGGCCTGCTAGACTTCGCCGCATGCGAATCGCCCTGAAGTCGTCGCTCGTCGCCCTGCTGTGCCTGCTCGCGTCCGCGAAGGTCGCCGCCTCCGCCGATTTCGAGATCGCCGGCTTCGCCGGCTACACCTTCCCCTTCTACAGCCAGACCTTCACCTACGGCCCGGGGCCGATCTCGATCAACATCCCGAACGTCTCCATCAGCCAGAGCGGCAGCTTCCAGATCAAGGCCTCGGGCGCCGGCGCCTTCGGGGGCGCCCTCGCCTTCTACCCGATCCACGCCCTCGGCTTCGAGCTGCGCCTCGACAGCTCCGACCTCAAGCTGGAGCCGCAGGCCTCGACCTTCAACGTCGACGTCACACTGCCCGCGCCCCTCGAGCCCATCCACTCGACGCTCACGCTGGACCAGGGCACCGCCAGCCTGAAGGCGGCCAGCGTGTGGTCGATCAACCTGCGGGCGCGCACCGGCGGACAGACGCACCTGTTCGCCTCCGGCGGCCTCAGCCACCTCGGCAACCTGCAGGCCAGCATCAGCCAGAACATCGGCCTCGGGGTCATCTCCGCGGACCTCATCCACAACAAGCTGAACATCGGGACGATCGACGTGCAGGCGCAGGTGCCGCTCGACCAGCAGGGCAGCAGCTGGGGCGGCAACCTCGGCCTCGGCTTCCAGATCGGGCTCGGGCAGCACGGCGGGATCACGGTCGAGGGCCGCGGCTTCGTCTTCCCCAAGCGCACGGCCGAGTGGCAGGGGGTGATCGAGTCGCCCCTCACCCCACTCGAGCAGGAGCTGCTGAACCGGGCGCTCTCCAGCCTGCCTTCGGTGGAGATCAAGCCCTGGTGGGTGCAGGCGACGATCGGCTTCTCGTACCGCTTCTGATCTGGGGGGTGCGACGCAGCACCCCCCAGATCAAGCTCGGCCTACTGGCTCAGCCGGATCTCGTCGAAGGTAATGGTCGGCTGGGCGGCGCCGCTGTTCTCCTGGATGGTGACGCGCTTGATCGATGACGGGTTGCTCAGCGCGCTCAGCGGCGCCGCGATCTCGGTCCAGGTGCTGGCGGGCGCGGTGAACGGGAAGGCCGGGCTCTCGCCGCCGACGTCGGCGGTCTGGATGAGCGCACGCAGCGACTTCGACCCTCCGCTGCCGCCGTACACCCTTCAGCGCGGCCGCGTAGTTGATCATCAGGTCGCGGACCTCGTCCATCCTGGCCCCGACCGGATGCACATAGCGGTGGGTCTGGTGCCAGATGCTGTGCTCGTTGTCGAGGATGTAGTAGCGCGGGCCGTTGCCGGAGGCGTTGCCCCACTTCTGCACCAGGTGCTGCGCCCACTCCTGCTGCATCGAGGTGCTGTTGGCGACGTTGGCGTCGTTCGGGTCGTTGTTCGGCACGAAGGAGCCGCTGGTGAGGATGCCGTTGCCCGCGTCGGGGAAGTAGGAGTAGTCGGCGCCGGTCTGGGCGCCGTACTTGGCGATCGAGAAGCTGGCGAGCTTGCTGCGGTTCGAGCCGACCTTCGCCACCCAGGGCAGCATCGGTGTCGTTCCCTCCCAGGCGCACCAGCGGCGAGCGCAGGTCGGAGAGCCTGGGCTGCGCTGCCGTAGTTGACGCCATAGACGAGTGGGCTGATGGCGTGACGGTTCGCCGAGGCGTCGATCGTCACGGTCACCGGAGGGTTCGTTGCGGCCTGGGGCATCGCCACCCTGGCCAGCACGGCGCTACCGAGCACGGTAGCGGCCAGCACGCACCGCGAGCGTGCGGTGCCTGCAGCGCATTGACCGCGTCCCTGCCGCGCGCCTAGGCTTCGCGCCATGCGAATACGCGCTTCGACCCGCGTGCTGCTTCGCTCCCTCGCCGCATGCCTCGCGCTGACGCTGCCGCAGGCGCGGCCGTGCGCGTCGGCGCCGCAGCAGGGGGCCGGCGGTGATCGGCTGTACGACGCCTTCCGGGAGCCCCCGTCGCGGCTGCGGCCGTTCGTGCGCTGGTGGTGGAACGGCGCGCGAATCGACGAGACCGAGGCGCTGCGCGAGCTCGACGTCATGAAGGCGGCCGGCATCGGCGGGGTCGAGATCAACACCATCGCCATGCCCGAGTACGTCCCGCCCGCGGTGCTCGCCGGCTTTCCCGAGAAGCCCTGGCTGTCTCGTGAGTGGTGCGCGGTGGTGAGGGCCGCGGCGGAGGGCGCCCGCGAGCGCGGGATGACCGCGGACCTGCTGGTCGGCTCGGGCTGGCCTTTCGGCGGCCGGTTCCTGAAGGCGACGGAACAGACGCAGCGCGCGCGGCTGGTGACGCGCGAGGTCATGGGACCGTCGGTCTTCGAGGCGACGCTCGCCGAGCTGTCGCACGCGGACGGTGCCGAGCGCACCGGCGCGACGCCGCAGCTGCTTTTCGTGCGCCTGCTGCCACGACGGGGCCGCGAGTTCGCAGCGGGAGAGGAGCTGGGCAGGGGTGTCCTCCGCGGCGGGCGGCTGCGGGTGCGTGTGCCCGCTGGGCCGCACCAGCTCCGCCTCGGCCTGCTGGAGACGGGCTTCGCGCAGGTGAAGCTGGGAGCGCCGGGCGCCGACGGACCGGTGGTCGACCACTGGAACGCAGGGGCGGTGCGCCACTACCTCGACCACATGTCGGACGGCCTCGCCCCGGCACTCGGCGGGGCGCTCGGCGAGGCGCACGGCGGGCCGCTGCGCGCCTCGTTCGTCGACAGCCTGGAGCTGGACGGCGCCAACTGGACCGGCGACCTGCCCGCCGAGTTCGCCCGGCGCCGCGGCTATCCGCTCCTCCCTTACCTGCCGTTCGTCCTCGACGCCGAAGAGGCCAAGGGCGACACGCCGCGAGCCTCCACCGTGCGCCGCGCCCGCTACGACTTCCACCGCACGGTGGTGGAGCTGTTCCACGAGCGCTTCCTGCGCACCTACGTCTCCTGGGCCCACGACAACGGCCTGCTCGCCCGCATGCAGGCATACGGGCGCGAGACCCACCCGCTCGAGGGCAGCCTCCTCCCCGACCTGCCGGAGGGCGAGAGCTGGCTGTGGTCGGGGCACGACCGGATCGTGGTGAGCCCGACCGTGGTGAACAAGTACGTCTCCTCCGCGGCGCACCTCTCGGGCCGCGGCCCGGTCAGCTTCGAGGCGATGACCAACGCGGTCCCCGTGTTCCGCGAGATGCCCGAGGACTTCAAGCTGGGCATGGACCAGAGCCTCCTCGCCGGCGTGCAGCAGCCGGTGATGCACGGCTTCAACTACTCCCCGCCGCTGGCGGGCTTCCCCGGCTGGGTGCGCTTCGGCTCCTGGCTCAACGAGCAGAACCCCTGGTGGCCGCACTTCCGCCTTTTCGCGGACTACGCGGCGCGGCTCGCCACGCTGCTCTCGCAGTCGGAGTACCAGGCGAGTGTCGCCCTGCTCGGCCCGCGCGCGGACGAGTGGGCGCAGGAGGGCCTGCTGTACCAGCCGTTCCCCGAGGTGCGGCGGCCCTGGTACCACTACCACCTCTGGCAGGCGCTCCAGCAGGCGGGCTACGGGACGGACTACGTGAGCGAGGGGGTCGTGCAGTCCGCGCGGGTCGAGGGTGCCAGGCTGCGCTACGGGACGCGCGCCTACGACACCGTGCTGCTGCTGGACCTCGAGTCGATCGAGCCAGAGACCGCCGAGGCGCTCGCTGGCTTCGCCGAGCAGGGCGGCAGCGTGGTGCTGGTCGGCCGCGCACCGGAGCACGCGCCGGGGCTGCACGACGCCGCTTCTGCCGACACCCGGGTCCTCTCGGCGATGGACCGCCTCCGCTCCCGCAGCTCCACCGTCACGCGGAGGCCTGCGCCCGAGCCGGGCGGACCGCTGGGAGGGGACTACACGCGCGAGCCGCTGCCGGAGCACGCGCGCCGCTCGCTCCTGCACTGGGTGCTGCTGTGGATGCCGCACACCGCGGCGACGCCGGAGGTCGCGCTGGCGGCACCCCACCCCGACCTCGGCGTCGTCCATCACCGTGAAGGCGCGCGCGAGATCTTCTTCTTCGCCAACGCCAGCCGGACCGACGCCGTCGACACGGTCGCGCGGTTCCCGACCGGCAGCCGTCTGCCCTGGCGCTGGGACCCCGAGACCGGCGAGCGGGCAGAGGTGCCGTGGCGCGAGAGAAGGGACGAGCTTTCCCTGCACCTGGAGCCCCTCGAGTCGTTGCTGCTCGTGTACGAGCCCGCGGACGCGCAGGTGGCGGCGGGAAGCCCGCCGGCGCGCCTGCGCAGCGGCGCCGACCCGCTGCCGGTGGTGGCGCCCTGGGAGGTAGCCTTCCGCCCGGCCGCGGGCGCACCGTTCGAGCGCCGGGTCCCCCAGCTCTTCGACCTCAGCCTCGCCGCCGGCGATCCTTCCATCAGCGGCTTCGGCGGGGTGGCCGGCTACCGCGCCGAGTTCGAGTGGGCCGACGTGTCACTGTCGCTCCTCAGCCTGGGGACGGTGAACGGCATCTCGTCGGTGCGGCTGAACGGGCGGCCGCTCGGCGTGCGCTGGTACGGGCGCCACCTCTACGACACCGGCGGCGCCTTGAAACAGGGCCGCAATGTCCTCGAGGTCGAGGTCACGACCACGCTCGGCAACCTCATGCGCACCCGCGAGAACGACGCCTCCACCCGGCGCTGGGCCTGGTGGTTTCCGCCGATCCCGGCGGGGCTCGTCGGCCCGGTGCAACTGATGAAGCCGCCGGCCCGCTGAAGGCGCACGGGTCGACGCGGTGAACAGACGCCGACGTGCGGCTGCACGGCATCGAGGGCGGCCGGATCCGGCAGGCCGCGCTCGCCCTGCGGCGAGGCGGCGTCGGCTACTACCCGCAGCGGGACTTCATTCACGTGGACACGGGTCCCCTCCGCGCCTGGTGAGCGCGGGCGAGCGCCCCGGCGCCTCCCGCACCTGCATTACAATCCGCTCGCCGCGGGCTCCCGCGGCCTTGCGGGGGCAGGCATGCGAAGAAACGCGATCGGCGTGGTGCTCGCCGCGCTGGGGGCGGCGAGCGTGTGCTGCAGCCGTCCGGGGCCGTATCGCTTCCAGCCGCAGCTGCTGCCGCCGCCAGCCGGTCCCGACGCCCCCGGCCTGCCGCCGGTGCCACTGGTCTCGCCCCGCAACGCCAGCTACACGATCGAGGCCCGCCTCGACCCCGACAAGCACACGATCGCCGGCAGCCTGGTGCTGGACTGGCGCAACACGTCGGAGGTGGCGCTCTCCAGCTTCCCGTTCCACCTGTACTGGAACGCGTTCCGCAACAACCTCTCGACCACGGCCCGGGGCGAGGGCCGTCGCCGCCGCTTCGAGCCCGGGGAGGACGAGCGTCGCTTCGGCTGGATCGAGGTGAGGAGCATCCGGCGGGTGGACGGCGCGGAGGAGGACCTCGGCCCCACCCGCCTGTACCTGCACGAGGACGGCGACGCCTTTGACCGCACGGTCATGGAGGTCCGCTCCGCCCGGCCGGTCGCCCCCGGCGCGAGCGCGCGCTTCCGGATCGAGTGGGACGCGCTCGAGCCGTACGGCGACCCCGGGCGTGCCGGCTGGGTCCACGACTACAACTTCGTGGCCCAGTGGTTCCCCAAGGTCGGCGTCGTCTGGCACGGGGCCTGGAACGCTCACCCGTTCTACCCCACCACCGAGTTCTTCTCCGACTTCGGCGTCTACGACGTGCGCCTGACGCTGCCCCGGGACTTCGTGGTGGGCGCCACCGGCCGGCTGCAGGAGTCGAAGGACAACCCCGACGGCACCCGCACGCTGCGCTTCGTGCAGGAGGACGTGCACGACTTCGCCTGGACCGCAAGCCGCCGCTTCCGGGAGCGGCGCGGCCGCTTCGAGGACCTCGGCTACCCGCCGGTCGAGATCCGCCTGCTGGTCCAGCCCGAGCACGAGCACCTGGCGGCCCGCTACGTCGAGGCGACCAAGGTCGCGCTCCGCGACTACGGCGCCTGGGCGGCTCCCTATCCCTATCCGCAGATCACCGTGGTGGACCCGGCCTGGGGCTCGGCCTCGGGCGGCATGGAGTACCCGACGCTGTTCACCGGCGGCGCCAGCATCCTCGCGCCCAGGGAGCTGCAAAGCCCCGAGGGGGTCACGGTGCACGAGGCCGGGCACCAGTTCTGGTACGGCCTGGTGGCGAACAACGAGTTCGAGGAGGCCTGGCTCGACGAGGGCTTCAACACCTACATGACGTCGAAGGCGCTCCACGCTTCGCTCGGCGAGCCGGCCTGGGGACGCCGGGTGCTGGACCGAGCCGGGTGGGACCGTGGCCGCCTGGGCTGGCCGGTGGTGGAGAGGAGCATTCGCATCCCGCGAGGCGCCGGCGACAGGGAGGAGCTGCGCGAGGGCGGGAAGGTGGACGTGATGGCACGGCCCGGCTGGACCTACCGCGACGCCGCCTCCTACGGCCTCAACTCGTACGGCAAGCCCGCTCTCGTGCTGCAGACGCTCGAGGGCCTGCTCGGCGAGCCGACCATGACCCGCGTGCTGCGCACCTACGCGCGGCGCTACCGCTTCTCTCACCCCACCACCGCCGACTTCATCGCCGTGGTGAACGAGGTCACCGGCCGGGACTGGCGCTGGTTCTTCGACGAGACCTTCTTCTCCAGCGACCTGTGCGACTACGCCGTCACCGTCGAGCACCAGCCGGTGCGGGTCCCGACCGGCTGGTTCGAGGGAAAGGACGGCATGCTCGAGTACCGGCGGGCGCCACAGAAGCCGCCCGGCCGCGAAGGCGCGGTCGACTCGCGAGTTACCGTCGTCCGGCGCGGCGAGGTGCGCATGCCCGTCGAGCTGCGGGTCGAGCTCGAGGGCGGCCGGGTGCTGAACGAGACCTGGGACGGGCGCGACCGCTGGAAGCGCTTCTCCTACCCCGGGGCGAAGGTGGTGCGCGCCGTGGTCGATCCCGAGGGTCGCATCGCCATCGACGTGGACCGGGTCAACAACGAGTGGATCGACGACGACGGTCCGGCCCGCCGGGCCTCGACCCGGTGGGCCGAGCGCTTCCTGCTCTGGGTCCAGGCCTTCCTGGAGCTGCAGACGGTGGTGGGGTGAGCACCATGCGCGCTCTCGTCGACGGCTTCCGCGGCCTCCTCCGCAACCCCGGCCTGATCGTGCTGGTGCTGGTCCTGAACGCCGCGGTGGCGCTGGTGGCGGCGCTGCCCGTCGCCTCGCTGCTCTGGCAGGACCTGTCGCACACCGGCGCTTCCACCCGGATGATGTACGGCTTCGACTACGACTGGTGGAGCCGCTTCGACCATCAAGCCAAAGGTCTGGCCGGCGACCTCGCCCCGGACCTGCTGGGCACCGGGTTCCTCTGGCGCAACCTCGACCTGCTGCTGCGCGGCGCGGTGCCGGCCGGCCTCTTCTCGGGCTTCACCGGCACAGGCGCCGTCGTCCTCGGCCTGGCGGCGCTCTACTGGCTGCTGCAGGTGTTCCTCAGCGGCGGCCTGCTGGCCCTGTTCCGGGCGCCGGCGGGAGGCTGGACGTTCCGCGGGCTCGTCCACGCCTGCGGCTTCCACTTCGCCCGCCTGCTGCGCATCGCCCTGCTGGCGGTCGCGGTAGCGGCGCTGCTGTTCGCCGCCTGGCGACCGCTCGGCTCCTGGAGCGACCACCTGGCGCGCGAGGCCGTCTCCGAGCGCGCGGCGCTCTTCCTGGTCTTCGGCCGGGCGGCGCTGTTGCTGGTGGCGCTGCTGCTGCTGCACATGGTGTCGTCGTATGCGAAAGTGATCCTGGTGTGCGAGGAGAGGCGCAGTGCGGTGCTGGCCATGGCCGCCAGCCTCGGCTTCTGCGCGCGCCACCTGGGAGCCGTGCTGGCGCAGTACCTCGCCGTGGGCCTCCTCGGCGCCGCGCTGGTCCTGCTCTTCGCCCTGCTGGACGGCTGGCTGGAGGTGAGCGGCTGGAAGACGCAGCTTCTCGCCCTGGCGCTGTTCGAGGGCTTCCTGGCGGCGCGGATCGCGCTGCGGCTGGGGCTGCTGGCCGGGCAGGTGGAGCTGGAGCAGGCGGGAGAACGGCCCAGGGGATGAGCGTCGACGCCCACTCGTTCCGGCGCGCGCTGGGGCAGTTCCCGTCGGGGGTGACGGTGGTGACCACCCGCGACGCCTCGGGCGCTCCCCACGGGCTGACGGTGAGCAGCTTCTGCTCGGTCAGCCTGCACCCTCCGCTGGTGCTCGTCTGCATCGATCACCGCGCCGACGCCAACGACGCGATGCGCGAGAGCGGGCTGTTCGCCGTCAGCGTGCTGGCCGAGGACCAGGTGGCGGTCTCCCGGCGTTTCGCCTCCTCCGGCGGGGACAAGTTCGAGGGCTTCGCCTTCACCGAGGGACGGCTACGCCTGCCGCTGGTGCCCGGCGCGCTCGCCCACCTGCAGTGCCGGGTCCGCTCCTTCCACGACGAGGGCGACCACACGGTCTGGGTCGGCGAGGTGGTGTCGCTCGCCACCCACCCCGGCCGGCCGCTGCTCTACCAGAGCGGCTCCTACCACCGGCTGGGTGGCGGACCGGAGTGACAAGCGCCGCGGCGATCGAGTATAAACGTGCGATCGAAACGCCACCGCCGCCGCCAGCCGACGCCTTCCGAGCGCCGCGAGGCGGCATCCCGAGGCAGAGCACCCGCGGATAACGTGAGCCGGACCATTCGAAAGGAGACGAAGGAAGGCTTCCTTCGAGGAACATGGCCGACAACGTCCTGATGTCCGACATGAGCTGGACCGAGGTGGAGCACGCGCTCAAGGAGCGCCCGATCGCGCTGCTGCCGGTGGGCAC
>Ga0187777_10003033_pt1 | contig 10740 bp, 8 predicted proteins | sample 1015_Q2_SP5_10_M_FD_132416 | JGI IMG/M metagenome (GOLD analysis project Ga0187777, IMG submission 132416) | Tropical peat soil microbial communities from peatlands in Department of Meta, Colombia - 1015_Q2_SP5_10_MG | ecosystem: Environmental > Terrestrial > Soil > Wetlands > Peat | place...
CGCGGAGGCGATCGAGCGCAATGGGCGAATCCCGTTTGCCGCGGCGCACGCGATCGCTTTCGACAAAATCGATCTTCCCCGCATGTACGATCATCTGCTCTATTCGCACCGCCAGCATCACGCGATTGTTCAGGCGCTGGAAAACGGCGAAAGCTCACGAGTGGCAGCACTCATGATTGAACACGCGCATGGGGCAAGAGTAAGCATCAACCTGTCGCGCGTGGGTTTGAGGGGGGTGGGGGAAAGCGCAGAAATATCAGCCCTGGACCGCTAACTACAGGGATTCATTATCGTGGTGAGTTACCGCTCGCAGTTGTACGATTCAGTTGCTTGACGCGGCCCGGCGTCGCGGATGGGCCACCACATCAGCGAGAGAACGCCAGGAGAACCGCTCGGAATCGAACACAAATCTCCGCTTTACCATCTTGCCGACAAGTTGCTGCTGGCGTTGAGCCGTCGCAAGCGCCATGATGGGTTCAATGCCAAGGTTCTGTAGTGTCTGCGCAACCTCAAGCATTTCGACGGCTCGCCGATGGCCGTGTTCGGCGACGCGGCTAATCAGGTAGTCCGGCAAATGATCTTCCCAGCCCATGGCTGGATAACTTGCAGCCAAAGACTCCAGCACCTTGTCTTCAGCCCCATACATCCGCGCTGCGAATAGAGATTCGATGACCAGGGCTTCCAAGCCTTTGATGATTACGCTCCGGCACATTTTGACTGCAGAAGCCACACCAAGTTGGTTACTTAACGGAGTGGTGTTCATCCCAATCGCTCGTAGACGTTCGCTGGCCTCAAATGCATGCGGCCCGCCAAGCAGCATTGGAACTTGTAATCGTTGCTTCGGAACCGCAGACATCACAGCGGCCTCGACGAATCGCGCTTTTCTGCGTTCAACGTACGCGGCCGCCTTGCGTTTGCTATCGGGGGACACCGAGTTGATGTCAAGAAACAGCTGACCCTGATCCAGAATTGGCCCCGCCTCTTTCGCCACATCCAACGCGGATGAAGCGGTAACCGCTGAAATCACAAGTTCGGCCTTGTACGCGCAGCGTCTCAGGTTATCTGCGGCCGTGACACCGCACGCTTGCGCCTTCCTTAGCATTCGTTGTCGGTGCCGCTTCGAATCAAACAGGATGTCAAAAACGGAGACAACCATCCCCTGCTCGGCGAAATCGTCAGCGAAAATGCCGCCTGCCTCGCCAAAGCCGATGATAGCTACTCGTTGAATGCGTCTCCGGCTACGCATGTTGCAAAGTCCGCGAGCCCTCGGCGGAGGAGAGAGGTTCTTCTCCGTTCCAAACGCTTGCCGGCACAAGCAGTTCGCCGCGGAAAAGTGCCCGAGCTGTCCTGATCAGGCTGGAGCGGAGTACTTTGATCTGACCGCCCATCTGCTCCACCTCAAATTCAACTGAGAATTCGCCACTGGGATGCTCAATCGAAAGCCGTTTCAGTGGACCTTCGCGTGGACGCACGATGCCCTGGGCGATTGAACCAGGCAGGATACACGCCGTGCCCACCGTCACTGCCATCAGGACTCCAATAGCCGAATGACATTTGTGCGGGATGAAAGTGCGCGTCATTACGTGCCCCGCGGATTGTGGCGGGGCGATCAAGGTCATCTTCGGAACGACCTTCGTGCGCACGTCGCCCAAGCCCATGCGCTCGCCTGCCATGATACGAATCGCTTCCAGACGCGCTTTGAGTTGCTGATCGGAGTCAAGTTCGGCCGGGGATTCGTACCCGGATCTCCCAAAATCCGACGCCCGCAGCACAGCCATGGGCATGCCATTATCAATCAGCGTTGCGTCTATCCCGTCGAACTGATCGAGCGGGTTGCCGGTTGGCAACAGAGCCCTGCAAACTGAGCCCGCCGTGTCGCGGAAATCAATGCGGATAGCGGCCGCTGTGCCTGGGACGCCGGCAATCGATGTCTCTCCGGCATATGTTACTTTGCCCCCTGGGGTGGGCACGTGGGCGACCGCCACTGTTCCGGTGTTGACCAGTTGAATCGCGACCGCCGTGATTGGGTCCTGCGGCGCAACCAGTCCGCGTTCGATGGCGAAAGGACCAACGCCCGCCAGCATATTTCCACACGTGGGAGTAATGTCGACTAGCGGTCGGTCCACAGAAACCTGAGCAAAGAGATAGTCGACATCAATTCCGGGACGCGAAGAACGAGATATGATTGCCACCTTACTCGTCAGGGGGTGTGCGCCGCCGATCCCATCGATCTGTCGGACATCAGGCGACCCCATAGCAGCAAGTAAAACCCTGTCCCGCACCTGGACATTGCTTGGGAGGTCGCCAGCGAGGAAGAAGGGACCCTTTGATGTGCCGCCCCGCATCAGCGTGCAAGGGATGGCAGTTTGTGACCCAGGTGACATTCGATCTTCTCCCTAAAGGGCCGATGACACAGCCGAGCGCGCGGCGCATGGAGAGCTGCGCACACCGGTCGAACCACGCTCGCGGTTCACGAGTATTTGAGTCCCAGATCCGTGATCTTCTTTCGTAAGCCGTAGATGTCAAGTCCGAGTTCACCGCGCGCCAGCCGCTCCCGGGTGGCATTCTCCTTGCTGGCTCGTTGTTCCGCCGCGACCATTACTTGGCTCGCGAGAGCCCGACCGACTACGACAACTCCGTCGTCATCAGCGACGATCACATCACCAGGTTCAACCAGAGCCCTTGCACATACAATTGGAACGTTCACCGATCCCAGTGTGCTTTTAACCGTTCCCTGCGAACTAATCGCTCGGCTCCAGACGGGGAATTTCATTTGAGTCAAAGGGCGAATGTCGCGACACCCCGCATCAATCACGAGTCCACGCACGCCGTGTGCACGCAACGAGGTCGCAAGCAACTCGCCGAAATAGCCGTCAGTACATGGAGAAGTCGGAGCCACAACAAGGATATTTCCTGGACGGCAGACTTCCACGGCAACATGGATCATCAAGTTGTCGCCGGGAGGAAGCGAAACAGTCACGGCAGCGCCGGCCATGGTGACGCCGGGAAAAATCGGGCGCATGTACGAGGCGAGTAGGCCACAACGTCCCTGCGCTTCATGGACGGTCGTCACGCCATAGCCCTCCAGTGCCGCGATGACGTCTGCAGGGGGTTGCTCCACGTTGCGAACCACCACGGGTTGGTTCATGCGAGCTCCTCTGTGACCTGTGGAAACACGCGCTGATAGGCTTCCGCATATTTGATGGTCCTGTCGGAATTGCGCGAGGCCTGCGCACCGCGCTGCAGTGCCACACGTTCGTAGTAATGCCAGAGATGTTCCTGTGCATTCATAGCTTTGAAAGCCTCATACTTCCTGGGCCAAACCGCAGAGATATCGAGCAGCAGCTGCGGCTTCCATTCGCATTGCTCCGGTTGGTGCGGCTCGAACAGGAATACCGGCGGCGCTCCGATTACCGGCGTGCCGGGCTCGTGGCCGTGCGCCTGAGCGACGATACGCGCCTCTTGTGCAGCATGAGAAACCAGGGGATGATCGAAGTTGTAAGGATCTTTGACTGAGTGGGTGAGGACAAATTCTGGCCGGATTTTTCGGTACAAGGCGGCCAGATCATAGAGAATACTGTCCGGAATTCTCATGGGATAGTCGCCAACATCGAAAAAAATCACCTTGGCCCCGAGAATTTCTGCCGCGTGAGCAGCCTCTTCCTTTCTGTTGGCTTTTACCTTCTCTATTGTCATGCCAGGCTCGCGCCAGAGTTTTGCGGACTCGCCACGCTCTCCGAACGACAGACAGACGACCGTGACTGCCCACCCTCGCTGAGCGTATAAGGCGATCGCCCCGCCTGCACGCCACACGAAATCCGCCGAATGGGCGCTGATGACTATCGCTGTTCTTTTTTTGTCCAAGTTTGTAGACCTGTGGCGACAGGAGTCTCTGTGCACCTTGTGTCCTCTGTGGTGTTTCGTGTTGTTTACCACAGAGCACACAGAGTCACATAGAAGCGGGAAATCCGAGATTGTTCACGACTTGATCTCCACCGGTGGCGTTCCATATGTGTGGAACGATTCGATGGTCTTAAGTCCCCAAGCCTGCCCTTTCTTTCGTTCGGCCTCACTCCAGCGGATCGGCTTCCAATCCGGCGCCAGGATCAGCCGCGCGCCGGCATTTGCGATCTCAACGCGGTTACCACCCGGTTCATACAGATATAAGAAGAAGGTTTGTTGGATTGCGTGCTTATGAGGACCCGTTTCGATGTAAACGCCATTTTCCAAACAAATATCGGCTGCAAGCAGAACTTCCTCGCGACTGTTGACTGCATATGTGATGTGGTGCAATCGTCCTTTCGTGCCCGTGTGGTCGCGCGTGTACGCGAAATCGTAACTCTTGTTCGTACACGTCATCCACATGCCGGCTTCAGAACCATCATCCATCACAATCTGCTCGGTCAAACGAAAGCCCAGGTATTTTTCGAAAAACTCGCGGTTGGCCTTTATATCGACCGCGAGCCCATTCCAGTGATCGAGGCGGCGCACGTTGATACCACGCGCAGGAAATTTCTGCGCCTGGTTTTTGAGGGCGGGCTGCAACTCCGGCGGGGCCTGATACCACTGGGTCTCGTAATAAAGTTCGATTTTATGCCCGTCCGGGTCCTGGCAGAGAAAGGCGGGGCCGTGCGCCAAGTCGCGATCCCTCCATCCGATGTCGAAACCAGATCCTTTCAGAGCTGCCACGCGCCGTTCGAGAGCTTGGGGGCTCCGTGCACGATAAGCGACATGACCCAAGCCCGGGAGCTTAGATGCTGTGAGTTTCAGAGAATGCCGCTCATAATCATCGTACGCATGCAAGTAGACGGAATCGCCCTCGCGGCCGCTCTCGGTCATTCCCATAACCTGGATAAAAAACCGCAGACTCTCCTCCGGCGTGGGGGTAAGTAATTCCAAATGGCCGAGGTGAGCAATATCCATTATCGGTTCAGTTTGCACAATTCACCGATGCGAACGCATCATCCAAGGCTTTAGTTGCCTTCCTGCCTGGCTGAAACATCAGAAACACAGTGCGGCACGAGCTCACAAGACCGTTAAGTATACTCAATTTACCTCTCGCTTTCGTGAGCAAACTTGTTAAACGAAAAAGTCAAACAGGGCCACGTCCAGCAGATGTTCTTCGCCCATTTCGTGCACGGAAAAGCGCAACCCCTCGAACAATCATGCTTGACAATCCCGGGTTTCGCATGAGCAAATGTGACCGACATTCAGTATACTGAACATCTCTATGGGTGCTACAACCGCGTCGGATGGCATGATCGCCCTTCTGCAGGGTTTCTCGATCGAGCTGAATCCTGGCGACTCCAGGACCTTGCAAGCGGCGCCAGACCGTCTGGATCCCGGGACGATAGTCTCCCTTGCCTGGATCCCAGGGGCCAATCCGATGGACATGATCGAGCCGGCAGCGAGGTTGAAACGTGCTGGTCACTTCCCAATGCCACACGTGGGTGCCCGTCATCTTCAGAGCGCTGCACAGTTGCAGCGGCTGACTGAGTGCTTGCGAGACGCGGGTGTGGATCGCGTTCTGATCATAGGCGGCGACCGTGCCACACCGGCGGGACCGTACGATAGCAGCCTGGCGGTAATGCAAAGCGAAGCTTTTCAGAAAGTCGGCATATCTCAGATGGCAATCGGCGGTTTTCCTGAAGGCAACCCTCACATTCCTGACAAGGCCTTGAATCAAGCGCTAGAGGCGAAAGTAAGTTTCGCTCGCAATCAGGGACTCCAGCTTTCGATCATCACACAGTTCTGTTTTAAAGCTGAGCCCGTGATTCGATGGCTGCGGGACATTCGAGCCCGGGGCATCGATGTTCCGATCCGGGCGGGCCTCGCCGGCCCGGCTAGTTTACTCACCCTGATGCGCTATGCCGTGCGCTGCGGAATCGGCAATTCGCTTCGAGTGCTGACCGAGAACCCTGCGTTTGCCAAAGTTCTGGTGGAAAGAGGTCCTGAGCCCATCATCCGGGAACTTGCTGATTCCATCGCGGGCAGTGATGGCAGGCCGCTGGGCATTGCCGGTCTGCACTTCTATGTTTTCGGCGGTTTTAAAAAAACCACTGATTGGATTGATAGCGAGCGGTCATTGAAAGCCATGTCTCATCACACTTGAACCGTGCGCCATCCTTTGGCATAAGTCTCGCGAACAACTTTGGAATAGGGCACCGGGCTGACGATGGCGCGAATCTCGGTTTGCTTGTGTCTCTCTACGGTCGTCTTTCGGGTGCCGCCTCCCGTTTCGCCCCACACCAGCCTGACTTCAGCGCCGGTCTCAATGTCCGGATCAACAACCCCCAGAGAGAGCATGGAGCGCTCGTTATAGCTGTAACCCGCGAACATCGAGAGCCCGACGGTCTTGCCTCTCAATACCACCTTGTCGTAAGAGGCAGATGCATAATTCGACTGCGGCAGGTCAATATACTTGTAGATTTCTCCAGGCTCAAACAAGGAGGCAAACACCCTCACAACGTCTTCGGCGTGCCAAGCAAATGTTACCTTCTTCCGCTGCCGCTTGCCGGCCATTTTCTCGAGGGCTTCTCGTCCAATAAAGTCGTGGTCGAACTTGATGAATGGGCCGTAGCCCAGTGCATGCGGTGTCATGTAGTAATCCTCAATGTTGTCCGACTCGAAGCTGCCGGCTAGCGAACCCGTTCCCTCGTACCCGGTGGCAGGCAACCACTTTCGGTAGGCTTTCATCCGTTCGCCGGTGTAAACGCCGGGAAGTGGCGACGGAATCCATCCTGACTCGAGGGTGTTAGTGGAGTAGGCTCGAGCCCCGACTTCTTTAAGACCGAACTCCCTGCCGGCATCTACAATTGCCGCACGAATCTCCTCGCGTTCTTCATACGGCCCCCAAACCTCCAGCCCCGGAGCGCCAGCCATGCCGTGACGCAGTGCACGCACTTTGCGTCCGGCGATGTTGACCGCGTCCATGTGGAAGAACTTGATCTCCGGGACTGGGCCGCCGTTCAGCTTTTCCAGAATCTGCGGTGCGTTTGGGCCTTGAATCTGGTAGCGGTAACAGGTTCGAACAACCGCTTTGCCTCTTGGATTGGAAGGAGACTTGTCATCCTTCTCGACTCTGACGTCATAACCACCGGTTTCGCCATGGAATTGAATCCAATTCGCGGCTGGAGCCCGGCCTACGAAGACCAGCCGGTTTTCTTCCAGGTGAAAAAGAATCCCGTCACCGATCACAAAACCGTCGTGGCTACAGGGCGCGAATTGCTTGGCTCGATTCACGGGGAACTTTGCAAAACTGTTGGTAGCGAGATAGGAGAGCATTCTCAGCGCATCGGGGCCTTCCACGTAAATGTTCGCCATATGGTGCGATTGATCGAACAGCACCGCGGTCTCGCGCCACGCGCGTTGTTCGTCGCGCCAATTGGAATACTCATACGGAACGACCGGATAGATGTAAGCGCCAATCTGCGAATTGCGCAGCATGTTGACCGGATTTCCCGCGGCTTGTAACAAATCTTCCAGACTTTTTTCTTTCATCTCTGCACCCCATGCGAGAATCTAGGGCAAAACGACGTTCAGTATACGGAACATGGAAGCCTTTTGTCATATATGCTAAGAATTCATCGCCCACGCGGCCCCGGGGGCTTCGGAACCCGCGGGTCTGAGGTAGTTTCTACCTTGGAAAAGAACGGAGACACAGGCGTGACAGAAGTCGTGACATTCGACGAGGTAGGCCCTGTGGGGCTGATTCGCATACACAATCCTCCAGTGAACGCGATCAGTCATTCCGTAAGGCTTGGGCTCGTTGATGCGATTGCGCAGGCAGAAAGGCACTCCGGCATCAGGGCACTTCTGATCCTGAGTAGCGGCGACCTGTTCAGCGCAGGCGCCGATATTGCCGAATTCGATCAACCTCTGGGAGAGCCGTCCCTGCAACAAGTTGAGTTCAGAATTGAGGCTTGTCCTATCCCCGTAGTCGCTGCGATACAAGGGCTCGCTTTGGGTGGGGGACTCGAGCTGGCGATGGCCTGCCATTATCGAATCACCCACAAGAACGCAAGACTCGGAATGCCGGAGATCACCCTGGGAATTATCCCGGGTGCTGGTGGGACGCAACGACTTCCGAGGCTGATTGGGGCTCGCGCTGCCCTGGGTATGATTCTGTCTGGCACGCCCGTTTCGGCGCTGGATGCAAAGGCCAGGGGTCTGGTCGATGAGGTTGTGGAAGACGATCTGCGTGAAGCCGCGCTCAGATTCAGCAACCACCTTGTGCAAGAGAAACTCGGCCCGCGCCCGACGTGCAAGCGCACTGTCACCGGGGATCTCGACGATGCCGAGATTGGCGCAGCATTGCTTGCGCATGCTCGTGCCTTGAAGGGGCGCACGACCCAGAATCTGGTAATAGAAGCAATCAAAGCCTCGAGGCTGCCTTTCTCGCAAGGCATCGCGATTGAAACCACCCTCGCGCAAAAGTCGCTGGTGTCGCGTGAGAGTCTGGCGCTTCGCCACGTATTCTTCGCGGAGCGCGAGTCCGCTAAATTAAGCCGTCTATCTTCTGTTGATGCCAAGCAAGCGAAGCCGCCTGCGACGCAACGGGCGGCGGTGATCGGCGCGGGGACGATGGGTAGCGGCATCGCGATTGCCCTCGCAGACGCCGGGCTGGATGTGCTGATCCACGATAACGATCCTGCTGCACTTACCCGCAGCCGTGAAATTGTCCAGTCAACGTATGCCTCCAGCGTCAAGCGTGGCCGCCTCACTCAGAATGTTGCCGAAGATCGCATTCATCGCATCCGCAGCACCGAAGCCCGAACCGAAGTGGCGGACGCCGATCTGGTTATCGAAGCTGTCTTTGAGAATATGGAGTTGAAGAAGGACGTGTTGTCGACACTCGATTCTGTTCTTCCTCCCGAGCGGCTCCTTGCCACCAATACCTCTACTCTTTCTGTGACCGAACTGGCCCGCGCCACATCGCATCCGGAACGGGTGTTGGGCATGCATTTCTTCGTTCCGGCTCACGCCTCGAAGCTGCTGGAGATCGTACGCACTGACCACACCTCGCCTGAAACCTTGTCCACAGCGTTCCGCGTCGCAAAACTGCTCAAGAAGGTTCCGGTTGTCTCGCGCGACGCCTTCGGTTTCATCGGGAATCGGATGATGCTCGATGGCTACTTTCGTGAGGCCGAGCAGTTGCTGCTTGAAGGAGCAACGCCAGCCCAGGTGGACGCGGCGCTCGAGAACTTCGGTTTTGCCATGGGGCCGCAACGGGTAAGCGACCTGGGCGGCAATGATGTTGGCACGAAGGCACGAGTCCAGCTTTTCAAACACGAGAATCGTCCCGGCCCCTATTTCGTCATCGCCGACCGCCTCACGGAAATGGGATGGCTTGGCCAGAAGACGGGTCGCGGTTTCTATCGTTATGAGAATGGCAGCCGCGAAGCTATGCCAGATCCAGAAGTAATCAGTCTTATCGAGAAGCTGGCCTCGGAGAGAGGTATTGAACAGCGGGAAATCAACGACGAAGAGATTGTTGAGCGATGCATCTTGTCTCTCATCAACGTGGGTGCGATGGTTCTCGAAGAAGGCATCGCAGCGTGCGCGGGCGACATCGACGTAGTCTGGACGAGCGGTTACGGTTTTCCCCGCCACCTCGGAGGGCCGATGTTCCACGCTGACACGCTCGGACTCTCCCACGTGTTACAGCGCATTCGCCTCTACCATAAGAAACTCGGTTATTACTGGCGTCCAGCCGAGTTGATCGAGCGCCTTGCGGCCGCGGACTCGACTTTCGAAGAGTGGGACGAGAGCTCAGTGTCCCGGTAGTAACTGTTCGCTTTCGTTTGTCATTTCGAGCGGAGTTGGATCGCCAGCGAAGCGATTATCGTGCGAAGTCGGGAAACCTGCTTTTTGTGCGGGACTCTAACTCTGTTGCACACGCAGCACTCGCTCATCCGCATCCCCGAACAAAGCTTCGAGGAGTTCGGGTCGGTTCCGCTGCAAGGCGCGGCTGTTAACGGTGCCTTTCTCCGTCAGTTCGCCCGCCGCGTTTGACGGCGGGACCTCGACCAGCAACGCAGCCACGATGCGGTTGGAACTGCCGGTTCCCGCGGCATACAGTTTGGCCAGGCGTTCGTGGAACATTTCTCTGAGGGTCGAGTTGGAGGCGATGTGAGTGGGCTTGGCTTCGTGCTCCAAACCGGCAGCGGCGGCGCATGCCTCCCAGTCGGGGAAGATAAGGATACGCACGTCCTTCCGATCCGCCCCAGCGACCACAACTTCATTGGCCAAAGGACGGAGGATATCCAGCGCGTCCAGCCGCAGCTTTCCGGCGCTGACTTTCGTTCCCGAGTCCAGCTTGAAGACTTCATTCATCCTGCCATCGAAACGCATACCGGCCTGAGGCCGTTCCGGATCAATAAAACTCAGCAGATCGCCCGAACGCAGAAAGCCTTCCTCATCGAAAGCAGCCTGGGTTGCCTGCGGGTCGCGCCAATAGCCGGGAGTAACATTTGGACCCCGATAGCGGACCTCGAAGCTGCTGTCGTCGGGGATCAGCTTGAGCTCGACGCCTGCGACGGGTATGCCAACCACGCCGGGACCGCTCGCGTTCGCATTGCCAAAGAGCGCAATAGGCGCGGTCTCGGTCATACCAAGACCGCTTACGGTGAGAATCCTGTGTCCTACCGTTTCCACCGCAAGCCGTTCCAGATCAAACCAGGTCGCCGGCTGCATCGATGCCGCTGCGTACCAGAGAAACTTCAGGCGTTGAAAAAAGCG
>Ga0187777_10003034_pt1 | contig 10737 bp, 11 predicted proteins | sample 1015_Q2_SP5_10_M_FD_132416 | JGI IMG/M metagenome (GOLD analysis project Ga0187777, IMG submission 132416) | Tropical peat soil microbial communities from peatlands in Department of Meta, Colombia - 1015_Q2_SP5_10_MG | ecosystem: Environmental > Terrestrial > Soil > Wetlands > Peat | place...
TCTGGGCGCGATCATTACTGGTTTTGGTCTTGGCGTGATCGAGGGCCTGACCAAGGTCTTTTTCCCGGAAGCGTCGAACACAGTGATTTTCGTGATTATGGCGATCGCGCTGCTGGTGCGCCCCGCCGGCTTGTTCGGACGGAGAGCGTGATGGAGCGCGTCGTCGATCCGCTTGCCAGAAAACCGAGCGCGTTGCGCTCGCAAAGCGAAACCATCGGCTTCGTAGTCATGGGCATTGCGCTGGTGATTGCGCCGTTTGTCACCTATCCGCTGTTCCTGATGCAGGCCATGTGCTTTGCGCTCTTCGCCTGTGCTTTCAACTTGCTGATTGGGTATGTCGGTCTCTTGTCATTTGGTCATGCACTGTATTTCGGTTGGGCAAGCTATCTGTCCGCGCATGCTGCAAAGGTCTGGGGTTTCACACCCGAGCTTGCGATTCTGACCGGTACGGCTACCGCTGCCGTGTGCGGCCTCGTTGCCGGCTCGTTGGCGATCCGCCGGCAAGGCATTTACTTCTCCATGATCACGCTGGCGCTCGCGCAGATGATGTATTTCTTCGCGCTGCAAGCCAAGTTCACCGGCGGCGAGGATGGTATACAGGCTGTTCCACGTGGTCATCTCTTCGGACTGATCGACCTCAGGAATGAGATGACGATGTATATTGTGGTGCTGATCATTTTTGTCGCTGGATTTGCATTCATACATCGCATCATCCACTCGCCTTTTGGTGAAGTGCTGAAAGCAATCCGCGAAAACGAGTCACGCGCCGTCTCGCTCGGCTACAAGACCGATCGCTACAAGCTGGTTGCCTTCGTGCTGTCGGCGACGCTTGCGGGCGTCGCCGGAGCCACCAAGGCGATTGTCCTGCAACTGGCCTCTCTCACCGATGTGAATTGGCCAATGTCGGGCGAGGTGGTGTTGATGACGCTTGTCGGCGGCCTTGGCACCATTTTCGGGCCAGTAGCCGGCGCATTCGTCATTCTCGTGATGCAGTTCAAGCTCGCGCCTATCGGCGAATGGGTGCTGGTCATCCAGGGTGCAATTTTCGTGGCATGCGTGCTGCTGTTTCGCCGCGGCATTGTCGGTGAACTCGCCCATAAACTGCGCATTCGTCTCTAAGCGCGGCCGCCGCCTCTTTGAAACATTCACGAATCAGCGTACAGGGCGGTATCCGTATGCCGTTGTTTTCCGTGCAATTTTTGGTTGTCGTCAACGCGGTGTGCGTCGCGTTCGATTGCCGATTTGGCGCGTGCCGGGGGGCACTCAATGGCAGGCATGCAAGGCGAAGCACGCCTCGCTAAGATCGCTGAGAAATGGCATGCCCTGGCGCGGCGGCGGCTTGCCTCTATTCGCGAGCTCGAACGCAGCGGCCGATGGAAACGTTATTACACGGACGAACAATACGCCCTGTGTGTGCGCAGCGCCGAACGCACTGCGCTGCTTTGGAGCAAGCTCACCAGCCGGCAGTCGGCATTTGCGCCCCACATGCGCCCGGGCGCTTAGCGTGCACGTGCCTGCTCGCTGCAGCCGCGCTTACGATAGTCACGCATGTTTCGATTGCTCAGGACCTCAAGCGCGGCGAGACGTTGCTGACCCGGGACTGTGCGTCGTGCCATGCGGTCGGCCGCAATGGCGAAAGTCCGAACAAAACTGCGCCGCCATTCCGCACGCTCGGCCAGCGTTATCCGGTTGAATCGTTGGAGGAAGCGCTCGGCGAGGGCATTCTGTCAGGCCATCCGGACATGCCGGAATTCAAGTTTGACGCCGGCGAAGTCGGTGCCATCATTGCGTATCTGAAATCCATCCAGCGGCGCTAAACTGCCGCTCCCCAGCCAGAGTCGAAACCGCCTCATGCCCAGTTCCCTGTTTACGCCCTTTCGCCTGGCGGGCCTTGAGCTCGCCAACCGCATCGTCGTCTCGCCGATGTGCCAGTACTCGGCCGACGATGGCTGCGCCAACGACTGGCATCTCATGCACCTGGGCATGATGGCGCATTCAGGGGCTGCGCTGGTGATCGTGGAAGCCACTCATGTCGAAAGGCATGGACGTATTACCCATGGCTGCCTGGGTCTTTATTCCGACGACAATGAAGCTGCCTTGGCACGCGTGATCGCCGAGGTGCGGCGCATGGGCAGCGCCAAATTCGGCATTCAGATCGCACATTCCGGCCGCAAAGGTTCGGCGCAGCGCCCGTGGGAAGGCGCTGGCCCGCTCAAGCCGGAGGCGGATCCATGGCCGACCATCGCGGCCTCGCCGATCCCGTTCGGTCAAGGGTGGCATACACCGCGTGAAGTCACCGAAGCCGATATGGAACGCGTGCGTACGGCCTTCGTGACGGCCGCACAGCGTTGCCTGCGCATTGGTTTTGACGAGATTGAGCTGCATATGGCCCACGGCTATCTGGCGCACGGCTTCATGTCACCGATTTCCAACAGGCGCACCGACCAATACGGTGGGTCACTTGAGAATCGCCTGCGCTTTCCCTTGTCGATCGCGCGTGCCGTCCGTGCGGTGGTGCCAAAGACGATCCCGCTCGGCGCCCGCATCACGGGAAGTGATTGGCGCGAAGGCGGCCTTACGCCCGACGATGCTGTGGCGATTTCGAGAGCGCTGAAGGGCGAGGGGGTCGATTTTATTTGCATTTCGTCCGGTGGCGTTGCCGCCGATATTCGCAATCCAACCGAGCCCGGGTACAACGTGCCAATCGCTGCGCGGGTAAAAAAGGAGGCCAGAATTCCAACCAGAACCGTTGGTCTCATTGTCAAGCCGGAGCACGCGGAAGAGATCGTTGCCAAAGGCCAAGTTGATATGGTGTCGATGGCGCGCTGCTTTCTTGATGACCCACATTGGGGCTGGCATGCCGCGAAGGTACTTGGCGGCGAAGTAGAACGGCCTCCGCAGTATCAGCGAGCCGGTCCGAAGCTGTGGGCGCCGGCGGCGGCGAAAGCATGATCCGAATACCGGTATGGACAATATTGTTTTCCTCGCCGTTCTGTTCGCTGCCGCCTGCCACGCCGGCTGGAATGCCTTGATCAAGGTTGGGCTCGACCCGCTTTCCACCACCACGTTGATATCGATCGGCTCCGGCGTTGTAGCGCTCGTGCTGGCGCCGTTTGTCGGCGTTCCGGCTTCGGCCGGCTGGCCTTGGCTGATCGCTTCGGTCGCAATCCACCTCGTCTATTTTGCATCGCTGATCGAAAGCTACCGCACAGGTGATCTTGGCCAGGTCTATCCTATTGCCCGCGGTTCGGCGCCGCTGATGACAGCCGCCGCTACCGCGATTTTCGTTGGCGAAAAATTGAGCGTGATCGGATGGATTGGGATAGTAACGCTTGTGGCCGGCGTGCTGCTGTTATCGACGCGCGGAAGCCGCAATCTGACCGAGATCGATCGCCGTGCTGTTGGCTTTGCGCTATTTACCGCACTGACCATCTGCGCCTATTCGGTCGTGGATGGCATCGGCGCGCGGTATTCCGGCAGTGCGAACGCCTATTCTCTCTGGCTGTTTATTGGAATTGCAGTCGTGATGGTGCCCTATGCGCTTTATCGCGATGGGCCGGACGTCATCCCGGCGATGCAGGGCTACTGGCGGCGGGGCTTTGCCGGGGGAGCGCTGCAGGTCCTTTCCTACGGAATCGCGATCTGGGGGATGACGGTGGCACCGATAGCAATCGTTGCAACCTTGCGGGAAACCAGCGTGCTGTTCGGCGCCGCAATTGCCGTCGTGGTTCTCAAGGAACCGCTGCGTGCTGTGCGTATCGGCGCCGCATGTCTGATCGTATGCGGATTGGTCTTGATACGCCTCCAATAGCTACAGCCTGAGTTCAGGATACTCGCGTTCAAGACGCGCAAGATCGGCTTCCGTATCGAGATCCCAGAGCGGCGGACGCTCAGCCAGCCCGAGGCGAAGCGCAATGATACGCGCGCGCGTCTCTGCCATTACCGTCTGTGTTCCCCAGGCTATGTCGGTAAACAGTGACGGCTGCGCCGAACGCGTACCGATGAGAACAAAGCCGCCGTCTTCGGCGGGAATGATGATCACGTCCATGCCGTTACGAAGGGCATCGGCGGCGCCCCGAAGGTGCACATCGGTCAGGGCAGGGCAGTCGGTGCCGATCACCAGAACGGGACCACCAACTGCCGCGGTAGCGGCGGAAATGCGCGCACCAAGATCGCCCTGCGGCTGTGCCTTGAGCGTAATGCGCTTGCCGGTGACCAGCCTCACAAACGTGCCATGAGTGGCGTCGGGCGCGCGCCACAACGTCACAGGGCCGACGTCGGCAGCGATTGCAGTAGCAACGGCCCGTTCCGTCAGGCGTTCCTGCAGTACGGCTGCCGCGTGTGCGCCGACTGCCGGAATGAGTCGGGTCTTTGCAAACCCCGGGATTGGGGCCTTGGCGAGAATCGCAATGGAAACCGGGCTATTGCTCGGCGGGGACATAACCATAGCGTCGTGCAAGGCGCGCGGGATCGGCGCCGAGGAAATACGCCAGTCGCAGCCGCCACATCAGGAGCACAGTACTAAGTATGCCGCGTGTGCGCCAGCGACGCGCGGAGGTCGTGACGCGGGCGCGGAGGCAAAGCGGGCGGCTGATGTGTTTAACGCGTGCAGACAGCGCAACATCCTCCATCAATGCGATGGGCGGAAAGCCGCCGACCGACTCAAATGCCGAGCGGGTGACGAACATTCCTTGATCTCCGGTTGCGATGCCGGTCAATCGCGACCGAAGATTCATCAGGAAGGCAATCAGGGAGAACACCCCACCGGCATCAAATTGCACATCGAAGCGGCCCCAGGCGCAGGTCGAGCGTGCAAGGCCATCGCGTATCAATCCATCGGCGTCATTGGGCAGACGCGTGTCCGCATGCAGAAAGAGCAGAATATCGCCGCGCGCGACGGCAGCTCCCGCATTCATCTGCGCGGCGCGACCGTGCGGTGCGGTGAGTGCGCGATCAGACAGGGGGCGGGCAAGAGCCATTGTATCGTCGCTGCTTCCACCGTCTACGACGATCAGTTCAATGCCCCGCACTCGATAAGATGAAAGCGCTGTGAGCGTTGCCTCAATGGTGGCCGCTTCATTCAAGACCGGCATAATAATCGACAGCGCTGGGCAACTCATTCCGCAGCCTCTTTCAGTGCGCCGCCGCAACTCGAGCCCTGCCCGGCTGTGCAGCCAAAGCAATGGCCGGCAACGCGGATCGGATTGCCTTCGATCAAGGCATTGAGCAGATCCAGCAGATGCGCCCGCGGGCGCTTCCCGAGTGCCATCGGCAAGGCGAGCATCTGATTGAAGTCGCAATCGTACACGTAACCACGCCAGTCCACGGAAATGAGGCTCCTGCACATCACGCCATCAAGATTGGCGTCGAGATGTGCATCCTGCAACAAATCAAGGTACGCGCCGAATTCGCCCGTCTTAATCAGTGTTGTGCCAAAACGCTGAATCGGCATGTTGGCAAGCACAAACAGTTTATTGAATACGACGCCGTATTGCTCGCCGAGCACGCGCTTGTAATCGGCTTCGAGAGAAGCCTGCGCGGGCGGCAGCGATGGTCCCTGGGGGTTGTAGACGAGGTTGAGCACGAGCTCGGGTTCGCGCCCGTAGCCGACCGCGTTGAGCCGTCTGAGGCCACGGATCGAGCCATCAAAGACTCCCTTTCCACGCTGCCGGTCGACATTAAGCTGCAGATAGCACGGCATGGACGCAACTACTTCCACGCGCTCGCTCGCCAGGAACTCGGCCAGGTCCTCCTGGCCCGGCTGATCGAGAATCGTGAGGTTGCACCGGTCCATGACCCTGGTGCCGAGCTTACGAGCCCCGCATACGAGTCCGCGGAAATGCCGATTGAGCTCGGGGGCACCGCCGGTGATATCGAGGGTCGGTGTTTGCCGGCGCCGAAGAAATTCGAGTACGAGATCGGCGATGTCGCCGGTCATCTCCTCGGTTCTGTTGGGTCCCGCGTTGACGTGACAATGAAAGCAGGATTGATTGCAGCGATAACCGACATTGACCTGCAATGTTTCAAGCTTGCGGCGGCGGATGGCCGGGAAGGGGATTTTTTCGAGCAGTGGCAGCGTGTCACGCATGAACGGTCTCGAATGCGCGCGTAATTTTGCACGAAGCGCCGGTCTGCGTAACCCTGCTTGAGCCGCTAAGCGGACAATTCACCGTGAGCGTTTGTAAATTCAGCGCGCGAGCGCGGTCGTGACCGGAGATTCGATGCCGATACGGCCGTAACCCGGCAGCTTGAAGCCGGGGTGGCGAAGGTCGAGCCCGGCGACAAGGCCCAAAAGATTTACCTCGACGCCTTCGATCCAGCCAACCTTTACACCGGCGTAACCGCGCAGATTGATCTCCAGACCGGTGCCGCTGTCGGTCAGCCCCGCATAAAACCCGTACCGGAAATCGCGCCCGACCGCGTTCGGCGGCAGCGCCACGCCCAGCTCTGGCACCGTGCGCAGGAGCGCCGCAATGAAGCTATTGCTATTCGGCCCCGGCCAGATTCGATAGTCGCCTGCCTGTGCATAGTCGTAAGCGGCTACGGCGCTTTCGATACGCGGAATAAGCTTCTCGGCATCCGGCCCGGAGATATCGACGAGCATGACGGGCTTGTTGCCGTACCAGAGACCATCCACCGGCCAATTGTTACGACGCACCGGCTCACCCCAGCCGACAACGTCGTACCGCGTCCAGCGCTTTTCGTTTGCGCGCTTGATCACGACCCAACTGTGTACCGAGAAAATGCCCTTCCAGGCGCCGGCCTTGCCGGTGAAAATGATGACGCGGGCGGGTGTAAAGTCGGCGGCCGCCGGAAGCATTCCAGTGCTCGACCAGTCGGCGTCGCGCCAGGAGCGCGGTCCATTATCGAACGCGTAGAAAGCAGCGCGGGCGAGTATCGGAGCAAAAAAGACAAGCAGGATGGCGAGCATGACAAGGATAAGGCGGTTAAAGCGGGTGAACGACATGACGTTGGCCACTATAGCGGCATTCGGGCCTAAACGTGGCGGCGCATGGTGCGCCCTGGAAGTTAACGCCGTGCTGCTGTGACCAAGGCAATCAGCAGGGCGCCTGCAATTCGGGTCAACTCTCCAAGTGCTGGACGCGGTTTGGTCGCCTTGAGCGGCCGTGCATGAGTCCGCACGGGCGGCACATGAACAAAAGTGGCAAACCTTGGTTGTCTTGACTTGTTTGCCGTTTCCCCGGCGCGCCAGCAAAGATAATTACACAAATAGGTCCCGGCGTCGCGCGACCGTACAACGGGGATCCGTGTTGCGCGCGTAGCGGCAAGCAGAGCCGCGACCGGCGAGGAAAGAGCCAATGTTGATCGCCTGCCAGGAGCGATGGCGCGCTGAAGCGGAGTGTGACCGGTTACGTCAGGCAACAACTTTACAGCGTTGCGAGCAACGGTTTCGATTCGCAATGTTCTGGCGCGCTGCGCCAACCCAAACATCAGCAACGCATCCGGTTTGTGTTTGGCGATCAATGCTGGCAAGTCACGATCCACAGCCGCATAACTCGTCGGGAAAACGTGTACGGCAAGTTTTACGTCTGCCAGTATCGGTCGCCGCAAGCCCGCAAGCTGGCGGACCAAAGGTCCGGTCGGATTAAAAGGTGCGCCGGGAAACGGCCCGAAGCCGGTGACAAGAACGGTAACGGACATCTAGGCCCCGAGCAGTCCGGCGATTTCTTCGACCGCGAGGGTTGGTGCAAGTTTTCCGGCAGCGACTGCAGCTTCCGCCTGTCGCAACCTGGCGCGCACCGAGGCGTCATTACGCAGCCGCGCCGTCAGACGCTCTTCCAGCATGCTCCACATCCACTTTACCTGTTGCTCGCGTCGCCGCGCGCTTAGTTCGCCGGATGCGGTCATCTTGTCCCTGTGCACAAGCACTTGCCCCCACAGCTCGGCTATGCCGTTGCCGGTGAGCGCGGAATAGGTCACCACCGGCGGCGACCAGGTGGCGGATTGCGGCGTTAGGATATTCAGCGCGGCACGATATTCTGCCGCGGCAACTTTGGCTCGCTCGATATTGTCGCCATCAGCCTTGTTAACTGCGATCATGTCGGCAAGTTCGACGATGCCCTTCTTGAGACCTTGCAGTTCGTCGCCGGCACCTGGCAGCATCAACACCAGGAAAAAATCTGTCATGTCGGCGACCGCGGTTTCCGATTGGCCAATGCCAACTGTCTCCACCATCACCACGTCGTAGCCGGCCGCCTCGCAGACCAGCATGGTCTCGCGGGTTTTTGCAGCGACGCCGCCAAGGGTGCCGGAAGACGGCGAGGGGCGCACAAAGGCATTCGCGTCGCTTGCGAGCCGCGCCATGCGTGTCTTGTCGCCAAGAATCGAACCGCCGGTACGGGTGGACGATGGATCGACGGCCAGTACCGCGACCTTGTGCCCTTCGCCGGTAAGATAGGTACCGAGCGCATCGATCGTCATGGATTTCCCGGCGCCGGGCGCACCGGTGATGCCGAGCCTGACCGCCTTGCCGGTCAAGGGGAGCAGCTCCTGCACAAGATGGTGAGCCGTCTTGCGGTGATCGGTGCGCTTGCTCTCGATCAGGGTGATTGCACGCGCCAATGTGGCGCGGTCACCAGCGCGGATCCCGTGAACGAGATCGGAAGGCGGCATGTTGCGCGAGGCCATCGAATCTCCCGACCAGCGATTCTATCGCTGACGCGGCGGCTTTTGCACGCCGTCCGCCAGGCGGATAACCAGGCCACCTTCACCTTTGTGGCGCGCTGCCGTTGCGCGCGCGAACGCAAGCAATTGCTCGCGTGTTTCAATGCGGCAGCCGGAATGGTCGGTCTTCTTGCAATGTGCGGCGCGGGTCGCCGCGTCAGCGTCGTCTTCGTCGATACCGATCGCCTGAAAGACTCCGTCCGCGAGTTTGAAAGCAACTGCGTATTCGGCGATGCGCGGACGCTTGGCTGATGTACCCTGAATGATGAGGCTATCACTCTCGAATGGATGGGCCGAGAAAGAACGAACATCGCGCATCCCGCCGCCGGTGTGGACATAACGCCCGCCGGTCCATTTATAACTCGCCTGTTCCGGCTCACCCGCAAATCCCTTGCGGAGAGTGTAGAATTGAAACCGGACGCGCTCGCCGAACATCGGCTGCGAGTCCGGCAAAATCGGACCGACAGAATCGACGCATCCTGCCAATGACAGCCCGCAAAGGGTAACGGCAGCCGCGCCGACGATTGATCGCCTCACTCCGCTGCCTCTTTGCCGTGTCCAAGGCGTTTGTTGAGCGTTTTGACCAATTTCTCGGCAGCTTCAGCGATTACCGTGCCGGGCGGGAAAATCGCCTCCGCCCCGGCTTTCATGAGCGTGTCATGGTCCTGCGGAGGAACCACCCCGCCAACGACAATCATGATGTCATCGCGGCCCTGTTTTGCGAGCTCTGCCTTTAACTCCGGCACCAGAGTGAGGTGAGCGGCTGCGAGTGAGGATACGCCGAGAATATGCACGTCGTTCTCAATCGCCTGGCGGGCGGCTTCCGCAGGGGTCGCGAACAAGGGGCCGATGTCGACGTCGAAGCCGAGATCGGCAAAAGCGGACGCAATCACTTTCTGACCGCGGTCGTGACCGTCCTGGCCAATCTTGGCGACCAGCAGGCGCGGGCGGCGGCCTTCAGCCGCTTCAAAAGCCTCGACCGCTTTTCGAACACGTTCGACGGCGCCGGTCATGCCGACCTCCCGCTTGTAGACCCCGGTAATCGCCTTGATTTCAGCGCGGTGGCGGCCGAAGATTTTCTCGAGCGCCGAGGAAATTTCACCAACGGTTGCCTTGGCGCGGGCGGCATCAATGGCTAGCGCCAAAAGATTTCCATTGCCGCGATCGGCCGCACGCGTGAGTGCGTCGAGCGCTTCCTGCAAGGCCGCAGGGTCGCGCTCGGCCTTGAGCCGCTTGAGCTTTTCGATCTGCACGGCACGCACGGTGGAATTGTCGACCTTGAGGACGTCGATCGGCGCGTCTTCGACCGGCGGGTATTTGTTCACTCCGATCACCGATTGCGCGCCGGCATCAATGCGAGCCTGGGTCTTGGCGGCGGCTTCCTCGATGCGCAGCTTGGGAATCCCGGCCTCGATCGCCTTGGCCATGCCGCCCAGGCTCTCTACCTCCTCGATATGGTCCCAGGCCTTGCGGGCAAGCTCGTAAGTGAGCCGTTCAACGTAGTAAGACCCGCCCCATGGATCAACAACGCGGGTTGCGCCCGCTTCCTGCTGCAGCACAATCTGGGTATTGCGAGCAATGCGAGCGGAGAAATCCGTCGGCAGAGCCAGCGCCTCATCAAGCGCGTTGGTGTGCAATGATTGGGTCTGACCTTGAGTCGCCGCCATCGCTTCGATCATGGTGCGCGAAACATTGTTGAACACATCCTGCGCTGCCAGCGACCAACCGGAAGTCTGGCAGTGCGTCCGCAGCGACAGTGATCGCGCATCTTGGGGCTTGAACGGCTTCATCAGTTTCGCCCAGAGCATGCGCGCAGCGCGGAGTTTGGCGATTTCCATGAAATAGTTCATGCCGATCGCCCAGAAAAACGAAACGCGCGGGGCAAACTGGTCGATGGTCAAGCCCGCTTTCAGGCCTGCTCGTACATACTCGACGCCATCGGCCAGTGTATAGGCGAGTTCAAGATCCTGAGTCGCTCCTGCCTCCTGCATGTGATAGCCGGAGACCGAGATGGAATTGAACTTCGGCATTTTGGCCGACGTGTAGGCAAAA
>Ga0187777_10003035_pt1 | contig 10736 bp, 6 predicted proteins | sample 1015_Q2_SP5_10_M_FD_132416 | JGI IMG/M metagenome (GOLD analysis project Ga0187777, IMG submission 132416) | Tropical peat soil microbial communities from peatlands in Department of Meta, Colombia - 1015_Q2_SP5_10_MG | ecosystem: Environmental > Terrestrial > Soil > Wetlands > Peat | place...
CTCGGCGAACTGCGTGGCCGGCTGCGCGAGCCGGCGGAAGCGGCGCTGCTCGCGGCGGTGGAGGAACGGCTGCCTCGCGTCAACACGGCCGCGGCGGAGCAGAACTATCGGGGCGCGCTCGGCAGCCTGGCCGAGATCGGTCCGGCGGTGGACCGGTTCTTCGTGGACGTCCTCGTGATGACGGACGATCCCGGGCTGCGAGCCGCGCGGCTCAGCCTGCTCGCGCACCTGCGCGACGCGGTGCTGAGCATTGGAGACGTGTCGGAGATCGTCGCGGAATAAATCTTTCTTATCAACGGAGTCGCGAGTCGATGGCGAAGAAGAAGGCGGCGCGGAGGAGCAGGACAGCTGGGCCGGGCAGGGCCGGACACAAGCACGTGTATTTTTTCGGCGGCGGCAAGGCCGACGGCAACCGCAACATGAAGGATCTGCTCGGTGGCAAGGGTTCGGGCCTCGCCGAGATGACCAACGCCGGACTGCCGGTGCCGCCCGGCTTCACGATCTCGACCGAGGTCTGCAACATCTACTACGAGCAGGACCGGAAGATCCCCGCCAACATCGACAAGGAAATCGCCGAGAACCTGAAGAAGCTCGAGAAGTCCGCGGGCGCGACGCTCGGCTCCAACGACAACCCGCTGCTCGTCTCCGTCCGCTCCGGCGCCAAGTTCTCCATGCCGGGCATGATGGACACGATTCTGAATCTCGGCCTGAACGACGAATCGGTCGAAGGGTTGAAGCGTCGCACCCAGAACGGACGCTTCTCCTTCGACAGCTATCGCCGCTTCATCCAGATGTTCGGCAACGTCGTCCTCGAGATCCCGAAGGAGGCGTTCGAGCACGAGTTCGAGGAGGTGAAGCGCGCGCGCGGCGTGAAGCTCGATACCGACCTCGACGAGAACGCGCTGCGGGAGGTCGTGGAGCGCTATAAGAAGGTGGTGCAGAGCCGCACCGGCAAGGCCTTTCCGCAGGCGCCCGGCGCGCAGCTCACGATGGCGCGCGACGCGGTGTTCCGGTCGTGGATGAATCCGCGGGCGCAGGAATACCGGCGCATTTACGACATCCCCGACCACATCGGCACCGCGGTGAACGTCCAGATGATGGTGTTCGGCAACACCGGCGATCGGTCGGCGACCGGCGTCGGCTTCACGCGCAACCCGGCGACCGGCAAGAAGGAGTTCTACGGCGAGTTCCTGATCAACGCGCAAGGCGAAGACGTGGTCGCCGGCATCCGCACGCCGCAGCCGATTCGCGAGCTCGAGCAGGTGATGCCGAAGGCCTACAAGCAGCTGCGCGAGATCACGACGCGGCTCGAGAGGCATTACCGCGACGTCCAGGATTTCGAGTTCACGATTCAGGACGAACGTCTGTTCATGCTGCAGACCCGCAGCGGGAAGCGCACGGGCTACGCAGCCGTCATCATCGCGACCGATCTGGTCGCGGAGAAGCTGGTGTCGCCCAAGGACGCCGTGCTGCTCGTCGACCCCGAGTCGCTCAGCCAGCTCCTCGCGCCGATCTTCGACACGGCCGAGTGGAAGAAGATTCCGGCGGCGACAAGAGGCCTGCCGGCTTCGCCCGGCGCGGCGAGCGGCCAGGTCGTGTTCACGGCCGACGACGCCGTGGAATGGGCGAACCGGGGCAAGCCGGTCGTGCTCGTCCGCCGCGAAACCGTGCCCGACGACATCCACGGGATGTTCGTCGCGCAGGGGATTCTGACCGCCACGGGCGGCATGACGTCGCACGCGGCGGTGGTCGGCCGTCAGATGGGTAAGCCGTCGGTCGTCGGCGCCGGCGAGCTCGAGATCGACGAGAAGAACCACGTCTTCCGCGTCAGCGGCCAGACGGTGAAGGAAGGCGACTTCATCTCGTTCGACGGCCTGAGCGGCGAGGTCAAGATCGCGCAGGTCGCGTCGAAGCCGAGCGAGATCCTGCAGGTCCTGAACAAGACGCTCGACGCGAAGAAGTCGGACATCTTCCAGCGCTTCGAGAAGCTGCTCTCATGGGCCGACAAGTTCCGGCGCCTTGGCATCCGCGCCAACGCGGACCTGCCGGACCAGGCGGAGCTCGCGTACGCGTTCGGCGCGCGCGGCATCGGGCTGTGCCGGACCGAGCACATGTTCTTCGGCGAAGGGCGCATTCCGATCGTGCAGCGGATGATTCTCGCCACGACCGAGGTGGACCGGCGGAAGGCGCTCGACGAGCTGCTGCCGATGCAGCGCGACGACTTCTACGGCGTCTTCAAGGCGATGCACGGCTCGCCCGTGACCATCCGCACCATCGATCCGCCGCTCCATGAGTTCCTGCCCAAGCGGGAGGAGCTGATGGTCGAGATCGCGCGCCTGGAAGCAACAGGGAAGCAGGGCCGCGAGCTGGAGGAGAAGCGGAAGCTGCTGGCGCGCGTCGAGCAGCTCCACGAATTCAACCCGATGCTCGGGCACCGCGGCGTCCGTCTCGGGATCACCTATCCGGAAATCACCGAGATGCAGACACGCGCCATCATCGAGGCCGCGTGCCGCCTGAACAAGGAGGGGCTGAAGATCGTCCCCGAAATCATGATCCCGCTCGTCGGACACGTGAAAGAGCTCAAGGATCAGAAGACCGTCGTCGATCGCGTCGCCGAAGAGACGATGAAGGCGCAGGGGATCAAGATCAAGTACCTCGTCGGCACGATGATCGAGGTGCCGCGCGGCGCGATGACGGCGGATCAGATCGCGGAGGTCGCCGAATTCTTCTCGTTCGGCACCAACGACCTGACGCAGCTCACCTTCGGCTTCTCGCGAGACGACGTGGGCAAGTTCCTGCGCATCTATCAGGAGAAGAAGATCCTCGACAAGGATCCGTTCGCCAGCTTCGACGCCGACGGCGTCGGCCCGGTTGTGCGGACGGCCGTGCAGCTCGGACGCAAGACGCGGCCGGGCCTGAAGCTCGGCGTCTGCGGCGAGCACGGCGGCGATCCGGCCTCGATTCACTTCTTCGAGAAGGTCGGCCTCGACTACGTCAGCGCGTCGCCCTACCGCATCCCGGTCGCCCGCCTGGCGGCCGCGCAGGCCGCGCTGTCGGTAAAGGTGGGAGACTAGCCGCGGTCAGCATCTTCATCCACCGCCACGGCAAGACCGAGCGAGCCACGAGCATCGACCGCTCGTGGCTCAATCCGTCGAGCGGCGCGTTTCTGTGGGTGGACCTCGCCGCGCCGTCGATTCCCGAGGCGCTGATTCTCAGCGACACGTTCGCGTTTCATCCGCTGTCGGTCGAGGATGCGACCAAGCCGGCGCAGTACCCAAAAGTCGAGGCCTATGACGGGTACCTCTACGTCATCCTGCACGCCATCGACTACGCGGCGCACAAACAGCGCTTCGCCACCCACGACATCGACTTCTTTCTCGGGCGCAACTACCTCGTGACGGTCCACGACGGACACGCGACGGCCATCACGGACCTGCGCGAGCATGTGACCAGGAATGCGGCGCTCATGTCGGAAGGCCCGGTGGTGCTGTTCCACCGCATCGTGGACGGCATGGTGGACGCGTATCGGCCCGAAGTCGAGAAGCTCGAGGCGCGCCTGGACGCCGTCGAGCAGGCGGTCTTCGAGGCGCCCGAGCGAACCCTGTCGCGCCGGATCCTGGACGCCAAGCGCGATGTGGCCTGGCTGCGGCGAATCGTTCAGCCGCAGCGCGACGTCATCGCCCGGCTCGCGCGCCGCGAGTTCGTCGACATCAGCAGCGAGATGTCGTTCCGCTTCCGCGACGTGTACGATCACCTCGCCCGCATCGCGGACGACGCGCTGATCTTCCAGGACCGGCTGACCGGCATCCTCGATGCGCACTTGTCGAATATCAGCAACCAGCTGAACGAAGTCATGAAGCTGCTGGCGGTCGTCGCGACGATCTTCATGCCGCTGACGCTCGTGGCCGGCGTCTGGGGCATGAACGTGGCGATTCCTCGTTTTCCGGGCGGCGATGCGCTCCAGGTGTGGTGGATCTCGGGCGTGTCGGCGGCGATCGTCGCGGTCATGCTGTTCATGTTCCGGCGCAAGCGCTGGATCTGAGAGTCTGATGCCGAAGATCGTCCAGCTCCCGCCGGACCTCGCCAATCAGATCGCCGCGGGCGAGGTCATCGAGCGTCCCGCCTCGATCGTCAAGGAGCTCGTCGAGAACGCCATCGATGCGGGCGCGACGCGCGTCAACGTCCACGTCGAGCTCGGCGGAAAGAAGCAGGTCCGCGTCGAAGACGACGGAACGGGCATGGAGCCGGAGGACGCGAGGCTCGCAATCGAGCGCCACGCGACGAGCAAGATCCGGCGGGCAGACGACCTCGCGGCCATCCGCACGCTCGGCTTCCGCGGCGAAGCGCTGCCGTCGATTGCGTCGGTGTCGCACTTCGTCCTGCGCACGCGCGCGCGCGGCGCCGGGAGCGGCACGGAGATTCGAGTCAATGCCGGCGCGGTCGCCGCAGTGGCCGAGGTCGGTGCCCCGGAAGGCACCGCCGTCGAGGTGAACGACGTCTTTTACAACCTTCCCGCCCGCCGCAAGTTCCTCAAGTCGGACGGCGCGGAATCGGCGCAGGTGTCGCGCGTCGTGACCGAACTCGCGCTGGCGCATCCCGAGGTCGGGTTCCGGCTGACCAGCGCCGGGCGCACGCTCCTCGAGGCGCCGCCGGTCCGGTCGCTCCGCGACCGGCTCTATCAGATCCGGGGCGAGCGCGACGAACTCCTGGAAGTGAGGAAGAGCGCGGGCGGCATCACGCTCACCGGCTACATCGCCGCGCTCGCGGAGCAGGGCCCGACACGCGGCGCTCAGCACGTCTTCATCAACCGGCGCATCGTCAAGGACCGCACCATCGCGCACGCGATCGTGGACGCCTACAGCGTCGCGTCCATCAAGGAGCGCAGCCCGGAGGTGTACCTGTTCCTCGAGATGCCGCCGGACGCCCTCGACGTCAACGTGCACCCGACGAAGGCCGAGGTCCGCTTCCGCGAGCAGTCGCTCGTCCACGAAGTCGTGCGGCGCGCGCTGATGGATGCACTCGGGGCCGGCGGCGTTCCGGAGCTCGAGCTGCAGGCGCCGGCGACCGGTCCCGTTCTGGCGACCACGCCGTCGATTCCCGGCATTCTCGGCGGGGGAGCGTTTCCGAGCCGTTGGCGTTCGGAGGCGCCTCGGGAATTCGAAGCACCGCGCGGATTCGAGGCACCTGGTGAACCGGGCGCACCTCGTGAATCCGAGGCACCTCGGGGTTCCACCGCACCTCGTGAGATCAGACCGCTTATCCCGTTGGGTCAGTTCCGCGACACGTTCATCATTGCCGTCGACGATGAGGGGATTGCGATCATCGATCAGCACGTCGCGCACGAGCGCGTGCTGTTCGAGCGGGTGATGCAGCGTCTGACGAGCGGTCCGCTCGAGTCGCAGCGGCTGCTCGTGCCCGCGGTTCTCGAACTGCCGCCGGCGGCTCTCGAGACACTCCTCGCGCGACGGGCAGAGCTGGAGCGCCTCGGGTTCGCGGTCGAAGCGTTCGGGGGCAACGCGGTGTGCCTGACGGCGGTACCCGCCCTCCTCACGCCCGACGAGTGCGCGCGAACGCTGACGGCGCTGGCGCAGGATCTGGAGCGGCTGGACCGGGGCGCCGACCTCCAGCAGGCGATCCAGCGGATCGCCGCGACGACCGCCTGCCACGCGGCCGTGAAAGCCAACTACCCCCTGACGTACGAGAAGATGGCGCACATCCTCGACGAGCTGCGCGCCACCGCCTACTCGACAGTCTGTCCGCACGGACGCCCGGTGATGCTGCGTCTCACCCGGCGTGAGGTGGAGAAGAACTTCGAGCGGATTTGATGGGGCGGCTGTTCTACTATCTCGGACGGTTCGGCCAGATCATGGGCATGTGGCTGCTCCTCGTGGACGTGGTCACGGCCGGCCCGATGGGTCCGAACCCCCGGCTGTTCGCGCTTGGCGTCGCCATATTTCTCGCGGGCTGGGCGGTGATACGGCTCATCGGTCGCTCGAAAGGTTGACACGATGCGGCCGGGCTGTTACAGTCGATCTGTTCGCTCCCGACCAGACAACTCGAATTAGCTCAGCGCTTTCCAAGCGAAAGGGCATCCCCCTGTGCGGCGAGAAGCATAGCCGTCCAGGGACGCAAAGCTGTAAGCGGCTTGCCTCCGCCGGCCAGCCGTGATTTAGCTGCCGAACTTGGAGTACCGAATGATCTCTCGTCGCGCCGTCTTTGCCACATCGGTCGCCGCCACGGCGGTCTCCTTCTACACCCTCGGCGTGCTGCACACCCGCCGCAGCGAAGCCGCCACTGCCGCGTCGTACGACGCCAAGCTCGAAGCCATCAGGACCGAGATTCGCTCGGAGATTGGCAAGTCGGCGCCGTCAGCAGCCGGTTCCGCCGGCACGGCGGGACGCCAGCAGACGAAGGCCGATGTCGACTCGAGCGAGCCGACCGTCACCGGTTTCGACCAGGCGGCGCGCGCCCGGATGGTGACCGAGATCAAGAACGAGCTCCAGAGCGAGATGGGCCTGCTGCCGGTACAGCTCCTGCGCGACCGCCGCGAGAGCTTCGTCGAGCTTTATTCGTACGACAACCTCGGGAAGACGAACTACGGGACAGCCGGCTACCTTGGACACGGCTACTTCATCACGGTGAAGCACGCGGTCGTGGCGCTCAAGGAAGACGACGACCGGACGTCGACCCGGAAGATCATGTCGATCAAGGTGATGTACCAGGGCAAGGAAGTTCCCGCGAAGCTCGTCGATACCGGCGACGCCGACGTCGAAGTGCATTCCGGCGACTGGGCCATCATCAAGACGCGCGATCTCGATCTGCCGCCGCTGCACGTTGACGCCGCGTTTGCGTACGACTTCGCCACGCCGATTTTCAGGCTCGGCAACGACTACTCGAAGGGCATCATCCTGTCGACTGGCTATGTCGGCCAGCGCACGAACAATGGGCTGGTGACCTGCCTGACCGACGGCCATCCGGGCGTTTCGGGCGGCGGGGTGCTCGACCAGCACGGGGACCTCGTCGGCATCCCGATCGGCCGGATGCAGGGTGACTACCGCTTCTCGTTCATCCTCCCGATTCGCGCGGAGATGTTGAGGAAGGTGCCGACGCACCAGGCGCCGGAACCCGCCACGACATTCGCGGCGAACAGCACCGAATGAGAACGGTTTCGGGCTTAAGGCTTACGGCTTAAGCTGGCCTGCCCCCTAAGCCCCAAGCCCTAAGCCCGTATAATCCGGCGCATGCGTTGTCGCCGGATTCTTCCCATCCTTCTCGCCTCGTCGCTCGCGGCCGGCTGCGGCGGCTCTAGGCCCGCACCGCGCCGTGAACCGTCCGATACCGCCGTCCGGTCCCTTGCCGACACGTTTCTCAACGCGTATTTCGAGCGGTACCCGGAGGAGGCGACCTCGAACGGGGTGCCTGGCCATCGGCACGAACGGCTGACCGACAACTCGGCCAGCGCGCGGAGCGCGTGGGAATCGCGGGAAGACCAGTGGCTCCGCGATCTCACCGCCATCGATCCCGCAACGATTGAGAACCCGCGGCTCCGTGCCACCTATGCCATCGTGCGTCAGGAGCTCGAAGGCGACGTCGCGTCGCGCGTGTGCCGCGACGAGCTCTGGGATGTCAGCCAGCAGAACGGCTGGCAGGACACGCTCGGGTATCTCGTCACGATTCAGCCGGTCGGCTCTCCCGAAGCGCGCGCCGACGCCATCGCCCGATGGAGCTCGCTGCCGAGGTATGTCGATACGGAGATCGAGAACCTGCGGGAGGGTCTGCGTCTCGGCTACACGGCCCCGAAGCAGAACGTCCGGCTCGTCATCGATCAGGTTCGAACGCTCGCGTCCACGGCGGTGAAGGACTCGCCGTTCCATTCTCCCGCCGACCGCGACAAGACGCCCGAATTCGTCAAGCAGGTGGAGGCGCTCATCACCGACGGCATCAACCCGGCGGCGCGGCGGTACGCCGACTTTCTGGAGAAGGAATACCTGCCGAAGGCGCGGGAAGCCCTCGGCGTCGCGGCGAACCCGAACGGCGCCGCATGCTACGACGCCAGCGTGTTCGCCTTCAGCACGACACACAAGACGGCGAAACAGGTCCACGAGCTCGGGCTCCAGCAGATGGACGCCATCAGCGCAGAGATGAAGGCGATCGGGGAGCGGTCGTTCGGAACGGGTGACGTGCCGGCGCTCATGAAGAAGGTTCGGGAGGATCCGCAGTACCGGTTCAAGAGCCGCGAGGAAAAGATCGCGATGGCGCAGGCGGCGCTCGCGCGCGCGAAGGCGGCGATTCCGGCCTGGTTCAACCTCGCGCCGAAGGCCGACGTGAAGATCGAGCCGTATCCGGCCTTCCGGGAGAAGAACGCGCCGAACGAATACAACCCGCCGGCCGAAGACGGCAGCCGGCCGGCGGTGTTCTTCATCAACGCGTATCAGGCCGAGAAGCAGAGCCGCGTGCTCGAGGAATCGACGGCGTTTCACGAGACGATTCCGGGCCACCACATGCAAGTCGCCCTCGCCCTCGAGCGGCAGGACATCCATCCGATCGGGCGCTACCTGTTCAACAGCGGCTACGTCGAGGGCTGGGCGCTCTACGCCGAACGGCTGGCCGACGAGATGAAGCTCTATTCGTCGGACGAAGAGCGTCTCGGCATGCTCTCCGGGCAGGCGTTGCGCGCGGCCAGGCTCGTCGTCGATTCAGGCCTGCACACGATGGGGTGGACGCGAAAAGAGGCGATCGACTACATGCTGGCGCACACGGGCGAGGGGACGCACGAGACCGAATCCGAAGTCGACCGCTACATCATCTGGCCGGGCCAGGCGACCGCCTACATGATCGGAATGCTGGAGATCCGCGCGGCGCGCGACGAGGCGCAGAAGGCGATGGCGTCGAGGTTCGATATCAAGGCGTTCCACGATCGCGTCATCGAGGACGGATCGGTGCCGCTGACGTTTCTGCGCGCGAAGATCAAGGCATGGGACGGCGCTCGGTGACGCGAGTGGTCAGGGCCGCGACTTTTCGCGGCGCTTCTTCTTGATCGCCCGCCACCCGTCCAGGCGCCGCTTGATTTCCTTTTCGAACCCGCGATCGGGCGGGTCGTAATACTTCCGATCCTCGAGCGCGGGCGGCAGGCAGGACATGTCCGCCACGGCGTCAGGTTCGGCGTGCGCGTAGCGGTAGCCCTTGCCGTATTCGAGCTCCTTCATCAGCCGCGTCGGCGCGTTGCGGAGATGGAGCGGCACCGGTTCGGCCACGTCGTTGTGCGCATCCTCGGCCGCGTGGTTGTAGGCCTCGTACACCGCGTTGCTCTTGGGCGCGGTGGCGAGATAGATCGCGGCCTGGGCCAGCGCGGTGTTGCCCTCGGGCATGCCGATGAAGTGCACGGCGTCCTTCGCGGCAACCGCCACCGCGAGTGCCTGCGGATCGGCGTTGCCGACGTCCTCGGACGCGAACCGCACCAGCCGGCGCGCGATGTAGAGCGGGTCCTCGCCGCTCTCGACCATGCGCGCGAGCCAGTAGACGGCGGCATCCGGATCGCTGTTTCGCATCGACTTGTGCAGCGCCGAGATGAGGTTGTAGTGTTCTTCACCCGTCTTGTCGTACACGAGCGCGCGACGCTGGATCGTGTCCTGAACCCGCGACTTGTCGACATGGCGCCGGCCTTCGGCCGCCGGCGCCGCCGCGGCGCTCAGCTCCAGCAGGTTGAGCGCCACCCGCGCGTCGCCGTTCGCGTACACCGCCATCGCCATCAGCGCATCGTCGTCGACCGTGATGCCCTCGCGTCCGTGGCCACGGTCGGAGTCCCCCAGCGCGCGTTTCAGAATCGAGGCGATTTCGTCCGTCGTGAGCCCCCGCAGGACGAATACCTTCGAGCGGGAGAGGAGCGCGGCATTGACCTCGAAGGATGGGTTTTCGGTCGTCGCGCCGATGAGGACGATGTCCCCGGCTTCGACGCGGGGCAGGAACGCGTCCTGCTGCGCTTTGTTGAAGCGGTGGATCTCGTCGATGAACACGATCGTGCGCGTGCCGGCCGTCCGTCTCAGGCGCTCGGCGTCGGCCATCACCTCGCGGATCTCCTTGATGCCCGAGAGCACCGCGCTGAAGGAGACGAACCTCGCCTTCGTCATGTCTGCGACGATGCGCGCGAGGGTGGTCTTGCCGGTGCCCGGCGGGCCCCACAGCAGGATGCCCTTCGGAACCGTTCCTCCGTGCTCCTCGATGAGGTCCGGGTTCTCGAGGAAGATCACGTTCTCCTTGACGCGCCCGAGCACGGCGTCCTGGCCCTTGATGTCGGCGAACCGGGTGTTCACGTCCTCCGGGAAGATGATGTCGCTGCCGCCCCGGGACAGGAACCAGAACAGCATGATGAACTGGGACAGCAGCAGGAACGTGTACAGCATCAGCTGCAGCGCGAACGGCAGGGCCGTGACGAGCCTCGCGGGCAGCGTCGCGAACGCGGTGAACGCCGAGGTGCTGGTCAGCCGCGCGAGCACGAGGTCGGCGATGATCAGCCAGAAGACCACCTTCAGCGCGCGGGAGATCCGGTAGCGCGTCCAGGGGTTGATCCTCTTCGTGGCGCCGTCGAGGCGGCCGAAGACCTTGTGGGTCCAGAAGTAGTGGTAGGCCTCCGAGTGCTCGCTGATCAGGAAGTGGATCTGGCGGATCACCTCCAGGCCCATCAAGATGAACACCCACGAGCCCGCGCGCACCTCGATCCGCACCGCGTCGGAGAACCC
>Ga0187777_10003036_pt1 | contig 10732 bp, 5 predicted proteins | sample 1015_Q2_SP5_10_M_FD_132416 | JGI IMG/M metagenome (GOLD analysis project Ga0187777, IMG submission 132416) | Tropical peat soil microbial communities from peatlands in Department of Meta, Colombia - 1015_Q2_SP5_10_MG | ecosystem: Environmental > Terrestrial > Soil > Wetlands > Peat | place...
CGCAGGTCAGTTCGGGCAGCCTCGTGATCGGGAACACGCCCGGCGCTCTGAACGCCAGGAGCCCGATGTTCGTGGCGGTGAGCGTGCCCTCGCTCGACGCCCTCGCCGTGCAGGGCTCGGGGAACATCTCGGTGACCGGGATCAACAGCTCTAGCCTCACCGTGCGGCTCCCTGGGAGCGGCACCATTCACGCCGCCGGGACCACGACGCGGCTCGACGTGGCGATCGGCGGCTCGGGAACCGCGCTGTTGAGCCGGCTGGTCGCGCGTGACGCGACGGCATCGATCGATGGCAGCGGCAGCATCGTGCTAACCGCGACCCACAGCCTCGACGCGAGCATCTCGGGCAGCGGCACGATCCTCTATACAGGCAACCCCGCTCAAGTCAGCAAGTCGGTGACCGGCAGCGGCGCGATCAGCGGCGAATGATCTAGGGCGCCCCAGATTGCTAGGCCGGCGTCGCATCGAGCGAGCGCCACACGTACCGGCAGGCTAGCGTCCGGTAGGCCCGCCACGGCTCGGCGATCTCACACAGTTGCCTTATGGCGACGCTCCCGTAAGGGCGATAATTCGGAACTCCCGGCCTATGTCCCCCGGGGCTGAGATGAGTGGTCTAGCCGGCTCGCCCGCCGTGACGACCACCACAAATGCGAGGTCTCCTCGCCGTTTCGCGGCTGCTCGCTGTCCGCGCGAAGCGAGATCTTCGTTGGCTCGGATGAGTCAGCGCTCGGGCGCGGGAGGAGGGCATCACCGGCTTCACGGCGTTGATGCTGGCCACCAACAAGGAGATGATGGATCTCCGGTAGGAGCTTGACCCGGTCCGGATCGTCGATCGAGAGCTTGGCACGGTGGAGATCGAAGTGCCAATCCCTTCAGTCGGGCTGGCGCCCGCGCTCAGGAAACTCATCCGCATCGCGGCACAGAACGACATCGCGGTCCCGCTCACTCATCACCACCGACGACGTCGCATCGCTGACGACGATTGACCGGAGCCCCGACCGGTCCCGGCGGAGTCGACCGCGTCTCAGGATCAATGCCGGGTGGGCGCGTCTTCAACGCGCGCCCCCTCGTGATCGAGAAGTGGATCGCGCGGGCGCGGCAGAATCTCGCCGATAGCGTCGGCGGCGACGATGATGACCATCACTAAGGGCGTCGCACCGGCCGGGACCGGCACGAACGGGACCGGCGACGTGGCGAACGTCCCGGCTCCGAGCGGATCGGACCAGAGCGCCGGCGACTACCCGCCGTCTATGGACGAGGTCCGCGGGCTGCGTGAGGAGGCCAAGCGCCACCGATTCGCCGGGCGCGCTGCTGAGAGCGAACGCGACCCGCGCGCGCGTCGACGCGCAGGACCGCCGCGAGGTCGAGCGGATCGCGGGGGGCCAGATGCAGAACGCCGGCGACCTCACCGCTCTCCATATCAGGAGTGGAGCAGCGCGTTGCGACGCGTCACCCGAGTTGACGGTCGACGTCGTGTGGTCGGCGATTGATCTACGTCCCGCGAGCACGCCCCGGTTATGGATCTATGCCGTAAGTCGATGGTTCGCTTCTCCGCATGAGATCATCGTGGGTGGTGATCGTCGGTGCCTGAGCTCAGCGGCAGCGAGCTACTCCGCGAGTGGCGGAAGGTCATGGACGCCATGGTCTCGGCCGCTGCGTCGGTCGGCAGCCGGGCAGACGTCCCCCGTCAGCTGCTCCAACCGATGCAACGGCAACTCGAGCTCGTGCAGGATGTGCTCGAGCGCGAGCGTCGCGTGCAGAAACAGTTGGCCGGGCTCGTTCTCGGGCCTGTCGATACGGTCTTCCAGCTGCTCGAGGAGACGGGGACGATGCTGCGCTCGCAAGCGCAGGAGCTCGAGGCCGCAGGCCGCGCGCTTGAGCACACTGCGGGGCTGATGAAGACTCAGGCCGAACTCTTCGAGCGGTCGATCGGTGCGTTGCGGGAGCCAGTCGATCTCGCGCGGGCGGCCACGGGGCTCGAACGGCGGCCGCGAAAGAGCCCCGCTCGCCAACCGCGCCGCCGCACTCCCCCGCGCAAGTGATGCCCGCTGCCGACCTGGCCCGGCGCGTGTTTCTCTCCTTGAGCGGGAGCCCGCTCAATCGCTGAATTCGCCGCTGGTGCAGACGACCTCGCCGGCAGGGCGACTCGACGGTGCCCGACCTGCCGGGCAAGGCCGTCTCCAAGGACGACTGCCGGATACAGGAAAAGCTCGGCGTCATCTGTAGACGCGACCAGCGCACGCGCAGCATCGAGATCGACCTTTACGCTCAGACGGCGAAGCATGCGGGCGCGCGATGGGTTTTCCGCGCACCGCAAAGTGCCTGGCGCGCGCCGGATCAGGCCTAACTACTGACCGCGGATGCATCGGTCCTCGGATGCGACGCCGGGCCAGGCGCATATACGGTCTGGTTGGAAGCAGTGCGAAGACGCAATGCGTGCGATGCGTTGTCGTGATCACAAAGACAGATATCTCGGTGGCGAAGCCGCCAGTTTGTAGTTTCCGCGCCGCACTTGGGCCTTGGATCGTCGTCGGCATTGTGCTGAGCGCACGCGTGCTTGCGCGCCACGAGGTCGGCGACGTGCGCGACAGGCCGTACACATCTATGCAAGAGGAGAGTCGGTAATGAGCAATCGTTTCACCGGCGCGGACGCCGCGTGGCTGCACATGGACCGGGCGACGAACCTGATGGTGATCACCTCGGTGTCGCTGTTCGATCGTCCAGTCGACTGGGAGCGGGTCAAGCAGATCCATCAAGCGCGGTTGCTGGACCGTTATCCGCGTTTCCATCAGCGCGTGGTGGAGAGCCGGCTGCCGCTGCGTGCGCCGAAGTGGGAGGAGGATCCGGACTTCGCCCTTGAGCATCACCTGCACCACATCGCGCTGCCGGCGCCGGGGGACGAGCGGGCGTTGCAGGAGTTGCTCGGTGATCTGATGACGATGCAGCTCGATCACAGCCGCCCGCTGTGGCAGACCTACATGGTCGACGGCTTCGGAGAGGGCGCGGCCATGATCAGCCGGATCCACCACTGCGTCGGCGACGGCGTGTCGCTGGCCCGAGTGATGCTCTCGCTGACCGATTCCGAGCCTGACGCCGGCACCGAGTTGTCAGAGCCCGAGCATCGCGCGCGAGCGGTCGAGGTGGGGCTGCCCGGTGTCGCCGCCTTCGGGGTGCGATTGCTGAGCGAGGCCGGGCGGGTCGCCTCGGCGGCCGTGCGCCAGGGGTATGAGGTGGCTGCATCGCCCTCACATGGGGTGCGCCTGGCGGGCGCGGTGGTGCGCGATGGCGGCACCGCGCTGCGGTTGGTGATGAAGCCCGCTGACGCGGACACGGCGCTGAAGGGCGACCCGGGTTTGAGCCGGCGGGTGGCGTGGACCCGTCCGCTCGCACTGGCGGAGGTTCAGCGGGTCGCGCATGCCACCGACGCGACCGTGAACGATGTACTGCTGGCCGCGGTCAGCGGGGCGCTGCGTCACTACCTCCGGGAGCGAGGCAGCCCGGTGGGTGAGATCCAGGCGATGGTGCCGTTCAACCTGCGGCCGCTCGACCAGCCTGTCCCGCGGGAGCTCGGAAACAAGTTCGGCCTGGTGTTCCTACCCCTTCCGGTCGGGGTCAGTGGTAGCTACCGCCGGCTGATCGAGGTGCGCAAGCGGATGGACGAGATCAAGGGCTCGCGTGAGGGCGTGGTGTCCTACCGGGTGCTCGGCCTGACCGGGCACACGCCCGAGCCTGTCGAGCGGCGCGTCGTCGACATCTTCTCCGGCAAGGGCACCGCGGTAATGACCAACGTGGTCGGGCCGAGGGAGCCCGTGTACATGGCCGGCACGCCCATCGAGAGGTCGATGTTCTGGGCCCCCACGTCCGGCCACATCGGGATGAGTATCTCGATCTTTAGCTACTGCGGTGCGATCACGATCGGGCTGATGGTCGACGCGGGCCTGGTTTCCGATCCGGGCGCGATCATCGACCAACTCGAACGCGAGCTTCGGTTCATGCGCGGCTTGTCGGTCGCCGGCGTGCGCCGGCCTCGCCGCACTCGATCCCCGAGCGGCTCGAGGCGATCCAGGGATGCGCATCCGCCCCTCGAGCAAGGAGGCACGGGGAGATGAGCCTGAATCTTGCCACCATGCTGCGTGAGTCGGCGGTGGCGCATCCGGACAAGCCGGTCGTGCTGTTCGACGCCGGCAGTCTCAGCTATAGGGAGCTCGACGCGTTGTCGGATCGGCTCGCCGTCGGGCTTCGCCACGCCGGCTTGGAGCCTGGGGACCGGGTCGGGCTGCAGTTACCCAATATCCCTCAGTTCCTGATCGCCTACTTCGGCGCGCTCAAGGCCGGGTGTATTGCGGTGCCGCTGAACGTTCTTCTCAAGGCGCCTGAGCTTGCCTACTGCCTCGGTGATGCGCAGGCTCGAACGTTGATTACCTGGGCGGGCATTGCGGAGGAGGCAATCCGCGGCGCCGGCGCCGCCGGAGTCCCGGCTGTCTACGTCGTAAGCACCCCCGGGGTGCCCGACGTCCCTGCGGGTCACCGGTTCGAGGAACTGCTGGGCACCGACCCCAATACGCGTCCGATCGCGGAGACTGACCCTGGCGACACCGCCGTGATCGTCTACACCTCCGGGACCACAGGCGTCCCCAAAGGCGCCGAGCTGACGCACTTTCAGCTACTCATGAATGCAGACACGCCAGGCCGGGTGTTCGGCATCCGCGACGACGACATCGTCATGGTCGCACTGCCGCTGTTCCACGTGTTCGGCCTGAGTAGTCAACTGAACGTCTGCGTGCGCTTCGGAGCCACCATGTCGTTGGTACCGCGATTCGACGCCACCAGGGCGCTCGAGGTGATACAGCGGGACGGCGTCACCATCTTCGAGGGCGTCCCGACGATGTACATAGCCGTGTTGCGCCACCCGAACGTTGACGCCTTCGACGTGTCGACACTGCGCATCGGGATCTCTGGCGGCGCACCCCTGCCGGCCGACGTCCTGGATGCCTTTGAGGAGAAGTTCGGGATCGTAATCCTCGAGGGGTACGGACTGACCGAGACGGCATCCACGACCACCTTCAACGTAAGCGCCGACGAGCGCAAGATCTACAGCGTCGGAAAGCCGATCTGGGGCGTAGAGGTCGAGATCTGGGACGATAAGAATCGAGTTCTACCCGACGGCCCCGACAACATCGGCGAGATCGTCATCCGCGGAGTCAACACCATGCGCGGATACTTCCGAAAGCCGAAGGAGACCGCCGAGGCCTTCACCGGCGGCTGGTTTCACTCCGGTGACCTCGGATACCGCGACGAGGACGGGTTCTATTTCATCGTCGATCGGAAGAAGGATCTGATCATCCGGTCCGGCTACAACGTATATCCGCGCGAGGTCGAGGAAGTTCTCTACACCCACCCAGCCGTCGCCAACGCAGCTGTGATTGGCGTGCCGGACGACCTTGTCGGTGAGGAGATAAAGGCGTTCGTGCAACTCGAGACGGGCGTGACTGCCAGCGATCACGAGATCATCGACTACGTCAAGGAGCGAATCGCGGCTTACAAGTACCCACGGATCGTGGAGTTCTCGGACCATCTGCCGATCGGACCCACCGGCAAGGTCCTGAAAAGGGACCTCGCGACGCCCGTGGCGTGACCGCGACACCCGAGACCAAGGAAGCCTTCGCGGCATTCGTTGCGATCTCGCTGTGCACGCCGGGTTTGCGATCCCACTCGTCGGCGACCGAAGCGTCCGACGCCGGCACCCGTAAATCAGACACGACCGCGCCTCGGCGCGTCGGCGTGCCTCGGACCGCACGAAAACCGACAGAAGACCTGCGGACTGAGGGTGCCCACCCCGACCGGGGCAAGGCCCGATTGTTAGTTACACGCAGACGAGCTCGTCGTGTTGAAAGTCGAGCCGTCCACGTAGACGAAATGCGACTTGACGACCAGCTTATGAGCGCGGCACGCGCCCGCCGTAATCAGGGCCGTCGTGCCGCTGCCCTTCGCGGGGACATTCAGCTTCAGCGATACGAGCACGACCTTGATCGTCGATACGACGGGGGTCGGCACCGGGATCGTCAGCTTCGATCCCGACACGGTCGCGTGAATGATGGTCCGCATCGTCTCACCGAGCACGTTGGCGGTGGCGACCATCACCATGGCCTTGGCGCCTGCGACGTACGACTTCACGGTGGCTGGCACTGAGGTGTCGAGCGGGTACGCATTGGCGACCGCCGACCCTGTGCCGATCAGGCTCTTAGTGGGGCACGCGGCACCGACGGCGAGCTGTGTGTCTGACAGCTTGCACGCCGTGACGAGCGGCGTCGCGAGATTGAACCTCGTCTTCGACGGGAACGTCACCACCAGCAGCTTGGCGGCCTTCGGCTGCGGCACGCTCGGGTCGGTGGACGAAACATTGGCCTTTAGCCCGGTTGTCTTTCCCGCCGAGTGAGCGGTAAGGGTGATCGTGCTTGTCTGGGTGAACGCGGCCAGCGCGGCGCCGGCCAGCACGAGTGAAAGTATGGCCACCACCGCACCGGTGACTAACTTACGCATTGAAATTCTCCTTCTATGTGTTTGCTTCGGCGCCGGCGTCGGTTCTGAGTCCGAGATGTCATTGGCGGCGGTCACGGATGCACTTCTCCGCGACGTCCCAGTGACGGCCGCTGACGCCGCCGTGAGGTTTTGAGTTCCGACGGCGCGCCCGCGTCGGTCGGAGTATCGGCGGCGCCTGACGGCGGCCCCTTGGGTGTCGGCCACCATCCCGAGTCGCCGAGCAGCGCTTCCGCGGCGGGCAGCAGCACCGGCCGGAGGATCAGAACGTCGAGCAGCACCGCGACCGCGACGCCGATCCCGAACTCGCGGATGTCGATGAAGTCGGTCGTCGAGAACGGAATCAGCGCCGCCACCATCACGAATCCGGTGCCGGTGGCGGCCGCAGCGGTCTGACGGAGCCCCGCGGCCACGTACCGCTGGCGCGGCTCGCCGGCGACAAGAGCCTCGCGCGTGCGCATCAGCAGCAGCGCGGTGTATACGACGGTGACGCCGAGCACGACGGTGAAGATGCCGATGATCGACATAGGGTCCATCCATCCAGGTCCGCCCAACGGCGGGTTGGATCCGCCGAAGAGCAGTTGGAGCACGCCGAAGGTCGCGGCACAGACCAATAGGCTGAACGCCGTCGCGACGAGCGGCAGCAGCACCGCACGCAGCGCCAGCCCGAGGACCAGCGCGATCGCCGCTGTCAGTACCGCGACGTCGAGCCAGAAGCGGGACTTGGTGACGCTCGTCAGATCACCGGTGCTGCCGGCTGGACCCCCGACCGCCACCTCGACGCCCGCGGTCCTCGCCCAGTGCCGCGCCGCGTTCACGAGCCAGCTGCCCAGGGCGACGCTGCGCGGATCGGTGAACGGGTACCTGGACGTCACCACGATCTGACCGGCCTCGCCGCCCCGCAGCGTGTTGACCGTGAACGTCGAGTCGATCAGCTGTGTGGTCGGCGCCCCCGCGACCGCCGCCAGTACGAAATAGCCCGAGCTGAACAAGCCTGGGGACTGCGCCTCGAGTTGCTTCAGCTGCGCCGTCGAGGGGATCTGACCCCGAGCGGTGACCACGGCCGCCTTCATCTGGCCGAGTCCCGAGGTCAGCTGCCCGGCCGGACCGACACCGCCGGCGAGGCCCGAGGCAAGCGCTCCGGCTCCGGTCGTCAGTCGGGAGAGCCCGCTTTGAAGTTGGCCGGCGCCGGTGGTGAGCTCGCTCAGTCCGGTCGCGAGCTGGCCGTTGCCGTTGCGCAGCTGCGTGATGCCGTTGGCAAGCTGGCCGGCGCCGTTTGCGGCCGCCTTCAGCTGATTGACGAGGCCGGGCGCCTGACCGGCGAGCACGCTTGCCAGTGCCTTCGCCTGCGTGGCGACCGGGGACGCGGCGGTGATGTCGCCGGAGGCACCGGCGAGCGCGCCGCTGGCGCTCTGCAGCGCCGTCGCGAGTGCGCCGTAACGCGGATCGCTCCTGCCGGTCGTCATCGATCCGAGCGCGGCGAGCGCGGCGCCGATGTCATTGGATGCCGCACCCACGTCGCTTTGGGCGCCCGAGACCTTCGCGCTCGTGGTTGCGGTCAGCGACCTCATGGAACGCAGCGCAGCGACGCTCTGAGTCGCCTGACCGGGGGCCGGAGCGAGGCCCGAGGCGAGCTGCTCACCCCCCCTCAGGGCTTCGTTCGCTCCCTTGTGCAGCGCCTCGGCCCCCGACAGCGCCTGGGCAAGACCGGAGTGGAGCTGGCTGGCGCCGGACTGCGCCTGGCCGGACCCCGACTGCAGTTCACTGGCCCCGGCGGATGCGGTGGCGAGCCCGGACCGCAGGTGCGCTGATCCCGCGCCGGCCTCGCCCAGCCCGTTGATGAGGGTAAGCAGGTTCTTCTTGCTCTGGTCGGAGATCGCCATCGAGTGGTTCAGCGAAGGCTCGAACGTCTGGAGCCGACTTGAAGTCGACGCGATGGCGGCTGGACCGGTCACCGAGTAGACGGCCGGGCTGTGATTTATCTGGCCTGAGAATCGCGAGATGCTCAGCATCAGCGCCGGCGTCGTGATCGGCTCGTTGTGGGCCACGACGATCAGGTCGTATGGCGTCGCCATCCCCGGCCCCATCACGCGGGAGACCTCCTCGAAGGCGATTCTCGCCTTCGCGTTCGGCGGCAGCTGGGTGATCGTCTGCGGGCCTGTGCTCAGCGCAAACGCCGGCACGGCGAGCACCGCCAGCAGCAGCGTCGCGAAGAAGCCCGCGAACACCGGGCGCCGCGCGACCCGGCTGCCCTCGTCAACCAGTGCCGCCCACGCCCGCGCGAGCGGCGCCGGCGCGGGGAAGCGGAAAGCCTCGACGCGCCGACCGAGCAGAACCAGCGCGGCGGGCATGACGACGACGGCGCCACCAATCGCGAACATCGCGCAGGTCAGCATCCCCACCCCGAGCGAGACCATCAGCTGCGTCGGCCCGACCAGCGCCGCCAGGGTCAGCCCCAACACCACGGCGCTGCCTCCGACAAGCACCGCGCGCCCCGTCGTTTGGAGCTCCGCCACGGCTGCCTCTACCGCATGCAGGTGATGAGCGTGCTCCTCGCGACGGAAGCGGTCGAGGATCAGCAGCGCGAACCCGACCCCGAGCGCCAGCCCGGTCATCGACCCGAGCGCCACGGCCACCGAGCTGACCGTGATCAGGTGCCCGAGGATCGCGAGCGCACCGAATCCCGCGAACGTGCTGATCGCCCCCACCGCGGTCACGAGGGCGGCCGCGACGGGCGCGCGCAGGCCGAGCAGCAGCAGCACGAACAGGATCCCGATCGCGATCAGCTCGGTGTGCTTCAGGTTGTCGAGTGCGGCGCTGTTGATCGCGCGATCGATCGACGGCTGTCCGGTGACGTACGACTTCACCGGTGCTTTGATCGCCCGCGAGACGAGGCTCTCGATCTGCGGCTCGTCGTACTTGACCGCGTCGGCTTCGCTGCGGTCCACCGACACGACCAGCATCGCGGCGGTCGCACTCTTGCGCAGCTCCATCGTCACGGACCCGCCGTCCCAGGCCGACAGCACGCGGGTGTGTGCGCGCTTGTCGAGCGCCCGGACGAGGGCTGGGCCCTGCCGGTCCAGCTGCGCCTTGGGGCCTTCGAGCAGGATCGGAACGAGTTGCGTCGGGCCGAACTGGGCGTTCGCGAGCTGCTGCGCGCGGGAGGACTCTGTGCCAGGTATGACCGTCACCGACGGCGACATCGAGCTCGCCACGCCCAGCCCGAGCAGCGCCAGGGCGACGCCGACGGCCAGCCAGACCCCGAGCGCAACCTTCGGCCGGCGAATCGAAAACCTCGCTAGCGACATCATGGTGCGACTCCTCAAGATGAGCGCCCTCGCGCAGCCGCGTCAATGAGCTCACACTACGGGCGCCGCGCGGGCCGGCCATCCGCGCCGACCCACACAAAGGTGTGGATCTCTACGTAACCGCTACCTGCTGCGCGCCGCCGAGCTGGGGATCGAGCCATTCATCGAGCCGCTCGGCCGGCGGCGCAACTGCTTCAAAGCCTTGGTCGTGCGCTCGTAGCCGGTACGGATCAACTCTGGCCAGCGGCTGCGGTCGATGAACAGGTCCATCAGCCAGCCGCCACGGCACAGCCTCGGATCGGCGGCATCGATAATCGTCAGCCCGTCGCCGAGCTCGCGCTTTGCGCGTCGTGCGAACTCGACGTGATAGGCCTGCTGCAACTCGCGGCTGGCCACCACGATCCCCATCGGCTTTCTGTGCCATCCGGTGATGTCGTCCGGCGTGAGGCGCTCGGGCAGCATGAAGTTCAGGCCGACGACATGATCGAAGGGACCATGGTCGAGCACCGGCTGCATCGGCAGCAACTCCACGACGCCGCCGTCGACGTACAGGTGACCGCGCACGTCAACCGCTTCGATGAATGGGGGCAGCGCGATCGTGATCCGCACGACGCGTCCGAGCCGCACCTCAGGCGTGGTGTGCGTGCCGAGATACTCAATCAGTCCGAGATCGGTGTTGTAGACGATCGTCGCCAGCGGGATCGGAAGCTCGCCGACGGCAAGGCTGCCGAATCGATCTTCGAACAGGCGCTCCACCGCCTCGCCCTTCATCACACCCGAGAACCCGCGCAAGGCGGTTAGCACGAAGCGCGGAAAGCGCAGCCACTGCGGATCCAGATAACGCTCCGGCTCCCACGACAGAACAAACTCGGCCATCTCCTGCGCCGA
>Ga0187777_10003037_pt1 | contig 10730 bp, 12 predicted proteins | sample 1015_Q2_SP5_10_M_FD_132416 | JGI IMG/M metagenome (GOLD analysis project Ga0187777, IMG submission 132416) | Tropical peat soil microbial communities from peatlands in Department of Meta, Colombia - 1015_Q2_SP5_10_MG | ecosystem: Environmental > Terrestrial > Soil > Wetlands > Peat | place...
CGTCGGCCCGGCCCAGATGCCCTCCGTCCGGGCCAGGAGCCGCTGGGTCTCGAGTATCTCCTCGTCCTCCGCGTCGCCAGCCACCCCGCCCGTCTCGTTCAGGATCCGCAGGGTCCACTCGCCCTTGCGGCCGGGATCGCCGGCGGCGAGGCCCTCCGCGACCGTGTAGCCGATCTTGATCGGCTGCACCGGCCGCTTCTCGCGCCACGCGCGCACGATCGCGTTCGCACGGGCGGCCTGGGCGGCGACCATCGTGGGCCGCCTCGTGATCCATCCGAGCCGCTCCATCTCGGCGAACCCGCGATGGGTGGCGATGAACGTCTCGCCCACCGCGGCGGGGGCGACCACGACGTCCGGCGGCTGCCAGCCGGACTGCTCGGCGATCTCGTAGGCGAGCGTCTTCTTGCCCTCGTGCTTGTAGGCGTTGCGGGTCGCGCCGCAGTCGAAGAAGATCCGCTCCTCGACCAGCCGATCCCAGAGCGAGATCAGGTCGTCGTAGACGCCCCGGTACAGGGCGAGGTCGGTGGCGGTCGCGGCCATGTGCAGGAGCTTGGGGGCGGACGTGCGCTCGTAGGCGAAGACGAGCGACCGCAGCCCGGCCCGCGCGGAGTAGGCGGCGATCGAGGAGCCCGCGTTGCCCGAGCTGACCACCGAGGTGGCGCGAAAGCCGAACTGGAGCGCCGCGCTCACCGCGGTCGCGGAGGAGCGATCCTTGACCGTGCCGGTGGGGAGAGACCCCTCGAACTTGAGGAGGAGCCGGCGGACGCCGAGCCGCGCCGCGAGTCGCGGGCAGTCCAGCAGCGGGCTCGGCCCCTCGCCCAGGCTCACCCGGTGCGCGGGATCGGCGATGGGCAGGACCGGCGCGTAGCGCCAGAGACCGGCGCCCGCGAAGACGGAGCGGCCGGCGCGGCGCAGCGCCTCCCAGTCGTACTGCAGCTCGAGCAGGCCGTGGCAGCTCGCGCACTCGAGGCGGTACTCGAGCGGGAACGCCGTGCCGCAGTCGATGCAGCGGAGCGATGTCGCGTGGGAGCGGCTCATCCGAGCCGGTCCACGACGTCCAGCATCGCGTCGATGCGGTGGCGCAGCGTGTGCTCGGCGAGCGCCCGCTTGCGCGCCCGCTCACCGATGTCGCGCGCCTCGTCCGGATGGGCGAGGTAGTAGTCCAGCTGGTGGCGGAGCTCGCCCAGGTCGCGGTAGACCACCACCTCCTCGTTCGGGGTGAAGAGGTGCCGCAGCTCGTCCTTGTCGTCCACCACCTGGCACGCCGCGCTCGCGGCCAGCTCGAAGGTGCGCGTGTTGACGCCCACGATGTCGTTCATCGGATGGTGGTGGTTCAGCGAGAGCGTCGAGCCCGAGTAGACCGCGAGCTTCGCGCGGCCCCACACCGGCCCGCCCGCCACCATCGCGCGGACCTCGGGCACTTCCACCCGGCTCCAGCCCGCGCCCCAGAGACGCAGCGGGTAGCCGACCAGCTCCCGCACGAAGCGCTCCCGGTAGGCGTAGGCGCTGCCGACGAAGCTGACCAGCGCCGCGTAGCGCCGCGTCTCCTCCGGTGTCAGCTCCACCGGGTGGTGCGCCTCCGGCACGCAGTACATCGGCAGGTAGTGCAGGTTGTGCAGCCCGGCCTGCTCGAGTGCGCGGAGCGCGTAACGCTCTTTTGTGAAGAAGGCGTCGTAGGCTTCGATGCACTCGAAGGGGATCATCCAGAGCGGATTGTCCGGGAAGAAGTTGAGGAAGCGCGTCTGGATGCGGGCCTTCACGCGCCGGACCAGGCCGGGGGAGACCGGCCCGCCCTTGATCACCAGCACCAGCTCCGGGCGCCAGGCCACGCACGCGCGCTCGAGTCGACGCAGGATGAAGAGCTGGTACGCGGCCTTGGTGCGCCGGTTCTTGTAGAGCGGGTTGTCGCGGCGGTACGCGAACGTCCGCACCTCGTGGCCCATGGCCACGAGCTCGTCGCGGAAATCGACGCCCATGTGCCCGGGCCGGGCGAACGGCAGGACGATCAGCCAGCGCACGGGCGAAGCGTATCACACCGTGGCGGCGGCTCCGGCCCGGCCGCCCCGATCAGGCGAAGGCGGGGCGGACCTCCTTCGCGATCAGCTCGAGCTCGCGCATGATGTGCCGGTGCGGCATGCCCGGGAAGAACACGCGGCAGATCAGGTGGCTCATCCCGTACTCGGTCACGAAGGGCCGGAGCGCGCGGATGACCTGGTCCGGCCCGCCGATGAGGAAGCGATTCTTCATCAGCGCGTCGAGATCCGTGGCGACAGAGGCGTCGATGAACGGATGCCGCCAGCCCCCCGCGTACTCCTTCCGGTACGAGATCATGATGTGCTTCTCGGCGAGCTCGCGCGCTTCTCGATCGGTGTCGGCGATGATCACGTCGCGGGTGAGCGGCCACTCCGCCGGCGGCTCGAGCCGGCCCGCCGTACGGCGGTTGGCCAGGAACTGCTGCTTGCCCGCGAGCAGCCGGGCAAGGTCCGCGGTGGGGCCGGGCACCCAGTTGTCGGCGAGCGTCGCGGCCCGGCGCAGCGTGATGTCACCCCAGCCGCCGATCCACACCGGCGGATGCGGCCGGCTGACCGCCTTGGGCTCGAGCCGCCCCTCGACCGTGTAGTAGGTGCCGCGGAAGGCGACCGACTCCTGCGTCCAGAGCGCTCGCATGATCGCGAGCTGCTCCTCGAAGCGCGCGCCGCGCTTCTCGAGCGCGGCCCCGTAGAGCGCGAACTCGTCCGGCTTGTAGCCGATCGCGACGCCGAGCACGAAGCGCCCGCCCGACATCACGTCGAGCATCGCCGCGTCCTCGGCGAGCCGCACCGGGTGGTAGAAGGGCGCCACCAGGATGTCGGTCCCGAGCCGCATTCGATGGGTGCGGGTGGCGAAGCCGGCCAGCACCGGCAGGGGCGAGGGCCAGTAGTGATTCGTGACGGAGTGGTGCTCCTCCATCCACACCGAGTCGAACCCCAGGTCCTCGGCCCGCGTCACTTCCTCGAGGGCGTCCCGGTAGTAGTGACCTCCCTCGATCGGGATGAAGCCGACCTGCAGCGCGCCCACTCCTAGCGGTCGCTGGCCAGCTTGCCGTTCACGCCCCAGTTCGACTTCTCGACGTCCTGGAACACCACGTGAACCTGGTCGGCGGTGGTCTTGCCGATCTTCACCATCGCGTCGGTGATCGCGGCGACGATCTCCCGCTTCTGCTGGTCGGTCCGTCCGGCGTACCACTGCACGGTGATGTTGGGCATGGGGCTCCTCCGCTCCGCGGCTACCTGAGCCGCCGCAGATCGTCTGGGAAGTTGGAGGTGAACGAGTACGACCTCACGGTGCCGTCGGCGTTGAATCGGACGGTGAGGTCCTTGCTGACCTCGCCGCCCGAGTCGCGCTGGCCGTAGAACCAGCGCCAGGTGGTGTCCCCGCTGTCGATCCCCACCTGGTACGGCTCGCCGAGCAGGCGCTGCAGCGCGGCCTTGTCGGTCTTGCCCGACAGGATCGAGCGCGCGTCGGGCGAGGGGAAATCATGCCCGAACCGGATCGAGACACAGCCGCCCACGACGGCGAGCGCCACGAGGAACAGCAGCCAGCCGGGCGCGCGCATGCGGCGGATCATGAAGGAGGACCGCGGGCACTGTCAAGACGTGCCGGCGCTTCGAGCCGCCTACTTGCCCCCGAGCATCGACTGCACCTTCTTGAGCGTGTCGAGATTCTTCTGCAGGCCGCTCACGTGCTGCTCCATCTCGGTGATGGACGAGCCGAGCTGACCTGCGGCGGCGAGGGGATTGCTGCCGCTCACGCCGGGAATCTGCGGGAGCTGGGCGCTCGCCTGGGGCGTCCTCGCCAGCCCGCACACGTAGCCGATCGCGAACGCCACGAGAAGCATGCACACCAGCGTCAGTCTCGAAACCGTGACCTTTGCCATCTCTCACTCCTTAGCCTGGGGGTTGAGTGCTTCGTGCGCCTGGTCGTCCACTGCACCGAGGCTAGTCCAGGTGCGGAGCGTCGGCAACACGTCGTCGGGCCCGCGGCCGGGCCGCACGGCTTGACTTCCAGGGCGCCGGCCGCCTACGGTCGTACGCGAGGAGGAGCTCGCGCCGACCGTGGAGACCTTCACCCCCGAGGAGCGGGCCGCCCTCGCCCCCTACTTCACCGAGCTGGACGGCCCCGTCTTCGCGCTGGTCAACCTGCCGGAGGTGGTCAAGGGCGCGCTGTTCGCGCGCTACTCGCGCTCCGCGAAGTCATTGCGCCGCCTCTTCCTCGACGAGTTCCTGGAGCAGGCGGACCATCCGGCGGCGGGGTCGATCGGCACCGCGCGCGCGGACCGGCTCTACGAGCGGGTGCTCAGCGAGTACGGTGACGACTCGGTGGCGCAGCTCGGCGGGGTGCACCTGGCCTGCGAGGGCGCGTCGAACCTCCTGACCAAGGTGCTCGAGTGGGGCCGGCTGATGGCCTACCTCGAGCAATCCACCCGCTACGTGCCCTACACGGATCGTCCCGACGGGCGGTGGAAGTACCACGTGCCCGCCGAGCTGGACGGTCATCCGCTCCGCGCGCGCTACGTGGAGACCCTCGACCGGGCCTTCGACACCTACGCGCGCCTCATCGACCCGATGCGGGAGCACTGGACGCGGCGGTTCCCGAAGCCGTCCGCTGATTCCGACGCGGTCTACCGGATGACGATCCGCGCGAAGGCGCTCGACAGCCTGCGCGGGCTCCTCCCCGCGGCGACCCGGTCGAACGTGGGCATCTTCGGCACCGCCCAGGGATACGAGGCGCTCCTGCTCCGCATGCGCGGCCACGCGCTCCGCGAGGTGCGAGACTACGCCCAGCTGATGCTCGTGGAGCTGCGGAAGGTGATCCCCGCCTTCCTGACGCGCCTCGAGCGCCCGGAGCGCGGAGGAGCGTGGACGCGCTACCTCGCGGAGAGCCGCGAGCAGACCGAGGCGGTCGCGGCGCGACTGCTCGGAGACGTCGAGCCGGAGCCGCGCGGCCTCGTCACGCTGACCGACTTCGACCCGGACGGCGAGGTGAAGGTGGTGGCCGCCGCCCTCTACGCGGCGTCGGCGCTCCCCGACGATCAGCTCCTCGCGATCGCCCGCAAACTGGGGGCGGACGAGCGCCGGCAGGTGCTCGAGGCCTATGTCGGCCGCCGGGAGAACCGGCGCCACAAGCCCGGGCGCGCCTTCGAACGCACCGCGTATCGCTTCGACGTGCTGGGCGACTACGGGGCCTTCCGTGACCTGCAGCGTCACCGGCTCCTCACGCTCGAGTGGCAGCCGCTGTCGACGCGCCACGGCCACGTGACGCCCGAGGAGCTGGACGAGGCGGGCGTGCTCGGGGAGTGGGCGCGGGTCATGGAGGCGTCCGCGGTGCTCTACGAGGCGCTCGCCACCGACCTGCCATCGATCGCGCCGTACGCGGTGGCGATGGCCTACCGCGTCCGCTTCTACATGGAGCTGAACGCGCGCGAGGCCATGCACATGATCGAGCTGCGCACCGCGCCGCAGGGTCATCCGGCCTATCGGCGGATCTGTCAGGAGATGCATCGCCTCATCGCCGAGCAGGCGGGCCACCGGGCCCTGGCGGCCGCCATGCGCTACGCCGACCACTCCGGGGCCGAGGGCGGGCGCCTCGACTCCGAGCGCGCCGCGGAGCGTCGCCGGCGCCCGGACTGAGACGTCGGGGCCGCGCCTGGCCGGCTGGGCGGGTCCCTATGGCACCGTCACAAGACCCCGGGCAGTGTCCCAACACCCTGCTCGGCCCTCGCGACGGAGAGCTCGCCATGAAGGTCATAAGTAGATGAAAACAATCATGTCTCTTGTTTGATTCCATCGGCCAGCCGGTGGCACCCGGGTTGCCTTCCAATGGGCCATGAGACGAGTTCACGCCTGGCTGACCCGCTCCGTCCTCGCCGTGGCCCTGCTCTTCACTGGCTGCGCCATGCCGACCGCCTACCTGAACGAGGGGCCTACCCAGCTCGGCAAGCCGCCCTACCAGATCGGTCCGGTCACGGTGGTGATCAGGCCCCAACCCGAGGTCGAGCTGATCTGCCGGCTGAGGAGCCCGGAGGCGGCCCCGAGCGGCCGAATCCACGGCTGCTACGTGCCGGCCGACCGCCTGATCGTCTCGACCGCCGACCCGTACGTCCTCATGCACGAGTTCAAGCACTACTTCGAGGGCCCCTGGCACCCGTAGCCGCTTTCGGAACGCCCCCGTCACCCGCTTGACCCGCCGCCGCTCCCGTCGCATACTCTTCGCGCGCCACTCATAATTGGTCGACCAACCAATAAAAGTACGAGAACTTGACGCCCAAGATCGGCATGGCTCCGGTGCGGCGGCAGCAGATCGTGCGAGCCACGATCCGCTGCCTGGCGCGCGACGGCTACGCGCAGCTCACGATGAAGCGCGTCGCGGTCGAGGCCGGGGTGAGCCAGGGCATCCTGCACTACTACTTCCGCGACAAGCGAGCGATCCTGGCCGCCGCCGCGGACCGGGTCACCGCCGACCTCGACCGCCGCGTGGCCGCCGAGGCTCGTGGAGCGCGCGACGCCCGTGGCCGGCTGCGGGCCCTCGTGCGCGCGTGTGTCGAGACCGCGGTCCGGCGTCGCGACTTCTGGACCGTCTTCATCGAGTTCTGGGGCGAAGTGCTCCACGATCGCCGGCTCGGCCGCGTGAACCGGCGCGCCTACGTCCGGGCGCGTCGCCTCATCGGGGCCGCGGTGGCGCGCGGCGTAGCGTCCGGCGAGTTCCGACCCGTGGACGTCGACGAGGCCGCGGTGGTCGTGCTGGCCCTGCTCGACGGAGTCTCGCTGCAGCTCACCTTCGACCGGGGTCTCATGACTCCGGTTCGCGCGGTCCGGCTCGCCGAGGCCGCGCTGTTCCGCTATCTCGCCGCCGGAGGACCGACATGAGCGTGATGCCGCCCGAGCAGATCCGAGCCAAGGCCTACCTCAGCGAGAAGGGCACCCAGGCGCCCGTCGCGCAGATCCGCGAGCGGGTCGCGGACGCCTTCACCGCGATGGAGACGCTGCTGGCGGGCATCACGCCGGCCCAGGCCCGGCGCGCGCCCGGCGGCGGGGAGTGGAGCGTCCACGAGGTGCTGGATCATCTCGTCGAGACGCACCCACTGGCTCTCACGGAGATGTCCGCGCTCCTGGAGGACCGCCACTCCCCGGTGAGCCCGATCCCGGCCGGGCTGCAGTCCGCGGCGCCCCTCGGCCGGTCCTGGGACGATCTGCGGCGAGGCCTGTCGCGGATCCACCAGGAGGTCCTCGACGTGCTCGCGGCGGCGCCCGATCGACCGACGGCCACCCGCGCGCCGATCATCATGGTGATCAACACCCAGGGGCCCGACGGGCGGGTGGTCCCGCTGCACTGGACGGAGGAGTGCGACTGGAAGGCCTGTGCGGTGATCTTCAGGTTGCACGAGCTGGACCATCTCGGCCAGATTCGCAAGTTGCTGCGGGCCGGTTGACCTGTCGTATAGAATTGGGGGCATGAAGGGCACCGGTCGACTCTCGACGACCCTGGGAACGGTCGCGATGCTCACCGTGACCCTGTCGGCCGCGCCGTGGGTGAGTCCCGTGGTCGCGGGGGATCCGGTGGCCATCCCGGATCTGCACCTCTCGGTCGTCGACCAGCCCGGAGAGACGTCGGTGCGCCTGCCGCTCGGGTCGGATCCCAACGTGCTCTACGGCGCGCTCAGTCCGTATCTGTCGCTGGGGGCCACGACTCCGCTCGCGCGTCCGATGGATGACACGCTGCCGCCCGGCCTACGCCGGGAGACGCAGGGGCTCGACGACGTGCGGATGGGCGCGGGGCTGGCCATTCCGCTCTTCGGGCGCACCCAGCTCTACGGGGAGTATCGATTCCTGCGCGGCCGGCTCGATTCCGGCGTCGGCCGCAGCGTGATCCAGAGGGAGCCCGACTCGGGCGACTTCCGGGCCGGCTTCTCGATCCGCCTCGACTAGCCCGCCGCGAACTCCTTCTTCGCCTTCTCCAGCTCACCGGGCCGCGCCAGCAAGTCCAGCGCGGTCATCGCCAGGGCCTTCGCGGCCGCCACCATGCCGGTGCGCGCCAGCGGCGACTTCGCCCATTCCGCGAACTCGCGAGAGTGGCCCGGGACGCCATCCGGCGAGATCCGGATGTACGGGTGGATGGTGGGGAGCGCCTGGCTGACGTTGCCGCAGTCGGTCGAGCCGTAGCCGGCCTCGCCGTCGTCGGGGTCCACGGGGAAGTCGATGCGCTCCAGGTTGTTCGCGAAGAGGCCCGCCATGGCCATGTTCGCCTTGAGCGGATCGTGGATGATCGCGTCCGCCGTCACCTTGACCGTACACCCGGTGGCGGTCGCCGCGCCCTCTGCGCACCCTTCGAACCGTCGCAGCAGCTCACGGCAGTAGTCCTTGGTCGGCGCGCGAAGGTAGAACTCGGCCGTCGTGTGCTCGGGGATGATGTTGGCCTGATCGCCGCCCTTGGTGATGATCCCGTGCACGCGCGCGTCTGGCCGCAACTGCTGGCGCATGGCGTCGAGCGACACGAATAGCTGGATCATCGCGTTCAGCGCGTTCACCCCGCGCCACGGCCACGACGAGGCGTGCGAGGCCCGGCCGAAGAACTCGCACTTCACCTTGATGATGCCGAGGCTCGGGCGCCACACCTGGGTGCCGCAGCGTCCGTGGATCATCATCGCGGCGTCCACGTCCTTGAAGACGCCGGCCTCCATCAGCTTCACCTTGCCGGCGCCGCCCTCCTCCGCCGGGGTACCGATCACGAGGATCCGACCAGGGAAGGGAAGGCGCGCGAGCCCGGCCGCGATCGCGGCGCCCGCGCCGGTGCCCGCGGTCGCGATCACGTTGTGTCCGCACGCGTGGCCGATGTTCGGCAGCGCGTCGTACTCGGCCATGATCGCGACGGTCGGCCCCGGGCCGTCGCCCGCGATGGTGGCGCGGAAGGCGGTGGGCAGCCCTCCCACGCCGCGCTCCACCGCCGCGCCCTGGCGGGCCAGGAACTCGGTGAGCCACCCCGCCGCCTTGTGCTCCTGGAAGCACAGCTCCGGGTTGGCGTGGATCTGGTGGCTGATCCGCTCGAGCTCGTCGGCGAGCCGATCGACGGTCTCCGCGACGCGATTCTTCGCCTGATCGAGCGCGCTCTCGCGGTTCATCGCGCTCACTTGCTCCGCGCGAACTCGTCCTGCGCCGCCTTCACCCGGGCCGGCTCGGCGAGGAGATCGTACGTGGTGAGGGCCATCGTCTTGGCCGCCGCCACCATTCCCGCGCGGGCCAGCGGCTTGGTCGCCGCGTCGGCGAAGTCGCGCGTGTGGATGGCCATCCCGGTCGGTGCGATCGCGACCATCGGCTGGATCGCCGGGATGATCTGGCTGACGTTGCCGATGTCGGAGGAGCCCAGGCGATCGGGGATGGGCTCACCCTCGGCGAGGCCGGCCGTCTTCATGTTGGCCGCGAAGAGATCGAGCATCACCCGGCTCGACTTCATCGGCTCGTAGACGCTGTCGTGCTGGGTCACCTTGAGGGTGCAGCCGGCGGCCTTCGCGGCCCCCTCGGCGGCCGCGGTGACCCGCTTGAAGAGATCCCACATCGTGTCGATCCGCGGGGCGCGCACGTAGAAGATCGACGAGGCGTACTCGGGGATGATGTTGGCGGCCGCTCCCCCGTTGGTGATGATGCCGTGGATGCGGCAATCCGGCCGCACCTGCTGCCGCAGCATGCTGACCGCGTTGTACATCTGGATGCAAGCGTCCAGCGCGTTCACGCCTTCCCACGGATCCGCCGAGGCGTGCGAGGCCTTGCCGGTGAACTCGAACGTTCCGCGCACGATGCCCAGCAGGTCTTGGTGCAACAGGGTGCGATCGAAGCCGTGGATCATCATCGCGCAGTCCACGCCCTTGAAGACCCCGGCCTTGATCAGCTTGACCTTGCCGCCTCCGCCTTCCTCGGCCGGCGTGCCGATGACCTGGATCCGGCCCTTGGGGAGCCGGGACGCCACCGCGGCCAGCGCCGCTCCCGCGCCCGCTCCGGAGGTCGCGATGATGTTGTGGCCACACGCGTGCCCGATGCCCGGGAGCGCGTCGTACTCGCAGAGGATCGCGATGGTCGGACCCTCCCCGGTCTCGATCGTGCCCCGGAAGGCGGTGTCCACCCCGCCGACCCCCTGTTCGACCTTGAAGCCCTGCTTGGCCAGGAACTCGCTGAGCCAGCCGCAGGCCTGCACCTCCTGGTAGGCCAGCTCGGGGTGATCGTGGATCCGGCGGGAGAGCGCGTCGAGCTCGTCGGCCAGGCGGTCGACCGCCTGCGCGATGGAATCCTTCAGGGTGGTCATGGAAGCCTCCGGGTTGAAATCGAGGGCCAGAGCCTGGTCAGGCGGGAGAGTACCACGTCTCGGCGGCGCGGCGCCTCAGGGCGACGGCGCGAGGAAGCGGGCGATCAGCGGGCGCGGGTCGGACGGCCGGGACGACTCAGGCGGAGGGAGTCAGCGCGGGGTCGCCGACCGGGGTGCCGGCGGGCAGCTCCATCACGAACACGGCGCCACCGCCCGGCTGGTTCTCGGCCCAGAGGCGGCCCTCGTGCTCGGCCACCACGCTGTGGGCCACCGAGAGCCCGAGCCCGCGGCCCTCGCCGGGCGCCTTCGTGGTGAAGAACGGATTGAAGACGCGCGCCAGGTCGTCGGGCGGGACGCCCGGTCCGTCGTCGGCGACCTCGATGCGCACGCCCTCGCCGGCC
>Ga0187777_10003038_pt1 | contig 10727 bp, 10 predicted proteins | sample 1015_Q2_SP5_10_M_FD_132416 | JGI IMG/M metagenome (GOLD analysis project Ga0187777, IMG submission 132416) | Tropical peat soil microbial communities from peatlands in Department of Meta, Colombia - 1015_Q2_SP5_10_MG | ecosystem: Environmental > Terrestrial > Soil > Wetlands > Peat | place...
ATGCCCTGGTTGGAGTGCTGGGTTTTGTTCTCAAACACAACCTGGACCGTTTGGTAGCCACCTACGGATTTCATCGCCCCTGGGGATTGTTCAATTACTGGCTGCCGGTGCAAGACGTAGCGCGTATAACTCAGCTCCCGAGAAGTGAAGCCCGGTTTCTCGGAACGATGGTAGCGCTTGCCCTGCCCTTCGTGTGGGTCGGTGTAACGCTCACGATGAAGCGGCTTCGAAGTGCCAAGCTGCCCGTGGAGTTGGTTGCGCTCTTTTTTGTCCCCTTTGCAAATCTTTTGTTCTTTCTCCTACTTTGCCTTCTACCGGAACGCGACTTGCCACGGACGGCACAAGAGCAGCCATCGAAGAATTCCGTCTTGCAACGGATCGTTCCAGAGGGCGTCGTCGGAAGTGCCGCCGTCTCCTTATTGTTCACCGTGCCGCTTGGATTTGGCATGGCTCTGCTCGGCGTGCAATTACTTACGAACTACGGTTGGGGCCTGTTTGTAGCTCTGCCGTTCACCATGGGATTTGTGGCTGCGGTGATCTACGGGATCCGTCAACCGCGCAGCCTGGGCGGCTGTTTGAGCGTGGCTTGCCTTTCCACCGCCTTGTTGGGCGCCGCATTGCTCGGCTTGGCCGTGGAGGGCCTGTTCTGCCTGCTGATGGCGTTGCCGCTGGCATTGCCCTTGGCCGCGGCCGGTGGCGCTTGTGGCTATGTGGTGCAGCGGCAGCGGTGGCTACGCAATGATGCCCCAGTGTTCCTTTCAGTACTGCTCATTGCCGTCCCCGGACTCCAGTGGACCGAGCACGTTTGGGCAACGCCATCCCCCACACTCGTCGTGCGCACTGCGATCGATATTCAAGCTCGCCCCGAAAAGGTATGGGAGCAAGTCGTCGCGTTCACCCAGATCCCACCTCCAACAGAGTGGCTGTTTCGTGCCGGCATCGCCTATCCCATTCGAGCCGAGATGCGGGGGACTGGCGTGGGCGCCGAACGACATTGCGTTTTCTCCACGGGAGCATTCGTCGAACCTATCCAGGTTTGGGATCAGCCACATCGGCTAAAGTTCTCCGTCACCTCCAATCCTGCACCCATGGAAGAGTGGACTCCCTACGCTCACATCGAACCGCCGCACCTGCACGGCTTCCTTGTGTCGGAAGGAGGACAATTCTTGCTCCTACCTCTGCCCAATGGAGGCACCAGGCTCGAAGGCACAACCTGGTATAAACACGGCCTCTGGCCCGCCGCGTACTGGCAGCTATGGTCCGACGCCATCATCCACCGGATTCACCTCCGCGTCCTCCGACACATTCGCGATGAAGTAACGAAGCAGGCAGGTTGACTTACGGTGGAGTTCGTCCGGTGCCGGCCTGGCTGCCCCGCACCCTGTCTGAGCCCGAAGTAAGCTTAAAAGACCCGCCCTCAGTCATCGACAAAGGGCGGGCATGTGGTGTGAATTACTTGGTGGCAGTTTCACCTGTAGTCTTTGCTTTGCTCTTGGTCGCGGCCACTGGCTTGGGATTCCAGAAATCGGGAGCTATCGCGACTACCGGCTCGGGCGGAGAGCTAAGTTCCGCCGAATAGCGGTAAATCATCGAATCTGTGCCTTGGACTGTCTCGGCAACCTCCTGCTGGTATTTCTTGTAACCCTCTTCGCCGAGGATTTCGCGGGCGGTTGGGTTGTTATCGAAGCCGTCCATCCCCGAGCGCAGTCCGCTAATGTAGAAGACTGTGCCTTTGCCGCCTTCGAGGACCTGGGAAACCAGCACTGGTTGTGTATTCTCGTTCTTTTCGCTGGCTTCTTTCACCTCTTTCAGGAGCGCCTCGAATTCTGCAACCTTGCCCGCCCGCACGTGAACGGCAGTGGTCCGCAGTACGCGCGAGCTACCAATTAACTTTGCATAGTCTGCGGGATCGCTCGGAGCCTTGCGTGAGAGGTCCCAACGGCGTTTGCGGAATTCGCTGCGTGATTCGGCAACGTAGTTGTTGAAGTCATTTAGTATTTTCTGGGAACCGTCTTTCCCATAGGCCTTGCTCAAGGCACCCATGAAGGATTCCGATGCCTTGTCGATATCCCCATAAGACTGACGCGTGCTCACGAACGTGTAAGTGTTGCTCTCGCCGTAGACGGACTCCAGCGCCAGCCATTTGTCTCCGTTCTTGCGATTGGCGTCGGCGATTTTTCTGGAGAGGGCTTCGAAGTCGGCAACTTTCTCCGGCTTCACCTTTACTATGAACACATCGAGGTAGTCCCCAACCCCTTGCCCGACTGCGGGAACAATGAGGCAAACGGCGACCAGCGCGGCGAGCAGAGCTTTGCGCACCATAACTCCTCCTTTTATATCGGTTGGTTGCTTTAGTGTTGCGGACGATCTAACCCAGGGATGCGAGAGGACTGTACGCTTCGTGGTGCAGACTGTCAATGACGGCGTGATCGCTCATGGGGCCGACGCGACTGGGTAATCCAGGATTTCCCAGATTCCGTCAAATCTCACGAAATAAGGTTCGACTGCGAGAGCCGGGAAAGCCTGATTGAGCAGGCCGACCGCCCGTTTTAGTTCCTCCTTGTGGTGCACCGCTTCGGCCTGCGAATCGCCACCGAACGCTGCCAGTCCGCCGTAGGTGGCGCAATCGGAGTGGCTCATCAGCAGCACGCGGCTGGTGCGGTGCAGTTTGACCGACAGACGCACCTGCTCGAGGATGAAATCGCGCTCGAAATCATTTCGCGGCGAAGCCAGCGTCTTTGCTCCACCGGCGACAACAATCATATCGGGCTTCATGATCTTCTGCCGTTCAAGAAACTTGTTGATCACCAGGCGAATCCGCTGATCGAAACAGCACAGCACCGCGGCATCGGCGATATAGGGCTCTGCCGGCGAATCGAACTGGAAGATCCTTTTCATGTGTGCCGTCTTTAAGTAGGGATAGTGAACGCGCTTATAGACCGGCCTCAATCCGTGACCGCGGATCGAGATAGTCCCGTAACGCGTCCCCAATAAAATTGAATGCCAGCACAGCGAGCATAACCGCAGCAGCGGGGAATAACACCAAATGAGGAGCATCAAAAAGGTGGGCTCGGCTATCGTTAAGCATACTTCCCCAACTGGCGGTAGGCGGGGCAACGCCGAGACCCAGAAAGCTCATGGTAGCTTCCGCGAGAATGGCTCCAGCCATCCCAATTGCTGCTTGAACAATCACGGGTTGAATAATGTTCGGCAGGATGTGTCGCGTAACGATGCGCAAATCGCTCGCGCCAAGCGCCCGCGCCGCCTCCACAAATTCGCGTTCCCGGACCGCCAGAACCTGCGCCCGCACTAAACGTGCATATCCCACCCAGCCGCCCAGTGAAAGCGCCAGCACTAAATTGAAAATTCCCGGGCCCCGAAATGCCACAAACGCGATTGCGATCAGAATTCCCGGAAACGACAAAAATGCGTTCATCACCACTACGTTGACAAACCGATCAATGCGCCCACCGTAATATCCGGCAATTGACCCGACGACCAGCCCCAATCCTAACGATCCTGCGACCACGCAGCTCCCCACCAGCATAGAAATTCGCGAGCCATAAATCATGCGGGAAAGAATGTCCCGCCCAAGTTCGTCGGTCCCGCACCAGTGGGCTGTAGACGACGGCGATAGGCGTGTGGGCAGGTTGATGGCAGCAGGGTCATACGGCGCAATCCATGGGGCAAAGAGAGCAAACATCACAAAGATTGCTACCAATACCACTCCCGTGGTCGCCAGCGGATTACTGCCAGCGGCGCTGCGAGGGAACGAGATGGCGGAAGCAGCCAAGGCTTCAATGCCTCTCTACCATATTTCAAGGACAAATTTACGATAACGATTGATCATTTCGAAATCAATCTGATCCGAGGTAATGAGGCGAGCCCCGTGTGATCTGGCCGTAAGCGCGATTAACAGATCGAAATGTAGGTTGCGCAGCTTATCCGCGCCAAATCCTTGATCTGTGCGAATCTTCGCAAGCACCTGGCCCGACTCCATCCAGTTCTTCTCGCTTGGAGTAAGTACAGGATGATTTCTTTGCAAAGTCCGCAGGAACTCGCGTTCTGCCGGCTTGGTCACGCCACGCCAAAGCTCCGCTAGGACTACGGCCGAGCTTCTAATCAGACCGGTGGTAGCTTCTATTCGTCGCTGGTGGCGGCCGGTGCGCAGATTGTCGATAAGAACTGACGTATCAAAGATGACGAGATCACTCACTATAGCCTTCAAATGAAAGCTTTCCGGCGTTCTTCTTCATCAAGTCCTTAAAGCGCTTCAACGCGATAATCTCCCGTAGTGCGACGTGAACGGCTTCCGTGCGGGTCTTCACCCCAAGGATCTTCACGGCTTCGTCTGCTAGTTGCGTATCGAGCCGGATCGACGTCAGTGTTGTCGCCATTACCCTCTCCTCACGTATATACAATATAGCAGATTCATATATACAGATTAAAACTACGTGATGTTGTTCATTACGCAGAGTCGGAGGTTGGCTGCTGCGTTCCCTGGCACACGTTTTCGGTGGTTCACCACGGCCCTCCCGTAATCCATCCCCATTTGCTCAGGTCGGAAGTTCGCCAGACCGTAAAGAAGTAAGTTAGGGCGATCCAGAATCCCTCGGTCGATCCAGCCCGCAGCAAGCCAGGGCCTTCCCAGTTCAACTGCCGGCGACAGCGAGCCAAAGTAAACGCATACAAAATGGGCATCACGTAGTCCGGCAAATAGGGTGCCCCATAGCGCAGATTAACGTAAGCAAAAAATCCGAGACCGAGGATCGCAAGGGCCGTACCACCTAAAACGCCGAACAATAGTGCCGTTAAGCTGAGCAATAATGTACTCGCGAAGAACGGAATCTCTGACCGGGGAAAACCATGTGCCACCCAATACTCGGCTTCCATGCAACATAATCCGAGCATGGTGGCCAGAATGGCAATCGGGATGGCGACCTTGTGGCGCGACAGCAACAGCATTAAGGCGCCTCCCACAGCTGCGAACACTCCAGGAAGATAGCGAATCGGCATCTTCACTGCCTTATCCTCGGATTCACCACCGAGTACAGCAAATCCGTCAAAAAATTCACCGCGACGTAGGTCAATCCAATCGCCAAAATGCAGCCTTCGACGAGGTAATAGTCGCGGTTTCCAATCGCCTGGATCGTCAGCCGTCCTATCCCCGGCCAGGAAAAAATCGTTTCCGTCACAATCGCGCCCGCCAGCAGTGCGCCAAACTGCAACCCAAGCACCGTAATAATCGGAATCATCGCGTTACGAAGTGCGTGCCGATAAACCACGGTGCGTTCGGGAAGTCCCTTGGCTCGTGCGGTACGAATGTAATCCTGCCCTAGTTCTTCCAGCATGGAAGTTCGCACCATTCGCGTGAGAATTGCCGCCAAGGCGCTTCCCATGGTGATTGCCGGAAGCACTAAGTGCGCCAATGATCCTGACCCGGATACGGGCAACAGTCCCAACTTGATCGCAAAAAACAAAATAAGAATTGGCCCGAGGGCGAAATTCGGAAACGATAGGCCGAATAGACTCACCACGCTCAACAGCCGGTCATCCCAGCGATTTCTTCGTTGGGCCGAGCGCACACCCGCCGGAATCGAGAGCACCACTGCGACGATCAACGACGCCAGCGTCAATTGCAGCGTGTAGGGATAACGCTGTGCAATCAGTGTCCCAACATTTTGATTAAATCGCAGCGACGGCCCGAGATCGCCATGCAGCACGCCCTTCCAATAACGAAGATATTGTTCTCCGAGCGGAGCATCGAGGCCATAAGCGTGACGCGCCGCTTGAATGTCCGTCGCTGGTGCTCCTTCGCCGAGCATCTGCAGAATCGGATCTCCGGGAACCAGGTGAATCAGAAGAAAAACAACCGAGACCACCAGCCAGATCACAGGCAGTGTGTACAGCAGGCGATGTGCGAGATAGCGAAGCACAATCCTCCAACTAGATTAGGCCGATGTCATCCTGAGCAAGCGTCTGTTGCGAAGCGAAGAGCCTGTCCCGAGCGGCAGTCGAGGGAACCTAGGCGATCCGCGCGAAATTGAGGCGTTTGCCTCGCGTCTGAGTTGGGCGCCGAAATCCCGAGTGAAACGAGGGACCTGAGCGACGCACCAATCGCGTGTTTGGATCGCTTCCTTGTTGACTTACCCCTCCCCACGCCTAGCCCGCCTTTCCTACCGCCGCGGGCTGCAATTTCTCGATCTTTACTTTGGCAATGCGGTGCTCTTCCATTTCTTCCGCCGTATACCGATAACCCTCATACTCAAAGCTTTCCCCATTCCGGGGGATTCTCTGCATGCGCGCGAGAACAAATCCCGCCAACGTTTCGAATCCTGCATCCCTCGGCAACTCCAGTTCGTACTGGGATTCCAGGTCTCGAATGCTCAGGGAACCGTCGAGCACCAGCACAGGCTGACCTTCTTCCAAAGTAGGTTGCTCCGGCGGGGATACGTCAAATTCATCCTGAATCTCTCCGACCAGCTGCTCAAGAATGTCTTCAACTGTAATGACACCTGCGGTCGAACCAAATTCGTCCACCACCACCGCGAGATGCCGTTTTCGATCTTTAAATTCTTCCAGCAACTCCGTCAGTACTTTGGTTTCCGGAACGACCAGTACATCCCGCATGATCTGGCTGATCTTCATTGCTGAAATCCGCGCCGCCATTGGCTGCACCGGATTCGCGCTGAGCCGCCATCGTGTCCAGCGCATTAGATCCTTCGAATAAAGCACCCCGATAATGTGCTCTGGGCCGCTTTGCGGATCGTATACCGGAACTCGCGAATGCTGGTCCTCGACAACCTTTGACAGTGCCTCGTCCAACGTGAGGTCTCCGGGCAGAGAAAAAATGTCGGGACGAGGCACCATCACCTCCCGCACCGTTATGCTTTCCAACTCCAGGGCGTGATGGATCATCTCTTCCTGGAAAGCAGGAATTTGGCCGAATTGCCGGCTGGCCGTCACAATCAGCTTGAGTTCATCGGGAGAATGCACAGGCCCCTGTCGCAGCTTTCGCGACCCGAATAGCCGCAATACCGACCCCGCAGCCGTGTTCATCACAAAGATAAACGGCCGGGCGATGGTCAGAAAGACATCCATGGGCGCGGCTACCGCCAGGGCAACTTGCTCGCCTCGCTGCAGGGCCAATGACTTCGGCACCAGTTCGCCCAGGATCACGTGCAGGCAGGTGATCAGAATGAAAGCTATGGCGATAGCAATGCCATGGGCATAAAGGACGGCGTGCGGGATGTTGCCAATGGACTGCTCAAACATCCGAGCCAGGACTGGCTCGCCCACCCAGCCGAGAGTCAGGCTAACTATGGTGATTCCCAGCTGAACGCCATTCACCACTTCGTCAAGGTTGCGATGTAACCTCTGAACGATGCGGGCGCCGATGCGCCGGGCTTCGATCAGTTCCTGGATCCTGGTGTCGCGGACACTGACCAGGGCAAACTCGGCTGCCGCAAAGAAGGCATTGGCTGCGACCAGGAGCAAGATGAGAAACACCCGCAGCAGCACATAACCAATCATGAGTAGGTAATTTTAACATTCCAAAGGAACTATCCTTCCGTCGAGTGTTCCTGAGATTGCTAAAATAGTTCAACGCGTTTTGGAAGCTGTAACTCGGCAATTTGCTATGGATCCGCCCCTGGCATTCCAGGCAGATTCTTGCTTCCATTTCCTGGTTTGTCAGGTCTAAGGCTGTGGCAGCTCAGCCCCATCGAATGTTTGGAACCAATGTACGAATATTTGCGTAATAACGATCAGGGGCAGAAGAGGCGCAGGAGGCGGATGTGAACGGTAATGGTAACGGCAAAAAGAGGCGGCGTAAACGCATCACCATTATTAGCGTTGTCATTGTGGGGGTGCTGATTTTCGCCGGAGCACTGATTGCCTTCAGTCGCGGCGGCACCAAAATCGATCCCAACAAGCTGGCCAAAGTCGAGCGGGGTGATCTGGCCAAGAGTGTGGTCGCCACCGGCAAGGTCACGCCAATTACCAAGGTGGAGGTGAAATCCAAGGCCAGTGGCATCGTCAAGAAGCTTTATGTCGAGTACGGCGACCGGGTCAAACAAGGCCAGCTCCTGGCGCAGCTTGATAAAGACGAGATCCAGGCCCAGGTCGACCAGTCTCGTGCCGCATTGCAGGCTGCCGAAGCCAATCTGGCTAGTTCCCAGGCCGACTATGAACGCGCCAAAGTGGACGCCGAGGGTCCGGACGTGCCGCTCCTCAAACGACAGTATGACCGTGCGATGGAAATGGCGAAAGATGGTGTGGTATCCGCATCTGCCCTCGATGATGCCGATCGGAATTACAAAATGGCGTTGAACAAGCAGAACGTTGCCAAGGCTCAGGTGACAGTCCTGAACGCCAAGATCGCCCAGTCGCAAGCCGAACTCGCCCGCGATCGCGCGAATCTCAAGCAATTGGAAGAGCAGCTCAGCTACACCGATATTGTTTCTCCCATCGATGGCATCGTGCTTTCACGCGATGTTGAGGTTGGCGACGCCGTCAGTTCCATTCTCGTCCTGGGTTCTTCCGCCACTCTGGTAATGACGCTGGGCGACACGAGCGAAGTTTACGTCAAAGGTAAAGTTGACGAGAGCGACATCGGCAAGGTTTATCTCGGCCAGCCCGCCCGGATTAAAGTTGAGTCCTTCAAAGACAAAACCTTCAACGGCAAGGTGACCAAGATTTCGCCCATGGGGGTTGAGAAAGACAATGTAACCACCTTTGAAGTCCGCGTGTCTATCAACAATCCTGGCGGAGAACTCAAGGCGGAGATGACGGCAAACGCCGAGATTATTCTCGAAGAGCACAAGGAGGTTCTGCAGATTCCCGAAGGCGCCATCATCTACGACAAAGATAAGAAATCGTTCGTCGACATTCCCGACTCCCGTGCCAAGGACGGCATGAAGAAAATCGCCGTGAACATCGGCATTTCCAACGGCGCCAAAACCGAAGTTCTGAGCGGTCTAAAGGAAGGCGAAGAAGTGGTGTTGCAATAATCGCTTCCCCCTTCACTCCACAAGGTTTGTAGATGACTTGTCATTCCGAGCGAAGTTCCTGTCATCCGTCTTCGGATGACAGGAACGCGGTCGAGGAACCTGCTTTTGGAAAAAACTATGGCTAAGTGCAAATTCCCAACCGTTCTAATCGCCTGCGTGGCTGCTTGCCTTCCCGCGTTCGCTTCTGCTGAAGGCTCGTTCCAGCGTACGCTCCAGGTTAATGGTCCAGCCAGCATCGATCTCACCACTGGTTCCGGAAATGTGAATGTGCATACCGGCAGTTCAGGTCAGGTGCAGATCACCGGACGAGTGAAGGTCACGAACTGGTTTGGAGGGGATTCCGAAAAGCAGCTCAAGACGATCACCGACAATCCGCCAATCCAGCAAAGCGGAAATGATGTTCGCATCGGAAACAGCGGCTCCTCGGAGCTCTTTCACAACGTGTCCATTAGCTATGATCTTGTCGTTCCACCCGACACTCATCTGCATTCGCACACCGGCTCCGGCAATCAAACTGTAGAAGGTCTACGCGGGTTGGTTGAGGCGGAATCGGGCTCCGGCAGTCTGAAAATCTTCGACATCGGCAGTACCGTTCGTGCCGAGACGGGTTCGGGAGACATTCGGCTTCAGCGGGTGAAAGGTGACGTGCGCGTCAAGGCGGGAAGTGGATCGATTGAAGCCAGTGATATTGCCGGTGGTTTTGAGGCCCAGACGGGAAGTGGCCACATCGACCTGGATCAGTCCGCTCCCGGAGCCGTTCGCGCCGAAACTGGATCAGGCGGCATGGAGCTGCGCGGAGTTAACGGATCCCTCGAAGCCACAGCCGGAAGCGGCAACATCTCTGCAGACGGCAATCCAACCGGATCATGGAGCCTTCGTACCGGTTCTGGTGGAGTACGTCTGAAACTGGCGTCAAGTTCGGCATTCGATCTCGATGCACATACAAGTTCCGGATCAATCTCAGTCAGCCAGCCCGTCACCGTTCAAGGGACAATCGGACGAAAAGAACTTCGCGGAAAGGTTCACGGTGGAGGCGTTCCCGTCGAAGTAAAAACTGGTTCAGGGAACATCGATATTCAGTAACCGAGAACTGGGAACCAAGAACTGAGAACTGGTTTTTCTTAAAATCCGGGGCAATCCCCGATTAGTTCCCGGTGCGCATCGAAAGCACCTCAGCCGGATTCTCTGCCGGCACAACTTGTGAGCCTGATGCGAGCGGCAATCGAATTTCTACCGTCAATCCCCCTTCTGGTCGATTGACTGCGCGTACGCTGCCGCTGTGGAGTGACACCGCCCGGGCGGTAATCGCCAGCCCCAAACCAACCCCCCCGGTCTGACGTCCGCGTGCATCATCAATTCGATAAAACGGGAGAAAAAGCTTATCGAGCGCGTCTTGCGGGACCCCCGGCCCCGAATCTGTGACCTGCACCACCGCCTGTGAGCCCTCCGCTCCTTCTTCTGCCTGCAGTCGAATTCGCACCGTCGTGCCTTCCTCGGTGTAGCGGATGGCATTGCGCACAACATTTTCTATCGCACTGTGGAGCAGGCTCGGGCTACCCTTCACCACGTAATCGGTCGAGGCTTCAACTTCCACCTGGCACTGGCGGTTCTGAGCTTCGAACGTGGCGTCCTTCGCAATTTCCTGGATGAGATCTTGCAGATGTACCTCGGTTTTTTCCAGCGAGTCGTCGCCGCCCTCCAGCCGTACCAAGGTCA
>Ga0187777_10003039_pt1 | contig 10725 bp, 15 predicted proteins | sample 1015_Q2_SP5_10_M_FD_132416 | JGI IMG/M metagenome (GOLD analysis project Ga0187777, IMG submission 132416) | Tropical peat soil microbial communities from peatlands in Department of Meta, Colombia - 1015_Q2_SP5_10_MG | ecosystem: Environmental > Terrestrial > Soil > Wetlands > Peat | place...
CCGTGCATCGGGACCGTGCTCGCCTCGATCCTGGTGCTCGCCTCGTCGTCGGGGACGATCCTGCGCGGCATCGTCCTCCTCGTCGCGTACTCGCTCGGCCTCGCCGCCGCGTTCGTCGCCGCAGGCGTGGCCTTCGCACACGCGATGCGCGTCTTCCGGTGGACGCGTGACCACTACAACATCCTGCGGATGGCTTCAGGCGCGACGCTGGTCGCCCTCGGGCTACTGCTGTTCTTCGACCGGGACTGGTGGCTCCGGGTCGCGCTCGACCAGCTGTTCACGCGGATCGGGCTCGGCACGGTCTAGCAGGTCTATCAGCGCCGCGACGTCGAGCCCGCGATGCTCCGGCGCGAAGGCGGCGAGCCGCCGCAGCGCCTTCTGTCGCTGGCGCTCGGCGGCCACGGGCCGGCCGCGACCGCGCTGGTACGCGGAGACGACGACGTGCACGAGCCCCTGGAAGAAGTCTCGCTCTTCGGTGTCGCACGCGCGCCACGCGAGCTCGAATGCCTCGTGCGCCTCGAAGAACTCGCCGGCGCGTGCGAGCCGGAGACCGCGCTTGTATTCGAGTGCGACGATGCTAGATTCGGGTCCGGGCATGGCGACGATCCTGTTGTGTGGGGTCGATCTGTTGATCAGGAGCAAGCTCGAGGCGCTCGTTCCCGGGCACCGCTTCGAGACGTCCGACGGCGTGGACCCACCCGATCTCGTCATCGCCGACGTCGCGCGGCTCGACCCGGACGACGTCGTCGACCGCTTCCCCGACGTGCCGATTCTCGGCTTCACGAACCACACCGACACGGCCGGATTGCGCCGCGCTCACGCAGCTGGCTTCGACCAGGTGATCGCGAAATCGGCGCTCTTCGAACGCGCGCCTGAGCTGATCGATCGACTTCTCGCGTCGGTAGAGTAGGCGCCGATGACGTACATCATCGCGGAGCCGTGCATCGACATCAAAGATCGCTCGTGCGTCGACGTTTGCCCCGTCGACTGCATCCACGAGTTCGATCGAATCCTCGTGATCGACCCCGAGGAGTGCATCGACTGCGGAGCCTGCGAGCCCGAATGCCCGGTCGAAGCGATCTTCCCCGAAGACGCGCTCCCGGAGAAGTGGAACGCGTTCGTCCCGATCAACTACGCGTTCGCCCAGGGCGCAGAGCCCGTCAACCGGCTGACGAACGAGTACGCGACCGAGCACAACGTCCAGAACGAGCCCCTCGAGTAGCGGGCCGGCGAACCAACCAGGCCGGCCCGGCGAATCCGGCTCGAGGATCCATGGCCGACGACCCGCACGAGCTCTCCGCCCTCTACGCGCTCGACGTCCTCGACGACGAGGAGCGCACGCGCTACGAGGAGCACCTCGCGGGCTGCGAGCGCTGCCAGCACGATTTGCGCGGACTTCGCGAGGCGGCGGCCGGGATCGGTTTCGTGGCCACGGGGCCCCCGCCGCCGGCGGAGCTGCGGGACCGCATCCTCGACCAGGCGCGCTCGGAGCCGACCAACGTCACGCCGATCCGCTCGCGCCGGCCGTCGTACGCGCTGTCGGCCGCCGCCGTGATCGCGGTCGCGGCCACGGCGGCCGCCGTCGGCTTCGGCGTGTGGGCGGCGTCGCTGCACCACTCGCTGTCGCACGAGCAGGCGGCGGTCAGCGTGCTCGGCGATCCACGCGCGAGGCGCATCCCGGTTCAGGGCGTTCCCGGGTCGCTCGTCGTCGCTCCGTCGGGGCGGGCCGCACTGGCGGTCGACTTACCCGCGCCCCCGAGCGGCAAGACGTACGAAGCATGGGTCCTCGACACGAGCCTCCACCGCGACCGGCTGTTCGACGGGCGTCCGACCGTGCTCGGTCGTCGCGTCGGTCCCGGCACGACGGTGATGGTGACGCTCGAGCCGTCGGGCGGCGTCAACGCCCCGACGTCGAAGCCGTTGCTGCGTGTGCGCGCCTGAGACTGCACGCGAACGACGTCGTTTTCCTTTCCAGCAACGTGCGCGCGATGTTTGTCGTCCGCATTGCACGTTAGAAACCTACGTGGTAGGGAATCGTGCACGCGGAATGCGAACAGGAGGTCATAGATGACCCAAGAGGATTGGAGCGGGACCGGATCGACGGACGAACCGTCCGCCGACTCGTTCGGTGAGTCGATCGAACCGGCGGCGGCGACCCCCGAGCCGGCGTGGATCGACTCTTCGCTCGAAGAGACGTCCATCGACGAGATCGCCGAACCGGCGCGCGCCGTTCCCGCGGTGACGCGCTCGTCTTCGCGGTCCGGGACGCGCTCCAGTTCGCGTAGCGGCTCGAAGGCCAAGTCGGGAGGAGCCAAGCGCAAGGCGGCTCCGAAGCGGAAGGCTGCTCCGAAGCGGAAGGCGGCGGCAAAGTCCGGCGCGCGGAAGACGGCAGCTCGCAAGACGACGGCCCGCAAGACGACCGCGCGGAAGAAGACAGCCGCCCGCAAGACGGTGGCCCGCAAGAAGACAGCGGCCCGCAAGACGGTGGCCCGCAAGAAGACGGCCGCCCGCAAGACCACGGCCCGCAAGACCGCGGCCCGCAAGACGACCGCTCGCAAGTCGACCGCCCGCAAGGCGGCTCCGAAGCGGAAAGCTGCGGCACGGAAGACGACCGCTCGCAAGTCGACCGCGAAGAAGTCAGCCGCTCGCAAGACGACGGCTGCCCGCCGGCCGGCATCACGCTCGCGCTCGTCGTCCCGGCGCAGCTCGAGGTAGCAATGCGGCACTGCCGGGCTCCGCGTCCTCGACGCGGGGCCCGGCAGCCGAACCTGCTTCGCTAATGTCGAAGTCGTGCAGGCGAAGACTCTCGACCACGTCGCGTTCTGGGTGTCCGACCGCCACCGGATCGCAGCTTTCGCCGAGCGCCACCTCGGCATGCACGCGATCGTCACCGACGACGCCTTCACGTTGATCGGCAGCGACGCCCGGCGCGGGAAGCTGACGCTCTTCGACGCCGACGGCCCTCGTGAGCCGGGGCCGTTCAAGCACGTCGGCCTGCGTGTCGCCGACCTCGCGGCGGCGCGGGCTGCGCTGCCGGCCGGGACGCCCGACATCTTCGACATCGGCGAGGGGATCAAGGTCGTCCTGGTCGAGGGCGAGACCGACGTCGACTACGACCTCGACCACGTCGCGCTGTGGTCGGCGTCGCCGGCGAGCACCGCAGACGAGTACGCCCGCTACGGGTTCGAGCCTGCAGGGCCGGCGCGGGTCGAGGTCGGCGGGGCGTTCGTGGAGCTCCACGAAGGGCCAGCGGCGGCGGCCGAGCGTCCGCTCCTGAATCACGTGGCCGTGCTCGTCGACTCGGCCGACGAGGTCATCGCGGACGCCGCCGACCTCGCGATCGAGGTCGAGTCGGTGGTCGATGCGGCAAATACGTACGCCGCCTTCCTGATCGGCCCCGAGCGCGTGCGCATCGAGTACGTCGAGCACAAGCCGACATTCAGCCTTACCTAGAGGGGTGGTGCTCGATGGGCACCACCCCTCTAGCGATCGCCGGCGGCGGGATGGCCGGGCTCGTCGCCGCGGCCCGTCTGCGCGAGCTCGGTGTCCGCGCTCGCGTCGACGAGAAGGGAACGCGACCCGGCGGATCGATGCTGCTGTCGTCGTGCGTGATCTGGCGGCACCGCGACTGGGACGACTTTCGGCGCGAGTGCCCCGACGGTGACCCGATTCTGCAGCGCCTGGTGTGGAGCCGCCTCGATGATGCGTTGCGCTGGCTCACCGGGCAGGGCGCGGAGCCGGTGGCGCTCGACACGGGGAACCCGCTGACCACCGGGTGGCGCTTCGAGCCGGCTGCGCTGACGAGGGCGCTCGCCGCGCGCGCGGCGGAGATCCGCCTCGGCACGCCGGCCTCTCCCGCGGTGCGCCCGCTGATCCTGTGCACGGGGGGCTTCGGCGGGTCGGCGGAGCTGGTGGCACGTCACATCCGACCCGCCGCCCCACTGCGGCTGCGCGCGAACCCGTGGTCGCAGGGCGACGGGCTTCGGGCCGGGCTCGAGCGCGGCGGGGCGCCGAGCGACGGGCTCGATCAGTTCTACGGCCGCAACATGCCCGACGCCCCCTGGGACGAGACCCAGCTCGTTGCGCTCTCGCAGCTCTACGCACGCTTCGCGCGCATCTTCGACATGAACGGGGTCGAGTTCTTCGACCGCGGCGACGTCTCGTGGTCGGAGAACAACGTCGTCGCCGCGACCGCACGCCGGCCGGCTGCCTCGGCGTTCTACCTGCTCGACGAGCAGGCCCTCGCCCAGGCCGTTCGCGAGCGGACGGTCGCGGAGATCGTCGCGGCGGCGCCGGCCGGCGCGCGCGTGGCCCCCGAGGAGCTTCCGTTCGCGGCGCCCGCCGGGACCGTCGCCGCCGTGCGCGTGAGGGCGGCGATCACGCACACCATCGGCGGGCTGCGCGTCGACGAGCGGGCGCGGGTCGTCGACGCCGCCGGCTCCCCGGTCGACGGCCTCCGGGCCGCCGGCGTCGACGCGGGCGGTGTCGCCACCGGCGGCTACGCGAGCGGGCTCGCGCAGGCGCTGGTGCTCGGCCTCGTCGCCGCCGAGGACGCGGCGGGCTAGCCTCCCTAGCTCTTGCCGACGGAGAAGGCGCAGGGGCGCCGGTCGCCGGGGAGCGGCGACGCGCCGATCTTCGAGACGACGATCATGCGGCCGTCGTCCTCGAGCTCCTGACCGACCCGCGGGAGCTCGCCGTGCGCCTCGCGCAGCGAGTAGCCGGCCGGCGACCAGACGAAGAGCAGGTAGTCGGCGCCGTCGAAGGTCACCGACCCATGCTATCTCCGCGTCGCGTAGGGAGGCAGTGTCACCACGACGTGCGTGCCTCCTTCGCTCGACGCCTCGATTGCGACGATCCCGTGGAGCTGCTTGACGCGCTCCTCGATCGCCTCGAACGACCGGCGGCGGCGTTCCGGCTCGGCGTCGTCGGAGACGACCGTCGTCACTCCGCCGCCCGGCGCCTCGGCCATGGCGACGCGGATGTGCTTCGGGGGCCCGCGCCGGACGGCCTGGTCGAGCAGCTCGCGGATGATCGTGTAGACGGCGATCTGCGCCGACTCGCCGAGGCGGTCGGCCTGGTCGACGTCGACGTCGATCCGGATCGAGTGCGCCTCGCCGACCTGGGCGGCGAGCGCCTGCAGCGCTGCGCCGAATCCCTGGTCGCGCAGCACGACGGGCTCGAGTGCGAAGGAGAGATCGCGCAGCTCGCGGATCGTGGCCCGCTGGCGCTCCATCGCGGTCCGCAGCACGCGGGCGGCGTCGTCGGCGTTGCCGGATTCGATCGCCCCGAGCACGGCGTCGAGCATGAGCGCGATGCCCGAGAGGTTCTGCACCGGGCCGTCGTGCAGGAACAGCGCGATGCGCCGCCGCTCGTCCTGCTCGGCCGTGATCAGCCGGTCGAGGGTCTCCCCGCCGCCAGCGGTCTCAGTCAATGATCGCTTCGCGCAGCGCGATCGCGACTGCGTGCGTGCGGGTGTCGGCCTCGAGCTTCGTGAGGATGTGCCGCACGTGGCTCTTCACGGTCTCCGCCGAGATGAACAAGCGTGCGGCGACGTCCGCGTTCGAGAGGCCGTCCGCGAGGAGCTGCAGGATCTCGCGCTCGCGGGTCGTGAGCATGTCCGTCGAGTCCTTGCCGGCGAGGAAGGCCGGCATGAGCGCGGGGTCGACGTAGCCCTCGCCCTGCGCGATCTTCTCGATCGCGCGCACGAGCGTCTGGTGCGGCGCCTCCTTGAGGATGTAGCCCTTCGCGCCCGACTCGAGACCGCGCCCGAGCAGCGAGCGCTCCGAGTACGCCGTGAAGATCAGGACCTTCGCGTCGGGGACTTTCTCCGTCAGCAGCTTCGTCGCCTCGAGCCCGTCCATCCCGGGCATCCGCACGTCCATGATCACGACGTCCGGCTTGCGCCGTTCTGCGAGCGCAACCGCGCTCGCACCGTCGGCGGCTTCGCCGACGACGCGGATGTGGGGCGCACGCGACAGCGACAGGCGCAGCCCTTCGCGGACGACCTCGTGGTCGTCGACGATCAGCGTCGTGATCTCGTCGGCCATGCGAGCGCCCATCCTATGCGGAAAGCAGCGAAAGCTGTTCGTGGCCGGCCGGAGGCTCGAGCGGGGCTTTCCGCCGGTCGCGAATCCGGTAAGAACGTGCGAGCGCCCGCACCTGGTCGCGCACGGGCTGGACCTCGCGCGTGGGCAGGTAGGCGCGCCCCCGTTCGTACAGGGACTCGTACCGAGGGAGCAGCTCGGGCCAGTCGCGTTCGAGGCAGTCGAGGAAGTGCTCGCGGGTTCCCGGCTTCAGGTGGAGCAGGTTCGCCCAGACGCCGCATGCGCCGGCCGAACGCGCCGCCTCGACGACGCGGCGGAGCTGGTCGGGGCGGTCGGACAGTCCGGGGAGGATCGGCGCCATCCCGACCGACGCGCGGACGCCGGCGCGGGCGAGCACGGACAGTGCGCGCAGGCGCTGCTTCGGGGGCGCCGTCCCCGGCTCGGTCGTCCGCCAGACCGCTTCGTCGAGCGTGGGGACGGAGAACGTGACGGAGACTGATGCCCTCGACGCCGCCGCTGCGAGGACGTCGACGTCGCGAACGATCAGCGGCCCGCGCGTGATGATCGAGAAGGGGTTGCCGCGTGACGCGAGGATCTCGATGCAGGCGCGCGTCAGCCGGTACCGGCCTTCGGCCGGCTGGTACGGGTCGGTGGCGGCGCCGATCACGACGTCGCTCGAATCCCAGGAAGGGCGTGCGAGCTCGGCGCGCAGCACCTCGGCGACGTTCACCTTGACGCGGATCGAGCGGCCGTACCGTTCACCGGCCGGCCGGTCGGCACGCTGTTCGAACGCCCGCACGTAGCAGAACGTGCAGCGATGGGCGCAGCCCATGTACGGGTTGAGCGACCAGGCGAACGGCATCCCCCGCACGCGGTTGAGCGCGCCCCGGCAGGGCTCCTCGCGGTACGCGACCCGCACCGTACGATCATAGAACATATGTTCGTGTCGCCGGCGCCCGCGGCTATACTCGCCGGACTGATTCGCGTGGACGACGATCTGCCGCCCAGTACGCGCGCGCCTGCCGGGCGCACTCCGTGACCTTTCCGCTCGAGCTGCTGGCCCTGTTCGGGCTGATCGCCGTGAACGCGTTCTTCGTCGCGGCCGAGTACGGGCTCGTCACCTCGCGGCGGACGCGGATCATGGAGCTCGAGCACCAGGGCAACCGGCGCGCCCGCCGTGTGCTTCAGATCACCGCGGACCCGCCGCGCTTCATCGCGGCGATGCAGCTCGGCGTCACGATCTCCTCACTGGCGATCGGTGCCCTGGGCGAGCAGGTGCTGGCCCGGCGCTTCGACACCGTGATGGCCTCGTTCCTGGCCGTGCTGCTTGCCCTCTTGATCGTCACCTACCTCCACGTCGTGATCGGCGAGCTGGTGCCGAAGGGAATCGCGCTCGGGCATCCGGAGCGAACGGCGCTGTGGGTGTCGGCCCCGGTGCGCGTGTTCTTCGTCGTGTTTCGCCCGCTGATCTGGCTGCTCGAGCGCTCGTCCGAGGTGATCCTGCGCCTGCTCTCGCTCGAGCCGCCGGGCGCCGAGGGCGAGGCCCATTCCGAGGCGGAGCTCCGGATGCTGCTGTCGACCTCCGCCGAGCAGGGGGAGATCGAGCAGGGCGAGCAGGAGATGCTCTACAAGGTCTTCGACTTCGCCGACAAGGAAGTCGCCGACGTGATGGTGCCGCGGCCCGAGGTCGCCGCGATCTCGGTGTCGCTACCGCCGGAGGAGGCCCTGCAGGCGGTGCTCGACTCTCCGTACACGAGGTACCCGGTCTACCGCGACTCGCTCGACAACATCGTGGGCGTGCTGCACGTGCGCGACCTCGTCGAGGCGATCTACGACCGCGGCCTCGCCGCCGTCGATCTGGCCGAGATCGTCCGGCCCGCCTACATGGTCCCCGAGACGAAGGATCTCGCAGCGCTGCTGACCGAGTTCCGCCGGACGAACCAGCACCTCGCAATCGTCATCGACGAGTACGGGTCGACCGAGGGCATCGTCACGCTCGAGGATCTGCTGGAGGAGATCGTCGGCGAGATCGAGGACGAGTTCGACCTGCCGGACGAGACGGTCGAACGAGTCGACGACGACACGGTGCGCATCGACGGGACGTTCACGATTGACGACTTCAACGAGACCTTCGACGTCGAGATCCCCGAGGAGGACTACCACACGGTCGCGGGTTTCGTCTTCGGCCAGCTGGGCCGCGCGGCCGTCCCCGGCGACGAGGTCGCGCACGACGGGGTGCGCTTCCACGTCGAGTCGGTCGAGGGGCAGCGCATCGACCGCCTGCTCGTCACCTTCCAGCCGTGGCATCACCGCGAGGAGCAGCGCGAGCCCGTCGACCGGGACGAATGAAGAGCTAGATTGGCCGCCGTGACGGAACCGTTGACACGGCTGCGCGCGAACGCCGACGGACTGCCGCCCGCTCCGGCCGCGATGGTGGGCTACCTCGACAAGGTGCGCGAGCGTGCCTACACGATCACCGATCGAGATGTCGAGGCGCTGAAGGAAGCGGGCTGTTCCGAGGACGAGATCTTCGAGCAGACCGTCGGCGTCGCGATCCGCGAGGGGCTCCGCCGGCTCGACGCGGCGAGGCGGGTGATCGGATGATCCGCCTCGACGTCCTCGACAAGGGGCACGCCGCCGACGAAGCGGCGATCCTCGACATGATCCGCGAGCGGTCCGGCAGCGAGCCGCTCGGCGTGGTCAAGACGCTCCTCTACCGGCCGGAGCTGTTCGGCACGCCGTTCTCCGAGGAGCTCGACAGGGTGATGCGTGGGCCGTCGGACTGGAGCGCGGGCGAGCGAGAGCTGTTCGCCGCGTTCGCGTCGCTGCTCAACCAGTGTCCGTTCTGAATGGGCTCCCACGGCGCAGTTGCGTCGTACGCCCTCGGTGAGGAAGTCTGGCAGGCGGTCGTCGCCGACTGGCGCACGGCGCCGCTCCGGCCGGAGCTCGCGGCGACGCTCGCGTTCCTCGAGAAGCAGACGCTGCGGCCCGACGAGCTCGAGCCGGCCGACGCCGACGCCGTTCGCGCCGCCGGCGTCTCGGATCAGGCGCTGCGGGACGCGACGCTCGTCTGCGGGCTCTTCAACATGATCGTGCGCCTGGCCGACTCCTTCGGCTGGGACGTCCCGAGCTCCGAGCGGCTCGCGCAGCGCGCCCCGGCGATGCTCGACGGCGGCTACCTGCTGACGGCGATCGGCAGTCGCTAGCCCCAGCTCGCCTCGGTCATCGGGCGGAGCGCGGTCTCGAGGATGCGGAGGCGCCGCGGGCGCTCGAGCGCGAACACGACGATCTCTGCCACGTCGTCGGCCGTCATCATCCCGGCGAGCACGTCCTCGGTGCGGCCGCGTCCCGGTTCGAGCGCGAAATCGGTCGCGACGCCTCCCGGGCAGATGTTCGTGCAGCGGATCCCGCGCTCCCGCAGCTCGTGGTCGAGCGCGCGCGTCAGCCCGACCTGCCCGAACTTCGACGCGCAGTAGACCGCCTCGTTCTCGAGGCCGCGGCGGCCCGCCTCCGAGGCCAGCGTGACGACGTCGCCCTCGCGCCCGAGCATGTGCGGGAGGGCGGCCCGGATCGCGTAGACCGTGCCCTTGAGGTTCACGTCGAGCATCTCGTCCAGGTGCTCGCGCGAGAGCTCGAGGAACGGGCCGTACGCGCCGACGCCCGCGTTCGGCACGACGATGTCGATGCCGCCGAACGTCTCGGCCGTCGCCGCGCAGAGCTGCTCGAGCCCATCGAGGTCGCGCACGTCGCAGGGCCGGGCAACCACGCGGTCGAGGCCGAGGTCGTCGCCGCTCCGCGACGCCAGGCCGAGGTTCACGCCGCGGTCGTGCAGCATGCGCGCGAGCGCGGCGCCGATGCCGCGGCTCGCACCCGTGATGACGGCGGTCTTGCCTTCCAGGCTCATCGATCCTCCAGTGGTCGCAGAACTGGGTAGAGCTTCCGGTAGCGGTCGTAGCCGCGGTCGTACACGTCCCGCCACGCGTCGTCGGGCTCGATCCGGTCGCGCACGCGGACACAGCGTGCGACCGCGCCGGCGGCGTCAGGGAAGACGCCGGCCCGGACGCCCGCGAGCAGCGCGGCGCCGTAGGCCGAGCCCTCCTCCGACTCGGTCAGCTCGAGCGGGAGCCCGAGCACGGCGGCCACGATCTGCAGCCAGAGCCCGCTGCGGGCGCCGCCTCCCGAGACGCGGCCGACGTCGGCACGGACGCCGAGCGCGCGCAGGAGCTCGAGCGAGTCCCGCAGCCCGTAGGCGACGCCCTCGAGCGTCGCCCGCCAGAGGGCGCCGCGGTCGTGTCGCAGCGAGAGGCCGGTGAACGCGCCGCGGGCATCCGGATCGGCGTGGGGCGTCCGTTCCCCGGCGAGGTAGGGCGCGAACAAGAGCCCTTCGGCCCCCGGCTCCCAGCGCGCCGCCTCTGCGTCGAGCGTCTCGAAATCCGCGCCGAGGGCGCGCCGCACCCACGCAGCCGAGCCGGCCGCGCTCAGCATCACGCCCATCGCGTGCCAGGTCTCCGGCACGGCGTGGCAGAAGACGTGGACCCGCGCCTCCGGGTCGGCGGCGTAGGACTCGAGCGCGGCGAAGACAACGCCCGACGTGCCGAGGACGACGGACACCGGGCCGGGCGACGCGATGCCGACGCCGAGCGCGGCGGCCGCCTGGTCGCCGGCGCCGGCGATCTCCGTC
>Ga0187777_10003040_pt1 | contig 10725 bp, 10 predicted proteins | sample 1015_Q2_SP5_10_M_FD_132416 | JGI IMG/M metagenome (GOLD analysis project Ga0187777, IMG submission 132416) | Tropical peat soil microbial communities from peatlands in Department of Meta, Colombia - 1015_Q2_SP5_10_MG | ecosystem: Environmental > Terrestrial > Soil > Wetlands > Peat | place...
CAGCTGGGTGATCTCGGCGTCGGCGGTCTGGTCGAAGTGCTCGTACCAGAGGCCGACCGCCCACATCGCCTCGGGCTGGAGTACGCACACCACCAGGTCAGCCTCATCCCGCAGGGCGTGCACGGCCTCGGGCGCTCCCACCGGCACGGCTAACACCAGCCGGCGCGGGCATTGACGGCGGACCGAAAGGAGTGCGGCGCGGGCCGTGCCGCCGGTGGCGAGGCCGTCGTCGACCACGATCGCGGTGCGCCCGCGAGCGTCCAGCGGCGGACGGCCGCCGCGGTAGCGTTCCACGCGCGCTTCAACCTCCCTGCGCGCCCGCGCGATCGCGGCGTCCAACTCCTCGACGCTTACGAGCATGCGGCGAACCGCCTCCGGGTCGAGCACTCGAACGTCGCCCTCCGCGACCGCGCCGATGCCGAGCTCCGGGTTGCTTGGAGCTCCGATCTTGCGAACCACCAGCACGTCAAGTGGCGCGCCCAATGCCTCGGCGACCTCATATGCCACCGGCACGCCCCCGCGCGCCAAACCGAACACGATCGGATCCTCGATGCCAAGCAGACGTAGGCGCGCAGCCAACTCGCGTCCCGCCGCTCGACGATCGGCAAACCTACGGGTCACCGTGTCCGGTACGAATGTCATGGTGCGCCGTAACTTACGTCGCTGTGGGTGGCGCGTCATCCGCAATATCCCGCGCGGCACGCGGACTCACGTCGGTGAGCCGATTCTGTGCGGGACACGCAGCCATCCGCGCGCGGTACGGCCCACCGACCCGGCGCGGCACGGTCTTTCGCTGTGGCAAAGCACGGATGCCCGCTCCGCAGCGCGTGTGCAGACTCAGACGAGGCTGAGCCCGAGAGGAGTACACCCGTGTGGCGGAAAGCGTGTCCATGGTTTACGGGAGTTCTTGCGGTTGCCGTGACGCTCACCGCTTGGCGTCTGAAGGAGGTGCAGGTCGAGCTCGAGCGGATGCGGGATCAGGTTGCCGCTGGTCGGACCGTCAGCCCAGAGCCTGGCTCGGCCGAGCCAGCCGCAGCGGCCGATCGAGCTTCGGCGGCCCGAGCCGAAGAGACGCCAGCGGTCGCCGGCGCGGCCTCGGACATGTCCGCGGAGTGGGAGCAGGCGGTACCGCCGATGGACAGCTGAGGTCACGTCCAGCTCGCTCAGCGCGCCCCGAGGCCTGCGGTACCGCCCGTGCTGTTGGCCAGGCAATCTTTCCCAGCCCCCTGAGCTCGCGTTGTCCGTGACTCTTACTGACGCGCGCTTGTGGTTTTCGCCGATGCCGGGTGCGTGCAGCCGGACTAGCGTCGTTGTTATGCAACTCAGGAAAGGAGATGTGCGATGACAGCCGAGGAGGGTGGGGCGACCCCGATGACAACCCGGGCCCAGGCGATCGTCGACTTCCTCGAGGGCGAGGGCGTCGATTGCGAGTTGATCGAGCATGAGCCCACCATGAGCGCTACGGCCGAGGCCCGCACGATGCACCGTTCGCCGGACCAGGTCGCCAAGACGATCGTCCTTCATGACGGCAGCGTGTACGTGATCGCGGCAATTCCCGCCGCCGAGCGACTCGACATGCATAAGCTCCGCGAAGTGCTGGGCGCCACGCGTCGGCTGCAGCTCGCCGGCGAGGATGAGATCGCGCGCGAATTTCCGACCTTGGAGGTCGGCGCGGTGCCGCCGTTCGGGCCGATGGTGCCGGCGGCCGAGGTGATCGATAGCGCGCTGCTCGAGCAGCCGCGGATTCTCTGCCCCGCCGGCGATCACCGTCACTCGGTGCTGGTCGATCCTCGGGATGTCGTGCGGATCACCGGCGCGAGCACCGCTTTCATCTGCCAGGACTGACGACACCCGAGACTGAGGAGAGAGTCTGGTGACGCCCGAGGTCCTCACATCGATACGTGAACTCGACACGCGCGTCACCGACGGCGTCCAGGTTCGGCTGCTCTGGTGTGGGCATGATGGAACGCTCTGGGTGGCTGTACTTAACACCCGGACCGGTGATGCCTTCTGCGTCGAGGTGCACGCTGGGGAGCGGCCGCTCGACGTGTTCCATCATCCGTACGCTTACGCACCCGTCTCCCAGTAAGGCAGCAACACGGCGCCCGGTGTACGCACGGCCCTACTCGTACTGGAGCGCCCGCAATGGATCGAGGCGGGCGGCGCGTCGGGCGGGGACCCGGGCGGCACCCCTCCCCACGAGGAACGCGGTGACGAGCATCAGGCCCAGCGTCGGCCCCGGAATCGTGAAGCGGAGACTCCAGGTCGATAGGGCCGCGGTGGCGAGCGCCGCGAGGGCGATGCCCACGACGATGCCGATCACGCCGCCGATCAGTCCGGTGATCTCGCCCTCGATTCGGATCATGCGGCGGAGCTGGCGGCGGGTCATGCCCATCGCGCGCAAGGTTCCGATCTCGCGCGTCCGCTCGACGATCGAGAGTGCCAGCGTGTTGACGATGCCGAACATGCTGACGATGATCGAGAGGGCGAGCATCACGTTGAACAGGCCCAGCAGCGACGCCAGCGACCTCTGCGCCGTCTTGATGAAAGCGGGGACGGTCTGAATGGTGACGGTCGGGAAGCCGGCGAGGAGCCTCTTCAGCGATTTCAGCGCCGAAGGACTGGCACCACCGGTGTCGACGAGCACACCGGAGTCTGCCGGCTGGGTGAAGCTTCTGTCGAACAGCGCCGTGCTGACGGTGACGGCTCCGACCAGCGAGCCCACCACGGGGGGTTGCTGGATGCCGCGCACGATCAGATCGAGCTTCGCGCCAGATTGCGTCTGCACAGAGAGCGTGCTGCCATCGGCGAGGTGATGATCGAGCGCGAACTGCTGCGAGACAATCGCTCCGGACTGGCCAAGCTGGGTAAGGGCTCCGGCTCGTGACCCGGACACCCATCTAAAGTTGTAGAAGTGCGCGATGGCAGACGGGTCGACGCCGTTCATCTGTGCCGTCTGGCCGTAAGCGCGGATCTGGCCCTGCCGGGCCGCGGTGGCCTCGATCCCTGGCGCTGCGCGTAGCGCGTTGCCGACGGCCGGCGGCAGCAGGGCGTTGCTCGAGTTGATTACGTAGTCGGCGTGAAGCTGCTGCCTGATCGAGGTGTTGAGCGTCGCGCTGAGGCCGGCGCCGAGCACCGCCACGAACACCACCAGCGCCACCCCGACTGCCAGCGCTCCGGCCGTGACCGCGGTGCGCGCAGGGTTGCGGCATGCGTTCTCGCGCGCGAGCATTCCTGTCGTGCCAGCGGACCGCTCGAAGGGTCTACCGATCGCGCGCGCGAACGGCGTCACGAGCCAGCGCGACACGATCGCGAGCGCGACGAACAGCAGGGCGGCGCCGCCTGCGAGTGCCAGCAGCCGGGAAACCGTCGACAGCCCGCCGGCGAACAGGCCGACGCCGAGGACCGCCGCACCGACGACGCCGACTGCGCCGAGCACCGGCTTCGCGACACGCGCCAGCGGTCCGGGCGGGAGGATCGCGCCCTCGCGGACCGCGGCGATCGGCGCCACGCGGGTGGCGCGCAGCGCCGGGGGGAGGCTGGCGAGCAGCGTGACGATCGTCCCCGCGGCGAGGCTAACAATCACCGTGCGGGTGGCCAGGACGACGCCGGTACTCGGTAGCCGCGCGCCGATCGACGCGAACAACCAGTCGAGCAGCCGCGCGAGCCCGAGTCCGGCGACGAGGCCGATCAGCGACGCGATTATCCCGATCACGAGCGCCTCCAGCACGACCGACCCAAGCACCTGCCCCCGCGAGGCGCCCAGCGTGCGCAGGGTCGCGAACTCCCGGGTCCGCTGCGCCACGGTGACCGACATCGTGTTGAAGATCACGAACGATCCGACGAACAGCGCGATCCCACCGAACGCGAGCAGCACGTAGCGCACGATCGAGAACGCCTGATTGACGTTGTCGGTGTTCGTCTTCACCTCCTGCGCGCGCGTCCTCACCTGAGCCGTCGCCCCCAGCAGCGGCGCGATCGCGTGCACCAGGTGCTGACCGCTCACGCCCGGGCGCGAAGAAACGTAGATCTGGTCATAGACGCCCTGCTTGTCGAAGAGCCGCTGGGCGACCGGGGTATCGAACACCAACAGCTGAATCGGGCCCAGTGAACCGACACCGCCGAAGCGAACGATCCCGACGACACGGAACCGCTCGAGCGGCTGGCGGGTGACGACGCCGACGGCCGACCCGATCGCGAGGTGGTTGGCGCTGGCCGTCTGCGCGTCGATCGCGATCTCCCCCGCGCCAATCGGCCTATGGCCGGCCACCACCTGGAGGGTGTTGAATGAGCTTCCGTGACCGGGCACGCCGAATGCCAGCGGGCTGCCGGGTCCGGCTGCCGAGCCACCATGCGCGTCGCGCAGCTGCGCTCGGTCCTCGATGAAACCCTGCGCATCCTGGACCTGCGCCAGCGCACGAATCCTCGGCACCAACGTCGCGGGCACCGACGGTGCCACGACTCCAACTCCGGAGATCGGGCTTCTGCCCGTGACGACGACGTCGGCCTTCGAGTACGCGGTCGCGAAGATGTGGTTGAACGCGTGCAGGGTCGTGTCCATGAGCACGTAAGTGCCGGAGATCATCGAGACGCCGAGGATGATCGCGATCGCGGTCATCAGGGCACGCAGCTTGCGCATTCGCAAACCGCCGATTACGACCGCGGTCATCGCTCGAGCGCGTCGATCGCGCTCCTCACCTCGCCGCTCGAGACGTGAGCGAGCTCGCGCACGATCAATCCGTCCGCGAGCAGCAGGATCCGGTCGGCCACGGCGGACACCCGCGGCTCGTGCGTGACCGTGAGGATCGTCTGACCATAGGAGGCCGCGCAGGAGCGCAGTAGCTCGAGGATCTCGTGACCGGCCTTTGAGTCGAGATTGCCGGTCGGCTCGTCGGCGAACACGATCGACGGCCGCGTAATGAGCGCGCGCGCGATCGCCACCCGCTGCTGCTGGCCGCCCGAGAGCTCAGCCGGGCGATGGGCGCGCCGGTCGCCCAATCCGACGCTCTCGATGATCTCGTCGATCCACTCGCGGTCAAGCGTCGCTCCCGAGAGCTTCAGCGGCAGCATCACGTTCTGCTCGGCGCTCAGCATCGGCAGCAGGTTGAAGAATTGGAACACGAATCCGACCTTGTCTCGCCGCAGCAGGGTGAGCTCCTGGTCGTTCATCGCCGACAGCGAGACACCGTCGACAAAGGCCTCGCCCGCGGTCGGGCGATCCAGTCCGGCGAGGATGTGCAGAAGCGTCGACTTGCCCGATCCAGACGGCCCCATCACAGCCACGAGTTCGCTGCGCGCCACTGACAGCGAAACGCCGCGGAGCGCGTCGACGGCTGTATCACCCTCGCCGTAACGGCGCCTAACGTCGACGGCTGACACGGCGGACGCAAGCGCCACAGTCACTGCGGCGGAGCGTTCCGCGATGGCAGGCTCATATGACATCGCATCAATCCACTTGATCGCACTTCTAGTCGACCATGGCTAAAGACTCCCACCGACCGCGGCCAACGTTCATCGGTGGACGTCCGCGTGAGTGAAGTGACAACTACGGACTGAACGCGGTTACGTAGGCCGCTGGGCCAGCCGGCCGGCGGCAGCGATCCGGCCCGCTCGCGAGGGCTGCCGCGGTCGCCGACACCGCCGGTGGCGCCGGCAGGTTCGACGGTGTGTTCATGAGCGGGGTCATCGCCGTGCCGCTGGTGGGCCTAAGATGACCGAGCCGTCGGCTCCCTCGTGGGGTTCGTCCTGAGTCGATGGCGCTGAGGGCCGCGACGGCAGCACGAGTAGTGCGAGCAAGACGCCACCGAGCACGACGCCGCCGGCGACCTCGAGCGCCAGGCTCATTCCGCTCATGAACGCCGCGCGAGCAGCCGTTGCTAGTGCGACGCCGACCAGCCCGCCGATGTGTGTGGCGACCAGGAGGGCCGCTCCGAGCGACCCCAAGGCGGTGTGCTGGACGGCGCCTGGTAGCGAGTGGACAGCGGCGCTCACGTCGAGCTGGTGCTGATAGCGAGTCGCCATGATGCTGCCGAGGATCGCGACCCCGAGGGCCCCGCCGATATTGAGAAATGTGCCGTTGGTTGCCGATCCAACGCCGGTGTGCTCGAGCGGCAACGTGCCCATCAGCGACCCGGTGGCTGCCGGCATCACGAGTCCTGCGCCGACGCCGATCATGATCGCTCCGGCTACGACGCCGGAATATGTGGTTGTCACCGTCGCGCCTGAGATTTGCCACAGGCCGCCGGCCACGACGGCCAACCCCAGCGCGACCGTCAGCTTCGTGCCAAGGCGGCCAACAACGATCGCCGACAATGGAGCGACGACTACGATCGCGCCCGCTGCCGGAAGCATGCGGAAGCCGGCTTGCAACGCGCTGTAGCCAAGCTGGAACTGGAGGAACTGAGTCAGGACGAACAGCATGCCCATCAAGGCAAAGCTCATCGTCGCCGTGCTGGCGACCGCCCCGGTGAACCCAGGCTGCCGGAAGAAGCCCAGCCTCAGCATCGGATGAGAGGTCCGCGACTCCCGGACGACGAAGCCGGCAAGCGCGGCGATGCCGGCGGCCGCCGTGCCCAGCACCTGAGCTGAGGCCCAGCCGTTTACGGGAGCGTCGATCACGGCCCACAGTACGAGCCCGAGGCCGACGATCGACAGTACCGAGCCGACGAGGTCGAGTCGCTGAGCTTGTTCGTTGCGCGAGTTCGGAACGAACGGGATCCCGGCCGCGAGGCCAACGAGCGCGATCGGGACGTTGATCAGGAAGATCGAGCCCCACGCGAAATGCGCCAACAGTAGCCCGCCGACGATCGGGCCGAGCGCGACGCCCGCGCCGGTCGTTCCCGCCCAGATCCCAAGCGCCCGTTGCCGTTCAGCGCGATCGGTGAAGGTATTGGTGATGATCGCGAGCGTCGCGGGCATGATCAGCGTCGCGCCGAGGCCCATGCTGGCGCGGGCTGCGATCAGCATGCTGGACGAGTTCGAGAACGCCGCCCATGTCGAGCACGCAGCGAACAGTGCCAGTCCAGCCAGGAAGGTTCGCTTGCGCCCCACGCGATCGGCGACGCTCCCCGAAACCAGCATCAGGCCGCCGAACACGAGCACGTACGCGTCGACGATCCACTGTAGCTCGCTGTCGCTGGCGCGAAGGTCGCGCACCAGCGTAGGGAGCGCGACGTTCAGCACAGTGTTGTCGAGCGAGACGATCAGCAGCGGCACGCAAAGCACGGCGAGCGTCAGCCAGCGGTTCACGTTCCGCGACGGCCGCGCTGCCGCGTGTCGGTGCGAGGCTCGCGCTCGCACTGGACGGTGAGACCGGCGACGCGACTCGCCGAGCGAAGCACTATCCGCAGGTCGGTCCCGCGCGCTGTTGAGCTCGCCGGGCATCACCGCGATCATCCCGCCGCGCGGCTGGACGCGCATCAGCCCGACCAGCGGACCGCGATGAGGGGGAACTACCGATGCTCCGGCGTCACATCTCCTAGGGTGAGAGCGTGAGTGTGCTGCATGTCCCTCCGCCACCCCTGCACGAGCTACTCGACACGCGTTAGTGACCTTTCGTCCGCCGGGGTCATGGGGTACTACTGATCGCGCTGCGGTCGGGTACCGATGACATGCGTCGGTTTCAGGCGTACGGTCGTCCATAGAAGTGTGCATATCTCTGGCCAGTCCATCAAGAAAAGGAGGACGTGATGCCAGCTACCAAGAAACCCACTCAGTCCCGTGCGACTGCGGTCGCGCGCGCCCGGGCCGAGGACGATGCCCGCAGGCTCGAACACATCAACGCATCGCTTGAGGCGGCCCAGAAGGACCTCGCCGCGATCGGTGGAAGTCTCGGTACCGGCATGCTCGATCTGCGCCGCGACGTGGGCAAGCTGTTGCGTGACGCGCGCCGCGACCTGCACAAGATGCGCCGCGCGGTGCAGCGCGACCTCGAGCGACTGCAGCGCGACCTGACCGCGGCGGCGACCGCGAAGCCGCCGGCTCATCCATCTCCCACTGCGGCGCGCGAGAAGGCAAGCCGTCGCCCGGTTGCGACGGCGCACTAACCGGTGCAAGGACAGCCGAGGGAATGAGCGCGTGAACGACACCGACCACCACCACCCCGCGCTGCAGTCACAGATGGCGGGAGTGGAGGACTACGCCGTCGATGCCATGACGCAGTTTCTGGCTGACGTTCGCCGCTACCCGCTGTTGACCGCGGCCAAGGAGACCGAGCTGGCCCAGCGGATCGAGCGCGGCGATCTCGAAGCGAAGGACGAACTGATCGAGAGCAACCTGCGGTTGGTAGTCTCGCTCGCCAAGCGTTACCAGGTGAGCACGCAAATGACGCTGCTGGACCTGGTGCAAGAAGGGATGCTCGGCCTGATCCGCGCGGCAGAGAAGTACGACTGGCGCCGTGGGCTCAAGTTCTCTACGTACGCGACGTGGTGGATTCGACAGGCGATTCAGCGTGGTTTGGATAACAACGCGCGCGTGATCCGCTTGCCGGCCGAGGTTGCGCGGCGGGAGCGGAAGGTTAACGCGGCGTACGGTCGCCTGGTCGCGACGCTGGGGCGCGAGCCGACGCTCGTCGAGCTCGCCGACGCAACCGGGCTGCGGGTCGTGCAGCTAACGAAGTTGGCGGCCGTCCCTCGGGTGGCCACGAGCCTCGACCGGCCGGTTGGCGACGAAGCGGAGACAACTATCGGCGAGCTCTTCCCAGCCAAGGTTTCCGAGCCTTGGGAAGAGATCCGTCTGAGTCTCGAGCAACGGCACGTTCGCCGCCTCGTCAACCGGTTGCGCGAGCCCGAGCGCTCGGTGATCCGGCTCCGTTTTGGTCTCGAGGGCGATTGCGAACCGAAAACGTACGCCACGATCGGACGAGAGCTCGGAATCGAGCCCCACCGCGTCCGCGCGGCCGAGGAGAGGGCGCTGCGACTGTTGGCGCTGGATCGCGAACTGGAAGAGCTCAGCGCCGCGTGACGCGTCCATCGTCCGGGTGCCCGGTCCAGCGTCCATCGTCCGGGTGCCCGGTCAAATATGTCAGCTGCGTAGTCGCCCCCGTCGGTCGGCGTGGGATTACCGATGTCCCGGCGTTCAGGGCTTGACAGTCTCAGCTCGAGATGTCCGGTCTTTTCGCCCTAATCGCACTCGCCATCGTTGTGATCGTCGTCGTTGTGGTCGTGGCAGCGATCCGGATCGTGCGCGAGTACGAGCGCATCGTCGTGTTCCGCTTGGGCCATTTGCGCGGCGAACGCGGCCCCGGCCTGGTGCTGATCATCCCGCTGATCGACCGGACTCGCCGGGTCAACCTCCAGGTCGACACGGCCGACATTCCGCCGCAGGACCTGATCACGAAGGACAACGTGACGGTCAGGGTCGAGGCGGCGGTGTTTTTCCGCGTGGTCGACCCGGTCAAGGCCGTGGTGCAGATCCGCGACTACCAGCACGGGGTCCTGCGGATCGCCCAGACCACCCTCCGTACCACGCTCGGGCAGCACGACCTGGATGAGCTGCTCGCCAACCAGGCGAGGATCAACGACCTCCTCAAGCAGATCATCGACTCGGGCACCGAGCCGTGGGGAATCAACGTCGTCAAGGTCGAGACCAAGGACGTGGATCTGCCCGAGTCGATGAAGCGCGCGATGGCGCGGCAGGCCGAGGCCGAGCGCGAGCGTCGCGCGAAGGTGATCGCCGCCGAGGGCGAGTATCAGGCGGCGGAGCGGCTGTCCCAGGCGGCCGGCGTCATATCTCGTGAGCGCGGTGCATTGACCCTGCGCACCCTGCAAACGCTCGCGGAAGTCGCAAGCGAACACAACTCGACACTGGTGCTCCCGATCCCAATCGAGATCTTCGACACCCTCCACGCGAATGTCCCGAACGGCCGGGCCCCGGCCGGGATGCCGGCCGCCGAAGAGCTCGCGGACGGCGCGCAGCGGACGTGATACGCCCGCTCGCATTCGTCAGCTGGCGCGGACCGAGGGCGCGAAGCGTGGGAACGTCGGTTACGTGTAACGCAGTGCATCCCCTGGCTTGAACGCCACCGCGCGGCGGAGCGGGATCAGCATGACCAGGAGCGCGAGCACGACGGTGCCGACTAGTGCGATCGGGATGTTCAGGGCTGGGAAGGTGAACAGCACGCGTTCGTTGAACACGTGCTCGGCGAGCGTGACGACGGCGCGAGCGAGGCCCAATCCCAGCGGGATCCCGATCAGCCAGCCGGCGAGCGCAACGGTCATCCCTTCGGTGGCGAAGATCCGCCTGACATCGCGGGCATGGGCGCCAATGCAGCGCAGGATTCCGATCTCGCGCGTGCGCTCGAGCACGACCATCGTGAGCGTGTTGATCAGGGCGACCATGCTGATCGCGACGATCAGCAGCCCGAGTACGGTGATCGCGGTGGTGACGCCCCGGTAGGAGGCGCGGTCGTTTGCGGCGCCGACGTACTCCCGCTGCGTTGCGATTTGCAGGCCGTGCGCCGCGAACGCATTCTCGAGTCGTGCGTTAGTGACGTCAATCAGGTGGTGGTCGGCGGAGGTGGTCTGGATCCAATACTCGTTGACTGCGCCCGGTTGCAACACGGACTGCATCGTGGTCAGCGGGACGTGGCGATCGCACCGAGCGCGCCGAGCAGCATGGCGGTGCGCAGGTATGCGCGCCGGATCTGCTTGCGTCCGGCGCCGATCGCCTTCATCGTCGCGATCTCCGGCGTCTGCTCGCCGACCAGCGTGCTTATCGTGCTCGACA
>Ga0187777_10003041_pt1 | contig 10724 bp, 7 predicted proteins | sample 1015_Q2_SP5_10_M_FD_132416 | JGI IMG/M metagenome (GOLD analysis project Ga0187777, IMG submission 132416) | Tropical peat soil microbial communities from peatlands in Department of Meta, Colombia - 1015_Q2_SP5_10_MG | ecosystem: Environmental > Terrestrial > Soil > Wetlands > Peat | place...
CCGCATGCGCCAGGTGCTGGCGAATCTGGTCGACAATGCGGTCAAGTACACGCCGGCGGGAGGCAGGGTCGACGTCGAGGCGGCAGCCGAAGGCGCGAACGCTCTCTTCCGAGTCTCCGACACGGGCCCGGGCATTGCGCCGGAGGATCTGCCGCACATCTTCGACCGCCTCTATCGCGGGGATCGGAGCCGCTCGGAGCGCGGTCTCGGCCTCGGCCTCGCGCTCGCGCGGGCCGTGGTCGAAGCGCACGGCGGCAGCGTCGCCGTCGAGAGCGGCCCCGGCGGCGCCGTCTTCTCTGTGCGGCTGCCGCGGGCGGGCGCCTGAGCCGCTCGATTTTCGACAACCTTTCACGGATGTAACCGAGCCGACAGGGCGAAGTAATGGGCCTCTGCGTTTCTCTCGTTGGAGCGGCGACCCGAAGTCGCCGCCAGGAGGAGAAACGAACCATGGAAGAGACACGACACAAGGATCTTCGGTATCCGGCGCTTGCGCTCGGATTGATGCTGATCGGAGCGGTCACCGGCTTTTCACTGGGCGGCACGCATCCGGCGGCGGCGTCGCCTTCGGGCCCGTCGCCGGCCGCGGGGGCGTCCGCCGGCACGAGCGCGGCCTCGCTGCCTCGCCCGTCCAACGACGTCTTTCCGGCCATCGCGAAAGCCGAGACGCCTGCCGTCGTCAACATCACCACGACGCAGACCGTTTCGATGAGCTCCATCGAGGGCCTGCCCGACCAGCATTTCGGCCGCCGCTTCGACTTCGGCGCGCCGGAGAAGGGCCGCCAGACGCAGACGGGCGCGGGCTCGGGGTTCATCATCGATCCCTCGGGCTACGTCCTGACGAACAGACACGTCGTGGAAGGGGCCGAGCGCATCACGGTCACCCTCGTCGACGGACACCGCTATCAGGCGAAAATCGTCGGCCAGGACGGCCGCACGGACGTCGCGCTCCTGAAGATCGACCCCAGGGAATCGCTGACGGCGCTCAAGCTCGGGGACTCGGATCGCGCGCAGGTGGGTGAGTGGGTCATGGCCGTCGGGAACCCCTTCGGTCTCGGGGGCAACAGCGTCACGGTCGGCGTGGTGTCGTACAAGGGGCGCCCGCTCGACCTCTCCGGCCGCCGGACCCCGATCGACATGATTCAGACCGACGCCGCGATCAATCCCGGCAACTCGGGCGGCCCGCTGCTCGACACGGACGGCGAGGTCATCGGGATCAACTCGCTCATCATCACGCACGGCGCGCCGCAGAACTCGGGCGTCGGTTTCGCCGTGCCCATCGACGAGGTCAAGCAGATCCTTCCCGAGCTCAAGGAGAAGGGACACGTCGTGCGCGGCTGGCTCGGCGTGCAGGTCCAGGCGATGGACGAGGATCTCGCGAAGAGCTTCGGCTCCAGAGACGATCACGGCGCTCTGGTGAGCGACGTCGTCTCCGGCAGCCCGGCGGCCAGGGCGGGGCTCAAGGCCGGCGACATCATCGTGGCGGCCGACGGGAAGCCTCTTGCCGACGGGGATGCGCTCACGCACGCCGTCTCCTCGAAGGCTCCCGGCACGACCATGGAGATCAGCGCGATCCGCGATGGTTCGCAGAAGACCTTCACCGTCCACCTCGAGACCTTTCCCGAGCAGAGCGCGAAAGGAGAGGGCGACGAGGCGCCCAAGAGCGCCAGGCTCGGCGTCCAGGTCCAGCCCCTGACCCCCGAGGTGGCGCAGCAGCTCGAGCTGCCGAGCGGTTCTCACGGCGTGGCAGTGACCGGCGTCGAGCCGGGCAGCCCGGCCGAGCGGGCGGGCGTGCGCGAGGGGGACGTCATCGTCAGCGTCAACGGGCAGGCGGTCAACGACGTCGGGGAGCTGCGGTCGGCTCTCTCGAAGGAAAAGGCAGCCGGCACGGTGCTGCGGGTGCGCCGCGGCGATGGCTACCTCTTCCTCGCCGTTCCCACCGCGTAACGTTCCTTCACTGGCAACATGGCAGTGGAAGCCCCGGCCCGGCGCCGGGGCTTTTTCTTGGGGTCAACGCTGATTTCGTGCACAAGGGGGCCAACGCTGACTTCGTGCTCAAGGGGGTCAACGCTGACTTCGTGCATAGATAGATGGAGCAACCCTGACTTCGTTTGGGAGCGCGACCCCGACCCAGGCGACGGGCGATCTCCCGCGGCACGCGGCGGCAAGCCTTCCATCGAGCGGGAGTTGTTCCCGTCGGCTGCGGAGGCAGTGAGGTAAAGTTCTCGCGGACCTCGGCAATGAAGTACGCACTCCAAGAGCCCTGCACGGGCCGTCAGGCCTCTCCGCCCGCGTGACGTCGCTCACGATTCTGGGCGGCGGTCCGGCTGGCCTCGCCCTTGCCTACTACGCGCATCAAGCCGGTGTCTCGTTCGCACTGGTCGAGGCTTCTTCGGAGCTGGGCGGCATGTGCCGCACGTTCCGATGCGGCGACCACCTCTACGACAGCGGCGCGCACCGATTCCACGACCGGGACCCGGAGATCACGCGCGACGTGTTCGCGCTTCTCGGAGACGATCTTCGCCGGGTCGATTCGCCGAGCGCGGTTCGCGATCGGGGGCGCTTCGTCGATTTCCCTCCGACGCCGCTCAACGCCGTCTTCGCCTACGGTCCGCGCGATGCGGGACGAATCGTCGTCGACCTCGCGCGCTCCTTCGCGCGGCGCGGCGCCGAGGCTGCGAGCTTCGAGGACCTGGCGATCGGCCGCTTCGGCGAGACGCTCGCGCGGCGGATCCTGTTGAGCTACACCGCGAAGCTCTGGGGATTGCCGACGGACCAACTGTCACCCGACGTCGCGACCCGGCGTCTGCAAGGGATGACGCTGCGATCTCTGATGCAGGAGCTGGTGTTCCCGAAGAGAAAGATCAGACACATCGACGGCAGTTTCCTTTATCCACGCAAAGGCTACGGACAAATCTTCGAGGCCCTGGCGAGGGAGCTCCCGCAGGAGTCCATCCTCCTCGACTGCCCGGTCGTCGGCCTGGATTGCGAGCGTGGACACGTGAGGCGGGTGCGCTGCTCCGGGGGCCGGACGATCGAGACGCCGGGACGAGTCGTTTCGACGCTTCCACTGACACACCTTGTGAAGCTTCTGGGCGACGCCGTTCCGGAGGAGGCGCGCGCAGCCGCGGACCGCTTGCGGTTCCGCCACGTTCGCTTGATCTTTCTGCGAGTCAGGACACCGAGCCTCTCGAGCTATGCCTCGATCTACGTCCCGGACCCGGCCTTCTGCGTCAGCCGACTCTACGAACCGAAGAACCGTTCCGCCGAAATGTCGCCCGCCGGCGAGACGTCGCTCGTCGCGGAGGTCCCTTGCTTTCCGGGCGACGCGGTCGCGGGGCTTTCCGACGACGCCCTCGCAGCGAAAGTCGTCGGCGAGCTTGCGGCACTGGAGCTTCTGGAGCCGGCTCACATCGTCGAGTGGCGCCATCACAGGATCCCGAACGCCTATCCGGTCTATTCCATCGACTACGGGAAGGACGTCGGGGCGATCCAGTCCGCACTCGCGTCGGTTCTGAACCTGGACACGATCGGGCGCGCCGGCCGCTTCGTCTATAGCCACCTGCACGATCAGATGCGGTTCGGCAAGGACTACGTCCGAAAACTCCGTGCGGCGCTGGACCCGTTCGATCGCGCAAGGCCCCCCTTCCAGGTTCCGCGGGCCGCGGTCGATGCGTTCGTCGCCGCCGACGCGGGGCCGAGTTAGGCCTCGTCGGCCGCACCCGTAGCTGCTGACTTGAGCCGATTGTCTTCGAGTCCGCCCGCCCTCCGCGAGCCGCCGCCCGCTGCCGCGGGCGACTCGCGGGCGCGCGCCAACGGAATCGTCCTCGTGGTGGCCGTTGCGACGGCCGCGGTCATTGTCGTCGTTCAGCTCTTCGTCCAGCCCATCGTCGGCCTCGCAGACAACCACGACTACGAGCGGATCATGGGCTACGCGGGGTTCCAGCACTCGACCACCGTCGAGACGGAGCGCTACTTCGACTTCTTCCGCAGCCAGTACCTCATCGTCGCTCCGGGGTATTTCAAGGGGGGGTACCACTCCTCGGAGACCATTCTGCTCTTCATCGCGCGCTACCTTCATCTGGCCTTCTCCAAGCAGGCGCTCTTCGACATCCGCGAGCTCGCGGCGATTCACACGATCCTGTTTCTGATCGCCCTCGCCGGGCTCATCCGGGCCTGTCGCGATTTCTCGGTTCTCACGCAGGCCGTCGTCGCGGCCCTCCTCGTCTTCGTCTTCACGGACGTGGCCTACGTGAGCGCCTTCAACTCCTTCTTCAGCCAGACCGCGTCGCTGCTGTTTCTCCTGCTGACCGCCGCGGTCGCAGCGCTCGCCATCCGAAAAGGAACGCTCTCCGGCTTTCCGTTGCTCGTCTTTTTCGGCTGCGCCGCGCTCTTTGTCTGCTCGAAGCCGCAGGAGAGGCTCGCCGGGCCGCTGCTGGCGATCTTCGGAGCGCGCCTCGCCGGCGTGCGGCTCGCAGGCGCCTGGCGCTCGGCCGCCGCTTGGCTCGCCGTCGGGCTCTGCGCGTTCGCGGTCGTGTATGGACGCCACACGCCGAATACCCTGAAGCAGGCGTCGGTGTACCAGGTCGTCTTTGCCGATCTGCTCGCGCACTCAGAGGATCCGGCCGCCGACGCCGCAGAGCTCGGTCTCGATCCGGCCTGGATCAGGTACGTGGGAATCAACTCCTTCGCGACGAACTCTCCGCTGCTCGATCCGGGCTTCAGTGCGTCCTTCGCCCAGCGTGTCAACTATCGCAAGATTCTCGGGTTCTACTTCCGGCACCCGAAGAGGCTCGCCGGCCGGCTGCAGAGGGCGTCGCGAAACTTGTGGTCTCTGCGGCCGAGGTACGGCAACTTCGAGAAATCCGCAGAGCATCCTGTTCTCACCAGGGCCACGCGGTTTTCGCTCTGGAGCCGCACCCGACTTCTCCTCGGAGCGCATCCCATCCTGTGGGTCCTCCTTCTCTTCGGAGGCAACGTCACCGCGGTCAGCGCCACCTACCGGCGCGCGTCGCCGCGCGGCCGGCTTTTCCGCGAGGGACTCATCCTGATGGTCGTGATGTCGAGTCTCGCCTTCCTCGTCTGCAGCCTTGCGCAGGCCCCGCCCGACATCTCGCGGTCGCTCTTCACGAGCCACGCACTGCGCGATCTGCTCCTCATCGCGGACGTCGGATGGATCACCGAGGCGGCGGTTCTGCGGGTGCGTTGAATCGCTGGACGGCCTGGAAGTCGGTTCGGTGCGGCTGCGCGCCCGGCGCCTGGCGCTGGAGGCGGGGCGAGCCGCCGGAGAATAGGCAAAGACGCGACCCCGGCGTCGTGCGGCTGAGGGGCATGGGAGAGGATCGCATCGTGATCGGTTGGATCGAGCGCAACCTGACCCGCCCCGGCGAGGACGAATCGACCGGGCGGCGTCGGGTACGACTCATCTTCGCCACGATCCTCGTGATCCCGGCTGGCCTGCATGGAGGCAAGATTCGCTTCGAGTCGCGGCCGGGTATCACGCGCTTTACGGTGGAGCTTTCGATCGAGCCTGCAGCCGCTCTCGCATCGAGGACCCTTTGAGCACGGCGCTCGAAGATCGCTTGTCCTCCCACCGGCTCCTCCGAGAGGCGCCCCGCGATCAGATCGCGTGGCTCGCCGCCCACGGCCAGCTTCTTCAATTGGAAGCCGGGCTCGTGCTCACGCCAAAGACCAGACCGGTGCGCGGTCTGTACGTCATCCTTTCGGGACACCTCTCGATCGAGATCGACCGCGGCGCCGGACCGCATCGGGTCATGGAGTGGCGGGAAGGCGACGTCAGCGGGCTTCTGCCGTACTCCCGACTCGTGGCGCCGCCGGGCGATGTGAAAGCCGACGTGCCGACCGAAGTCCTGTTGATCCCGCGCGAGGAGATACCGGCGCTGATTCGCGACTGCTACGAGCTCACCTCGATCTTCGTGCATGTCATGCTCGACCGCGCCCGCCACTTCACCTCGAGCGACCTTCAGGAAGAGAAGATGTTCTCCCTCGGCAAGCTCGCGGCAGGACTGGCGCACGAGCTCAACAACCCCGCGTCGGCGGCCGCGCGGAGCGCGAAGGAGCTCCGGCCTCGGCTTTCCGAGCTCGAGCAGGCGTCTCGCGCCCTCGGAGCGGCGCGGCTCTCGGACGCGGAGCAGGCGGCTGTCGAGCGCGCGCGAAGGCTTTGCTCTGCCGCCGCCGGCGCGACCTTCGGGAGTTCGCCGATTGCGCGGGCCGACCGCGAGGATGCTCTGGGCGACTGGCTGACGCGTCACCATGCCGACGCCATCGTCCCGGAAGGGCTGGCGGCGACTGCGATCACGGTCGAGGCCCTCGACGAGCTGTCGGAGGCGCTCTCGGGCGAGGCGCTTCTCTCGGCCCTGCGCTGGCTCGCAGCCGGTTGCGCGGCGAACCAGCTGGCCTACGAGGTCGAAGCCGCCGCGTCGCGAATCCACAAGCTCGTCGCGGCGGTGAAGGGGTTCACCTACATGGACCAGGCGACCATTCCCAAGCCCGTGGACGTCGGCCAGGGCCTGGCCGACACGCTCGCGGTGCTGGGCGCGAAGGCTCGCGCGAAATCCATCGAGGTGAGCCTCGACATCGAGCCTGACCTTCCGCGCGTCCAGGGATTCGGCGGAGAGCTCAACCAGGTGTGGGCCAACATCGTGGACAACGCGCTCGATGCGGCCAGGGCTCGCGTCGCGGTCGTTGCCGCCCGCCAGGCTCAGTCTGTCGTCGTGAGCGTGACCGATGATGGGCCGGGTCTGGCGCCGGAGATCGGCAACCGGATCTTCGACCCCTTCTTCACGACGAAGCCGGTCGGCCAGGGCACCGGTCTCGGACTCGACATCGCACGGCGTATCGTGCGCCGGCACCGAGGAGAGATCGCGTTCGAGTCTCGGCCGGGCTGCACGCTATTCCGTGTGACGCTGCCGATCGAACCCGGAGGAAGCTGACCTTGGTCAAACCGGTCATCCTGAGCGTGGACGACGACCCCGAAGTGCTCGGCGCGGTTGAGCGCGATCTGCGTCAGCACTATAGGAGCGACTACCGAATCCTGAAGGCGGGGTCCGGCGGGGAGGCGCTCGAGGCCGTCCGCCAGCTCAAGGAGCGCGGCAGCCCCGTCGCGCTGTTCCTCGTCGACGAACGCATGCCCGGCATGACGGGAACGGAGTTTCTCCGCGAAGCGATCAAGCTGCATCCGGACGCTCGCCGGGTCCTCCTCACGGCCTACGCCGACACACAGGCGGCAATCAGCGGCATCAACGACGTCGGGTTGGATCACTATCTGCTCAAGCCCTGGGACCCTCCCGGAGAGCGGCTCTATCCGGTGCTCGACGATCTGCTGTCGGACTGGACGGCGCACGTTCGGCTTCCATACGACGGCATCCGCGTCGCCGGCGCGCGGTCCTCGCCACGCAGTTACGCCGTGAAGGAGTTTCTGTCCAGCAATCAGATCCCCTACCAGTGGGTGGACGTCGACCGGGATCCTTCGACGCGGGAGCTGATCCGGTCCTTCGGAGACTCGAGCCGGCTTCCGGTCGTGTTCCTTCCCGACGGCAGCCACATGACGGCGCCAACCAACCGCGAGCTCGCCGAAAGGATCGGGATGCAGACGCGGGGGCGCCTGCCCTTCTACGACCTGGCGATCATGGGCGGGGGGCCGGCCGGGCTGGCCGCGGCGGTCTACGGCGCTTCGGAGGGACTTCGCACAGTCTTGATTGAGCAGGGCGCCCCCGGCGGCCAGGCCGGCACGAGCTCGAAGATCGAAAACTACCTCGGCTTTCCGGGAGGCGTGGCGGGAGCCGACCTCGCCCGCCGCGCGGCGACTCAGGCACGCCGCTTCGGCGCCGAAGTGCTCGCGCAGGAAGTCGTGGGCTTGAAAAGGCAAGACCCGTACCGGGTTCTTCAGCTCGCCGACGGCACCGAACTGTCGTGCTACGCGGTTGTCGTCGCAACCGGCGTCGCATTGAAGACTCTGGACGTTCCCGGCATCGAGTCCCTCCTCGGGATCGGCGTCTACTACGGCGCCGCCATGAGCGAGGCCGCGACCTACCGGGGCCAGGACGTCTGCGTTCTCGGAGCGGGGAACTCGGCCGGCCAGGGAGCCCTCTTCTTCTCGCGGTACGCGCGGCACGTCACGATGCTCGTCCGCGCCGACTCTCTGAAGAAGACCATGTCGCACTATCTCATCGACCGAATCGGGGCGACGCCGAACATCGAAGTCGTCACGGGCGTCGAGGTTGCGGCCGCGCGCGGAAGCGAGCGGCTCGAGAAGATCGTGATCCGAGACATCGCTGGCGGGGCGGAGCGCGAGGTCGACGCCGCGGCGATTTTCATCTTCATCGGCGCCAGACCTCGCAGCGAGATGATGGCCGGCCTGCTCGAGCTCGACGAGAAGGGCTTCGTGCTGACCGGCCCCGATCTGCCGCGCGACAACGGCCGCCCGCGCGGATGGACACTCGATCGCGACCCTTTCCTCTTCGAGACGAACGTTCCGGGAGTCTTTGCGGCGGGCGACGTGCGCTCCGGTTCGAGCAAACGCGTCGCCGCCGCGGTCGGCGAGGGTTCCGGCACGGTCGGAATGGTGCATCGATATCTGGAGACGGTCTAACGTCGCCTTCGCTTGCGAGCGAGCCTCGGATCGGCGGCGCAACTCTGCAAACTGACCTCGACTGCGCCGCCTGGGTCGCTCGCTGCGCTTCGGCTCACGCGGCGCGAGGCTCCTCCCTCGGTAACTTCGGGAGACTCCTCGCGCCGCGAACGGGAGCGAAGAGCGGGCTTGAGCAAGCCGCTCGCGACTAAATCGCCGATAAACGCGCTCGGACGAGGCGGACGGTACAATTTGCCGACGGCGTCACCCAATCGAGCACACATGTCGTCAAACGGGGGAAGGGCAGTCGCGCGCGGGAGGTCGGAATGAGTCTCGCGAGAGTCGGGCTCTGCTGGGCGGCAGCCTTTCTTTCGGCGTCCATCGCCCTGACACAACCGAACACGGGGGCGCAGGCGCCGGGGCCGGAGGCCGACGATCCGCCGGGGCGCGTCGCCCGGCTCGCCTACATGGCCGGGACGGTTTCCTTCAAGCCGGCGGGCACCGATGAATGGGCCCCGGCGACGCTCAACTATCCCTTCAAGACGAACGATCAGCTCTGGACGGATGGGGACGCGCGCGCCGAGCTCTCGGCGGGCAACGTGACGATTCGAGTCGCCCCGGGGACGTCCATCGGCCTGCTCGGTCTCGATGACCGCGCGACGCACGTGATGATCCAGCAAGGCTCCGCCATCGTCCGCGTCTGGAGGCTCGGCGAAGGACGGTGGGTCGAGGTCGATTCCCCCAATTCTTCCGTGACGCTCATGAAGCCCGGCCTTTATCGCATCGGGTTCGACGGTCCGGCCAATACGACCAAGCTCGTCGTTCGAGGGAGCGAGGCCGAAGTCCTCGCCGCGGGTTCGACCTTTCGCGTCGAGGCGCAGCAGCAGGCGAGGGTCACGGGGAACGTCGATGCCAACTTGAGCTACGACGTCACGGAGGCCGCTCCCGTCGACGACTTCGACCAGTGGAGCAGCCAGCGAGACGCCCGGGTGACTTCCGCCCCGGCGGACCACGTGTCGCGCGACATGATCGGTTACGAAGATCTCGCGGACAACGGGACGTGGACCGTCGCGCCCGACTACGGCGCCATCTGGAGGCCCACGGTCGTCGTCGCCGGATGGGCGCCCTACCGCTACGGGCGCTGGGCGTGGGTCGCGCCGTGGGGCTGGACGTGGATCGACGACGCGTCGTGGGGATTCGCGCCGTTTCATTACGGGCGCTGGGCGTTTTACGCCGGCGCCTGGGGGTGGGTCCCCGGACCCGTCGTCGCTCGCCCGTGGTATGCGCCGGCCCTCGTGGGCTTCGCGGCCGCGGGCGCCTGGAGCGTGTCCTTCGGAGTCGGCGGCGGCTTCGGCTGGTTTCCTCTCGGGCCCGCCGAACCCTTCGTCCCCTTCTACCGCGCCGGGCCCGGCTACCTCTCGCGCGTCAACGTCAGCGTGACGAACGTCAACGTCACCAACGTCGCCTACGTGAATCGCGGCGTGCCCGGCGCCTTCACGGCGGTTTCGAGGGAGACGGTCGTTCTGGCCAGACCGGTCGGACCGGCGGCCGTCGCGGTGCCTTCGGCGGCCGTGGCATCGGCGACGGTGACCGGCTCGGCCCCGGCGGTTGCGCCTCGCGCCGAGAGCGTTTTCGCGCGACCGGCTTCCACAGCGCCCGTCGCGCGCCCCGCGGCGCCAATTGCCTCGCGCGTCGTCGTCACCCGCCGCGCCGCTGCACCGCCGGCCGTGCCGTTCCGGGCTCAGCAGACCGCTCTCGCCGCGCGTCCGGGATATCCCGTTGGCGCTGCGACTCTGGCAAGCCTGCGTCGCGAGGGGACCGCCTCGAGCACGCACCTCGCCCGGCCGGCAGGCGGCGTAACCGGGGGGACGCTCGTGCCCGCTCGCCCGGGTCTTCCCCAGGCGCAGACCTACGCGGTGGCGAACGCGTCGGGCCACGCGCACACGGGTGGCCAGAACAACCCGCACGGAAAGACGGCGACGGCCGCGCACTCGTCGGACAACAAGGGCGGCAAGGGCGGTCACGCCACGTCTGCGAAGAAGCCCGCCGCCAAACCGAAGGAACCTTCCAAACCGAAGCACTCTCAATGAGCGCGAGAAGAGGAGCGACACGAAATGGGTGAGGGTCTGCTGCAACC
>Ga0187777_10003044_pt1 | contig 10721 bp, 10 predicted proteins | sample 1015_Q2_SP5_10_M_FD_132416 | JGI IMG/M metagenome (GOLD analysis project Ga0187777, IMG submission 132416) | Tropical peat soil microbial communities from peatlands in Department of Meta, Colombia - 1015_Q2_SP5_10_MG | ecosystem: Environmental > Terrestrial > Soil > Wetlands > Peat | place...
CCTGCCGCGCTGATGCGCGGCCACGGTGCGGTCGTGACGGGACCATCATTGCCACGCGTCGTGGGACGCACCATTTTTCTTGCGCTTAACGCGACCCTGCAGGCGCAGGCCATGAGCATGGGAGCGCCAATTACCTACATGGATCTTGAAGAAGCACGCAAAATCGAGGAGCGCGAAGGTCACGGGCTTGCCCGCACCTGGGAGGGCTGGAAGCAGAAGGTGATGGGCAAGCAGTAAGAATCACCAGCGGCCAGGCAGCATCCGCTGAAGCACGGCGTCGCGGCGGATGAAATAGTGATAAAGCCCGGCTGCGATGTGCAGACCGATCAGCGTCAGCATCCCGTAATACGCAAGCGAATTGTGCACGTCGCCGGTCCAGCGCCAGCCCGGCGCACGCGCGCCAATCAACCTAGGCAATTCCATTCCGAACATCACAATTGGCATGTCGCGCCATGAGGCATTGAGCCACCCGAGTATCGGCAAGGTGAGCAACAGAAGATAAAGCAGCCAATGAATGACCCGCGCGCTTTGCACCTGCCATGGCGGCACGCCGTCGAGCGGTGCCGGTTCAGCGTGGGTGGCCCGCCAGGCGAGACGTACGAGCGCAACCACAAGAATGATGATGCCGAAGGAGAAATGCAGACTGATGAGGGTCGTTACCGGGGTGTTTCGCCCGATGTGCGGCATGGTAATGGCGAAGATAAATTGGGCGAAAAGCAGCGCCACAATCAGCCAATGCAGAGCCTTTGCAGTCGTGGAGTAGACGGCGGTATTGGCCATGTGTCGCCCTTGCATTGGAACGAACAATACCTATATGCGTTTGCGTGGTGATGTAGAGCGGTAACGCTCCGTCATCGAGCGGCCACGAAGATGCAACGGGCGACGCCGGATGTACGCGCGCCTTGGCATTTCGTGGTCGTCAGATTTTTGAAGTCCATTAAGCCCGCGTCTTCATCCGTTCCCTGTCATAGCCGGCGACGCGCTTGTAGCTCTCCGAAAGTGCTACAAGCTCTTCGCGGCTGATGACATCGTCGATGCTCTTGAACGGCTTGTCGCCGGTGCGGCGGTAGACTTCCTGCAGGATGGCGTCGGGCGGCGCCTTCCGGTTGGCCAGGACGACTTCGGCGGTCGCAGGCAAGCGCTTGGCTTCGTAAGCCTTGAGCGCGGCAACCGGATCGGCATTGGCGACAAGTGCATCCGTCAGCACGCGGCAGTCGAGTATGGCCTGCGCCGCCCCATTCGCGCCGCGCGGATACATCGGATGCGCAGCATCGCCGAGAACAGTGAGCCGACCAAAACTCCAGTGCGGCAACGGATCCTGATCGACCATCGGATACTCAAGAATCGCATCCGCGCTGCGGATGAACTGGGGCACGTCGAGCCAATCGAAATGCCAATCCGCCATCGCCGGCAGGAAGTCTTCCAGCCGCCCGCGTCTGTTCCAGTCGCGCGCCTGGTATTGCGGCGTTTCAATATCGCACACCCAATTCACGAGCTGGCGGCCTTCGGCGTCGATATTGTTGCGGATCGGATAGATCAAGAGCTTGGCCGGATGATGCCAGCCGATGCGGATCATGCTGGCACCGGACAAGAATGGTTTCCAGCGCGTGACACCGCGCCACATGTTGATGCCGGAATATTTCGGCGGTCCTTCGTTTGGGAAAAGCTGCTTGCGCAGCACAGAATGTATGCCCTCTGCGCTGATTACGACGCTGCCGCGTTGTAATGGCAGCGGCTTCCCGTCGACGTTTTCAAAATGCGCGACCGCCTCCGGTCCGTCGTGCTCGACACGCGTGCAGCGCCAACCGGTTATAAGTTTGTCGGCCCCGGCGCGTTCAACGAACGCATCGAGCAGCACCATTTGCAGGTCACCGCGGTGGATGGAGAATTGCGGCACGTCGTAGCCGGCAAAACGTCCAGCCGGCTCGCTGTAAATGAATTGGCCGAAGCGATTGTAGAAACAATATTCACGGGTGGTAACGGCGACCTTTGCCAGCGCGTCTTCGAGCCCGAGCGCGCATAATTCGCGTGAGGCATGCGGCAGGATATTGATGCCGACGCCAACGGCTTTGAGCTCGGGGGCGGCCTCAAAAATACGGCAGGCGATGCCGGCGCGATGGAGCATAAGCCCCAGCGTCAGTCCGCCGATGCCCCCGCCGACAATCAGAACTTCCATGGTGACCAACCTTTGATATGCATTTAGTCAGGCTTGCTTCGGTGCGCGAGTGATGCCTTGAAGCCCCACGCGGCAACCGCCGCAAGGAATAGCGATATCACCGCGTCATAGCCAGCGAGCGATATTCCGAGGAAGCGCCAGGCCGCCTCGTCGCAGCGCACGATTCTGATGTCTTGGAGTTGCTTCAGCATATTGCTTGCAGAGCCAAAACTGTTGATCGGCCCCGAGCAATCGGTTGGTCCTGGCCACCACTTCCATTCGACCCCGGCATGATAGACGGAGAGCCCGGCATTCCACAGCATGGCAAGCGTAATAACCGCAAAGCCTGCTGCCATCACCTTGCTGGACGCACCATGACCAGCCCCGAGCCAGAGCAGGGCGGCGAGCGGAACGCTGACGTAAAATGCATCACGCTGCTCGAGGCACAAGGGACACGGGGGATAGCCAAGAACGTATTGAAAATATAAGAACCCGCAAATCGTCAGCAACCCAATAACCGCTACAACCGCCGCTGCGGCGAGTGGCGGGTCGCGGCGAAGCAGAGGCAAGTAATCGTTCATTGCGTGCGTCATTGGTGGTGCCGGTGGTCGGGGTCGAACCGACACTCCTTTTGGGAACACGATTTTGAGTCGTGCGCGTCTGCCAATTCCGCCACACCGGCTGAGGGCCTAGCTATAGCGTCAAGTCGCTGTACAGCCAAACAAAAAGGCAATCACTGTTTCGAACGACAACCGCTTGGTGCGAGTGCAGGCCACACAGTAAGATCGAGTTGAAATATGGCCTTTCAAGGAGCCCCCCGAAATGAACGAAGAAGCCCTCAATATGTCCCTGCGTAAATTCCTCAAGGTCGTGGGTGTCACTTCACAGCAGGAAATCGAAAAGGCGATCCGAGCGGCAGTGGCCGACGGCAGACTGAAGGGAAACGAAACTGTCAAGGCGCAGATGGTGCTCACTATCGACAAGGTCGGTCTCAACCATAAGGTCAATGGCGAGATCGAGCTCAGCTAACAGCTGTCAGAGCCGCGCAAGAGCTTTTTGATAATAGGAGAGGTCAAGGTATTTTTCGGGTGGATTAGGTGTGCCGCCCTCGAATTTTGCGCGCAACCTGAGCACATTCTTAAATCCCTCCATATCGAATTTGCCGTCCTTGGAAAGACCGTTCGCCGGATCGGTGACCAGCGCGTAACATTCGGCGGCAATCTCCGGCGTCAACTTGAGTCGCTCGGCCAGTAGCGCTGTGGCAGCGTCTTTATTCTTCGGGTCGAGCGCCCAGCGAAGGCCTTCGATATAGGCCTGCAAATATTTCACCACCGTGTCGGGGTTGGCGCTCGCCCAGGCACGTAATGTGAACCCGGCAGTCGCCTGGTATGGACCGATCATATTCATGACCAAGCCCATGTCCTTCAAGCCAGACTTCGCGCCGAGGATCGAGAATGGTGCATTGATGATCGCTGCGGCAACGGTTTTGTCCTCTTGCAACGCCGCTAACCGCTTAAACGTAGCGCCAACCGATTTTACCGTGTAATCGCCTTTGCTTAATCCCTTCTGCGAGAGAATTTCATAAAACTGGAAGGCATACGCTGTGTTGAGTGCGTCCACCACAATGGTCTTGTTGCGCAAATCCTCGATCGATTTGATCTCCGGCTGCACAATCAGATGGTTGAAACTGTTGTCGCCGCCTATCAGACCGACGACGTCGACCTTTGCGACATCCGCCATGGCAACCGCGTTATCGAATGCAGTATGCACGATCTGCCATTTGCCGTCGGCAAGACCCTGACGCAGGACTTCCGACCCCGGGGCAATCTTCATGTCGACGTCGAGACCGCGTTTGGCGAAGAAACCTTGCGACTGCGCAGCGAATAACGGCAGGTTCTGGATACCGACGAACACCATGATGGTGAGCTTGGCGTCCTCGGCGCACGCAAAAGGTGGCAGCACAAGAAGGAATGCCGCCGTGAGGGCGGCCAGCAGGCGCTTCATAATTTCCTCCCCGTTCTTATTGTTGTCGTCAGATTACAATACTGGATCGGCGCCGACATTCCGCCGGCCAAACGCGGCTTCCATCTCGCGTCGCGCTTTCACGGCGTTATCCTCCGGATCGTAAGCAACGTCCGACCATTTCAGCGCAGCGCCTTCTGGAATGTTATTCTTGAGCTTGACGTTGTGGGCAAGGCCGAGCGGAAGCAAGCCGCGCTCTAACGAAACTTCTGCAGGAGTCTGCTTGCCCCAGACGCAAAAACCGCCCTCTCCGTCCAATATCTCACCGGCTTGCAAGTCGCGTTTGGCGGTCGCCACCACGTCAGAACGAAAGCCGGTAGGAACACCGGTTGGCTCTTTGCGCAGCGCGCAGCTCGCGACTGAAATGCCCAGCTCAAGGCCGATCATGTGAATCGGCCTGTAAAGCGCGGCATATTTGCCGGTCTTGTCGGGCAGCATGGCGTATTCTTTGAAGCAGCGCCGGGCATATTCAGTGTCGCCCTCAAATACCACATAGGTTCCGAGCGCGAGATGATGCGGAACATCGCGGCCATCGCGATAAACCGACGATGTGACTTCGGTAACGCCGGGCTTTTCCAATGTGCCGCCATCACGTTTTGGCTTGCAGACATCGGCAAGTTCAAAGCGCGTAGCCGGCGGGAAGCCAAGTCCGTTGGTTTGCGGCACCAAACCGGTCGCATTGCAAACCGCCGTCATCTCAATGCCGGACTTGGTCCCATCGACGAAGCTATTGAACATTTTCGGATTGATTGATTTACGATCGGAGATGTTCAGATATTTATCGAGGATATCCCACACATTATCGGGATTGGATTTGTGATAGTGCGGTTCGTAGCGCGTTCCCTTGCCCGCACAGACTATCTTGAAGCCCGCGGCGCGTGCCCAGTCGACATGCTCGCAAATCAGCGCTGGCTGATCGCCCCAGGCAAGTGAGTAGATAACGCCTGCGGCCTTGGCACGACGCGCCAGCAGCGGACCTGCCACTGCATCGGCTTCAACATTCACCATGACAATGTGCTTGCCGTTGGCGACCGCACCAAGCGCGTGATGAATGCCCGCGCCCGGCACTCCGGTCGCTTCGACAATGACTTCGACCCGGGGGTCGGCGATCAAAGTTTCCGCGCTGTCAGTGACGAAAGTGGCGCGCTTCTTGTGGGCGTCAGCAAGCGAGCCGGCCGCGTAAGCTGCGTCCGGCCAGCCCGCGGCCTTGAGTTGGCTGCGCGCACGCACAACGTTGAGATCGGCAACGCCGGCAAGATGCAAACCTTGCGTCAGCCTTGCCTGCGCCATGAACATGGTGCCGAACTTGCCGGCACCGATCAGGCCGACGGTTACCGGCCGCCCGCTGATCTCACGTTCAAGTAGTTTGGCATGAAGGTTCATGCGCAAAACGGAAACACAGGCGCGGCGCGGGTACAAGCACCTTCCGGCTGCCCGTTGCTACTGGCAGAAAGCGCGAGAGACAAAAGTCTCCATTTTGCACTCATCGCCGCTTGAGCGGCCCGACATATAGATCTTGGGCGGGCATACCTCCGCTGTGGTCATGTCGAGGCTGCTGCCCGACTCGAAGCCCTTCGCCTTGCAGATGGCATTGGCGGCGGCTATGCAATCCGGTGCACCGTTTGCTGCTATTTGGCACTTTTCATGACCGCTAATGGCGCGTGCAGCGGGAATGCGTGCAACCGCTCCCGCTGCATCCTTGGCGCTCTGCATTGTTGTCTTGGCGGCGTCACCGGCTGCGCTGCCCAAGCTCTCGACCTTTTTGCGTGCGTCTTCAAATGACGAATTGACGTTTGTGCTGTGCTCTTTGAACCAGCGGCTAATGGTTGCGAAGAACCCTTCGCTTTCAGATGTCTTTTGGCCGGGGGTCGCTGTATTTTGCGCAGCCGCCAGAGTTGACGCCAGCACCAGCGCAGCAGCGAAAATGCAGCCTCGTGCCGCCTTTTTCCGGTGAATGACCAAAAACTTTTTGTTGCGCATAGCTAGTCAAACTGTTCCGGCCCGGTGCTGCCTTTCGCCGGGCCATTTGGGCCGGTTCGCGGTGAAAGGGCCGACCCGTCAAAACAAGTATAGCGCGGCCACGATGCCGATGACGATAACTGCGACGCCAAGCAGAACCCATAACCCGAGGCGCTTTTCAATAATATGACGCGCACGATCCCCATAGCGATGCAGCAGAAATGCCAACACAAAAAAGCGGGCGCCGCGCGTGATAACCGAAAAAACCAAAAACAGGGCAAGGTTGTAGCCAGCAAATCCTGACGTAATGGTCACGATTTTGTAGGGAATTGGGGTGAGGCCCTTGAGCAGGATGATCCAGGCACCCCATTGGGCATACGCGTCGCGAAAAGCCTCGACCTTGTCGCCATAGCCATAAAGTTGGATCAGCCAAGCGCCGACCGACTCATAGAGAAGGGCGCCAATCGCGTAACCAAGCAACCCGCCCGCAACCGATGCCCCGGTGCACCAGGCCGCCATGACATAAGCCCGCTCTGGCCGCGCCAGTGCCATCGGGATCAGCATGACGTCAGGCGGCACCGGAAAGAACGAGCTCTCCGCGAATGACACGGCGCCCATGGTCCACATAGCGTGGGGTTTATGTGCGGCAGCCAAGCACCAGTCGTAAAGACGGCGCAGCAAAGAACGCGGCTCAGCAGCCTCAACGGTCATCGATCTACTCGTGCGGGGAGAATGTGACAGATCAGCGGCGCTTGCGCATGCGTCTCGTATCGAGCGCCACAACCTTACGCCGCGCGGCGGCGCGCACCACGTCTTTTGGCACTTTCTCGGCTAGCCCAAACATCAACTCGCGGCGGCGCATCTCCGCCCAAACTTCCTCGGGACGAACACCCGCGTGGACCCACAGCACCACAAGGTTATAGAGCAAATCGGCGCTTTCCTTGACCACGGCTTCGGGCTGGCCGTGCATGGCGTCGATCACGACCTCGACCGCTTCTTCGGCGAGCTTTTTGGCCATCTTGGCGCGGCCAGCTCGCAGAAGCTTGGCGGTTCGTGATTTCGCCGGATCGGAGCCGCGAACGGCGACGACCGCGTCGTAAAGCCGGGCAACCGAATCAGTCATGCTCTCCAGAATATCCGATCTGCGGGCAAAACCGGTTAACGCATATGACAGCCGGCGTTCGCGCCCGGTGCTCGACTGCCGCCACGGTTATTGGCCGATTAACAGGGGAAATGGGTCCAAAAAGCGGCATTCTGCCTTCGCCGCGCGCATTTGGCGCTGCGAAACCTCCCGTTGCTGCGTCGTTGCTACTCTTCTTCGGAGAGAAGCGTGGCATCACCGCCGGAAGCGGCGGTGTTCACCGTTATCACCTGCTCGATTGCGAGACGATGTAGATAGTTGGGGCCGCCGGCCTTCGGACCTGTGCCGGACAGGCCGCTGCCACCGAACGGTTGCGAGCCGACGACGGCGCCAATCATATTGCGATTCACGTAGACGTTGCCGTTCGGCAGCCGTGCTGTGATCCGCGCGACTGTTGCCTCAATGCGCGAATGGATGCCGAGAGTCAGCGCGGTACCGTTGCCGGCGATTTCATCAAGCATTCGACCGAGCGCGTCCGCGTGCCAGCGCACAACGTGGAGGACCGGGCCGAACACCTCATCCTTGAGCTCGCGAACGCTGTCGAGCTCGATGATCGTTGGCGCGACGTAGGTGCCACCGCCTGGCGGCGCCGCATCCAGCCGGAACAAAACGGCACCGCGGGATTCCATGGCGGCAATCCACTGGTCGAGTTTTTCCTTTGATTCAGCGTCGATTACGGGGCCAACATGGGTCGCCGGATCGCGCGGGTCGCCGAACTTGAGTTCGCGCGCCGCGCCCGCGATCATGTCGATCACTCGGTTGGCGACATCATCCTGCACACATAACAGTCTCAGTGCGGAGCATCGTTGGCCGGCCGAGCGAAACGCCGAAGCAATCACATCATCAGTCACCTGCTCAGGCAATGCGGTGGCGTCGACGATCATGGCATTGATGCCGCCGGTTTCGGCGATCAATGGCACTATGGGTCCATCCTTTGCCGCCAGCATACGATTGATCGCCCGGGCGACTTCAGTCGACCCTGTAAAGACGACCCCCGCGGCACGGCGGTCGGTAACGAGCATTGCGCCGATCTTGCCATTGCCGGGCACCAAATGAAGGGCACCAACTGGCACCCCCGCCAAATGCAACAGCTTCACTGCCTCAAAGGCGATGAGCGGCGTCTGTTCGGCGGGCTTCGCCACGATGCAATTTCCGGCGGCGAGAGCACCGGCGATCTGGCCAATGAAAATCGCCAGCGGAAAATTCCACGGGCTAATGCAAATGAAGACGCCGCGCCCACGATATTGCAGTTGGTTACTCTCGCCGGCTGGGCCCGGCAGAGCCCTGGGCGCAAGCGTACGAACGGCTTCGCTGGCATAGTAGCGACAATAGTCTGCCGCTTCGCGCAATTCCGAAACGCAATCGTCAATCGTCTTGCCGCCCTCGTTCTGCAGAATCGCAATTAACCGCCCGCGATTTTGCTCGATCAGATCGCTGGCCCGCTCAAGCACCGTCGCCCGATCCGCAACCGGTGTCGTACTCCAGGCGGGAAAGGCCGCTTGGGCCGCGGCGAGTGCGGCAGCAACGACCGCATCGTCCCCCTCCCGCACCGTGCCGATCGGCTTGCCGTCGATTGGCGACTTGACAGCACGATCCTGCCCGGCGACGGCACCGCCGTCGATCAGCGGTCTTGCCTGAGTGTTCCCCGGCGCGACGCGAATTTCGGCGAGCAATGCGTCGAAAGAAGCGCGATCGCCGAATTCAATGCCGCCCGAATTGCGCCTTGCGGCACCGAACAGATCGCGCGGCAGCGGAATGTGCGAATGACGCGCGTGCGATTGATCCGCGATCCAACTCTGCGGGCGTCGCAGAATGGTTTCAATCGGTATCGCCGGATCGGCTGCCACAGAAACAAAAGAAGAGTTGGCGCCGTTTTCCAACAAACGGCGCACCAGATAAGCAAGCAAGTCGGAATAATCACCGACCGGCGCGTAGACCCGACATGTTAAATCCGGCAAATCAGCGAGCAGTGCTTCATAGAGCGCTTCGCCCATGCCATGCAGGCGCTGGAATTCGTAGCCATTCGTGCCATTCGCGTCCCCGATCACGCAAGCGACCGTCAGCGCGTTGTGAGTTGCAAATTGTGGATAGAGCCGTGGCCGCGCCGCTAGCAGTCTCCGCGTGCAATCGAGGTAGCATAAGTCGGTCATCGCCTTGCGCGTGAAGACAGGGTAGTCGGGAAGCCCGCGCTCCTGGGCGCGCTTGATTTCGGTATCCCAATAGGCGCCTTTGACGAGCCGAACCATGAGCCGGCGGTCGAGCGTGTCGGCGGCTTCCGCTATCCAATCGATTACAGCGCCGGCACGTTTCTGATAGGCCTGCACGGCCATTCCAAAACCGTCCCAGTTGGATAGCGAGGGGTCGCGCAGCACCGCTGCGATCACATCGAGCGACAATTCCAGCCGGTCCGCCTCCTCTGCATCGACGGTGAAATTGAGCTCATTAGCTTTCGCCAAGCGCGCCAGCTCCAGTAATTTCGGCACAAGTTCCCGAAGCACACGGTCGCGCGACAATGGCTCATAGCGCGGATGAAGTGCTGACAGTTTCACCGAAATGCCCGGTCGCTTCGGTAGAGCCTCGTTCGCCGCACTTCTGCCGATTGCATCAATGGCACCGGCGTAGGACTCAAAGTAGCGCTTCGCGTCCTTAGTCGTGCGCGCTGCCTCTCCCAACATGTCGAATGAGTAAAGAAATTCACGATGCGAGCCTGCGCGCGACAGCGCTTCTTCTATCGTCTGACCGAGTACAAAGTGCGAGCCCAGCAGGCGCATTGCCTGGCGCGTGGCCGCGCGTACAGCCGGCAAGCCAAGCCGTTTGACCAGTCCGGCAACGATGCCCTCCGGCGTTTCGCCGGGATGAATGACCCGTGCCGTAAGACCAAGTGTCCATGCCGAAGCTGACACCAGAAGCGCCGTGGAACGGGCATCGCGGTGGGCCCAATCGCCGGCTTTGAGCTTATCTTCGATCAGCCGGTCGGCCGTTTCTGCGTCGGGAACGCGCAGCAACGCTTCGGCGAGCACCATCAATGCCAGCCCTTCCTTTGTGGACAGCGCATATGCGTGAAGGAAATCCTCAACCCCGCCCAAGCCACCGATGCGGGCGCGGATCGCTGCGACCAGACGCCGCGCGCGGGCATCGATGCGCGCTTCAAGTTCACCCGGACGATCGGCGGCCGCCAGCAACGTGCGGGCAATCATTTCGTCTGGTGGCGCGTAGGATGTCCTCAGCGGGCGCATGTCTCGCAAAGCGTCAAATCTCCGACCCAGTGGGCAAGCTTAGCTCAAACGTACGATTCCCGCGGCTTGAGATTGCCAATACCCACGTTATCGGCCCCCGGTGTTAGTCAAACTGTCGCAATTGGGCCATGGGCCAGGCATCGATACTTGCTCTTTGCGACGTCATGCTCTTTCCTGAATCCAGTTGAACTGTGGCCAACAGAAAGGA